>Ga0213876_10002182_pt1 | contig 11564 bp, 11 predicted proteins | sample BarmaccomBMRX_R9_FD_160113 | JGI IMG/M metagenome (GOLD analysis project Ga0213876, IMG submission 160113) | Root-associated microbial communities from Barbacenia macrantha in rupestrian grasslands, the National Park of Serra do Cipo, Brazil - RX_R9 | ecosystem: Host-associated > Plants > Roots...
CTCTGTTCCCAACGCGGTGCTGGTCTGGGCCTTGATCGGCGCCATCGCCGTCTGGCTTCTGGCGCGCACCACCTTCGGCCGCGCCATCTACGCGATCGGCAACCGCGAGCGCGCCGCCTATCTCTCCGGGATCAACACGCGCCGCGTCACCCTGCTGGCGTTCGCGCTGTCCGGCGGGCTCTCCGCTTTCGGCGGCGTGCTGCTCGCCGGCTACGCCTCCAAGGCCGCGCAATCCATGGGCGATGCCTATCTGCTGCCCTCGATCGCCGCGGTCGTGCTCGGCGGCACGCATATTCTCGGCGGCAGCGGCTCCTATCTCGGCACCATCGCGGGCGTCATCCTGATCACGCTCTTACAGTCGATCCTGTCGGTCATGCAGATCACCGAGGCCGGCCGCCAGCTGATCTATGGCGCGGTGATCATCCTGATGCTGCTGCTCTACGGCCGGGAGAAGGCCGCGTAGGTGCAGCGGCGGGTTCGGTCTGATTTGTGCGGTCCGCCGGTCCCACTTGCTCGTCATGCCCGCGCTTGTCGCGGGCATCCACGTCTTACTTTTCCGCAGATCAAACACGTGGATGGCCGGGACAAGCCCGGCCATGACGACGTGGAAGCGCCCGTGCCCACGTCTGCTTGTGGTCATGTGCGATCGTCCGGTTGCGTCCGGCAGAGGCAGGATCACTCCACCTTCAGCGCGCGGGCGTAGGTCTTGGCGGAATTGCTGATGTGCTGCGTCAGCAGCGTCTCGAAGGCGGGGAGATCGCCGCGCTCGAACCAGCGCAGCAGCCTGCGGTGCTCGTCGAATGAGGCCGGCGTGCGAACGTCGATCGGCGAGCTCAAAGTGGTGCGTAGCGCCGCGACGCGTCCCGAGACAAGCTGGTAGGATTCCACGAGGTAATGGTTGTTGCAATGAGCGAAGAAGGCATCGTGCAACGCGCTGTCGGCGCGACCATAGGCGACGTTATCCTTCCCTGCCAGAGCCTCCTTCATGTCGGCGACCGCTTGCTCCATGGCGGCGATGGTGGCGGCCCGGTCATGGTGATAGGCGAGCTCGGCGGCCCTGGGTTCGATGATGATCCGAAACGAGCACAGCGCGGAAATGTCCGCCGCGCTCGGCGTGAACACGAAACTGCCGACCTGCGGCCTGATCACCACGAGCCCCTGTCCCTGCAGCTGGTTCAGCGCTTCGCGGACCGGCGTGCGGCTGACGCCGAAGGACTGCGCGACCATCTCTTCCGAAATCGGCGCGCCGAGCGCGAATTCGCCGTCGATGATGGCCTGGCGCAGCCGCAGCAGCACCCGTTGCGACAGCGATTTTGGCGCATCGAGCTTGAACGACTTCATCGGCCCCTCCGGCCTCGCGCGCCTGCTCGGCGCGGCGGGGCGGAATCTGGTTCGCCGGAGCACGTCTGTCAATCGGAGCTTCCGTTCCGACTGCATCAGAAGGGAGGCTGTGACTTTTTCCCTTCAGTGCCCACTTCGCTCGAAAACGCGCCAGAGCGTTTCGAGCGAAGTGGGGCACCGGTTCGCGTGAAAGAAAACGCGTCAAAACAGGGATCTAGAGCCTCCGTTCCGATCCAATCGGAACAAAAAAGACTCTAGATCACCTTGCCGGGATTGAGCAGATGATCGGGATCGAGCGCGCGCTTCAGCGTGCGCATCAGCGCGATCTCGGCCTCGCTGCGCGCGTGCCCGAGCCATTGTTTCTTCAGCGTGCCGATGCCGTGCTCGGCGGATACGCTGCCGCCCATCTCGCGCACCAGGCCATAGACGATCGCGTCCATCGCCGCCTTCGGCTGGCGTTCGACCGGCGGACCGCTGACCCAGGCGACGAGGTGCAGGTTCCCGTCACCGATATGGCCGTAATGGACGCTCTCGCATCCTGCGATATCAGCCGCCAGCCGCGCCTTGCAGCGCCTCACGAACTCGTCCATGCCGGCGACCGCGAGGCCGATATCATAGGAGAGATGCGGCCCAAGCACCTGGGCAAATTCAGAGCAGATGTCGCGCACCGCCCAGAATGCCTTGACCTGCGCCAGCGACTGCGCAATCGCGGCGTCGGCCAAGAGCCCGCGCGCCATCAGCCCTTCGAGCCAGCTCTCGAACCGCGGCGCGTCGATGCTCTCTTCGGTGCCCTGCGCCTCGACCAGGACGTAGAGCCCATGGCCGGCGCCGACCGGAGGCCGCACCCCGGCGCGTTCGGTGATGACATCCCAATAATCGGACCACATCACCTCGAAGGCCGATAGCAGCGGGCCGAGCCCAGAGCGCGCCGCATCGAGCAGCGCGACGACCGCGGCATAATCCTTCAGCGCACAGAGCGCGGCCATGGTCGATCGCGGCTTTGGAAACAGCCGCAGCACCACGCGCGTGATGATGCCGAGCGTGCCCTCGGAGCCGATGAACAGATGTTTGAGGTCGTAGCCGGCGTTGTTCTTGAGCAGCTTGTTGAGACCTGTGATCACGGTGCCGTCGGGCAGCACGACTTCCACGCCGAGCACGAGCTCGCGTGTCATGCCGTAGCGGATGACGCGGTTGCCGCCGGCATTGGTTCCGAGATTGCCGCCGATCGCGCAGGAACCACGCGATCCCAGGTCGAGCGGGAAGAAGAAGCCGGCGTCGTCCGCCGCCTTCTGGATCGTCTCCAAGGGCGTGCCGGCCTTCACCGTCATGGTGGCGGCGGCGGGATCAATCTCCTCGATGCCGACCATGCGCTCCAGCGAGATCGCGACCCAGCCGGCCTCGGGCGCGGCCCCACGGCAGAGGCCGGTCAGCCCGCCCTGCGGCACGAACGGCAGACGGGCGTCGCGGCAGACCGCGATGGCCTCGGACACACCGGCGGCGTCCAGCGGACGCACCACTGCGATCGGCATCTGCGGCAGGCTCGCGCTCCAGTCGTTGCAATTGCGCGCGGGAACCTCGTCGCCGATCAGCACGGCTTGCGGGCCAAGTCTCTCGCGCAGGCCGGCAAGCAGATCGTGTGGGTGTCTGGCGGGTGCTATCATGTCCATCGTGAATGCCTGCGCCGCAACATTGGACGGCGGCCATGCGTTTTTGCCCGCCGCGGCGCCTCTCGTACGCGTTGCAACCAGCATGTATGTAAGGTACAAGAGAAGTCAAGAATGCAGGTACCGGTGCGCCGCTGCCTTGGGCGAGGCGAGGAGATGTCATGACCGATACAGTCAGCGGATTCTGGGTGGCGACGGCCACTCCGCTCACGGCCGAAGGAGCCGTCGATCACGCCAGGCTCGCAGGCCACGCCCAAAATCTGTTTAAGCAGGGCGTCGACGGCGTGGTGCTGTTCGGCACGACGGGGGAGGGCACCTCGTTCAGCATTGCCGAGCGGATCGAGACCGCCGCGGCGCTGCTCAAATCCGGCATCGGCCCGGAGCGCATCGGACTCGGTGGCGGCTTTCCTGCCATCACTGATGCCGTCGTATTGGCGCGATCCGCGCTCGGCCTCGGCCTGAAGCATGTGCTGATGCTGCCGCCCTATTTCGACCGCGGTGTCATCCCTGAAGGAATCGAGGACGCGTTCGCCGCCATCATCGATGGAATTGCGGACGATCGCCTGCGCGTCACGCTCTACAACATTCCGCAGGTCTCCGGCGTTGCCATGCCCGCTTCGGTCGCCGCGAATTTGCGCCGGCGTTACGGCGTTCTGGTCGCCGGCGTGAAAGACAGTAGCGCCGACTTCAAACAGTTCCGCGCCTATCGCGCCGCCGCACCCGAGCTCGCGATCACTGTCGGCAACGAGACCGATATTGCGCGCGCTCTTGCCGAAGGCGGCGCCGGCACAATCTGCGGCATGGCCAACGTCGTGCCCGGCCTCGTCAAGGCGATGATCGACGACGGTGCCAATGCGGAAGGGCGCATGCGCTCGGCCATCGACGTCATCGCCGATACGTCGTCATTCACGGCCGCGCTGAAGGCGGTGCTTGCCGCGCAGACTGGCGATGCCGGCTGGCTCCGCGTGCGTCCGCCGCTGCGTCCGCTCATCGATGGCGCGGCTCTGAAGGCCAGGCTCGACGCGCTGATGAGTCCTGCGATCGCCTGACGTCCACGCGTCCACCCGGTTGCTGCTGTGCACGATGTGCGCCGCGCACAGCCGCGCGCAATCTCGTGCCGCAGCGCTCCTGTGCATGATGTGCGCTGCGCTTCGACACAGCCAGCGACCTGCGGCGCAACAAATTCCCGTACGGTGTTACCAATACGCATTTTGCAGTTGTGTATGCCGGCGCACTCACATCTAAAGCAGCTGTCGCGAGCAATATCTGCTCGCTCCCGAGCGCTTTGGAGCCAGTTGTTGAAAGCGAAAACGTCTGCAAGCAGATTCGATTTGGCTGAGCATCGACGCACGAGATTTAATCAACGATCCGAACATATGTTAAGGTCGGCGCGCCGCGACGTGCGAAATTGCACCGGATGGCTCAGAGCGAGTGACCTGCAGTGACGAATGCCGGCGGAATTGGCAACCGCCTTTTGGCAACGCTGCCGCCAGAAGATTTTGATCTGCTGGCGCCCGGACTTGAGACGGTCGCACTCGATCAGGACGCGATCGTCTCGCGAGCGGGCGAACAGATCGACCATGTTCTGTTTCCCGAAAGTGGCGCCATCTCGCTGATGCTCGACATGGCGAACGGACAGACGGTTGCGACGGCCGTGGTCGGACGCGAGGAGGCCATCGGCATTCTTTCGGTGCTGGGACCGTTGCCTTCGCCCAATACCTCGATCGTCCGTGCGGCGGGGGCAGGCCTGCGCATTCCCGCGGCGCGGTTTCGCATCGCTTTCGATCGCAGCCCGGCGATCCGGCACGTGGTGCAGATCTATATCAGGGCGATGATGGTGCAGTTTCAGCATGGCGTCGCGTGCAACGCGCTGCACCCGGTCGAAGCCCGCATGGCACGCTGGCTGCTCCACCTTCGCGACCACGTCGATCATGACGTTCTCCCGCTGACTCAGGAGGCGCTGTCGCAAATCCTCGGCGTGCGGCGGACGACGGTGACGCTGCTGATGCGCAATCTGCGCGCATCCGGCGCGATCCGCTCCGATCGCCGCGGACAGATCGAGATCGACCGTTCGCGACTCACCGCCGTGGCATGCGAATGCCACCGCAACATGCGCCGCGAGGTCGAGGAGATCTTCTCGCTGGTCATGCCCTCGATCACGCGGTTTGGTTTTGGAGGATGACGCGGAGGCAAGCGGGCCTTACTCGGTCACCGCCTCATTGTCCGGGATCAGGTCTGCTGCGGCCGTTCGAGGTTCGGCTCCGACTCGGTGTCCGCGTTCGCCTCGAGCCTGGCCAGCTCGCGCAGCACCGCTGCGACCTCGCGCAGCTCGTTGCGCTCGGCCCCCGGCTTCAGTCGTCGTGCTTCGACGAGAAATTCTTTGGCCTGCATCAGCCAGGTGGAAGTCTGATAGGCTTGCATGTGCGTCACGGCGATCCCCCCTCCCGACATCAGACCCGTTCCATGTGCGAATCTTCGGCTGCACGCCGCTCCACGCGGCCCGCTTCGTGGACCCAGGCGTCCTGCGCGAACCAGGTGTGATCGATCTGGCAGGCCGGGCAATGGGTGCGGCTATAAAATACCGGCCGGCGCCGAAAACTATCGCGATCGATCTTGATGCCGGTCGGAATCGCGCGCCCGGTCTGCGGGCATCGCACCATGACCATACCCATAATAAGCCTCCCTCGGATGTTGGTTTTGTCGTTCTTTGAAATTTGTGTCGTTCGTTGAAATGAAAAAAAGAACCGGCCGGCTGGATAGCGCCTCTGTGGTGCGACTTGGGGGCGAGCACCTGGGCATTGCTTCATCGCGCATGGGGGATGCATGCACGTGGCGGGGCTTGTCCAACCGGCCGGATCCCTCCTCAACCTTGGGCGTTGACCTCGGGCGTTGATCGCCTCTAGCTGGCCTTCTGAAATACCTGGGTGACGCGTTTCCTGACCGGCTCGCCGGTGTCCGCCGCCAGCTTCTGGGCCAGCTCCCACAATTCCTTGTTCTGCGCCGATACTTGAGCAAAACCCTTGCGCGCCTGCTCGGCGGACAATGTGACGATATCCGTGACCGACTTGCTGGCCAGCAGATGAGAAAAGAAATCGATCGCAGCGGCGGTATTGGCGTTTGAAATCTCGATGACCTTGAGCCCGTAATCGGTGGCGCTCCGGGCGGTGCTGGAATAGGTCTCCCGCAATGCTTCCGCCATTCCCTCCGACGCACCCTTCATCTTCTCGCAGCCTTCCTGCGCGCGAGCGACGCCTTGCTCGGCGAAGTCGCCGAACATGCCGGGCAACGCGAGCTTGAATCCGAACGACGGCATCCCGAAACCGTTCGTGGCTGCCTTGGTCTCACTGTCAGTCATCACAACAATACCCTTCATCTTGAAATCACCGTTCGAGGCTTGCTCGAACACAAAGGACCTCGTGGCGCGAGCAGTCCCGCGTCGATGTCCGTTTGCTTTTTTCGATGAGCTTTAAATCCTGCCCTTGAGCGCACTATGCCGAACGCGATGCGGTGTGTCCGTTCGGTTTGCGACTCTCGGTTTAAATTCTTTTGGGAATGTCAATACATACGAAAGTTGTTTCTACAGGAAATGCACAACCTGTGCACCGCTGGGAACTGCCGCGGAACCCGTTGACAGCGTGTTTTGATTGGTGGAGGCGGGCGACTAGACCACGATGCTGAGGCGCTTGGCGGCGCGCGTGATGCCGGTATAGAGCCAGCGCGCGCGGGCGTCCTGGAAGGCAAAACTCTCGTCGAACAGCACGACGTCGTCCCATTGCGAGCCCTGCGACTTGTGCACGGTCAGCACATAGCCATAGTCGAACTCGTCATAGGGCTTGCGCTGCTCCCAGGGGATGGTCTCGACGCCGCCCTCAAAACAGTCCTGGCGCACCGACACCTTCGTGACCTTGTGGGCGAACTCCTCGTCGGGCGACAGGCGCATGCTGATGATGCGCGAGGTTTTCGCGCGCGAAGCGGTGCGCGACTTCACGCGCCACAGGCCGCCGTTGAACAGGCCTTGCTTGCGGTTGTTGCGCAGGCACACCAGCTTGTCGCCGGCGACGGGCAGCGGATCCTCGATGTTCTGGCGCTGCCGCATCCGCGCATTGTAGGCGCGGCGGGTGTTGTTGCGCCCGACCAGGATCTGGTCGGCGGCCATCACGCGCGCCGGATCGAGTTCGCTGCGCGCCACCACCTCGCTCTCGCCGTAGCGGCCGATGTCGAGGTCGCGGCCCTCGCGCACATCCATCGACATCCGCACGATCGGATCGTCCTGCGCCTGGCGGTGCACCTCGGTCAGCATCGCGTCGGGCGTGCCTTCGGTGAAGAAGCCGGCGCCCTGGATCGGCGGCAATTGCGCGGGGTCGCCGAGCACCAGCAGTGGGCAATCGAACGAGAGGAGGTCGCGGCCCATCTCGGCATCGACCATCGAGCATTCGTCGATCACGATCAGCTTGGCTTTCGAAGCCGGCGCGTCGTCCCACAGCTCAAAGCTCGGCTGCTCGACGCCACTCTCGCGCGCGCGATAGATCAGCGAGTGGATGGTGGAGGCGCCCTCGCAGCCCTTGTTGCGCATGACAAGCGCCGCCTTGCCGGTGAAGGCCGCGAACTTGACGCTACCATCGACGCCCTCGGCGATGTGCCGCGCCAGGGTGGTCTTGCCAGTCCCGGCATAGCCGAACAGCCGGAACACCTGCGGCGTGCCGCTCCGGCCGGGCCTCGACTTCAGCCAATCGGCCACGGCTTTCAGCGCGGAATCCTGATGCGGCGAGAATGTGGGCATGAGGCTCGATGGAGGAGGAGCGCGAGCCGCTACGACTCGCGCCACACAACCTAACCATTCATGCGCGCCGCGCAAGCGGCTCTTCCGCCTCGCGGAATTGCCAAACCGGAGGCGGCTGGACAGGCTGCGGCGCGGGGCTACACTGCTTCAAAAAGCCGTCGGAGGAGCTTCATGAAGTTCGGCATCTTCTATGAGCTGCAACTGCCGCGGCCGTGGCAGGACGGCGATGAGCTCAAGCTTTACCACGATGCGCTGACGCAGCTCGAGACCGCCGACCGGCTCGGCTATCACTATGCCTGGGTGGTTGAGCATCATTTCCTCGAGGAATATTCGCATTCGCCGGCGCCGGAATCCTTTCTCGCCGCCGCGAGCCAGCGCACGGAGAGGATCCGACTGGGGCACGGCATCCTGCAGCTCACCACAAATCATCCGGCGCGCGTCGCCGAGCGCGTCGCGGTGCTCGACATTTTGAGCCGCGGCCGCTGCGAGTTCGGCATGGGCGAGAGCGCCTCGATCACCGAGCTCACCCCGTTCGGCCGCGACATGGAGACCAAGCGCGAAGTGTTCGAGGAGGCGGTCAGGGCGATCTTTCCGATGTTCACCAAGATCGGCACCGAGCACCACGGCAAATATTTCGACATTCCCCTGCGCAATGTGGTGCCAAAGCCGGTGCAAAAACCGCATCCGCCGCTGTGGATGGCCTGCTCGCAGCTGCCGACCATCGAGCGCGCGGGCCGCAACGGCTTTGGCGCGCTCGGCTTCCAGTTCGTCAGCGCCGATGCCGCGCATGCCTGGGTGCATGCCTATTACAATGCGATCACCAAGCGGCTCGACAAGCTCGCCGATTACGAGATCAACCCGAACATGGCGCTGGTCTCATTCTTCATGTGCGCTGACACGGATGAGGAGGCGCGCGCCCGCGCCGATGGCGCGACCTTTTTCCAGTTCGCGCTGCGCTACTACGGTGCTTCGCAGAACCGCCAGCGTCCCGCGCCCGGCACCGTGAACATGTGGGACGAATACAACAAATGGAAGCGCGACAATCCCGAGGCGCAGGAGCAGGCGCTGCGCGGCGGGTTGATCGGCTCGCCCGAGGCCATCAGGCGCAAGCTGCGGCGCTTCCGCACCTCGCACATCGACCAGGTCATCCTGCTCAATCAGGCCGGCAAGAACAGCCACGAACACATCTGCGAATCGCTGGAACTGTTCGCACGCGAGGTGCTGCCGGAGTTCGAGCATGACCCCGAGCACGACGCCTGGAAGGCGGCCGTGATGAGCAGGGACATCCGGCTCGAAGAGATCGACACCGCGGCCTTCACCGATCGTTACGGCAAGCTGGCAATCAATGTCGCGCCGGCCGCGAAGACCGCGGCAGGTTGAACATCTTTTCGCCGCGATGGCTGCGGTCACGATTGCGTGCTGAAATATTCGGCCTGTTGCGATTTCGGTTCGCGAAACAAAACCAGCGCCTGATGCGCGCGCGTTAGCGCAAGCATCGTTATTTTTTCCGACCGCTCGACAGCCTTTCGTGCGCCCATCATCATCTCTCGCATTGCACAAGCCGCTGCAGATGCGGTTGTGCTCGCTGGAGATGGTGATGAAGCGTCGGGAATTCTTGAGACTTTCGGTTGGATCAATCGCGACCGCGGCATTGGTGCGGCCATCGTTCGCCGAACGCGCGCCGAAAGAGATCCGCATCGGCACGCAAAAGGGCGGGTATTTTCCGGCGGTGCGCCAGCGTCGCACGATCGAGGATGTGTTCCAGCCGCTCGGCATCGAGATCAAATGGATCGATTTCCAGTTCGGGCCGCCGCTGCTGGAAGCCATCAATGTGGGCAGTGTCGATTTCGGCTATGTCGGCGACACGCCGCCGATCTTTGCGCAGGCCGCAGGTGCACGGATCCGCTATGTCGCCGCGGTAAAATCCGACGGCAGCACGCAGGCGATCATCGTGCCGAAGGATTCGCCGATCAGGACGCTCGCCGATCTCCGGGGCAAACGGATCGCCTTTGCCAAGGGATCGAGCGCGAACAATCTTCTGGTCGCGGCGCTCGAAAAGGCCGGAATTGCCTGGGGCGACATCACGCCGGCCCCGCTCGCGCCGGCCGATGCGACGGCCGCCTTCGTCAAGGGCTCGGTCGATGCGTGGACGATCTGGGACCCTTATCTCGCGCTTGCCGAGTTGAAGCAGGACGCGCGTGTCATCGTCTTCGACAAGGACATTCATCGCCCCAATTCGTTCTACATCGCCGGCGCGGATTTCGTCGAAAAACATCAGGATCTGGTCGGCCGCCTCAACCGTGCCTTCGCCGCCGAAGGCGTATGGGCGAATGCGCATCATGAAGAGGTGGCGAGGGCACAGTCGGAGGCAACCGGCGTCGACATTGAGGCTATCAGGCGTTTCGTCGACCGCTCCAACTATCAGGTCGTTCCGATCGACGATGAGATCGTCCGCAGCCAGCAGGCGATCGCCGATCGTTTTGCGCGCACCGGCCTGATCCCGAAACAGGTCCAGGTCGTCGACATCATCTGGAAATGGACGCCGGGCGCCTGAAAAGCCTGATCCCGAACCTCGAAAGACCTCACATGAAACGCTTAATCCAACGATGGATCGCGCATGCCGTGCTGTCGATCAGCCTCGTCGCTGCGACCGTCGGCACGTCCTATGGCGAAGACAAGGTCGTTCGTATCGGCTTTCAGAAATACGGCAAGCTGGTGCTGCTGAAAGGCCGCGGCACGCTAGAAGACAAGTTGAAACCGCTCGGCTACACGGTCACCTGGACCGAATTCCCGTCCGGGCCGCCGCTGCTCGAAGCGCTGAATGTCGGCTCGATCGATTTCGGCATCGCCGGCGAAACCCCGCCGATCTTTGCGCAGGCCGCCGGTGCGCCGCTGGTCTATCTCGCCTACGATCCGCCGGCCCCGCAGGGCGAGGCGATCCTGGTACCCAAGGACAGTCCGCTCAAATCGGTCGCTGAGCTCCGCGGCAAGAAGGTCGCGCTGAACAAGGGGTCGAACGTCCATTATCTGCTGGTGAAGGCGCTGGAGCAGGCGGGCCTGAAATACACCGACATTCAGCCGGTGTTTCTGGCGCCTGCCGATGCGCTGGCCGCGTTCACGCGTGGCGCGGTCGACGCCTGGGTGATCTGGGACCCTTACGAGGCCGCGGCAGAAGCCTCGACCGGCGCGCGAATCCTCGCCGACGGCACGGGGCTCGCCGCCAATCATCAGTTCTATTTCTCGTCGAAAAAATTCCTCGCCGGGAACGGCAAGGCCGTCGACGCCGTGCTCGATGCACTCAACGAGGCCGACGACTGGACCAAGAACCATATCGACGAGGTGGCGACGCAATTGAGCCCGTCTGTCGGCTTGCCTGCACCGGTGCTCGCGAGCTCGCTGAGGCGCGAGTCCTACGGCATCCGCCCGATCAGCGACGAGGTGATCGCCAGCCAGCAGCGCATTGCCGACACCTTCACCGCCCTCGGCCTGCTGCCGAAGGCGATCACCGTTTCCGATCTTCAGCGCAAATCAGGGTCATGATCATGAGTTCTGCCTCGTCCAAAGCGAATATCCTGTGGTTCCTGCCGACCCATGGCGACGGCCGCTATCTCGGCACCACGACCGGCGGCCGCGAAGTGAATTTCAACTATCTGCGCCAGATCGCGCAGGCCGCCGACCAGCTCGGCTATTTCGGCGTGCTGCTTCCGACCGGACGGTCCTGCGAAGATTCCTGGATCGTCGCCTCGTCGGTCGCGCCCTTCACCGAGCGGTTGCGCTAT
>Ga0213876_10002183_pt1 | contig 11561 bp, 13 predicted proteins | sample BarmaccomBMRX_R9_FD_160113 | JGI IMG/M metagenome (GOLD analysis project Ga0213876, IMG submission 160113) | Root-associated microbial communities from Barbacenia macrantha in rupestrian grasslands, the National Park of Serra do Cipo, Brazil - RX_R9 | ecosystem: Host-associated > Plants > Roots...
CGCGCGCCTGCTCCACGCAATCGAAAGCGCGCGCGCCTCCGGACCTTGCGGCGCAAGACGACGATGCACGGCGGGATCGTGACAGGCGAGCTTGAGCGCCATCGAATCGGCATGGCCGCGGAGCACCGCGACGTCCTCTGCCGATGGCTTGCGCGGCGGCTCGGGAAGGCGTGCTTTCTCCGCGCCGAAAAGCGCGGGCTTGTCGGAAGCGTAGACGATCTCGATCTCAGGCCGCCGCGCCAAGGCGCGCATGCAACCGGCGACCGCTTGCTTGAGCGGTTCGGTCGGAGCGGGCCTCGGCGCGCCCGGCTTGCGGTTGGAGATGAGTGTCATGCCTTCAACATGTCGGCCAAGTCGCAGATGTCGCGTGCGGCGAAATCCACAGGCACGGAGGGTTTGGTCTCACCCGAACCCGGGCCGTGCTCGCCCGGCCGCGCCACATGCGCGGTCTTGAGTCCACATTTCGCCGCCGCCGCGAGATCGGAGGAATGCGCCGCGACCATCATGCAGGCCGATGGCGCAAGATCGAGCGCGCGCGCCGAGGCGAGATAAGCGGCGGGGTTCGGCTTGTAGTCGCGCGCGATCTCGGCGCCGAGCACCGTGTCCCAAGAGAAATCGTTGTGGCGGGCGAGATCCACCATGATGGAGATGTTGCCGTTGGAAACCGGAGCGAGACGGTATTTGGCGTAAAGCCGGCGCATGCCCTTTTGTACATCGGGCCACGCATCGAGACGATGCCAAATCGAGGTCAGCGAAGCGCGCGTCTCGTCGGCGAGCTTGTCGAGCTTGAAACGCGGCAGGATGCGATCGAGGTTCTCGCGATGCAGATCGTCGAGCCGGACAAAAGGTCGCCGGCCGGAACGGACCTCCTCCATCGCGGGTTGGTATTCGTCGCGCCAGGCGTCGGCAAAGGCTGACCAATCGACATCATGGCCGAGCGGAGCGAGCAGCGCCTTCGACTCGCGCGCGATCGAAGATCGCCAATCGACGAGCGTCCCGAAGACATCGAAGAACAAAGCACGGACCATATCGAGCGCCACGCCGCGCGCCTCGACCATCAACTCAGCGCAACGTTGACGGCGCTTTCCTTCAGTTCTTGCCCGAAGCAGCGCTGATAGAATTCGGCCACCAGCGTGCGCTCGAGCTCGTCGCATTTGTTGAGGAAGGTCACGCGGAAGGCAAATCCGATATCCGAGAATATCTCGGCGTTCTCGGCCCAGGTGATGACCGTGCGCGGGCTCATCACCGTCGACAAATCGCCGGCCACGAAAGCATTGCGCGTGAGATCGGCGACACGCACCATCTTCGAGACGATGTCGCGCCCTTGCTTGGTGCGGTAATGAGGCGCTTTGGAGAGCACGATCTCGGCCTCGCGATCATGTGGAAGATAATTCAACGTGGTCACGATGGACCAACGATCCATCTGCCCCTGGTTGATCTGCTGCGTGCCGTGATAAAGGCCCGACGTGTCGCCGAGCCCGACCGTGTTCGCCGTCGAGAAAAGGCGAAAGGCCGGGTGCGGCCTGATGACGCGCTTCTGATCGAGCAAGGTGAGCTTGCCCGAGACCTCGAGAACGCGCTGGATCACGAACATCACGTCGGGACGACCGGCGTCGTACTCATCGAAGCAAAGCGCGATGTTGTTCTGAAGCGCCCAGGGCAGGATGCCGTCCCGGAACTCCGTCACCTGCTTGCCGCCCTGCAGCACGATCGCATCCTTGCCGACGAGATCGACGCGAGAGACATGGCTGTCGAGATTGACGCGCACGCAAGGCCAGTTGAGGCGGGCCGCGACCTGCTCGACATGGGTCGATTTGCCGGTGCCGTGATAGCCGGAAATCATGACGCGCCGGTTATGGGCAAAGCCCGCCAGGATCGCGAGCGTGGTGTCGCGATCGAATACATAATCCTGATCGAGATCGGGCACATGCTCATCCGCCTTCGAGTAGGCGGGGCATTCCAAATCGGTATCCAGACCGAACACCTGCCTGACCGAGACCTTCATGTCCGGGAGAGGCGCTGCCTCAACGCTCGCGTTCATTTCATCCTCGCTCGTGGCCGAACAGCGACCGCCGTTCTGCAAAAAACAAGCCGATCATCCCATGCGCGGAAAGGCTCCGGGCATCCGCGCCCTCTGCGAGCCAGGCACCTCTGAGAGCCAAGCACTCGGGAAAGACGCGGCAGCCGGCCCGCTCTCGCAGACATCGCCTCGGAACGGGCCTCGGCTTCAAGGGTTATCGACCGAACTAGAGCATGCTCCGCAAAAAGGAAAATAAATTCTGCGCATGCGATCGCGGGCGGGGAATAGGCCACAGCCCGCCCGAACGGGCGCAATCGGTCCAGCGAAACACGTTTCCTGGGCTCAGGCGAGGCCCGCCGTGCGCAAATAATTGTAAGCGTTGATGATCTCACGCAATTGATCTTCATGGGATCTGTCGCCGCCGTTGGCGTCGGGATGCAGGCGCTTCACCAATTCCTTGAAACGCGCCTTGAGCGTCGCCTTTTCGACGCCCGGCTCGAGGCCAAGCGTATCGAGGGCCTTCCTCGCCGCATTGCCGACCCGCGGGGCCGGGGCTTGCTTCCCCATGCCGGCGGCTTGAGAAAAACCACGCCTGCCGAAAAGACCGAAGGCATCGTCGAGTGTCGTATCGGCGAAGGCTTCGTGAAACTTTGCGCTCCCATGTGCCGCCGAGCCGTTGACCCCCATGCGCCAAGTCGGGCGATGCCCATAAAGATCGGCCTTTTGATAAGCCGCCACGGCTTCGTCCGGCATATCCTTGAAGTAGTTGTAGCCCGCATTGTAGGCGCGCACGTGATCGAGGCAGAAATGGAAATATTGTCCCTCGCGACCGCGTCCCTGCGGCGCACGGTAAAGCCCACCGAGCGCGCATCCGGGATGAGCGCAGACGGGTTCGGTCTCAGCCGCGGCGGCATCCTCGCAGCGCTGGCGCGTGCGGACGCGATCGAAAAGAGGCGAATTCAAATCCATGGCTACCGTGATTATGTGGCGTGAAGGCGTTAACGCCAAGCTCAAAGCGTGAAAAAAGTTTTCGCTGTGGCTTTCTATTGTCCTGTCGGCGCAGCGCTCGTGCCAGACTGGTTGAATTTGGGAAACTGACGCCGTGATCTCAAGTAGGAAGAAAGGCTGATCGCCATGCGGATGTCGGAACGCATCGAAGGCAGGCTCGAGGCCGCCTTCTCGCCGAAGGCGCTCGTCGTGCGCGATGAATCCCATAAGCATCACGGGCATGCCGGTTGGCGCGAGGGCGGCGAAACCCATTTTTCCGTTTCGCTCGTATCCGAAGCCTTTTCCGGCAAAAGCCGAATCGAGCGTCACCGCATGGTGAACGCGGTGCTCGCCGAGGAGCTCGGCGCCGGCGTGCACGCGCTCGCCATATCGGCGAAGGCGCCGGGAGAATAGCGCGCTTCGCGACAACGGCGAGATCGCGTCGCCATACTCATTGCGCGGGAACGAGGTTCGCCTCGCCGAGCGCGTCGCGCGGAGCGCGCGCGTAGATCGCCGTGGCCGCAAGCAGCACGATGCCCAAGCCGATGTGGAGCGCGGCGTATCGGTGCGGCGCATCGGCACCTGCCGCCTCCGCATGCGCAACGAACACGCCCGAGAGGAACTGCACGATGCCCGAACCGCTCATGAAAACGAAGTTGATGAATGTCGCGCCGACCCCGATGAGACTATCTGGAATGAAGAGGCGCGCATGCGCCATGAGCGAGCCGTAGCTCATTCCAAAAAAGCCGATGATCCCGAGGAGGATGATCGATCCGAAGGGCCCGGAGCTCCTCCATGCGCCGAGAGTGACAAACGCGAGGCCGACGATGATGTTGGCGCAGAAAGCCGGCATCTTCGGCCCCTGCATGAGCCGCTCGGCAGGCCCGAAGGCCAGCGCACCGAACGCCATGAGGAGCGACATGACGAGCGCGACATTGCCGATCGACACCGGATCGAATCCATGCACCTGGGCAAGGTAAGGGCCGATCCACAAGCTGCGTTCGGAGATCACCACGGCATAGCTCATGAAGATGACCGGCAGCATCCAATGGAGCGCCGGCAGGCGCGCGATGCGCAAAGCTCCCGCGAGCACGGTCGGCCTTGCCACCGCCACACCCGGTCGGCGCGGTTTATCCTTCACCAGCATGAGCACGGCGAGCCCGGAGAGGAGCGAAAGCAGCGCGGTCGCCAACATGGTGGCGCGCCAGCCGAATGTCGCGGAGGCGAGCGCGAGCGGGGTGGCACCAAGAAGTTGACCTAGCGATCCGGCACTGATCGTCACGGCGAGCATCCAGGCGAAGCGGTGTGGTGGAAACCTCAGCGCCAGATGCACCGTCGCGCCCATGAGATTGGCGGCGCAGCCGGCCCCGATCGCCGCCATGGCGATGAAGCTCACTGCGTAGCTTTGCGAGAGCGCGAACGCGACCGCGCCGATCACCGTGAAGGAGGTGCAGGCGGCCACAACCCGCCTTGCGCCGAAACGATCGAATGCCGGGCCGAGCGGAATCTGCGACAGCGCGAAAACGAGAAGCCACACGCTCGACAGGCCGCTGAGCTCGGAAGCGCCGAAGCGCAGGTCGCGTCCGAGGTCGCCCGCCACGATCGCGAGGAACGAGCGGTAGAACATGCTCATCACATATCCGGAAAGGAGAGCTAGGAAGGCTGGCATCGAGGATCTCGGCGTTTCCTGGGCAGCGGCGGCAGTTCGGGAGAGGCACGGGAATAGGGCCTTGCGACGCCACGTGCCGTCAACCCACCCATGCCAAGGGTGCTCCCACCGATCGCCGCGGGAGATTGCGGAAGGGGTAGCCGGCGCTACCTCAACCGCTCGAGCACGCTCACATAGTTCGCGACCGCCGCCCCGCCCATGTTGAAGATGCCGCCGAGCTTCGCGTCCTTCATTTGCATGGCGCCCGCCTCGCCCGTGAGCTGCATGGCGCTGATCGCGTGCATGGAGACGCCGGTCGCACCGACCGGATGGCCCTTGGCCTTGAGGCCGCCCGAAACATTGATCGGAAGCTTGCCGTCCTTTTGCGTCCAGCCTTCCTTGATGGCGCGGGCGCCCTGCCCTTCCGGAACGAGCCCCATTGCCTCGTATTCGATGAGCTCGGCGATGGTGAAGCAATCATGGGTCTCGACGAAAGAAAGGTCATCGAGCTTGAGCTTGCCGGCCTCCAGAGCCCGCCGCCAAGCCGTGGCGCAGCCTTCGAACTTCAGAATGTCGCGCTTCGACATCGGCAGGAAATCCTGCGCATGCGCACGGGCACGGAAAGCCACCGCGCGCCGCATCGACAGCGCGGTCTCGACATCGGCGATGACGAGCGCGGCCGCGCCATCGGAAACGAGCGAGCAATCGGTGCGCTTCAAGGGACCCGCCACAAAGGGGTTCTTTTCGCTCTCGGTGCGGCAGAATTCGTAGCCGAGATCCTTGCGCATTTGCGCATAAGGGTTGTCGACGCCGTTCTTGTGATTTTTCGCCGCGATCAGGGCGAGCGCGTCGGATTGGTCACCGTGGCGCTGAAAATACGCGCCCGCGATCTTGCCGAAGACGCCGGCGAAACCGGCCGGCGTTTGCCCGTCCTCTGGCAAATAGGAGGCGCGCAGCAAATTCTCGCCGATCTGCGCGGGCGGTGTCTTCGTCATCTGCTCGACCCCGACGACGAGGACGATGCGCGCGGCCTTCGCCTCGATCGAATTCAAGGCCTGATGCACGGCGGCGGAGCCGGTGGCGCAGGCGTTCTCGACGCGGGTCGCCGGCTTGAAACGGAAATTCTCATCGGCCTGAAGCACGAGCGCGGCGGTGAAGTCCTGCGGGCTGAACCCCGCGTTGAAATGACCGAGATAGACCTGGTCGATATCGCGCGCCGCAACGCCCGCATGTTCGAGCGCCTCGCGCGCGACGCGGGTGATCAGGCTCTCCACCGTCTCGGCATCATGCTTGCCGAAGGGGGTGTGCGCCCAGCCGACGATGCATGCGGTCATGGCAGCCTCCTCACAAGGGCTCGAAGCGATCCTCGATATGGGCCTCCACACATATTGTCCACGCAAGGCCCAAGCACAACCCGGCGCGCAGCCTGCCTCACCTCCCCGGCGTCACGCGGCGCATGGTGAGGTTGAACCGCCCACCCTCGGCAAGGAGGGTCGACGTTCCGGCCAGCACGCGATCGATGCCGTGGAAGGCAAGGCGCGACGGTCCGCCGAAGACGAAGACGTCTCCGCTCGCGAGCTTCACCGAGCGTGTCGCATCTCGGCGTTTCGTGCCGCCGATCCGGAAGATCGCCGTATCACCGAGCGAAAGCGAGACCACGGGCGCGTTGAACTCGCTCTCGTCTCGATCCTGATGAAGGCCAAGGCGCGTGCCGTCCGCATAATGGTTCACGAGGCAAGCTTCGGGCGGGGAGGGAAACCCGGAAAGCTCTCGCCAAGCGGCCATGAGCGCCTCTGGAATCGATGGCCAAGGCGCGCCGGTTTCGGGATGGATTTCCTGATACCGGTAGCCATCGATGTCGGAGACCCAGCCGAGTGGCCCGCAATTCGTCATCCGCACCGAGAAAGGCTTGCCCGAGCGCGGCATGCGCGGATGGTAGAGCGGCGCCTTGGCGATGACGCCGCGCACCCGCGCAAGCATTGCCTCTTGCGCGGCGCGATCGAGGTAGCCCGGGTAAAAGGCAGCGCCCGGCGCGATCTCGATCGATTGTCGCGCCATGAGTTCGGCCTCCCTTGGCTTGCGTTGCCGCGCCCGTTGAGAGGTAATGCGGGCGAGCGTGCAAGCCAATCCTCGCGATCAGCCGGGAAGCTTTGCGGTCTCTTCGAGCGTCGCTTTCCGGGTCATCTTGGGCATCACCTCAGCCTCGAAGAGATCGACCGAGCGGCGCGAGACCTCGTAAGGAAGATCGCCGAAGGCGAAACGGCAGAGCATGTAATTGATGCCCGCGGCCTCGGTCGCGGCGAGCATGCGCTCGCGTACCGCGTCCGGCGTGCCCACGAACGCAAAGCCGCCGCGCACAAAATCCGTGAAATCTTCCGGCAGGACCACGTTTGGCGGCTTGGTGCCGTGACGGTTCCAGAGGAGCATGAAGCTCCTGAACCATTTCTCGTAAGCGGGCCTTCCCGCTTTCATCGCCGCGTTCTCGGTTTCGGCCACGATGATATGGCGTGCCATGCCGATGAAGGGCAGCGCTTCGGGTCGGTGGCCGAGCTTCTCCCATTCCTCGCGGTAACGATCCGTGATGGCGCGCGCCCGTGCCGCGGGCGCATTCGTCACGCAATTGACGCGGTGCTCGGCGAACCAGCGCGTGCCCTCCGGCGAGGAGGTGCCGCACCAAAGAGGCGGGTGCGGCTTTTGCACGGGCGTCATCTCGATCGGCACCTCATCGAAGCGGAAATGCTCCCCCTTGAAAGTGAGCGTCCCCCCGGCAAGGGCCTTGAGGATCACGGCGCTCGCCTCGACGTAAAGTCCTTGGGCTTTCTCGGGCGCGACACCGTAATAGGCGAGCTCATGTGGCGAGATGCCCTTGCCGATGCCGAGCTCGAGACGCCCACCGCTCATCTGATCGAGCATGCAGATCTCTTCGGCGAGACGGAGCGGATGATAGAGCGAGAGCGTGTGCACGAGCGCGCCGAAGCGCAAGCGTTTCGTCCTTTGCGCGACGGCGGCGAGGAAGACGCCTGGCGAAGGCGCCATGCCGAGCGGCGTCGCATGGTGCTCGGCGAGATGGTAGGCGTGAAAACCGGCGCGGTCATAAGCTTCGATGAGCTTCAGCCGCTCTTCGTATTGGCGTCCCAAGGGAACCGCGCTTTGGTCCATGTGGTCGAAGACGCCGAATGTCAGGCTCATAAGAATCGTTTCCCAAAGGGGACGAAGACGGGCAATCTTAAGGACCGCTAAGCCGCTTTCGCTTCAAACTTCCGGACCTTGATTTTTCCGGCATTTCGACGGGCTTCCCAAAGATTCCATGTCATCTGCATGCGAAGCCAAGTGTGGGCCGTGCTCCATCCCACCTTCTCGAGCCTGATAGCCATTTCCGGCGAAACGCTGCTATGCCCGTTCAAGAGATCGGACAAAGCCTTGCGTGTCACGCCGAGGCCTCTCGCGGCCGCGGTGACGGTCAGCCCGAGGGGCTTGAGGCAATCCTCCCAAATGCTCTCGCCGGAATGCGACGGGTTATGCCTTCGCATGTCGCTTGGCTCAGTTCCGCAGCACTTGCTTCTCGCGCACGAGCGTATCCTCGCCGAGGCGGTAGAGAAGCGGTTCGCCGGTCGCGATCTCGAGCTTCAGGATGGTTTTCGTGTCGAGATGGTCGAGAACCATGACAAGCGCGCGAAGCGAGTTGCCGTGAGCGGAAACGAGCACGCGCCGCCCCGCCATCACGCGCGGCAGGATGTATTCGAGATAATACGGAAGCACGCGCGCCGCCGTGTCCTTGAGGCTTTCCCCGCCAGGGGGCGCCACGTCATAGGAGCGGCGCCAGATATGGACCTGCTCCTCGCCCCAGCGCTTTCTCGCATCATCCTTGTTGAGCCCTGAAAGATCGCCGTAGTCGCGCTCGTTCAGCGCGGCGTCTTTGAACGTCTCGAGTCCCGGTTGGCCGATCTCGTCGAGCATCAACGTCAAGGTTTCCTGCGCGCGCGACAACACCGAGGTGAAGGCTACGTCGAACGAGACGCCGAGGCCTTTCAGCCTCGCGCCCGCGGATTTAGCCTCCGCGATGCCTTGCTCGGTGAGACCAGGGTCCTTCCAGCCTGTGAAAAGGTTCTTGAGATTCCACTCGCTCTGGCCGTGGCGCACGAGCACGAGAAGTCGGTCCATGAGGCTCCCCTTGGGTCCGTCGAACTTCGGTCAGCCCGGTAGCCCGAGCACGTCAGCCATCGAATAAAGGCCGGGCTTCTTGCCTCGTCCCCAAAGCGCGGCGCGCACCGCGCCCGAAGCGAAAAGGCTGCGATCCTCGGCATGATGCGAGAGTGTCAGGCGCTCCCGCGGGCCGGCGAAGATCACGCTGTGGTCCCCTGTCACCGAGCCACCCCGCAAGGCGGCAAACCCGATATCGCCCTCGCGCCGCTCCCCCGTGTGGCCGTGGCGCCCGCTCACGGAGTGAGCCGAAAGCTCGATGCCGCGCCCCCCCGCGGCCGCCTCGCCGAGAAGGTAAGCGGTGCCCGAAGGTGCATCGACCTTGTGCCGATGGTGCATCTCGACGACTTCGACATCGAACTCGGCCCCGAGCGCCGCCGCTGCCTGCTTGACGAGACTTGCGAGGAGGTTGACGCCAAGGCTCATATTGCCGGATTGGATGATCACCGCGTGGCGCGCCGCGGCCCTGATTTTTGCCATATCGGCCTCGCTCAATCCCGTGGTGCCGATCACGTGGACGAGTCTTGCTTGCGCGGCGAGCGCGGCGAAGGCGACCGAAGCGGCAGGCGTGGTGAAATCGAGCACGCCATCGGCTTTGGCAAATGCCGTCAAGGCATCGCAGGTAAGCGGAACCTCCAACGGCTGCGTGCCGGCGAGCGTGCCTGCATCCTTGCGGAGCTGCGGGTGGTTCTCCCGTTCGATGGCGGCCGAGAGCACGCAACCCTTGGTCTCGCGAATGGCGCGAATGAGGGTCGAGCCCATCCGCCCGCCCGCGCCGACAACCACGAGGCGCATATCGGTCATGTGACGCTCTCTTCGATCGATCCGTTAGGGCCTCTTAGCGAGAGGACGCTCCGATGAAAAGGCGCAGCTCTCGCGGCTTCGCCTCACGAGCACAGACGCGATCGCTCGGCAATCCGTGGTAGGAAGCGGGCGTGAGCGGCATGGCCCGAACCCATTCCCCTACGCATGCGCCTTTGAGCGCAAGGCGCAGACGCGCCCGCGGCATTGCGCTTGTCGCTCTCGCGAGCGTCGTGTGGAGCACGGGTGGGCTCTATGTGCGCTTTCTCGATCTCGACCTGTGGACGCTGCAAGCCTGGCGCTCGCTGTTCAGCGCCCTCTCGCTTCTCGCCGTGGTGCTCCTCGACAAGGGCCGCGACGCGCCGAAGGCCTTTCGCGACATGGGCGTGCTTGGGCTTTTGGCCGCTCCGATCGCGGGGGTGTCCATGATCTGTTTCGTGGCCGCCCTGAAGTTCACGACCGTTGCCAATGTGATGGTCATCTACGCGACGGTTCCTTTCGTGGCGGCGGGCGTCGCTTACTTGTGGGTGCGCGAGAGGATCGAGCGGCGAACCCTGATTGCAAGCGTGCTCGCGCTCCTCGGCGTCTCCATCATGGCGGGCAATGCGACGCGGGCCGCGGACCTCCTGGGAAACGCGCTCTCTTTCCTCATGACGCTGTCCTTTTCCGTGCTTCTCGTGATGGCGCGCCGCTATCCCTCGATGGCGATGGCTCCCATCAATGCGCTCGGCGCCCTTCTATGCGCGGCGTTTTGCTTTCCGCTCGTCACTGGCGGCGTGCCGAGCCTGAGCGAAATGCTGACGCTCGCGGTCTTCGGCGCGACCACGACCGGCTTCGCCTATTTGCTTTTCCTCAATGGAGGCCGCTTGATTCCCTCGAGCGAAGCCGGCCTCGTGGGGCTTCTCGACGTGCCCTTGGCGCCGCTTTGGGTGTGGCTCGTGTTCGGCGAGGAGCCCGCCGGCTCCGCCTTGATCGGAGGAGGGATCGTGCTCGCCGCGCTCGTGTGGTGCCTGTCGGGCTTGCGCGAGCCCGAAGTCGAAAGCGAAGGCGGTGTTTCTAGTGTGCGGGCAGAGGATGGGCCCTGAGCCAGCGCAGGACCTCATCAGCGCTCTCGTTGGGGGGAAAGACGGGGTAGAAGACGTGCTCGATACGCCCCTCCCGAATGACGAGTGTGAGGCGCTTCACCAGCCGCGTACCGTCCACCACGAACGTGGGCAGGCGCAAGGCATCGCAAAGCTCGAACTTGGCGTCGCTGAGCACCGCGAAGGGAAGGTGAAGGCGCTCGCTCATCTCCTTCTGGTACGCCGTGCTCTGCGTGCTGAGGCCGAACACGTCGGTCTGGAGCTCGCCAAGCTCCGCGTGGTGGTCGCGAAAACTGCAACTTTGGGGCGTGCAGCCGCGCGCGCCGGGAATGTCATCCCATCCTTCTGGAAGCGCTTTTCCGGGCACCCCGGTCATCGGATAGCAATAGATGACCGTTCGTGGGGCCCGCAGTGCCAAAAGGTCCACGCTCGCGCCGGAAGTGGAAGGGAGCGAGATCCTCGGCAAAATCATGCCGACAAGATGGGCGGCCGCGCCATCGTCGACCGGGCGCGGCAAATCTGGCGGAAGAGGAAAGGCCGTCTCTTTTTGCATCTGCGCCTCCGTTCTTTACGATCGTATTTGGTTGCCCGTCCCGAACGACATCAAGGCTTGCTCGGATCGAAGCGCTTCTTCAACCCTTGCCAGCATTGCGCATAATCGGCATCGAGCACATCGAGCTCGGCTGCGTATTTCGTTACCCTTTGCGGGAAGCGCGTCTCGAACATGAAGGCCAAGGTGTTCGTGAGCTTCACCGGTTTCAGCTCGGTTTCGGACGCATGCGCGAAAGCCTCCGCATCCGGGCCATGGGGCAACATGCAATTG
>Ga0213876_10002184_pt1 | contig 11548 bp, 11 predicted proteins | sample BarmaccomBMRX_R9_FD_160113 | JGI IMG/M metagenome (GOLD analysis project Ga0213876, IMG submission 160113) | Root-associated microbial communities from Barbacenia macrantha in rupestrian grasslands, the National Park of Serra do Cipo, Brazil - RX_R9 | ecosystem: Host-associated > Plants > Roots...
TCGGCGTCTGCCTGATTCGCGCGTCCGTTTTTCGGGCGATTGAGCGCCCGTGGTTCAACTGGGATCGATCGCCGAGCGGAAACGGGCACGTCAGCGAAGATGTGGGTTTCTGTCGGGCGGTTCGCAAAGCCGGGATCGCCGTTCATCTTGATCACGCTTTGAGCTGGGAAGTCGGCCACATCGCCGAGCAGATATTGACCAACGAAGGAACCGGGAGGGGCTATGTCACCAGTTCCGTTCATGCCCCCGCCGGGGCTAAATAGCGACGATACGACCTTCTCAGCCGAAGGACGATGGGCCGATGGAGACGGTTTCCGTTTCTGGGAGGGCAAGGCCGAGTCGATAGACGGCGGGAGCCCGTTATTCACGCATCCTGCCGCTTCCGGTAGTCTCGACCTGTTCGCTTTCACCCGATCAGGCAGCACATATATCGCTTATGGACAGCCCGGCGGCCTTTATGTGGGCTCGGGCCTTTCGTCGCCATCTGACAGAACGCCGTCACCAGGTCCGGGCACCGTAGCAGGATGGTGCTTCGACTCTTGGGGAAACACCCTTCTTGCGGCCGCGAGGGACGGCAAGCTCTACGAGCAGTCCGGGACCAGCGCGGCAATCGAGGTCGTAAATGCACCAGACCAGATCACCGCTATGCTCGTCAGCAACGAGCGCCAGGTGCTCGCCTTCGGCTGCAATGAGGAAGGCAGCGGAACCTTCAACGCGCTCTGCATCCGCGGTTCCGACATTGAGGACTATACCAACTGGACGACGACTGCGACGAACAATGCCTTTGAGCATATTCTGTCCGGCGCCGGCGCTATCATCGCTGCGGCGAGAATCGGTCCCCATATCGCGGTCTGGACCACCACAGCGCTTCATCTCGGCCAGTTCGTCGGCGACCCCGGGCAGACTTACCGCTTCGATATGGTCGCCGAACAGAGCGGGCCAATGTCAGCCCGGTCGGTGTGCGTGGTCAACGGGATCGCATATTGGATGGGCTTCGACCACCAGCTACGCTCGTGGACCCCAGGCTCCCTGCCGGCGTCCATGGCCTGCCCAATAAGCAAGGAGTTCAGGCTCTATTGCGAGATCGCGAACCAAGTCAACGCAGCGTTCCTGGTCCAGAATGCCGCGCACCATGAACTCTGGTTCTCATATTACGACAACCGCGGCCAGGTGCGCTATATCGCGGTGTCCCTGATCGACGGGGCATGGTTCCGTGGCATAAGAGACATGTCGGCCTGTATCGATAGTGAATTGGTGCGGGTGCTCTCCGGCCCCTCGAGCACTGGGGTGTTAATTTCAGACAGCGCCGGCGTTATCGCCTTGCGCGAAGTTCTCAATTCCGGCCTCGAAAGCGATTCCGCCTTCATCCAATCGGCGGATCAGTATCTCGACGAAGGCCAACGGCGAATGATGGTGCGCCGCCTCATTCCCGACTTCGAGGAGCAGAGCGGCTCAATTTCGCTCACCCTCTACATGCGTGACCGCCCCAAATCTTCGACGGTAACGAAGGGGCCGTACACTATCGAGGGTACCGACACGAAGAAAGACTTTCGAGCGAGCGGCAAGCTGATGGCTGTGAAGTTCAGCGCCCAATCCGCGCGGCGGCTACGCCTCGGCAAGCCCCTCTTCGACATGGTTCCCGTGGGCGAGCGATGATCCTCCCCGACTGGGCGGGCTATCAACGCTTCCGCCCGATGCTCTCCGAAGCGCTCGATCCCGACTTCTACCCGATCGAATATGTCGACGCCCTGCTCTTGAACGGAGAGGCGCAAGTCTTCTGCTCCGAACATGCGGCGATGATCGCCGAGCTGAAGCAATATCCGGGCGGCGCCCGCGTCGTTCACTGCCTGGTCGCGGCCGGCCGGATCGACGAGATCAGCGGGACGCTTCGGCCCCGGGTCGAGGCCTGGGGCGCCGCGGCCGGCTGCACCAGGGCGCTCGTCGAGAGCCGGGCGGGCTGGATGAGGATCCTGGAGCCGCATGGCTATCGGGTTTGGCAGGTTTCCCTGATGAAGGAATTGTAAGATGGGTCTTTCCAGCTCGAAAAGCACGACGACGCAGAGCACGTCGCAGAACAGCAACCAGACCGAGAATGCGACGACGACGCCGGTCACGCCGGATTGGCTGACCCAGGCGGCGCAGGATTATGTCGGCCGGATCGGTTCGTTCGGCGACATGGACCCGAACGGCTTCGTCGCCGCCGCCTCGCCGCTGCAGCAGACGGCGTGGCAGAACGCCGGCAGCCTCGGCGATTGGCGGCAGCAGGCCGCGACCGCCTCGCAGCTCGCTTATGGCGCCGGGCAGAGCGGGCCGAACCTGGCCGGCTTCGCCGACATGCGCGCCCGGTTCGATCCGCAGCTGAGCGGCGGCGGCTCAGCGCAGAGTGCGGCGAACGCCCTGGGCGGCGACAAGGTCGCGCCGATGCACAGCAGCAATCTCGCACCGCCGCAGAACGCTTTTTCGGCCGCGGCAGGGCCGGCCTACACCTATCGGGCCCCCGACGTTCAGGCCCCCGCACATCCCGCGGCCTATGCCGCGCAGCCGACCAGCCTCAGCGCGGCGCCCCAAATCGGGGGGCAAAGCTATCAGGCCCCAACGCTCAATGCGCCGGGGCTCGTCAGCGGGGCCGGCTATTCCGCGCCGCAGCTCGGCAATGCCCAGGGCTATGCCGCGGCCCGCGTCGGCGCGCCGATCGGCGCGACTGCGGCCACCTACCAGGCCCCGACAGTCGGTGCCGCGCAGACCGCTTCGGCGGCCGGCTACAACCCGGCCCTTTCTCCGTTCACGACGCTCGGCAACGTGACCGATGCGACCGCGACCAATGCCGGCGTGGCGAGCGGGCTGACCAATCTCGCGGCCTACCAGAATCCTTATCAGCAGCAGGTCGTCGACGCGACGCTCGCCAATTACGACCGGCAGACCGGGCGCGCCCTGGCCGCGAACCAAGCCGCAGCCGCCCGCAATGGGGCCCTCGGCGGCTCGCGCTACGCGATCGAGGATGCGCAGCTTCAGAGCGACATGGCGAACGGGCGCGCCCAGCTTCAGGCAAGCCTGCTTTCGAACGGCTTCAACACCGCCGCCGGCCTCGCCGCCAATGACGCCGGGCTCCAGCAGCAGACCAATCTCTTCAACGCGCAGAACGACACCGGGATCAGCGCGGCGAACGCGGCGGCCGCGAACCAGCGGATGCTGTCCCAAGGGCAGCTTGACCGGGCCACCAATGCCGAAAGCGTCGCCGCGCTGAACGATTCCTATCGGGCGAACGTGAACGCGCAGAATCAGGCGAGCCTATTCAACGCCCAGCAGGATTCGGCGCGGGCGCAGCTCCAGGCGCAGCTCGAGGCGCAGTCCGCTTCCCAGAACGCCGGCGCCCAGACCGGGATCAGCCAGTTCAACGCAGGGCAGGGGCTTCAGGCCGGGCTCGCCCAGGCGGGGCTGGATACCGACGCGAACCGCTATCTCGCCGACATCGGGAACCAGTACGGCCTTCAGCAGGCTGGGCTCGATGCCAATGCCCTGCAATTCGGGGCGGCGAACAACCAGCAGGCGGCGCTCGCGAACCAGCAGATGGCGGGCCAATACGGCCTTGCCCAGGCCGGCCTTGCCGCCGACGCCGCGAAATATGGCGCGGATTCGAACATGCAGGCTGCGCTCGCCAACCAGCAGCTCGGCGGGCAATACGGCCTCGCCCAGTTCGGGGCAGACACCCAGGGCGCCCAGAACTACGCCGCCGCGCTCAACGCCGCCGGGCTCACCGGCTATCAGGGCGCGCTGTCCTCCGCCCAGCTTGGCGCGCAGCTCGCTGCTGCGGCGGGCCAGTACAACGCGACCGCCAACAACCAGATGTCGCAGTTCAACGCCGGCCAGGCGGACAGTGATGCGAACCGCCAGCTGCAGGCCGCGCAATTGCTGGGCGGCCTGGCGAACGATTACGGCGCGGGGACGCGGGCCGACCTGACGACGATGGGCCAGCTCGGCGACCAGCAACGGGCGATCGAGCAAGCCTATGCGATGGCGGGGCCGGCCCAGCTGCAGCTGATGGGGCAGCTCTCGGGCATGACGCCGTACGACATCCTGGTCGGGCGCAACGTGAGCGGGACGACGAATGGGATGATGACGGGGACGTCGACCGCGAAGACGACGCAGACGCCGAGCCTGTTCGATTCCATGCTGCGGCTCGGCAATGCCGCCGCACAATTCATCCCGGCCTAGGAGAGGCAGATGGGTTTTCTCAACAATCTCGCCGGTGACATGGGGCCTGTATTCGGCCGCAGCCTGCCCGCATGGATGGTGCCTTACACCGTGTCGCCCGACGAGCCGGGCTACGCCCCGGCCCCATCGGGCAAGGCGAAACCGCACCAGTCGCCTTTTACCAAGGATCGGATCTTCGCCGCGCTGCAGGCGCTGGGCGCCCCCGACGATGCGCCGCCGCCTCCTCGCGCTGCGGAGTGGATGTCGATGCCGCAGCCGCGCTTCTCCGGTCTGCTCGATCCGCACATCGGTCAGCCGCAGCTGATGCCGGCGCCCGCATCGATGCAGCCCTATTTGTGGGGAGGCCGATAAAACAAGTTTGCTTTCCGGCCAGTCGTAAAACTCAGCCGGCCTCTTGCGGCGACAGCGTCGCCCTCAGCCAAGGCCTGCTGCCAAGCTTCGGGGCGCCGCACCGATCGCACCCAGTTCAGCGGTGCGGAGGCCGGGCAGCCGACCTGGCCAAGCCTCTCGGCGCCTCGCACCGGGAGCTTCCATCAGAAAGAAGATATGATGGCAAAGACTTGGTGGACACCTCTTTCCGACGTCGAACCCCCTCCGATCCCATTCGATGGCCCTCTACCGGAGCGCTATTCAGGGCCGTTGCGCGGGCCGCCTCCAGCCGCAGCAGCATTGGGCCCGAGCCAGTTCCGGCCCAGTGAGTGAAACAGCGGCTTCGTATTTCTCAAGCAGCTTCCACAACCTGCCCGCAATCGGCTCCGCCCCCCAAGCCCCCTAATCGGCTGGATTTGAAAACACCTGAACCCGGTGACGGATCCGTTGGGGAACTGCGGGCACTTGGAATTCGCAAGGAGAATGACATGCCTACCCTACTCCGGGGGCGCTCCTGATGGAGAGCGCTCCCGAAGACGCGGCCGTGCGCCGCTTTGCCCTGAGCCCGGCTTGGATCGCGCTCGGCTTCAGCCTGTTCGGCGCGTTCTGGCAGGTCGGGGTGACCAGCCAGCGCGTCGCCGAGAATGCCCGCCGGGTCGAACTGCTCGAAGCTGCCGACCGGCAGCGCGGCGACGCGCTCGGGCGGATCGACGCGCGCACCGCGCGGATCGAGGCGACGCTCGACATCATGCGCGGCGGTCAGCGGCCGCTGTCGGCGCCGCTCTCCTCGTCAGAGGAGCAGAGGCCGTGAGCCCGCGCGATCCCGGCCCGCCGCCTGTCTGGCGACGATAGCCACGCTGACGCTCGCGTTCGTTGCCGGGCTCGTTGCGGCCGCTGCGGTGCCCGCCCTGATCGGCAGAACGAGGCCTTCGGACTGGGCACGATCACCGGGCGGCCGGCCCTCCGTGGCTTCTGCCGGCGTCGGCAGGGCCGCGGCGGTTGCGATCGATCATCCGGCGCCAGGCCTCGTCCTGCTCGGTGCGGAGCGCGCGGCGCTCCTCGCGCGCCCGCGCCCGCGCATTCGCCTGCCGCACCTGGAGGACGGCGATGACCAGGGCCGCGGCGGCCAGCATCAGGATGAACATGCGGACCATGCGTCCAGCATAGGGCGCGGCGCGGACGCCGCCACATGGAACAGGCTGATCTGGGTTATGGGCCGGTGGCCGGCGCCGGGCTCCGGCCGTGGCGCCGCCGGTCGCCCATGCGCGGGAGCGGGGCCCTCAATGCGGGGCGGGGATCATCCCGATCGTGACGAGCCAGGCTTCGACCAGGGCCGGCCAGCCGGTGATCGGCTGGGCGGTGCGGCGCAGGCCGAAGGCGTGGCCGCCCTCGGCGTAGAGGTGCATCTCGGTGGGCACGTGCGCCTGCTTCAGCGCCAAATAATAAGTGAGGCTGTGGCGCACGTCGTCGATCGGGTCGTTCTCGGCCTGGAGCAGGAAGGTGGGCGGCGTGCCCGGGCCGACCCGGATGTCGGGCGCGAGGGTGAGGCCCGGCTCCTCCCAGAGATGGCCCGGATAGAGGGCCACCGCGAAATCGGGGCGGCTGCTCTCCCGGTCGGCGGCGTCGATCGGCGCGTAGGCCCGCTCTGCATTGGTGGAGACCGCCGCGACGAGATGGCCGCCGGCCGAGAAGCCGAGCGCGCCGATCCGGTGCGGGTCGACGCCGAGCGAGGCGGCGCGCCGGCGGATGAGCCCGATCGCGCGCTGCGCGTCCTGCAGCGCCATCGGCACCGCGGGGATCCGCCGGCAATTGCAGTCCGGATCCCACCATGGGCCGGAGCCGGGCACCCGATATTTGAGCAGGACGCAGGTGATCCCGCGCGCGGTCAGCCAGTCGCAGACCTCGCTGCCTTCGAGGTCGATCGCCAGGATGCGATAGCCGCCGCCCGGGAAGACGAGCACGGCCGCGCCGCTGTTCGCGCCCTGGGCGGGATAGATCGTCATCGTCGGCCGGGTGACGTTCTCGATCGCGGTCGCCGGCCGGCCGGCGATCAGGCCGGTGCCGACCCGCGCCAATTCCTCGCCGCGCGTAACCGGGCGGGCGATGGCGAGAGCGTCGGGCCACAAGGGGATCTGTTCGTGCCCGGGCGCCGGCTGCCACGGCGCCGCCCCGGCGCTGGGGCCGCAGCCGGCGGCGAGCGCGAGCATGGCGGCGATCAGCCGGTTGAAACCTTTCCCATGCTGCATCCGAGCCCCTCCATCCCGATTGTCGTCAGGAGATAGAGCGGCTTCCGGAAACGCTCACGCGCGCTTTTCTCGATGCTGCCTATACTTGGCGCGCAGTCTCTCTGCGGCCGGTTACGGTCCGTGGCGCACCTCTCCGTCGGTGCGCCACGGACGTTGGTCGAGACCTATCGATAGGCGCGGTGAATCGCGATCACCGTGTTCGTCCGGGCATCGATCTCGTAGATGTTCCGCCCGTCGGAGCGATAATAGACGCCGCGGCCGTCCCGGTACTGGTCGCCATATTGGGATGGCACCGCATAGAGGCCGCCGCCGACACGGTCCCCGACCGAGTAGCAATTCTGATTGCCGGTCAGCGCGTCGATGACGCCGGCGGCGCCGCCGCGGCGCTCGCAGACGACCGCCTCCTCATAGGGCCCGCCGGTGCCGGTATATTGGCCGGCGCCCCCATTGTAAGTGTCGCCCCAGGCGGTCCGATCGTAGCGATCGTAGCTGCCGTTGTCGGCAGTTCGAAGCTCCTCGCGGACCGAGCGCATCCTCTGCCACAGATCCTGCCGCTCGGACTGCGTCATGCCGTTCATGCTGTACTGCGCATTCAGCTGGCGGAGCTGGGCGAGCTCACGCCGCAGCTGCCAGGCTTCGCGGCGATCGATCGTGCCGGTGCGGATGCCCGCGGAGAGCCGGGCCTCGAGATTGCTGATCCGTGCGTTGAACGACGCGTCCTGGCCGTATTGCTGGCCGTAGCGCTGGTCATACTGCTGGCCGTAGCGCTGGTCGTACTGCTGGCCATAGCGCTGGTCGTACTGCTGGCCGTAGCGCTGATCGTATTGACCGGAATAGCCTCCATATTGAGCGGCTGCAGGCGCGGCGGCCGCCGCCAGCGCGGCCACGGCAGACATTCCAAGCAGGGTCGTTTTCATTACGCTGACTCCTCGTTTCGCCTTCCGCTCTCCACCGTTACAACGCGCGACTTGGCCGAACTTTCCCGATCGGAGGCCCAGGCGCGCCGAGCCGGATCGGTGCTGCCCATGCCTGGGCGGAGGTGGAACGGCGCCGGTCGCGAAGGCCGCAAGCCATGTACGGATCGGAAGCAGGGCCCTGCGAAAGGTGCTCAGCGTGCTATGAGGCCGCATGCCCTACCAGCCGCAACGAACTGGCGTTCGACTTGTCGCGATTGCCCTGCTGGTGGCAGTGCCGGCTGCTCTCTTCCTTGTGGATTGGGACCCGGAGCGGACCAAGCGCGAAGCCTTCATCTATCATTGTAACGAAGAGGGCGGTGCCGGCGTCATGTTCACGTCGCGAGAATATTGCGAGGAACTATACGCCCGCACCATGGCAGGCCGGATGGGAAATTCGAGCTGACCCACTGCACGCTGCGTCTCTGCGTCTCTGCGCGGGATAAAGCAGCGGGACCCACGCTCCCGCGGGGATGCCGCGGAGGCGACGGCGCGGCTAGCGATAGCGGACGTCGCCGGCCTTGAGGGCCTGCTTGTCGGCGGCCGCGTCGGCGTAGCGGAGGTTGGTGTAGGCCTGGGGCTTCAGCTTGGCGCCGAAGCCGCGGTCCTTGCCGGGCGCGAGCCGGCGCAGGTCGAACTCGGTCTCGAACTGGATGCCCATCCGCCGGCCCTCGGTCCAGCGCACGGTCGCGCCGAGGCTGCCGCAGCCCGGCAGATCGAGCTGGACGGAGGAATCGGGCGGCAGCGCGCGGTCGCCCTCGATCAACGCGCCGCCGGTCGAGATGTTGCGCACCCGCACGGTCATGCTCATCCCGTTCCACTGCAGATTGGCGACCTTGAGCAGGCCCTGGCGGGGCGGCCGGTTGAACTGGAAGCCGTCGGCGGTGACCGTCTTGTTCTGCGCGGCGAGATTGCCGGCATCCTCGGGAGGCATCGGCCGGCCGAAGATATAGCCCTGGATGTGCGAGCAGCCGAGCTCGCGGATCAGCGTGAGCTCGTCATGGGTCTCCGCGCCTTCCGCGGTCGTGTCCATGTCCAGGCTCTCGGCCAGGGTGACGATGGCGCGGATGATCGCCGCATTGCGGCTGCCGGATTTGGCGGCGCCGCGCACGAAGCTCTGGTCGATCTTGATCTTGTCGAACGGCGCCTTCTTCAGATAGCCGAGCGAGGAATAGCCGGTGCCGAAATCGTCGAGCGCGAGCCGGACGCCGATCGACTTCAGCTTGGCGAACATGTCGTCGGTCGATTCGCTTTCCACCAGGAACACGCCCTCGGTGATCTCGAGCTCGAGCTGGCGCGGCTGGATCTGCGAATTGGCAAGCGCGCTCATCACGATCGTCGGCAGATTGGGGTCGACGAACTGGAGCGGCGAGAGGTTGACCGCGACCCGGATCTGCTCCGGCCATTTCGCCGCCTCCATGCAGGCGGTCCGCAGCACCCATTCGCCGATCTGCGCGATCAGCCCGCTTTCCTCGGCGAGCGGGATGAACAAAGCGGGGGAGATCACGCCGCGGCTGGCATGGTGCCAGCGCACCAGCGCCTCGAAACCGGAAAGCTGCTCGGTCTGGGCGTTCACCACCGGCTGGTAGACGAGCTGCAGCTCGCCGCGGCCGATCGCCTTCCTGAGGTCGTTCTCCAGGATCTGCCGGTCCTGCGCCTCGCTGTGCATCTCGGGGGCGAAGAAGCAGAAGGTGCCGCGGCCGGCGGCCTTGGCCGAATAGAGGGCGAGGTCGGCATTGCGGATCAGGGCGTCGGCGCAGGTGCCTTCGCCCGGCGCGATCGCGATCCCGACCGAGGCGCCGATCGAGATGTTGTGGCCCTCGATCGAATAGGGCATCGATACCTGCTGGATCAGCCGCTCGGCGAGGCCGGCGAGGCCGGCCCCGTCGCTCAGCGTCGGCAGCACCGCCTCGAACTCGTCGCCGCCCAGCCGGCCGACCTGGCCCTTGTCGCCGACCACGCCGGTCAGGCGCTGCGCGACCAGCTTCAGCAGGGCGTCGCCGATCGGGTGGCCGAGCGTGTCGTTGACGTTCTTGAAGCGGTCGAGGTCGATCAGGAACAGTGCGCAGCCCCCCGCGGCGGCCTGCTGGTTCTGCAGCGCCTCGTCGAGCGTGCGCCGCATCAGCATCCGGTTCGGCAGGCCGGTCAGCGAATCATATTTGGCGAGCCGGTTGATCTCCTCGTCGGAGCGGCGCTGCTGGGTGAGGTCGGTGCCGATGCCGCGGAAGCCGAGGAAGCGGCCATGCTCGTCGAAGCTCGGCGTGCCGGAAAGCGACCACCAGGTTTCCGCGGCGGTGTTGGCGCGGACGGTCACGTCGCTGAACGGCAGCCGGGCGGAAAGGTGGAAGCCGAGCGTCCGCTCGGAGCCGCCGCTCTCGTCCGCCCCGATCAGCTCGGTGAACGGGCGGCCGATCAGCTCCGTGGCATTGGTCTGCAGGCAGGCGGCGAGATGCTCGGAGACGTAGGAGACCGCCCCGCGGCCGGTCGTCTCCCAGAACCAGCCGCGGCCGGCCTGCTCGAACTCCTCGATGAAGCGCGACGCGCGCTGCGCCGACCAGTCGATCTCGATCCGGCGGCGGAGCTGGGCGGCGTCGCCGTCGGCGCGTCTGAGGCTGAGCAGGACGAGGCAGCCGGCGAGCAGCGCGGCGGCGCCGGCGGCGCCCGGTTGGCCGGTCAGGATCGTCACCCAGGCGACGCAGGCGCCGCAGCCGATCAGCACCAGCCCGGGAAAGGCGAGGAAGGCGATCGGAATGGCGAGCATTCCGCCCGCGAACGCCATGTCGAGCAGCGCGGAATCGTCGCTGGCGATCGGTGCCGAGATGCTTGCGCCGACCCAGAGTGCGCCGGCGAGGCATACGTAGAGCGCGGCGCCGCCGGTGGCGAGATGCGGCGCGAGGCTCGATATCTTGCGGCGGCGGAACCAGCCGAGCAGGAAAAGGTCGGCGGCGGCGACCAGCCCGATCGGGATCGCCGAGGCGAGCGGGATCGTGCCGCGCCCGGCCAGGTCGGCCAGGATCGCTGCGCCGCAGATCAGATGGACGGCGCAGAGGAAGGCCGGCACGAGATCGAGCGCGCGGTTGCGCTCGCGCGCCGCATTCTCCTCCTGCTCGTCCTCGAGCCGGCGGAAGTCGCGCATCATCAGCGGCCCGATCGGCGCGCGCCGATCGGCGGCCGGTGCAACGGATTCGCGATACCTGCGGCTGCCACCCATGCCGGCGCCGTAGCGCAGCCGCCTTAATATTTATTTGCCGGTAGGAAGGTCCGCCCGGAAGGCGGAGGTGGCGCGTGCGGCCCCGGGTCGAATTGTCATTGCGACCTGGAGAGCCCTTGGGTCTAGCGTCGGCGGAGCTCCGGCGCGTCGCCGTCCTGCGCGGCGCGGCGGGCGCGGCACTCCTCACGGTCGGGATGGCGCTCGCAGCGGCGGGCGATCCGGCCTTCGCGCTCCTCCTCCTCGCGGATCTGGCGGCCGCGGCGCTGGTCGGCCTCGGCCTGGCTGGTGGTCACCGCGTCGACGCCGGCGCTCACCACGCGGACGGGCAGGGTGACGACGTCGACCGCCGTCTTCGCCAGGCAGGCGGAGAGCAGCAGCGGCAAGGCGAGCAGAAGGATGCGCATCGCGGCCGCCTAGCCCGCATCGCCTTGAAGACTCATGAACGAAAGCGGGCTTGACTTAGATTTTGTTTCGTCGGATATTTCTGTCATGACAGAAATTAAGGAATTGGACCGGCCCTTGCCGCCCGCGCTGGAGCGGTTCGTGCTGCATTGGGG
>Ga0213876_10002185_pt1 | contig 11544 bp, 9 predicted proteins | sample BarmaccomBMRX_R9_FD_160113 | JGI IMG/M metagenome (GOLD analysis project Ga0213876, IMG submission 160113) | Root-associated microbial communities from Barbacenia macrantha in rupestrian grasslands, the National Park of Serra do Cipo, Brazil - RX_R9 | ecosystem: Host-associated > Plants > Roots...
GGCGCGCTTCAATGTCCGGCTCTTCTTGGCAGTGGCGAAAAGGGAACAGGTCGCTGAAAGCTGGCCTCGACGGCCGTGCGCTGGGCGAAGCCGACGGTCGCGGGCCCTCCCGCGTTCTGGTTCCCCACAGGAGGATAGCAAGATGACCGAACGAATTTCGTTGGAGGGGAAGGTCGCGGTTGTGACTGGGGCAGGCCGCGGGCTGGGGCGGGCGTACGTCGAACTTCTCGCCGAGCGAGGCGCCCGGGTCGTGGTGAACGACCTGGGGACCAACGTATCGGGGTTCGGCAAGGACTCCGGGATAGCGGAAGAGGTCGCCGATCTCATCCGGTCACGCGGAGGCGAAGCAACCGCGAATGACAGTGATGTTTCCACCCCTCAAGGCGGCCGTGACTTGATCGGGAGGACCATCAAACATTTCGGGAGAATCGATCTTCTCGTGAACAACGCTGGCATCTGCGGAAGCAAGCCATTCAAGGACGCCACCCTTGATGATTTTGATCACTATTGGCGCGTGCACCTCGGTGGGCCCGTCAACACTGTGAAGGCTGCCTGGCCGCACATGGTCGCACAGCGGCATGGCAAGATCATCCTCACGACGTCAGTCGTCGGCCTGTTCGGCATGCGTGGCCAAGCCACCTATGCGGCGGCCAAGAGCGCAGTGGTCGGATTGATGCGCATTCTTGCGATTGAAGGTGCAGAGCACGGCATTCTCGTGAACACCATTTCGCCAAACGGGTACACGAGGATGCACCCAGCGGCGGTTGCGGATCCGGCCTGGCTGAAACAGAGCGAAGCCACCATGCCGGTTGAGGCTGTTGCGCCAGCGATCGTCTGGCTGGCAAGCGACGGTTGTTTGGAGACGAACCGCATCTACAACGTGGAAGCCGGAGCAATCCAACGTATCGCTATCGTCATGGGACCCGGCTTCTACGATCCATATCTGACACCCGAGAGCATCGCCGAGAACTACGCAAAGGTCGAATCGATCGAGGGCTTCTCTGAGCCGGGTCCGTTCGAGCCGGGGTAATGGCGGTCGGTGATCGTTCGTAACCCCGAGCACTTGGATCGTATAAGAGAGAAATTGAACACTTTGGATCCCGCCGAAGTTCTAGAACACATTCGCGATGACTATCCGAATATCCGAGGCGTAAGCGATCCACTGACTTTCGACGAGTACAAAGAAACTTTCCTCAAGAAACCTGTTGAAGTACCAGCTGTCCGCGTCCTACCTGAGCTGGTTCGGAGCAAGCGCGTAGTTGGCGCTTTAGCATCTTTAGGTGGCAGACCGTAACGCTTCGGACAGCCAAGTACCCGTTACTGACCTCCGACCGTCCCGTAATCACGTCCAACGGTCTCATCCAACAAGATGCACATATCGTTCTGCCGATCTCCCTCGCCGTTTGTTTGTTGCGACGAAGTCCGAGGAGACCTTCGAGTTCTTCAAGTCTATGTCTCCGAACGAGCTAGCCGCGGCCGTAAACAACCAAGTCGTCCAGCAGGCATACAAATTCGTCTTTGGTACGGATGATAATCAGCTTCGATTGTTGCTAAGCGCCTCGGTAAGCACATTTGGTCTAGCCCGCTCGGCTAACCGCTACATCGGCAACGTGCCGCCGATGCCGGGCGTGTTTCCCGATTATCCCGCTCCCGTGATCGGCAACTCCGCCACGGGTACTGTCGGCGCTCGTATTGATTTGGCGCTTCTCCCCCGCGTCAATCTGCTCATCGCCATGTGAGCCGCTTCACACATCCTAGCAGAAAGCGGGGTATCCTGTTTGCGCTCTGGAATGGAAACGGAGGGGCGTTCAGCGGAAAAATTGTGACGTTTGCTTAGCTGCGGCGACCTCTCGCTCTGCTCGGGGGCGGCGGCCCAATGCAAATGCACCCAGAGGAGGACAGCCATGAAGACTATGCTTGCTATGTTAATTGCACTGATTGGTTTGGTGTCTCCCGCGATTGCCGACGAAGCGCAAATCGAGCGAGGAAAATACCTGGTCAATCTTGGCGGGTGTCATGATTGCCACACTCCGGGATATTTTCTTGGAAAACCAGATATGGCGCAATACCTCGGCGGGTCCGATGTCGGCCTGTCTCTTCCTACTGGCGTCTTCGTTGGTCGAAATCTCACCCCTGACAAGGAAACAGGTCTAGGCAGTTGGACTAAAGAGCAAATCATTACGGCCTTCGCCGCCGGGAAGCGTCCAGATGGCCGAGAGCTGGCGCCAATCATGCCCTGGGAGGCTTTCGCGCACCTGACAGATGCAGACAAGGACGCCATTGCCTCCTATCTCCAGAGCATTCCAGCCGTCAAACACGAGGTGCCGGGTCCGTTTACTCCAAATGAAAAACCGACCGTGATGACGTTCATCCTTGTCCCTGGGGATGTCTATGCCTCCATGCCGAAGCCGCCAGCGGTTAAATAGACCAGCGCAGGCGAGTACGCCGGGCCGCCCGGTAGGCCAGCCTGATCAAGTCCCCTTGGCCGGGAATAGCGGTACAACGGCAGCCAGGCCGATGGGTCACAGCCGGCGCGCGTGGAGTCCGCCCTGTCGCATTTCGCACACCGGGCGATCCTGACTCGCCGATATTTGGTCGACATCCCATCGGCTGCTATGCTGCTTCGTGCTGCCGGCGCGACCTACGAGGCCCCACCCCATGCAACGTGTGACCATCACGCTCGACGACGACCTCATGGTCGACCTCGACCGGATCATCGAAAAACGCGGCTACCAGAACCGCTCCGAGGCGATCAGAGACCTGGCGCGCGCAGGTATCCAACAGGCCGCGCTCGATGTGGGAGAAAGCCCAAAACATTGTGTGGGCGCCCTGGTCTATATCTACGATCACTCGGTGCGCGAGCTCGCCAAGCGCCTCGTCCAAGCCTCGCACGCTCACCATGAACTATCGCATGCGACCCTGCATGTGCATTTGGATCATGACAGTTGCATGGAGGTCACGGTTCTCAAAGGGGATACCGAGGAGGTCCAGCGCTTCTCCGACCAGGTTATCGCGCAACGGGGGGTGCAGCATGGCCGCCTCGTCCTGATGCCGGTCGAGATCAAGTCCGAGGTCCACGCTCACGGGGAGAAGAAGGCGCACCGGCACGCCCATGTGCATGCGCGGAGGAGCGGCTGACGTTCGCGTGGTAAGCGAGCTGAACGCGCGTCAGGAAGAATACGGGCGCCGGGGCGGACATATGCAACGACGACAGTATGAGCTTTTGGGGTCATCGTCACACCGCGCACGGCGATTTTCACATGCGACAATGAGTATGATGTTTTCTGATTGACATCATACTCCCTGGGATTTCTATTTTATAAAAATCTCGCAGGAGGACGGCACCATTCCTGAACCGCGATCATGGATGGCGGACGTGGGCGGCGTTGTTTGTCTTCCGATACTCCGGGGGCGGCGTGTCGAAAATCGTGTTTCGGTCGGTATTGGCCGTGGTCTTCATTTGGTCCATTCAAGAGCCGGTCGTGGCACAGGAGCAACCGCCGTCAAATCCGTCCGAGGCCGCACCCGCGGACGCGTCAACGGCTACTCGAACTGTGTTGCCGACCGTGACGGCCCATGAGGCGGCTCCGGCGCGCCGCCGGCCGAGTGCGCGCGCCGGACAGAAACGCGCAACAGAGGCAAACCGATCGGTGCAACCAACGGCGTCTGTGGCTGGGCCGCCGGCTCCGCCTTCCGGCGCGCCGAACATCGCAGGCGGTCCCGCCGCCGCGCCGACTCTGGCCAGCCAGACGACGGTCACCGGCACCGAACTCAACGCGCGTCCCGTGACGCGGCCGGGCGAGCTTCTCGAAGCCACCCCAGGCTTGATCGTCACGCAGCACAGTGGCGAGGGCAAAGCCAACCAGTATTTTCTGCGCGGTTACAATCTCGACCACGGCACCGACATGGCGATCTCGGTCGACGACGTACCGATCAACATGCGCACCCACGCGCATGGTCAGGGCTATTCCGACCTGAACTGGCTGATGCCCGAGACGGTCAATCGGGTCGACGTGCGCAAGGGACCGTATTTCGCCGACGAAGGGGATTTCGGCTCGGCCGGAAATCTGCACATCGGCTTGGTCGACAGCGTCCCCAAGGCGATGGCCGAGCTCACGGCCGGCAGCTTCGGGTATCGCCGCATCTTTGGGATGGATTCCGCAAAGGTTGGCGATGGACATCTGCTCGTTGCCGGCGAGGCCGGTACCTATGGCGGCCCATGGGTCAGCCCCGACGACGTGCGCAAGGTGAACGGTTTGGTGCGCTATAGCCAGGGCACGGCGTTCGACGGTTTTACGATCACCGGCATGGCCTATTCGAACAGCTGGAATTCGACCGACCAGGTCCCGCAGCGCGCCATCACCTCGGGCCAGATCGGCCTCTATGGCTCGGAGGACCCGACGGACGGCGGCAACACCAGTCGGTTCGCGATGTCGGCGCGATGGGCTGCCAGCGACGACGCCGGCGCGTGGAAGGCCAATGTTTACGTCGTGAAGAGCGAATTGGATCTCTTCAACAACTTCACCTATTTCCTCAACAATCCGACACTCGCGGCGCAACGATTACGGAAGATCCGGCCGACCCGGCCACGAAATTGTCGGCGTCTCCCCTGCTGGTCCGCACAGAGGGAGCCGAGGTCGGCATCCGCAGCAGGATCGTTCCGGGACTCGACTCGTCGGTCAGCGTTTTCATTCTCGACCAGGCCTCCGAGATCGTCTTCAACGGCGATGCCGGTAATACCTCGGCGAGCCGACCGAGCCGGCGCTATGGCGTGGAGTGGACCAACAATTATCGGCCAACCCAGTGGATCGCCGTCGATGGCGATGTCGCCCTGACGCATGCCCGCTTTCGCGGCTACGACAGCGACCAGGCCGCGCTGTACGCCTCCCTTGCCGGCTATCCGGAGGCGCAGATCGGCAATGCGGCGGGGAATTACATCCCGAATGCGCCGGCCATGGTGGCGTCCGCAGGCATCACGATCGGCGAGAAAACCGGTCCGTTCGGGGGGCTGCGCTGGCGCTATCTCGGCGCAAGCCCGCTGACCGAGGACAACGCGTTCCGCTCGCCGCCAATCAGCGTGTTCAACGGCCGTTTCGGCTACCGCTTCGACAATGGCTGGAGTATCCAGCTCGACGCCCTCAACCTGTTCAACAGCAAGACCAACCAGATCACCTATGCCTACGGATCGCTGATCAAGACCGACAACCTCTACAAACTGTGCTTCCCGGTTCAGGTCGCGCCGGCGGCGGTATGCCAGAATGGCGTGATGGACAGCGTGCTGCATCCGATCGAGCCGCTGGCGGTCCGCCTCACTATTGCCGGGACGTTCTGATGGCCGCGATGCCATGATCCGCCCGGTCGTCAGCGTCGATCCGCCAGCGACGGCGAGTTCATCCGATGCGGCGCTGCGCAGGCAGGACGTCCTGCGTTGGACAGTCTGCGCCGCCGTGGCACTGACCGCTCATCTCGGAGTGGCGCTCGCTCTCGCATGGCGATCGGAGAAGATGGAGCCCGAATCCGGCGCTTCCGTAGTGATGATCGAGCTCGCGCCCGTCGCGACGGCTCCGTCCGCTCCCCAGACTGAGCTTCCTCCTGGACCAGCCCAGGTTGAAGCGGAGGCGCAGCAGGAAATGCATAAGGAAGTCGAAACCAAGCCGCCTGATGAACCACACGAGAAAGAAGAGCCGGAGACCCCGGAGGTCTCCCCGCCTCCACCTGAGCCGGTTCGCGAACCTGTGGAAACCAAGGCGGAACAGCAGGCGGTCGAAAAGACTGAGGTCGCGACTGCACCGCCGAGCGTTGCCGTAGAAGCGAGCCAGGCTGCAGGTCCACCGATCGGGGCCGTCTCGAAGACGGCATCGGCTGCAATCATCACATGGCGGCGCACGTTGCTCGGCCAGCTGCAGCGGTTCCACCGCTATCCAAGGCGGACACGCAACGAGAGCGGCATTGCAGAGGTGGAGTTCGCGATCGATCGCGCCGGCCGAGTGCTGTCGAGCCGCATCATCAAGAGCTCGGGCTATGCGATGCTGGATGAGGACGCGCTGGCCCTGATCCGGCGCGCGTCGCCATTTCCATCGCCGCCCGCGGACCTGTCTAACGATCTGCTAACCATGGTCGTGCCGGTGCGTTATGACGCCGCCGCGCGGTAGTGCGTCGGGAGCTCCGGGCGGCTCAAAGCTGCAAGTGCGAGACCGCCTGCTCGATCGAGATGTCCCTGAGATCGCGGTTTCCGGTCGCCCGGAATCCGCTGACGTCGTTGAGCATCACCGCGGCTCCGCGAGATGCCGGCAGTTTAAGGTGATGCAAATCGGCACCATTGACATCGCCCAGCCAGAATGCCGGCCGCGCATCCGCAGCTACCGCGGCGAGTTCGACCCCGCTGAATTCGACGTTGCGCGCGTGACGAACATAAAAATGCTGCGCCGGCAACGGACCGAAGCGGGCGGGCTCCGGATATTCGGCCGGCCGTTCGGTCGGCTGCAAGGCCGCCGTCTCCGCACTCCCGCCCCCCTTCTGCAGGAAATAGCAATCGCTGATCTTGACGTCCTCGATCGGGTGATCCGCTATTCCGCTGAGGATCGACGGCATGTCGTTGTCAGGCGCATGGCAGGTGACGTTGCTGATCAGCACGCGCCTGAGGCTTCCGATCGCCATGCCCTCGGGCCCGCGCATGCGCGCGCCAAGCCGCAGGAACAACGGCGCGTTGCGAATGTTGCGCATCGTCAGGCCCGTCAAGGTGACGTCTTCGATGATGCCGCCATCCACAGTTTCAAGCGCAAAGCCGCGGCAGTCCTCGAAGATGCAGTTGGACAGGGCGATGTTCTTGAAGCCCCCATTGGATTCCGTGCCGCATTTGATGCGGCCGGTGCGCTGCCAGCCATGATCCTCCACGCCTTCGGCAAGCCGCTTGAAGCCGCCGTCGAGCAGCGAGCCGACCTGATAGCCGCCGGTCACATAGCAATTGGCGATGGTGACGTTTTCGGTCACCCGCGCATATCCCAGCGCAAAGGAGCTTTTTGGGCAGATCGCGTCATCCCAGGGCGAATTGACGCTGCAATTGGAGACGCGCACGTTCCGGCAGCAGTCGATGTCGATGCCGTCCCTGTTGGTGTCGATCTTCAGATTGTCGATGGTGAAATTGTCGACACCGGTGGCGAGGATCGCAAAATGGCCGCAGGCGAGCATCGAGAAATCGCGCAGGATGACATTGTGACAATTTTTTAGCGCGATCCCCTTGTTCCCGACGCCGGGCGCCTCCGCGATGGGAAGATCGGCATCGTCGTGGCCGCGGCTCAGGCCCCGCCCCCAGATCAGGCCGGGTCCGAGAATGGCGACGTCGTGAATGTTCTCACCCCAGATCAGGCTGTTGTGCCAGTGATTATGGCCAAAATCCTGAAAGGCCTCCCAGGGCGCGTTGCTCTCGGCCGCATCATAGCCCGAGGCGGTGCCCTCGCGTGGCGTGTCGGCCGCCAGAAGCGTGGCGCCCGCGTCGATATAGAGGACGACGGCGCTGGCCAGCCGCAGCGAGTAGCAGGCATAGGTCCCCGCCGGGACGTAGACGAGCCCACCTTTGATCGCAGCTTCCTGGATCGCGTGATTGATCGCCGGCGAATCAATGGTCTTGCCGTCACCGGTGGCGCCGAAGGCCCGGACGTCGAACATCGGCCCGGCGCCGGGCATGGGCGCGGCCTGCCCCCACGCCGACCGCGCAAGCGCCGGTGCGAGCAGAGCTGCCGCGCCAAGATTGGCGAGGAATCGTCGTCGGGCATTGTGGATGGATCGCATCGGGCACGGTCCCGCCGCATCATCAACGCGACGCGGCCATTCGTTTGAATTGCTGAACGGCCCAGCATGCGCGCTGCGGGATGACCGGGTCAAGCGCTGCCGTGTGCGCGCCCTCATCGCTTGAGCTGACGTTGCGGCCGGGCATCGCGCGCAGGTCTGCTCTTTCGCCGGTGCGCGTAGCTGCCAGTCTGCAGGAGATCTGCATGGCCGGATCAGACCAGCGCCGGGACGCCCGACGAAAAATTTGCCGGCTCTCGCGCCAGCAGCATTCTTCCTTCAATCCGGTACCATAGTCCTTGCCGCTCTCGTCATTCTGATCGAGCGAGCCGGCGCGGCATCGGGATAAGGGTGCGATGGGACGGCTCTGACTGTAACTCATGTTATGTCTTGCAGAGAAAGGCCCCCAAACCTGTCGGCCATGCATCGCGGCCCGGAGACTGCTGTTGCAAGGAGCCGGGTGCATGAATATCGTCACGCTTGCGGACGTCCGGCGGCTCATAAGCTTGCGGACAGGTCTCAAAACGGATCGTCGGCCGCGCACGCAGCAAGAAACGCAGCATGTCGAACACGGCGTCAACGACAGCGCCTTCGCGGCCCGTGGCCTGTACGAAGCCTACCGCAGGTCTGTGGGTTGCCGCCTCGCACCCATGTCGGTCAGGAGTTTCAAGCGCGCATGCATTGTGAGACGTGTGGACTTGAGAATCCCGCTGGATCGCCGATCTGCCGCGGCTGCGGTGCGACCTTGCACGCGCCGGCGCCGGATACGGCGGGCGAGCGCGGTTCGCGGTCAGATGCGCACCGGACCGAGCGACGTCAAGTGACGGCGTTGATCTGCGACCTCGTCGATTCGGTTTCTCTCACCGTAAGGCTCGATCCCGAGGACATGATGGATGTCGTCGACGGGTATCTGGCGGCCTGCGAAGAGATCATCGTCCGCCATGGCGGACATGTCAGCCAGTTCACGGGTGATGGCGCGCTGGCCTATTTCGGCTATCCGCGCGCCGACGAGGATGACGCGGCGAATGCGGTTCGAGCCGGCATGGAGATTCGTGATGCCGTGGGCCGGATCGGCCGCGAACTCGGCATCACGTTGCAGTCGCGCGTCGGCGTCGCCACCGGTCTGGTCGTTGTCAGCGATCTGATTGGCCGCCGCGGGAGCCGAGCGGTCGAAATCGTCGGTGAAACGCCGAACCTGGCCGCCCGTCTGCAAACCGTAGCCGCACCGAACACCGTCGTCGTCGCCAAATCGACGCAGCGGATGACCCACGGCGTTTTCAGCTACCGCGATCTCGGCACGTTTGCGCTGAAGGGATTTGCGACGCCGATTGAGGCCTTCGAAGCCGTCGAGGCGATCGGGGCAAGCCGTTTCCAGGCCCGCGCCCCCGGCAAGCTGACGCCCATGGTCGATCGCGTCGATGTCCTAGCCCTGCTGCTCGCTCGCTGGACGGAGGCGCAGTCGGGAAAAGGCCAAATCATCTTGCTTCACGGCGAGCCCGGCATCGGCAAGTCCCGGATCGTCGAAGAGTTGCGCAGGCACGCCGCCGAAACGTCGCATGAGCAAATGATCTGGTACTGCGGTCCTACCTACGCCGACAGTGCGTTGCAGCCCATCTCCCAGCAGATCGCGCGCCTCGCTGCCTTCGACCGCACCGACAGCGCGACGAGGCGACGCGAAAAGCTCGGCCGTGTGCTGGCGCGATACGGGGTGGCGAGCCCGCTCAGCCAGGCAGTGCTCGCCGATCTGATCGGCGTCCCGGCCGAGGTCGGGACGCCAATCGACGTCATGACCCCCGACAAGCGCAGGGAGGTCACGCAGGACACGCTGCTTGGGATCATGGAACAGTTGGCGACGTCGCGCCCCGCCATGTTCGTGCTGGAAGATGCGCATTGGAGCGACTCGACCACGCTGGAGCTGCTCGATCGCGCCGTTCGGATGGCCGCGGGCCGGCGTTGGCTGATCGTGGTGACTGCCCGGTCGGAATACCAACCTTCCTGGACCGGGGAGGCGAACGTCACCCATCTGCGGCTGGCGCGGCTGGATCGCGGCGATGCCGAGCGGATCTGCGTGCATCTTGCATCCGAAGCTTTGCCCACCGATGCGGTGCGGCAGATCGTGACCCGCTGCGACGGCATTCCCCTGTTTGTGGAAGAGATGACCAAGTCAGTGCTGGAGGCGACGGCGGCCGGTGTCGCAGCGGTCACGATTCCGATGTCGGTGCAGGATTCCCTGGTGGCTCGTCTCGACCGGTTGGGGCCGGCCCGGCGGATCGCCAATCTCGGCGCCGCGATTGGCCGCCGATTCAGCTATGAACTGCTCGCCGCCGTTGCCGCGCAGCCCGACAACGAATTGCGCGCGGGCCTTCGCGAACTCACCTTGTCGGGGCTGGTGGAAAGCAGCGGCGTTCCGCCCGCCAGCACCTATCTATTCAAGCACGCGCTGATCCGCGACGCGGCTTACGAGTCGCTGTCCAAGCGAGAACGTCAAGGCTTGCACGGAAAGATCGCCGCCGTGCTGCGGGAGCGTTTTCCCGAAACCGGTGAAACCGAGCCGGAACTGCTCGCCTATCATTTGAGCGAAAGCGGCGCGATCGCAGAGGCGATCCCGCTGTGGGCAGCCGCCGGGCAGCGTGCCGCCTCGCGCGCCGCGCATGTCGAAGCGGCTCGGCATTTCCAGACGGCGCTCGATCTGCTGAGCTCCTTGCCTGAGGAGAGCGGCCGCGTGGTGCTTAGATTGCAATTGCTGATCGGCCTTGCGGTCAGCCTCGCAGCATCCCGAGGCTACGCCGTTCCCGAGGTCGGAAGAGTTCTGGCTGAGGCGCGAGCGATCTGCGATGCCCTCGGCAACGTCGCCGATCTGTTCGCCGTCCTCCGCGGAATTTGCAGTTTCCTGATTGTAGCCGGGGATCTGGTTGGCGCCGAGGAAACGGCACGGCTCTGCCTGGGAATCGGCGAGCAGACCGGCCTTCCGGAGCATCGCATCGAGGGCGATTGCACGCTGGGCTACATCCTGTTCGTCAAGGGCGAGTTGGAAACGGCACGGCGGCATCTCGAAAAAGGAGTGCATGCCTATGCGAAGGAGGACGGCGCCCGGCTGCCAAGGGTCTCCTCTCAGGACCCGCTGGTGACAGGCCTCGCCTCGCTGCTGCAAGTGCTGCACGCGATGGGCGACGCGGCGGGTGCGGAGCGTGTCGCGGCCGAACTGGATGCACATGCGCGCTCGCTGGCGCGTCCCTTCGATCTCGTTTGGGCATTGTCGTGGCTTGCCTTCTACAAGCTCGCCCGGCGTGATTTCGTCGGCGCGCAGGCCGACGCGCAGGAAGCACTCGGCCTTTGCAAAGAGCATGGCTACCCTTTGTACCAGCTGGTCGCAAGCAGCCTGGAGGCCCATGCGCGCGGGTACCTTGGAGAGCCCAGGCTGGCCTTGGAAACAGCGCAAGGTACACTGCCCGCTTTCCAGAAACTTGGGATGCTGCATTTTTCCAGCTTCTATCTCGGAGAGGTGGCGGGCCTGCAACTCGCCTCGGGTGACCCAGCGGCGGCGCTGCGCACAATCGAGGCAGCGATAGAAGCAGCTCGCCGTCATGGCGACAGCTATTTCCTGTCGCCGCTGAATCGTCGGCGGGCCGAGATCCTTGCTCGCATTCCCGGCACCGCCCCCGAGGACGTGTCGGCTGCGCTTCGCGAGGCCATCGCCATTGCCGAGGCGCAAGGCGCCGCCGCTTTCGTTCAGGAGGCGGCAAAGCTGCAGCAATGACC
>Ga0213876_10002186_pt1 | contig 11531 bp, 4 predicted proteins | sample BarmaccomBMRX_R9_FD_160113 | JGI IMG/M metagenome (GOLD analysis project Ga0213876, IMG submission 160113) | Root-associated microbial communities from Barbacenia macrantha in rupestrian grasslands, the National Park of Serra do Cipo, Brazil - RX_R9 | ecosystem: Host-associated > Plants > Roots...
GCATTCCACTCAGTCAGGCGGCCCAGGCAACCTTCAATCCGCACGCCGGCACATTATTCTTCACCCGGCTCGACCGCCAGCCCAGCGTCACCAAACGTTACTCCGGCGGCACCGCTGAAAACATCTGGCGCTACGACCAGGGACGCGAGGCCGTCGAGCTAACCGGCAGTTACGAGGGCAGCAGCAGGAATCCCATGTGGTGCGACGGTCGAATTTATTTCCTGAGCGATCGCGACGGAACCATGAATCTCTGGTCGATGGACGAAAACGGCAAGGGCTTGCGCCAGCACACCAGGAGCGAGGGCTTCGATGTGAAGTCCGCCTCGCTCTCCGGAGACCGCATTGTTTACCAACTCGGGGCCGACTTACATCTATACGAAATCAAGTCAGGCTCTGATCGCGTCATTCCCATCCATCTGCCCTCCGATTTCGACAATCTCCGTGAGCATTGGGTCAAGGATCCGGTGCAGTATCTCTCCGCCGTTCACTTTTCACCCGACGGCAACAGTATCGTCCTCACCGCCCGTGGCCGCGCGTTCGTTACCCCCATCAAAGATGGCCGCATCGCCGACATCAGCCCCGATAAACCAGGCCGCTTCCGAGAAGCTCGCGTTATGCCCGGCGGAAAATCGGTTGTTCTTATCTCGACCGAAAGCGGGGAAGCGGAGATATGGCTTTATCCGGCAAACGGCAAAGGCCCCGGAGAGCAGTTAACCAAACAGGCAAACGTTCTGCGGTGGGAAGCGATTCCGTCTCCCGACGGCAAGTGGATCGCGCATCAGGATAAAGACCAGCAATTGTGGCTCTACAATGTCGCCACTCACGCTAACAAACAAATCGCCACTTCGCCGGAGGGCGACAACGATGCGCCTGCCTTCGCGGATCTGCGTTGGTCGCCCGACAGCCGCTGGATTACCTTTGCCGAGAACGCGACCAATGGCTTTGAGCAGATCATGCTCTACAACGTCGAGACCGGCTCCAAGACACCGCTCACCACCAGCCGCTACAACAGCGGCGCAGCTTCCTGGAGCGAGGACGGCAAATGGATCTACTTCCTCTCCGATCGTGCTTTAAATTCCACCGTGAAGAGTCCCTGGGGCTCGCGCCTGCCGGCTCCGTTTTTCGATCGCAGTTACAAGGTCTACGCGCTGGCGCTCCAGAAAAATAACGTTTCGCCTTTCCGCCCCATCGACGAGTTGCACCCTGCGCCCTCACCCGAGCCCCCGAAGACCGACGACAAACAGAAGGACAAATCTGCGCCGCCGCCAAAAGTCGACATCGATCTCAACGGAATTGCGGAGCGCATTGAGGAACTTCCCGTCCCGCCCGGGAACTATAGCGATCTGCGCTTTGTGCCGAAGCGCCTCTGCTGGATCAACCACGACCGTTTGGACCCGGCCAAGGACGCGTTGGAATGCGTGAACATCGCCAACAAAGGTGACAAACCAGAGAGCTTGCTCGAAGGCGTGAAGGGCTTCGAAGTCTCAGCCGACGGCAAAAAGATGATGCTTCACAAGCAGAACGACATTTTCGTGCTGGATCCGGGCGTCACCGCCGCCGCGCTCAAAGATCCCAAGACTTTAACGGATGGACAGGTGGATCTCAAGCGCTGGAACTTTTCCGTCGTGCCGTCGGAGGAGTTTCGTGAGGCCTTCCTCGATTCGTGGCGTCTCGAACGCGATTACTTCTATGACCGCAACATGCACCATGTACCCTGGCCGGTCATCCGCGACAAATATGTCGAGTTCATCGGCCGCATCCGCGATCGTGCGGAGCTGAATGACTTGATTGCCGACATGGTGAGTGAGCTTTCTGCTCTGCACACGTTTGTGGTCGGCGGCGACTTGCGCAACGGCCCTGACCAGATCGGCGTCGGATTCTTGGGTGCGCGCTTGGTGAAGGATGAGAGCGGCGAGTTCCGGGTCGAACACATTTATAAGACCGATCCCGACCGTCCCGACCGGCTCTCGCCTCTGCTCCGCCCGGGCGCCGGGCTTGTCGATGATGATTTGATTACCGCCATTAACGGGCACAGCTTGCGTGCTTACTCCGATTGCGGAGAGCTACTGCGCGATCAGGCAGGCAAGCAAGTTCTTTTGACTTTCAAACGCAGCGGCGAAGATCAATCGCACGACGTCGTCGTCACCGCTATATCGGATGTTGACGATTCGAAGTTGCGCTATAGCGAGTGGGAGTACACGCGACGGCTTGCGGTTGAGAAGGCCAACGGCGGCCGCATCGGATATATCCACCTGCGCGCGATGGGAGCTGATGATATCCGGCAATGGGAAGAAGAGTACACGCCCATCTACGATCGCGACGCTTTGATCGTGGACGTTCGGCACAACCGTGGTGGAAATATCGATAGCTGGCTGCTCTCGGCCCTCTCGCGCAAGGCGTGGATGTATTGGCAGTCGCGGCGCGGCTCGCCTTATTGGAATATGCAGGGTGCGTTTCGCGGCCCCGTGATTGTGCTTTGCGATCAGGTCACCGCATCTGATGGAGAAGCGTTTGCGGAAGGATTTCGCCGGCTCGGGCTCGGCAAACTGCTCGGCACGCGGACGTGGGGAGGCGAGATATGGCTATCCTTCAGCAATTTTCTCGCCGACAAAGGCATCGCCTCGGCGGCGGAAAATGGTGTCTACGGCCCCGAAGGAAAATGGCTGATTGAGGGTCACGGCGTCGATCCCGATATTGTGGTGGACAACGCTCCGCACGCTACGTTCGAAGGAAAAGACGCGCAACTAGAGGCAGCGATTCGGTTTCTATCCGACGCTATACGCGAGCATCCCAACCCGGTGCCGCAGCCGCCGCCCTATCCCGACAAGTCGTTCAAATCGGCGATGAAGAATCGGGTTTCACCGGAGTAGCCGGTATCACCTGCCGTCAACCCTCTCTAAAACGTCAGCTTCGCGGCAAGCTGAATAACACGCGGGTTAACGCTAGTGGAACTAATCAGCCCAAAGGTCGGGTTGGGCACCAGGGTACCGTACGTGCCGCCAGGATTCGCAACCACCGTCCCCGCGTTGGTATTCGGATCGTTAAATTGCGGCGTGTTGAAGGCGTTGAAGAATTCGCCGCGCAATTGCAGATTGAATTTCTCTCTCAACGAGATCCGCTTCATGACCGCCAAATCCACGTTGTATTGTCCAGGACCGAGCAGGAGGCCTGTGCCGCTGTTGCCGAATCCTGTTGACCCGTCGGCTGCCACCACAGGTGCGCCGGTGAAACAGGAAGCATTGAAGTAATTGTTCAGCTTACTTGTGAGGGAGCCGGGAGTAACTAGTTGTGAACCGCTGCATCCGGGTGCTATTTGGGCCCGATCCTGTTGATTTGAGACGAGGCCGAATGCGTTAGCGGTGTTGCTGACAAGGATGCTCATGTTGTCGCCAGACTGGATGGTGACGACCCCCGAGACCGACCAATCACCCAATACGCGCCCCAGCAGTGAATGAAGATCGCGCGGTCCGGGAAGATTGTAGAGAAAGCTAAAGACGAATCGCTGCGGCCGCACGAACTGATCGGGTCCATAGCGCGATTGCGCGTTATTCTGATCGCCCACCAACACGCCGCCATTCGCGCTCGCGGCGTATGCGTTATCGGCCGTGAGATCTTTTTGCCAGGTATACGACGCGAGAAATTGAAGCCCATGGCTGAAGCGCTTATTCAAACTAACTTCCATCGCGTTGTACCAATTCGATCCTTCGGATTCGATGATATTCACCCCCGCCGGCAAAAAGCCCTGATAGGGAGTACGCTGCAGCAGCGTAGCCGCGCTGTTATCCGTGGCGCCCCGAACAGGATTGGAGGGGCTGGCCGACAGTGCCTGATCAAAGTAGCGATCATCCAGCAGGTGCGTTCCGCGCGCGCCTTCGTATCCGGCCTCTAGAACCAGATTGCCGGCGAGCCGCGCTTGGACGTTAAAACTGTATTCCTGAACGATCGGTGGGCGCAGATTCGGGGAAAAGGTAGTGGGCGTCAAAGCCGTTGAAGGTGAATACGCCGGGAAGAAGGGAATAGATGCGGGTGCAGCCGGGAAGGCGTCACTCAAAGGAACAGCAATCTGTGTGCGAATCAGACCGTAGGGCGGATTGGCCAGTAACTGCAGAAACGGCTGGCCCGTGGTTCGTGTGAAGAACATTCCATAGCCGCTACGTATCACGAAACGGTCGAGGCCCGAGGGCTGCCAGGCGAAACCGACGCGCGGAGCTACATTGGTCTCGCCCGTGTCATATAAGGCAGTGTTGCTGCCGCCTCGCGTGACACCGGCCGGAATCGTTCCCTTGAAGTTGGAAGCCACCGTATAGCCCGCCAGTGTGCCGGTCGTCGGCGGATTTGGATCCACAAGATCCAGATTGAGAATGGAAGGGCGGCCCAGCGCGTCGCCGATGGGTCCTTGGTGTTCGTATCTAACTCCTAAGTTCAGAGTGAGCCGCGAGGTCACGCGGAAGTCATCCTGTATATAGGCGTCGCCGTTCCAGGCACGCCATGCGCGGTCCGAAAGGCCCACAAAATCTTCGGATTCGAGCACGTTTCCGAGCAGCAGATCGGCAAAGCTGGGGAATATAGTAAAGCCCGCGAAATGAAAACCGGTGAAGTTAATCTGCTTATACGAAGCGCCTCCGCCAAGCCGCAGCGAGTGTTTTCCGTGAACCCATGAGAGGGAATTCTCGGCGTTATAAGAGTTTTGCACCAGGGTCAATCCCTGTCCGTTGCCGCCCAAGGCAAATGAACCCAAAACGACAATCGCCGGATATGTGTTGTCGGCCCCAGGCGCAGTAGCGCCGATCCCGGCATAGCTGAATGGAGCGCTGCCGCTTGCGCCCGCCGTTGTGACCGTAGGTTCGCCTTGTTGCAGCGCTGTGTTCAAGCGGTTGTATCCCAACACAATTTGATTCACTAAGTTGGGCGCGAACGCGTAGGTGTTAGTGACGGAGGCGTCGCGGAAGCCACTGTTGGAAGGTTGGGGGAACCCGGGCAGAGTGGGGCCGACGGCGCTGGGCAGCGTGGCCACGCGACTGTTGTCGTCCCAGAAGAAACGGCCAGACCACGTCATCTTCGAGCTTTGAAGGTAATCGAGATTGGTCACGAACTGGTCGTCGTTGAAGCTGCAGTTCTGGGTAACCGAAGTCAGCCCCGTGGCAGCGTTCTGAGGGCTGGGAATCAAATAGTTCCCGTTGGCCAGCTTCGTATTCAGCAACGCGACCGCTTGCGGCGAGAGATTAGACCCGTCCGCCGCAACCGCCTCGGGGAGAAACGCACTCGCTTGCCCTGCAAAAGCGGCTCCAATCGCACCCGCGGATCGACCGCCGCCCGTGAGAGCCAATTGCGGTGGCGTCGTGAACGAACTCAGGCACGCAGCACTGGTATCCAGGCCATTTACCTGGCGTGTGCCTTGGTAAGAAGTGAAAAATAAGAGCTTGTCGTTTTTGATAGGACCGCCCAAGGTAAAGCCGAACTGATTCTGCTTCAGCGCTCCTTTTTTCTGACCCTGCTCATTCAGGAAAAAATCGTTCGCATTGAAGATGTCGTTGCGAACGAATTCGAAAACGTTGCCGTGAAACGCGTTCGTGCCGCTCTTGGTGAGTACGTCGACATTAGCGCCGGCATTTCGTCCATACGAAGCGTCATACTGACCCGTTTGAACTTTGAACTCCTGAATGGCATCAGGATTGGGGACCGGGACTCCACCGCTGAAGTGGCCCGAGGCCATTAAATCGTTCACCTCAACCCCGTTCATCTGAAAATTGTTGTCGTTGGTGGCGCCCCCGTGGGCGGAGACGCCAGAGATGCCGGCGTTGAAAGACGATCCACCCTGGCCCAGCGCCGAAGCGTCGTCCACCGGCCCCACCACGCCCGGCGAAAGACCCAGAATCTGGGTGTAGTTGCGATTCACCAGCGGCAGCCCTTCCACCGCTTGTTGATTCGTGACGTGCCCGAGTGCCGTGTCTTGCGTGTTCAGCGCTTCGCCTTGGCCGGTGACCTCCACCGTCTGCGTAACGTCACCCACTTCCAGATTCACGGATGTGCGCTCCGTATCGGTTACGTGTACGTGGATGCCGGCCCGAACCGCAGTCTTGAAGCCTGGTTTGGTGACGGCCAAATCGTAAGTCCCCGGAGGCAGCAGCGGTACAAGAAAACTGCCGTCCGCTTCCGAGACCACGGTTTGGCTATCTGCCGTGCCGACGTTCGTCGCTTTGACGCTTGCTCCGGGAACGGCCGCCCCGGTCGGATCGAGCACATTTCCTGCCAGCGCTCCGGTGGATGCCGTCTGTGCTAACACCAACCCGCTAGTAAACATGCCTGCGGCCAGGAAGATCGTGAAAGTAGTCAAAAATCGCCGGATGCCGCGATTCTGTTTACCCTGCGCAACATTCATTGCAATACTCCATTGTCACTGCCGATTGACATGACTCTAAGGGATTCCGCCCCGTTATGTCAACCACTGCCCACGCCCTCCCAGCAATGCAATAAACGTTGCATTTTCGTCCCGCTTAGGTGCATGATAATTCAAACCGTTGGTACCGGCATGAGAAAACGCAGACCACCGCCGTCGCTGCGCCGGCCCTTGTCCACTTCCGAATGTCTAGAGGCGCTGAGCGCCAAACGTCGCGAGCTCATCTCTCCGGTGCTTCAAAATCCCAGGGATTTCGTGCTCTTGAGCGCTCGCGCCCTGGCCGAGCGGCTGAAGGTCGACGCGGCTACCGCCGTGCGCATTGTGCTCCGAATGGGCTTTGAAAGCTACCGCGAATTCCAGCGTTTCCTTCATGACCTCGCGATGTCGCAAGCGACAGGCCTGGATATGATGCAGACCAGCCGTGCCAAGGGTTCGAATCTGGCAGCTCATGTTCGCGAGGCAGTCGATCAAGCGGTCACCAACACGCAGCACCTGCGCAACACTCTGGAGCCCAACAGGGTCGCCGCTTGCGCTAAGCGAATTCGCGATGCCGAACGCGTCTTCATCTTCGCCGGCGATCTTGCGGCAAGCCTCGCCGCATTCTTCGGGTACCATCTGCGCATTCTCGGTTTCACTGCGCTCGAGGGACGCGGCACCGGCGACACTATCCATCTGGCCCAGACGGCCGGCAAAAAAGATCTCGTCTTTGCCATCAGCTTCCGCCGCGGCTTGCGTGAAACCGTCGCCGCCCTGCAGGAAGCGAAGTCGAACGGCTGTTACTGTATCGGTCTCACCGACACCTATGTGTCTCCCATCGCGCGTTTCTCGGACGAGTGCTTTATCGCTTCCGTCGACACGCCTGCCTTCGGCAACTCCTATGCCGCGCCGATGTGTCTGATCGACGGCATTGTCGCCGCGGCCAGTTATTACCAGCGCGCGCGCGACGAAAGCATATTGCAGCGCGCTGCCGAAGAACAACGCTCCGGCTTCCGCTGGTACCGCGAGTAAATTTCATCCCAAGACTTATGCCCGATCACCTCTCCATTTCTCCGCTGCTACTTCGTATAGGCGCGTGCGCTCTCGCGTTCGTTCTGCACAGCCCGGCGCAAAGTAATTCGCAAGCGTCGGAATATGACCTCATCATTCGGAACGGCCGCATCATGGACGGTACCGGTAACCCGTGGTTTCGGGGCGATGTCGCCGTGACGAACGATCGCATCGCCGCCATCGGCAAGCTGACGAATGCTCACGCAAAGCAGACCATCGATGCCGCCGGAAAAGTAGTCGCACCCGGCTTCATCGACATGCTGGGCCAATCTGAAGAAGCGCTGCTGATCGACAATCGCTCGCTCAGTAAACTCTCCCAGGGCATCACCACTGAGATTACGGGTGAGGGCGGTTCCATTGCCCCGCAAAACCAGCGCACTCTTCTGAGCTTGCAACCCGACCTGGACCTCTATCACCTCAAGGTCGATTGGACCACCCTCGACGGCTATTTCAAGCGACTCGAAGCCGCGGGAACACCGCTGAACATCGGCACCTATGTCGGCGCCGCGCAAGTACGCGAAGCCATTGTCGGCACCGAAAATCGCGCTCCTTCCGCGGCCGAACTGGACCAGATGAAAGCCCTGGTTGAGCAGGCGATGCAGGATGGTGCGTTCGGCCTCTCGACGGCTCTCATTTATCCGCCGGGTCACTACGCCTCGACCGAAGAGCTCATCGATCTCGCGAAGGTCTCCTCGCGCTACGGCGGTATCTACGCTTCGCATATGCGCGGCGAAGGCACATCCGAGTTGGAGGCCGTGGATGAGGCGATTCGCATTGGGCGCGAAGCCAACCTTCCGGTCGAGATCTTTCATCTCAAAGTGATCGGCAAGAGCCGCTGGAACTCCATGCCGCAGGTCGTCGAGAAGATCGAGAGCGCGCGGCGTTCCGGTGTCGACATTGCCGCCGATATGTATCCGTATCCTGCGGGCGGCACTGCGCTCGCGGCGTCCTTGCCTCCATGGGTTGCGAGTGGCGGAGGCGCAAAGCTGCTTGAACGTTTGCAAGACGCGGCCACTCGCAGCAAGATTCGGCAAGAGATGGCATCCGAGCATAAGGAGTGGGAAAACCTCTATCTCGAATGCGGCCCCGCAGGCGTCAGAATCGCGACCGTTAACAATCCGGAGTTGCGCAAATACCTCGGCCAGTCCGTCGCCGATGTTGCCGCGGCCGAACACAAAGATCCGCTCGATGCCCTGTTCGATTTCGTCTTGAGGGACAAAGCGCAAACCGGCGCGCTCTACTTTTTCGGCAGCGAAGTGGACTCGCACACCGCATTCGCTCAGCCCTGGACCAGCGTCGGCTTGGATGCAAATGAAATGTCGCTCGATGGTCCTCTGTTTGAGGCGCACACCCACCCGCGCGCCTTTGGAACCATGCCGCGCATACTCGGCCGCTATTGCCGCGAAGACAAGCTATTGCCGATGGAAGCTTGCATTCGTAAAATCACGTCGCTGCCGGCGGATCGCGAGCAACTCTCTAACCGGGGCCTGCTCAAGACCGGCTTCTATGCCGACATCACGGTGTTCGATCCCGACACAATCATCGACCAAGCCACATTCGAACATCCGACCGAGTTGTCTAAAGGCATCGAATACGTGTTTGTGAATGGACGCATGGAATACGACCATGGCCGATTGACAGGCGAAAAGGCCGGCCGTCCCTTGCGCGGCCGCGGCTGGACCGAAAGGAGCACGCACTAGATGGCACAACATACTGCAGTGTGGATGAGAGCAACGCTGGCTGTACTTCTCGGACTCCTGGCGGTGCCGCTCTGGGCGCAGGTTCCGCAAGAGAATCGCAAACTGCCGGTCGCGCCCACGCGCCCCGTTCCCACCCACGACATGACAGCTTCCGACATCGAAGCATTCCTCGATGGACTCATGCCGCTGCAGTTGGCCCAGGACAACATCGCCGGTGCCGTTATCGTTGTCGTCAAAGACGGGAATGTTGTGTTTCAGAAGGGCTATGGATACGCCGATATAGCGAAGAAGAGACCCGTGACAGCCGATGCCACGCTGTTTCGTGTCGGATCGATCTCGAAGCTCTTCACCTGGACCGCCGTGATGCAACTCGTCGAGCAGGGCAAGGTGAATCTCGACGCAGATGTGAACGACTACCTCGATTTCAAAATTTCGGCGAAATATGGCAAGCCGATCACGGTGCGCAATCTGATGACGCACACGCCCGGTTTTAACGAGGCAATCAAAGGCCTCATTGCGAACGACGGGAATTCCATGCAGCCGCTCGGCGACTATTTAAAGACGCATATTCCGGCGCGCATTTATCCTCCCGGCACCATTCCCGCGTACTCCAACTACGGAGCCACCTTGGCCGGTTACATAGTCCAACGCGTCTCCGGCCAGCCGTTCGACGACTACATTGAGCAACACATTCTGCAGCCATTGAACATGTCGCGCACAACCTTCCGCCAGCCGCTACCGGCGGGTCTGAAGCCGTTCATGTCTGAAGGCTATATGCGGGCATCGCAACCCGCGAAGCCATTCGAGTTCGTGGCGGCGTGGCCGGCCGGCAGCGTCGCCGCGTCGGGTCTCGATATGACGCATTTCATGCTTGCCCACTTGCAAAACGGCCATTACGGGAATGCGCAGATCCTGCGTCCTGAAACCGTTCAGATGATGCACTCGCGCCAATTCGGCTACGACCCGCGACTGAACGGCATGTGTCTCGGCTTCTACGAAGAAGTGAGAAACGGCCATCGCATCATCGGCCATGGCGGCGATACCGTCTATTTCCATTCCGACCTCCATCTGATGCAAGATGCCAATCTCGGCTTCTTCGTCTCCTATAACAGCCAAGGCAAAGCGGAGAGCAGTGCGCGCGGCGAGCTCTGGCACAGATTTCTCGACCGCTATTTCCCGTACACGCCGCCGCCTGGCGAGACGATGGCTAGCGCGAAAGACGATGCAAAAACTGTCAGCAGCAGCTACATTTCATCGCGCCGCACCGAAGGTACGGTCCTCAGCTTTCTCGATCTCGCGAGCCAAGCCAAAGTCTCGCCCAATGCGGACGGCTCCATCAGCATCAATTTGGCGCTATCGCCAAACGGAGAGCCGAAGCACTTTCGCGAGATCGGCAAACTTCTCTACCGCGAAGTGGATGGACAGGACTTGTTCGCGTTCGATCGCGACAGCTCAGGACGTCTGGTGATGGGCCTCGATTATCCCTTCATGATCTTTCAACAGACACCGTCGCTTGAAAGCATTCCTCTGAACCTGACGCTGTTGATCTTTGCCCTGGCCATGTTTATCCTGATCGCACTGCTTTGGCCGGTAGCTGCCATCGTTCGCCGGCACTACGGCCGCCCGCTCGAACTATCGCCCGCGAATCGCAGGTTGCGCTTGCTGGTGCACCTGGTCACCCTACTCGAAATCGTGTTTGCCGCCGGTTGGATATCGGTGTTGACGACTCTTTCTGGCGGTGAACTCCCCGGACCGGGACTGGATACGCGCATCCGCATCTTCCAAATCGTCGGCTGGCTAGGTATTCTCGGCGCCCTCCTGGTTCTTTACGCCGCGTTTCGCTTTCTGCGCGAGCCGCTCGGCCGCTGGTTCAAAATCTACAACGTGCTGGCCGCTCTCGCGTGCATAGCCCTGGTTTGGTTCGTGTTCAACTGGCATCTGCTGCGGTTCAGTTTGCAGTATTGATTTCTCTCGTTCGGACCGCCAGCCGTTTAACCAGATCCTCGTTCACGTGATAACCGCCCCCGGCTGCTTCAGGGGCGCGAATCGTGCCTTGCGCACTCACCTCAACCGGCGGGTTGACAATTTCTTCTTTCCAATAGCGCTTCGAGGCGCTGACATCGCCCGGCAAACAGAAATTCGGCAGCGTCGAAAGAGCCACATTTTGCCAGCGTCCAATCCCGGACTCGAGCATTCCGCCGCACCACACCGGAATGCTGTTTGCCTGCGCAACGTCATGCACGCGGATGGCTTCGCTCATCCCGCCCACCCGGCCCACTTTGATGTTGATAATGCCGCACGCGCCCAGTTCGATCGCGACTTGTGCATCACGCGCACTGCGTACCGCCTCATCCAGGCAGATGCGGGTCGACAACTCGCGCTGCAGC
>Ga0213876_10002187_pt1 | contig 11530 bp, 8 predicted proteins | sample BarmaccomBMRX_R9_FD_160113 | JGI IMG/M metagenome (GOLD analysis project Ga0213876, IMG submission 160113) | Root-associated microbial communities from Barbacenia macrantha in rupestrian grasslands, the National Park of Serra do Cipo, Brazil - RX_R9 | ecosystem: Host-associated > Plants > Roots...
GGGTACGGCGCGATGCTCGTCGCGCAGCTCGGGTTCTCCCTCATGCTCGCGGTCGGAGCCACCGAGCAGTGGACCCATGCCTTCGAGGCGGCGGGGCTGGTCAGCGTCGGTCTCGCTGTCATCGCCTCGGTCCTCCTTCGCGGCGGCGCGCCGCCTGAGCCCACCGCAGTCGGACATCCGCTCGACGACCTGTCCCTGTCCGAGGCCGCCCGCGCCTGGCGGGCGATCCCATCGCTGGTGGGCGTGGGCGTCGCGCTGGTCGGCGTCTCCGTCATGCTGGTCCCCTTCGACGCGGTGCTGTCGATCTATCTGCACACCCGATGGCAGCTCGGGACGCGAGGCGTCGGCACCGTGTTCGCGGTGATGGCAGCTACCGGTGTCATTGCGTTGGGCGTCCAGGCGACATGGTGGGATCGCCGACGGCGCGACGCACCCGCGGGATTGGCGACCTACGGGTGGCGGCTCGTCGCTGCCGGAGCAGTGTTGACCGGCATCGGCGTCTGTGTACCGAATCGCGCGGCAATGGCCGGGCTGGTCTCGCTCGGTACGGCGGGAGTCGTGGCGGCGATCCCCGCGCTGACCAGCCTCGCCTTTGTCGTCGTCCCTGATCGGCAACGCCGCCAGCTGTCTGCGGCGCTCGCAGCAGCGATGCCGGCCGGCTCGTTGCTCGGCGCGGTCCTGGTGATCTCGTTCGCCAATCGTCACGGTGCGCGGTCGGCCATGATCGCCGCGGTCGTCGTCGGGCTCGCGGCCGCAGCGGTCTGGTGGCGGTGCGCGCAGTCGCTGCCCGCTGACCTGCAACGCAAGGCGGCGGCGACGGCCGTCGGTGAAGCGCAGGCGGCGCTGGTTGCCCACGGGGGTGCAGCGCCGTTCCTCGAGTGCCGCGCCGTCGACTTCTCCTATGGCTCCCTCCAGATCCTGTTCGGGGTCGACTTCGCGGTCGGCGAAGGTGAGGTCGTCGCACTCCTCGGCACGAACGGCGCCGGCAAGTCGACCTTGCTGAAAGCGATCTCCGGAATCGGATTCCCGCAGCGCGGCACCGTCCACTTCGGAGGACGGGACATCACCTACCTCGATGCTGAGGCGCGAGTGCGGGCGGGCATCACCCAGATCCCGGGCGGGCGAGCGGTCTTCGGACCCATGACCGTCGACGAGAACTTGCGAGCCTTCGGCTACACCCTCGGTCGCAGTCGACGCGACATCGACGATGCGATCGACCGTTGTCATGCCACCTTTCCGCGACTCGCCGAGCGCCGTACCTCTCGTGCTGCAACTCTGTCCGGCGGCGAGCAGCAGATGCTCGGCTTGGCCAAGGCGCTGATCCTTCAACCCAGGCTGCTGTTGATCGACGAGCTGTCCCTTGGCCTTGCGCCGGTCGTCGTTGGCCCGCTGCTCGAGCTGGTGCGGCAGATCAACGCGGGCGGCACCGCCGTCGTCATCGTCGAGCAGAGCGTCAACCTCGCGCTCTCACTGGTGGACCACGCCTACTTCATGGAGAAGGGAACCATCCGCTTCGACGGCGACGCCAAGGATCTGCTCGACCGCAGCGATCTGCTGCGCGCCGTGTTCCTCGAGGGTGCCGCGAAGGGCGCGCTGGAGTGACCGCCCGGTTGAAGCGCGTCCGCGATTCGCGGGCAGTGCTCATGCTTGCGATCGCAGTCGGTGTGCTCGTCGCGATCTGGATCCTGCTGGACTTCGTGTTCCCCCGCGTCATCAGCTCCTCGCAGACCTCTGACGGTCACTGGCAGACGCCCTTACCTAGCGTGCTGCTCGGACTCATCAAGGGTTCGACCTACGGGATGCTGGCCGTCGGCTTGGTGCTCATCTATCGGTCGAACCGCATCATCAACTTCGCCCACGGCGAGATCGGTGCGTTCGCCGCCGCGTTCTTCGGCATCGAGGTCCTGCAGTGGCACATCCCGTTCTGGGTCGCGTTGCTGCCCGCCTTGGTCGTCGCGGGTGCGATCGCGATGCTGATCGACGCCGTCGTCGTACGACGCCTCGCCAAGGCGCCACTCGTGATGAGCGTCGTCGCCACACTCGCCGCCGGCCAGGTCCTGTCATTGTTCGCGCTCGTGGTCAACAGCAAGGCCAATGCCGGGCACCTGTTCCCGCAACCGCCCGGGCTGCCGAGCTTCTCGGTCGGCAAGCTGGCGGTGACGCCGTCCTACTTCGCGATCCTGATCCTGGCGCCGTTGACCGCGGCCGGGGTCGGCGGCTTCCTCAAAGCCACGCGGTACGGCCGAGCGATCCGCAGCGCGGCAGCCAACCCCGATGCTGCGCGGATGGCCGGGATCCCGGTCAAGCGTATGAGCGCGCTCGCGTGGGCGGTCGCCGGCGTCGTTGCCGGGCTGAGCGCGATCCTCGCCCAGGCCGCCTCCGGGTCGAACAACAACGAGACGACTGGTCCGTTGCTGTTGTTGTACGCGTTGGCCGGCGCGGTGCTCGGCCGATTTCGCAGCCTGCCCGGAGCGCTGGTCGGCGGGCTTGCGGTCGGCGTGACGAAGGAGCTCTTGCAGTGGAACTCGCCGGACAGCGGGGCGGTCGAGGCGGTGCTGTTCCTCGGCATCGTCGTGGCGTTGCTTGCGCAGGGCCAGCATGGCGGTCGCACCGGCGAGAAGGGTGCTTGGTCGCTCACCAGCCGGACCCGGCTGCTGCCGGTCGAGGTACGGCGCCTCCGGTCGGTGCAGGTGCTCGAGCGGGCCCCGTGGCTGCTGCTCATGGTCGTTCTGGGTGGGCTCCCGCTCCTGGTCTCGAATGCCACCAGCATCCGGCTCGCGATCAGCCTCGCCTTCGTCATCGTCGCGATGTCGATCGGCATCGTGACCGGTCTCGGTGGCCAGCTTGCGCTCGGCCAGTTCGCCATCGCGGCGGTCGGCGCATGGGCGTCCTTCGAGCTGTCCCGGCGCACCGGGAACTTCTTCGCCTCGTTCGCCTACGCGGGCCTGACCGGCGCCGCCGTGTCAGTTGCACTGGGCATTCCCGCGATCCGCGCCAAGGGCCTCACGTTCACCGTGACCACGCTGGCGTTCGCGCTCGTCGTGCCCGACTACCTCATCAGCCGGTCCTGGGCGTTGGGCAGCGGTGAGGACCCGGGCCGCCCGATCCTGTTCGGCCACGCCTTCGTCTCCGGTCACTCGTACTTCTACGTCGCGTTGGCAACGTTCGCGGTGGCGCTGCTGATCGCACGTAACGTCAGGCGCGGCGGCTTGGGGCGGCGGCTGATCGCAGTGCGAGACAACGAGGACGCCGCCCGCGCGTTCACCATCAGTGTCACCGCGGTGAAGGTCGAGGGTTACGCACTCGCGGGGTTCCTCGCCGGCCTCGCGGGAGCGATGTACGGCCACGCCCTGTCGCAGATCGGGGTTGATGGTTTCCCCGCGACCGCGAGCATCGACGCTGTCAAGATCGCGGTGATCGGTGGGCTCGGGGCGCTGTCCGGCCCGATCTTCGGCGCGTTCCTCGTGCAAGGTCCGACGTACCTGACGCTCGGCAGTCTCGGCCTCGCGCTGTTCAGCCTGGTCGAGCTGGGCGTGATCCTGTATCTGCCTGGGGGCTTCGTGCAGTTCGGTACGGCGGTGCGGGACCGGGTTGCCGGTCGGCTCGCGAGCCGAGCCGGGATCGACATCGCCGTCGTCGGTGCCGCCGAGCGCGGCGTCGCGCCAACGACGACAGACGAGCCGCTGCCGATGCCTGCTGTCGTCCGCGCCGCGAAGCGTTCACCCGCGCCGCCAGGTCCCGTGCTCGAGACCGTGGATCTGCACAAGTCCTTCGGCGGCATCCACGCCGTGCGCGGTCTGAACCTTGCGGTCGCGCCGGGGGAGACGGTCGGTCTGATCGGTCCGAACGGTGCCGGCAAGACGACGACGTTCGAGCTGGTCGCAGGCTTCGTCAGGCCCGAGCGCGGCACAGTGTCCTACCGCGGCGTCGACATCACGCGGACCTCACCGGAGGCGCGGGGCCGGATGGGGCTGATTCGGAGCTTTCAGGATGCCGCGCTGTTCCCGACCCTGACCGTGGCCGAATGCGTTGCGCTGTCGAGGGAACGCATGGTGCCGACGTCGTTCGTCGGCTCGCTCGTGGGTCTCCGATCGCGCGACCGGCGGCAGTCGGCGGAGGCCGACGAGATCCTCCAGTGGCTTGGCCTGTCGCGCTATCGCGCCAGCCAGATCCAGGAGCTGTCAACCGGGCTGCGGCGGATCACCGAGCTCGCGTGCCTGGTCGCCCTCAGCCCCGAGGTGCTGTTGCTCGATGAGCCCAGCTCTGGCGTGGCGCAGCGCGAGACCGACGCGCTCGGCACCCTGCTCGAACGGCTGCGTTCGGAGCTCCGGCTCACCCTGATCGTGATCGAGCACGACATCCCGCTGGTCATGGGGCTCGCCGACCGGGTGGTGTGCATGGCGGAGGGTGAGGCGATCGCGGTTGGCACGCCCGCCGAGATCCAGGCCGATCCGCGCGTGATCCAGGCCTACCTCGGCAGTACGGCGTCAGACAGCGTCGGCGGTGTCGGCGCGGGACAGGATCGCCTCGTGGAGCTCCCGGATCTCGGGTGACGGGTCGAGCCCGAGCTCGTCCGCGAGGTGCCGGCGCAGCATCTGAAACGCCTCGAGTGCCTCCGGCTGGCGGCCGGACCGGTACAGCGCTGTCATGCGTTGCGCCCACAGCCGCTCGCGCAGCGGGTGTGCCGTGACCAGGGCCTCCAGCTCGCCCAGGATGCGCCGCTGCCTGCCGCAACCCAGCTCCGCGTCCATGCAGTCCTCGACCGACTGCAGTCGAGACTCGTCCAGCCGCAACGCCTCCGCGACCACGTGCGGTGAGCCCGCGATGTCGGCGTACGCCGCTCCCCGCCACATCTTCAGAGCGGCGCGAAGGGTGCTCGCGGCAAGCTCCGTGTTGCCGGCCGCGAGGGCCTCGCGGCCTGCGGTCGCCGCCGCCTCGAAGCGCACTATGTCGATCGCGGACTCGTCGACGTCGAGCTGGTAGCCAGTTGGCCGCGTGACGAGCAAACCCTCCTGGCCCGCCGTCGAGAGCAGCTTGCGCAGCCGCGAGATGTGGACCCGCAACGCCGCGGTCGCCGACTCCGGCGGGTTGCCTTCCCACAACTCGTCGGCGAGGCGATCGACCGACGTCACCTCGTCGCGGTGCAGCACCAGCAGGCTGAGCAGCTGCCGAACCTTCGAGGCACGTAGCGGCAGCTCGACGCCGTTGATCGTGACCTCGATGGGGCCGAGCAGTCGGAAGTCCAACGCCAGGTCGCGATCGGTGGCGACGGGTTCTGGCTCGGCGCGCAGCGGCGGCGGCTCCGCCGGGCTCATCACCGCCGGAAGGTCTTCGTCGATTGCCGCGCGGGTGCCGACGACTTTCCACGCGGGCTGCGGGTTCTCGATGCCGCGCAAGGTCAGCACCCCGCGACTGACCACATCGACGGAGTCCTTCACGGCCGCGAACGCCCGCTGGCCGATCAGGATCTCCCCACTGACTGCTTCGTCGCACAGCCGGCTCGCGAGGTTGACGATCGGCCCGATCGCGGAGTAGTCGTGACGGCCCTCGAAGCCGATCAGCCCGAGGGTGGCGAAGCCGAAGGTCACGCCGATCCCGACGCCCAGCGCATGGCCGCGCTGCGCCCACTGTGCGCCGAACTCCGCCATCGCATCCCGGAGCTCGGTTGCTGCGACGACCGCCCGCAGCGCCGGTCGCGGGCACGGGAATGGGTCGTTCCAGAACATCATCACGCCGTCGCCGGCGAAGTATCCGACCGTCGCGTCATGCCGCGCCACGATCTCGCCGACCAGCCGGTGATAGTTCTGCAGCGCTGCCAGCACCTCCTCGGGTTCGGAGGAAGCCGCGAAGGACGTGAAGCCGCGGAGGTCGCAGAAGGCGAGCGCCACCTCGGCGCGGTGTGGCTCGAGCAGAGATTCGTCGCCTGAGGTCAGTACGGCGTCCGCGACATGTGAGGACAGGAAGCGGCGCAGCCGCTGCAGCCGCTCCACCTCCTCGACCTGCTCGCTGATCTGGTCCTCGAGGACGCGGTTCCACGCGGCGAGCTCTGCCGCCTGGTCGGCAATCGTGTCGTGGAAGGACTTGATGCGCAGCAGGGACCGCACGCGAGCGAGCAGTTCGGACTGGTCGAACGGGCGGGGGATGAAGTCGTCTGCGCCTGCCTCGAGGGCGGCTACCTTCTCCTCGTTTCCCGATGCGGTGATCATGATCACCGGAAGCAGCGCCGTACTCGGGTTCTCCCGAATCCGCCGGCACACCTCGTAGCCGTTCATCCCTGGCATCTGGATGTCGAGCAGCACGAGATCCGGCGGGTTCTCGCTGGTGATCACCGAGAGTGCGTCCGGGCCGTTCTCGGCGTGGCGCACCGAGTGGTCGTGCGTCGACAGAATCGCCTCGAGCAACCGGATGTTGGCCGGGGTGTCGTCCACGATGAGTACGTCGCCGATCATCGCTGCCCCCGGAGCATCGGCTCGAGGTCCTGCGCCGGGATCACGAGGCGCGGCAACGACACCGTGAACGTGCTGCCGTGACCGGGCTCACTCGTCACTGCGATCGATCCGCCGTGCAGCTCGACGAGTCCCTTGACCAACGCGAGGCCGAGGCCGGTGCCCTGCTGCAGGTTGTCGCCGGGGACGGGAGCCCCCTGGTGGAACGGCTCGAAGATCCGCTTGCGCTGGCTGGGCACGATGCCGACCCCGGTGTCGCTCACCGCGATCAGCAGCTCACCGGAGGCGGTGCCCGTCGCCGTGACGCCGACCCGGCCGCCGTCGGGCGTGAACTTGATCGCGTTGGAGATCAGGTTGAGGAGCACCTGCTCGAGGCGGTGGTGATCCGCGACGATGAAGTCGACCCCGTCGTCCACCTCGAGGTGGATCCGTACTTCGCGGTCCGACTCGGGCTCGCCAGCAAGCGCGATCGCACGTTCCAGCAGTGCTTGCACCGCCACGACGTCCTGGCTGATGCGCATCTGCCCGGCATCGAGCTTCGCGACATCGAGGACGTCGTTGATGATCGCGAGGAGGTGTCGTGCCGCGACCTGCACGTCGGCCAGGTATTCGTGCTGCTTGTGGTTCAGGGGGCCGACCGCTTCGGTTTGCAGGAGGTCGGCGAATCCGATGATCGCGTTGAGCGGCGCGCGGAGCTCGTGCGACATGTTGGCGACGAACCCGCCTTTGTGGTGGCTGGTCGCCTCGAGCTGCGCGCGCGTGCGCTCCGCCGCACGGTGTGCCGACTGCTCGGACACGACGAGGCTGCGGAGCTGATCGGTCACCCAGCTCACGACCTCGCCGTTGAAGCTGATCACGATCATCGTCGCGATCCAGCGCCCGAGCGCGTCCGGCGGACGCGTCAGGAGGAGGACGATCGCATACGCGACACCCGCACCGGCGAGATGTGTGAGGGCACGGCCTCTTGGCCACAAGGCGAAGCTGACCATCGTCGCCCACGTGTAAGTCAGCGGAATCAGCGCGTCGAAGCTGCCGCCGTAGTACGTCATGACCGATACCGCTGCGATCCCGATCCACATCGTGTACTCGACCTTGCGCAGTGGCCGGGCCTCGTAGTGGCGGGCGACGGTCGACAGCACCATGCCTGCGATGCCGGACAGGATCAGCGTGAGGCGGACTGACCCCTGGACCGGAGTGATCGCGCCGAACACCGTGACGAGAGCGCCCGCCGTGAGGATCAGCCACGTGCCGATGCGGGCCAACAGGACGCGGTTCGCGTTGGACGCCGGCTCGATGAACGCCGAGTAGTCGGGCTCGTTGTCGATCACGTCGTCGGTGTCGTTCACCGGTTCGACCCCTGGCGACTGCCGACGTGGGATCTCGAACGCGAAGGTGCTGCCGGCACCCGGCGAGCTGTCCACCCACAACCGGCCGCCGTGCAGCTCGACGAACTGCCTGGCGAGTGGCAGTCCGAGCCCGGTGCCCTCCGCGGTGCTGCTGGACTGCGCGAACTGCTCGAAGATCCGCTCGCGGTCTTCCGGCGCGATGCCAACGCCGGTGTCCTGCACGGACACTCGCACGTTGTCGCCGACCGACCGGGCGCTGACAGTGATGCGACCACCCTCGGGGGTGAACTTCACGGCGTTGGCTAGCAGGTTGACGACCACCTGCCGGATCTTCAGGCCGTCCGCTTCCACGGTTCCGACCCCTCGGGCGACGTCGAGCGTCAGCGACACGGAATTGGTAGCGGCCCGTTCCCGGACCATGGTCAGGCCGTCCTCAAGCGCCCGCCGGATGTTGAGCGGCGCGGTGACCAGCCCGAGATCGCCGCTCTCGATCTTCGCGACGTCCAGGACGTCGCCGACCAGCGCTACGAGATGTCGCGCCGACGCGCTGATGTCGGCGGCGTACTCCTCCTGGCGCGCGTTGAGCGGTCCGACGAGCTGCTCGCCCAGCAGGTCGGAGAATCCCAGGACGACATTGAGCGGCGTACGGAGCTCGTGACTCATCCGCGACAGGAACTCGCTCTTCGCCTTGCTGACCCGTTCGAGATCCCACGCCGCGGCCTCGGCCAGCTCACGAGAGGAGTGCTCGGCGAACGCAAGGCCGGCGACCGTCGAGACCAGCCACCGGATGAACAGCCCGCTCGCGGCGATCGCCGTCATCACCGCGATCCAGCGGGAGACAGGTGCGAACTGGTGCGGACCCACCAGCAGGACTCCGGCGTAGCTCGCGCCGAACAGGGCCGCGTGACCGAGCACCACGCGCCACGGCCGCACCGAGAACACGATCGTGCCGACGATGACGTAGATCCCTGGCAAGGCGTTGTGAATCGGGCTCGGGTAGTGGCCGACCAAGACGAGCAGCGCGTCCGCAAAGACGAGCATGCCGTCGAGGAAAGGCAGTGGGGCCGCGATTGGCATCCGGAGCAGGAGCACACCGACGGTCGACGCGAAGACGCCGACGGCCGCGAGGAGTACGGCTTGATGCGCGGTCTGGCTCGGAACTATGTCGAGCAGGAAGAACATGACGCCGATGGCGATCGCCGCCCGGCTGCCGAGGGCGGCGATCAGCTCCCGCTGCGAGCGAGTTCCGCCGAGGCGGAAGAGGCCGACCTCCTGCCGCGCGGTCCGGGCCAGTGACGCGCCCGGCTGATCCACCGCCTCACTCCGATCAGGTGAGCCCTGGAGCGCGCCCCACGTAGTTGTGGCCACGGCCCCCCGCCGTGGCCACAGCGCCAGGGTGTCGAAGGGCGATTTCAGCCGGATAACGCGGCGATAAACGCCGCTTGCCCGAGCTGTCGTCCCGGCCCTCGACCTGAGCCCCATGTCACTGGCCGGCCGCGATCAGGTCGGCAAGTCCGTCGACGAACGTGTGCACATCGATCGGCTTCGACAAGTAGGCGTCGAAGCCCTTTGCGAGGAGGCGTTCGCGGTCACCCGCCATCGCGTACGCGGTCAGGGCGACGACAGGTATCGACGTCGTACGCGAGTCGGCGCGCAACCGGGCGAGCGCCGTCACGCCGTCCTGGTCCGGCAGCTGGATGTCCATCAGGATCAGCGCCGGGAGATGTTCGACAGCCAGCGCGACCGCATCCTCGACGGAGCCGGCCGCGAGGGTGTCGAAGCCGCGCAGCTCGAGCAGCGTGCATGCCAGCTTGCGACTGGTGTCGTTGTCCTCGACCACGAGGACGGTGTGACGGTCCACCCACGCCCCCGGGTTATGTGCGATCTCCGCGTAAACCGGGATGACCATATCGCGAAATGTCGCCGCTACCTATGTGCAATCGGCGGCCGCCAGGCTGCACTCAGCCCACCGACCCACGGAGGTCGCCATGTTCGGAAAGTCCATGCATTCGGTGCCACCGGCTCGCCTCGAGCTGCTTCGTCGGCTTCCGATGTTCGCAAACTTCACCGAGAAGGAGCTCGTGGTGATCGACGGCCTGGTCTGCCAGACCGTCATCGCGCCGGGTGACACGCTCGTGATCCAGGGACGCGCCGGTCGGGAGGCGTTCATCGTGGTGTCCGGTGAGGCCGAGGTCCTGGTCGACGGGCAGCTCGTGGCCCACGCCGCCGTCGGCGACGTGATCGGCGAGATGTCGCTGTTGGACAACCGGCCCCGCTCCGCGACGGTGATCGCGTTGACTGCGCTCGAGGTCCTGGTGGTCGACCCGCGACAGTTCGCTGAGCTGATGTCGGATCCTCGGACCGCCCGCTGGCTCGCCAAGGTCATGACGAAGCGCCTCCGCGAGGTCGAGTCCATCGAGCTCGACGGACCGCTCGCCGTCGTCGGATAGCGGGGCGACGATGTCGCAACGATGGGCGCTACGGCCGATCGCGGACCCCGCGTGGATCGCCACCACCGATCTCAGTGATGAGGTCGAGGCGGTGCTGCGGGTGATCCGACAACGCCCCGAGGTGTGCGCCGTGCTCGACACCGACGACGCGCCGCCTGACGTCGATCCCGGCCGGGTCTACCTCTGCTGAGCCACTTCACCTGACGGGGGAATCAGGGCGCGGACGCGGGCGATCGCTGGGGGGAGATCGCCCGCGTCCGACGCTGCCAGGCCGAGGAGCAGGCAGGTCAGCGGCGCTGCCGGGCGGGCGACGCCGTGCGCGACCTCCCGTGCGAGGTCGAGGACCTCACCTGCGTCGATCGGCCCGACGCCGAGCTCCGCAGCGACCGCGGCCACCCATTCGTCGAGGGTCACACGAGCTCCCGTGCCCGAACCAGGTCGAGGGGCGTGTCGCAGTCGGCACATACCGGGGGGTCGCCGCCGAGGTCCACGCGGCGGACCTCGCCCGCCGCGTCGAGCATCGCGGTCACGGTCCGCATCGATGCGCCGTCCGCGTCGCTGGGAAGTGCGGCACGAAGCGCGTGGGCGTCATAGCACCCGAGGAGCGGTTGGTCGCGGCCACCGGCGTCCACGGCGATGGCGGCACGAGCATCTCCCCGGGCCGAGATGAGGTCGTCGATCGCAGCTGCCGTTACGAACGGCAGGTCCGCGGCCAGGACGACCACCGTCCGGGCGCCGATCTCGCGGAGCGCGGCCGCGATCGCGGCCACCGGCCCACCGGCCACCTCTCGCCCGACGATGGAAACGTGGGAGGCCGAATCGAGCGCCGCGGTCGCGATCTCGATCAGGGTTCGACCGCCGACCTCGAGGGAGGGTTTGTCCACCCCGCCGAGCCGGGTGGCAGCGCCACCCGCCAGGACGATGCCTGCGAACGTCATGGGGCGACCGCGTGGGACCTGGCCGGCTCCAGCCGCAGCACGATGGCCTTGGACGTCGGCGTACCACTTCGGTCGGCTTGGCTGTCCAGCGGGACCAACGCGTTCGCCTCCGGGAAGTACGCCGCCGCGCACCCCCGGGCCGTCGGGTAGGCGACCACGCGGAAGTGCTCGGCGATCCGGTCGATGCCGTCCCGCCGCTCGGAGTGGAGGTCCACGACATCGCCGTCCGCGAAGCCAAGCGCCTCGAGGTCGACGGGGTTGACGAACACCACGCGGCGGCCCTTCCGCACCCCGCGGTATCGATCGTCCAAGCCATAGATCGTCGTGTTGAACTGGTCGTGCGAGCGAAT
>Ga0213876_10002188_pt1 | contig 11529 bp, 7 predicted proteins | sample BarmaccomBMRX_R9_FD_160113 | JGI IMG/M metagenome (GOLD analysis project Ga0213876, IMG submission 160113) | Root-associated microbial communities from Barbacenia macrantha in rupestrian grasslands, the National Park of Serra do Cipo, Brazil - RX_R9 | ecosystem: Host-associated > Plants > Roots...
CTTCAACCGCTGCACGTTGGACTTGGATCTGCGCAGCCTGAGCAGGTTGCGACGCAGGTCGTCACCGAAGCCGATGGGTGGGTCGGAGGTGGTGTCCACCCCGCCGGCCGCGGCGGCGTCATAGCGGCCCGCGGCGATGCCGTCGGCCGCGGCGATCGCCGCCTGCAACCCGGTGCCGCACGCTTGTTGCACGTCGAAAGCGGGTGTGTACGGCGACAACTCGGAGCCCAGCACGCACTCGCGCATCAGGTTGAAGTCGCGGCTGTGCTTGAGCACGGCACCGCCGACCACCATGCCGAGCCGTTCGCCGGCAAGCCCGAAACGGTCCACCAATCCGCCCAGAGCCGCGGTGAACATGTCTTGGTTGGATGCCTCCGCGTAGGGGCCATCCGATCTGGCGAACGGGATGCGATTGCCGCCCAGCACGGCGACGCGGCGCTTGGTCTCGGAACTTGTAGTGGCCACGTTTGTCTCCATACGTCGATTTTGGGAGGTTTGGGGATTCGGCCGGCGAGGGCCATACTACCCACTGATCTTACTCTGAAGTAAGTTCGTCTTTCGATACGGTTGGTCTATTGGCAGACACCCGACCCAGAAAGAAACGGAAGGCAGCTCAGTGGCTCCCAAAGGCTCGTCCGACCTGTACTCACAGGTCGTCAATTCCGGCCCCGGCTCGTTTTTGGCCAAACGACTCGGGGTCCCCCAACCCGAGACCCTTCGCCGCTACCGCCCGGGTGAGCCGCCCCTGTCCGGAGCGTTGCTGATCGGCGGCGAGGGCCGAGTGGTGGAGCCGCTGCGCAGCGCCTTGGACGGCGACTACGACCTGGTGGGCAACAACCTGGGCGGCCGCTGGGCCGACTCGTTCGGCGGGCTGGTCTACGACGCCACCGGGATCACGACGCCGGCCGGACTCAAAGGGTTGCACGAGTTCTTCACCCCGCTGCTGCGCAACCTGGGCCGCTGCGCGCGCGTGGTGGTCGTCGGCACCACGCCGGAGGCGGCCGCCGGCGCCGACGAACGGATCGCGCAGCGCGCGCTGGAGGGCTTCACCCGCTCGCTGGGCAAGGAGGTGCGCCGCGGCGCCACCGTGGCGCTGGTGTACCTGTCGCCGGACGCCAAACCGGCCGCGACGGGCCTGGAGTCCACTTTGCGGTTCCTGCTGTCGGGGAAGTCGGCCTACGTCGACGGCCAGGTTTTCTACGTGGGTGCGGCCGACTCCACGCCGCCGGCCGACTGGGACCGGCCGCTGGACGGCAAGGTCGCAATCGTGACCGGCGCCGCGCGGGGCATCGGCGCGACCATCGCCGAGGTGTTCGCGCGCGACGGCGCCCGAGTGGTCTCGATCGACATGGAATCCGCGGCCGAGGCGCTGGCCGAGACGGCCAGCAAGGTCGGCGGCACCCCGCTGTGGCTGGACGTCACGGCCGACGATGCCGTCGAGAAGATCACCGAGCACCTGCGCGATCACCACGGCGGACGGGCCGACATTTTGGTCAACAACGCCGGTATCACGCGCGACAAGCTGCTCGCCAACATGGACGACGCCCGCTGGGACGCTGTGCTGGCGGTTAATCTGCTTGCCCCCCAACGGCTTACCGAGGGGCTGGTCGGCAACGGCACGATCGGCGAAGGCGGCCGGGTGATCGGCCTGTCGTCGATGGCCGGCATCGCCGGCAACCGCGGGCAGACCAACTACGCCACGACCAAGGCAGGGATGATCGGCCTCACGCAGGCGCTGGCGCCGGAACTGGCCGACAAAGGCATCACGATCAACGCCGTCGCGCCGGGATTCATCGAAACCCAGATGACGGCCGCGATCCCGTTGGCCACCCGCGAGGTGGGGCGCCGGCTCAACTCTCTGCTGCAAGGCGGCCAGCCCGTCGACGTGGCCGAGACTATCGCCTACTTCGCCAGCCCGGCTTCAAACGCCGTGACCGGCAACGTCATTCGCGTCTGCGGCCAGGCGATGCTGGGAGCATGACGATCATGAACCAACCGAGTGGCTTGCGAAACATGCTGCGCGCGGCGGCCGGCGCGCTGCCCGTGGTGCCCCGCGGCAACCAACTGCCCGACCGCACGGTGAGCGTCGAGGAGCTGGCGATCGACCGCACCAACGTGGCCGCCTATGCGGCGGTCACCGGTCTGCGCTACGGCAACAACGTTCCGCTCACCTACCCCTTCGCGTTGACGTTCCCGTCGGTGATGTCCCTGGTAACCGGGTTCGACTTCCCGTTCGCGGCAATGGGTGCGGTGCACACCGAGAACCGCATCACGCAATACCGACCGATCGCGGTCACCGACACGGTCAGCGTCCGGGTGCACGCGGAGAACCTGCGCGAGCATCGGAAGGGTCTGCTGGTGGATCTGGTGACCGACGTCAGCGTCGGCAACGAGACCGCCTGGAGCCAGGTGACCACGTTCCTGCACCAACAACGCACCAGCTTGTCCGACGAACCCAAGCCGCCGCCGCAGAAACAGGCCAAGTTGCCGCCGCCCGGGATCTTGCTGCGCGTCTCACCCGGCCAGATTCGTCGCTACGCCGCCGTCGGCGGTGACCACAACCCGATACACACCAACCCGATCGCGGCCAAGTTGTTCGGCTTTCCCACCGTCATCGCGCACGGAATGTTCAGCGCCGCATCGGTATTGGCCAACATCGAGGCGCGGCTTCCCGACGCGGTGCGGTATTCGGTGCGGTTCGGCAAGCCGCTGATCCTGCCGGGCACCGCGGGGCTCTATATCGAGGAGGCCGACAAGGGTCCGCGGGGCTGGGATCTCGCGTTGCGCAATGTCGCCAAGGGATACCCCTACCTGACCGGCAAGGTCGAGTCCCTATAGCACCTTCTTCAGTCCGTAAGCACCGACTGAGGTGGTCAGGAAGATACCGAGCAGCCACCACGGCGGGTGTGCGAGTTCCCAGACGAAGATCGCGGCCCAGATCGGTGAGTCCTGGGTGACCGCGAGCACCCCGGCGGCGCCGGCCAGCGAGGTGGACGGCAGCTGCAGGTATGTGCCGGTGGCCCAGTTGAGCGTCAGCACCAGCAGCGAACCGGCCGCGGCACCGGTGGCCAGTGCGGGCGTGAGCATCCCGCCGGCTGCGCCAGCGCGCAGAAACAAAGCGGTCAACAGCGGTTTCAACAGTAGGATCGCTGCCGCCGACGCCAAAGTCATTCCGCCGGCGAGGCTGACGGTCAGGATGCTCCTGCCGTTGCCGGGCAACTCGGGCCACCATTGCGAGCAGAGGCCCATGACCAGCCCAGCCCCAGCGAGCGCGGGAACCAGCACCCACGACTTCTGCATGCGTGCCGGCCGCGCCGCGGCCATGAGGCGGTTGAACGCCAACCCGACCACCAATGTCAGCGGCGCCAGCGTCAGTGCGTGCGCGGTCAGCAGGTACGACGACTGCGCGCTGGGCCAGGTCAGATTCGGCTGGTCGTGGGTGGCCGCCGACCCGATCGCGACGGCCAGGCTGGACGTGAGCAGGGCTGCGCCCAGCGCGCGCGGATGCCAGGTCTTGAGGATGATGCGCACCGCGAACAGCGCTCCGGCGAGCGGGACGGCGTAGACCGCGCCGAGCCCGGCCCCGGCGGCGCAGGCCAGCAGGATCTCACGGTCCCGCTTCGTCAACCGGTTCAGCCAGCTCGTGCCCACATCGCTTAGGGCAGCTGCGAATTGGCGAGGAGCTCCTTCCCGGCCAAGGGACGCCCCGGAGCCGACGAGCAACACCTGCAACACGGCGTCGATGCTCCACACCAGCCGCGGGATCCGGTCACCGCGGGTGATCGTGCGCTCGAGCGGGGGCACCTGCGCTCTGCGGCGCAGCATCCACCAGCCGAGCCCCGCCAGCGCTCCGCCGGCCACCGGTCCCACGGCACGGCGGACCGGACTGCTGCCGGTGATCCCGTCGAGCAGCGTGCCGAACGTGTAGGCGTAGGTGACGTGCTGGACGAAGCGCAGCACATGCGTTGTCGCCAAACCGGCGATCCCGGCCAGCAGGCCGACAATGATTACGGCGCAGAAGAAGTCGACGTTGCGGCGCCTGCGCTGCGGACCAGCCGGTGGCCTACCCGGTGACTGACCCGGTCGCCTACCCGGTGGCTTACCCGGTGGCGAGGTTGGGGCCGACATGATTATCCACGGTCCCCGTCGGGCGCCCCTTGAGTCCGCGCCAGAACAATTCGATCATCAGCCCGGCCGCCTCGTCGACTTCGGTGTCGCCGGTGCTCAGCCGATTGGCGATTGCCTCGCCCGCACCCACCAGGGCCACGGCCATCGTGTCGATTTCGGCGTCCGCCCGTGGGCTGCGCGTACCCGACCGCACCAACCCGGCCACCAGTTCGATGATCTGCTCGCGTCCCTCCCGCACCTTGTGGGCGAAGGCCTGCGAGCTGGTGGCCTGGGTGTACATCACGATCCACGAGGCGCGGTTGGCGTCGATGTAGCGCAGGAACGAAACAATGGTGTTGCGCAACATGTCTTTCGGGCTCTGCTTGAAGTCGATGTCGGCGCGCACCGCGTCGATGAACCGGCTCATCTCGCGATCCAGGCAGGCTCCGAACAGGTCCTCCTTGGAGCCGTAGTACAGGTACAACATCGGTTTGGAGATCTGCGCCTCGGCGGCGATGGCATCCATCGAAGTCTCGTGGTAGCCGTTGACCGAGAACATCTGCACGGCGGCGTCGAGCATCTGCTGCTCGCGGACAGCACGCGGCAACCTCTTGGTACCACCTGCCATTGCTCAACCCCTTTATCCCGGACTCAAGCCTAAGGGCTAGGACCGCACTTCGGGCTGTGGCCCTTGAACCCGGCGACCCGCAGGACCGACGCGTTGATGTCGTCCATCTTGAGTTGGCCCGCGGCCAGCGCCTTGTCCAGCTTGTCCAGAACGGCGGGCACCTCATCGGTGGTGACCCAGAGCGCGACGTCGATACCGGCCTGCAGTGCTTTCAGCACCGCGTCCGAGACGCCGTACCGGTCGGAGATCGCGGCCATGCTGGACAGGTCGTCGCTGAACACCGGGCCGTCGAAGGGCGGGGCGTTGTAGCCGGTGCCGGTGCGCAGCAGGTCTACCGCGGCCTTGCTCAGGCTGGCCGGGTCGTTGCCGGTCAGGTCGGGGACCTGCAGGTGCCCGACCATCACCGCGACCGGCCGTTGAGCCACCAGGGTCCGGTAGGGCACCAGGTCGTTCGTTTGCAGCTGGCTCAGCGACGGCGTGGTGACGAATCCGGTGTGCGAATCCCCCGAGCCGTGGCCGTGGCCGGGGAAGTGCTTGAGCACGGGCAGCACCGCGGCGTCCCGCAGACCGCGCGCGTACGCCTCCGCGTATCTGGTGACCGTCGCCGGGTCGGAGCCGAACGACCGGTCGCCGATTACCGCGTCGTCCGGCTCGTCGGTGACGTCGACCACCGGGGCGAAGTCGACGGTGATGCCCAGGTTCTTCATGGCCTGGCCGCGCTGCCGCGCCAAGTCGTAGACCTGGTCGGGTGTCTGGGTCTGGGCCAGCTGTTTGGGCGACGGCGCGGTACCGATCCGCGATTTGAGTCGCGACACGCGTCCGCCCTCTTCGTCGACGCTGACCGCCAGCGGCAGCAGCCCGGGGTTGGCCGTGATCTCTTTCAGCGGCCCGTCGAAAATCGACAGGTCCGTCCAGCTGCCGATGAAGATGCCCCCGACGTGGTAGTTCGCGACGACGGCGCGGGCGTCGTCGGCGTTCTTGACGCCAACCATCAGCAGTTGCGCGAGTTTGTCGCGGGTTGCCAGTGTGGTCGGGTCGCCGCAGTTCGGCGTCGGGGGCACGGCCGTCGGCGCGGTGACGTTGGCGGCGTTGGGCTTTGCAGCGTGCTGGCTGCAGCCGGCCAGCAGGGCCGATACGGCGGCAAGCACGGCGAGTGTGCGCGCAACAGCCATCGGGCCATGGTGTCATGGCCCGTTTCGTCCGCGGCGCAGCAGGGCGAGCCCGCGGGTGCCCTTCTGCTAGGTTGTCGCATATGAACCGGATCATCGCGCCTGCCGCCGCCAGTGTGGTGGTCGGTCTGTTGCTGGGCGCGGTGGCGATCTTCGGGATCACCCTGATGGTGCAGCAGGACACGAAACCGCCACTGCCCGGGGGCGATCCGTCCTCGTCGGTGCTCAACCGGGTCGAGTACGGCAACCGCAGCTAGCCCGTCGGCAGCGCCAGCGCTGCGGCGTCGCTGGTTGCTGCTGGTCGGGGCGACCGCACTCGCCCTGACGTTCGCGCAATCCCCGGGACAAGTCTCACCCGACACCAAACTCGACCTCACCGCCAACCCGCTGCGCTTCCTAGTCCGCGCCACCAACCTGTGGAACAGTGAGCTGCCCTTCGGCCAGGCGCAGAACCAGGCCTACGGCTACCTGTTTCCGCACGGCACCTTCTTCCTGCTCGGCCACGCGCTCGGAATGCCCGGATGGGTCACCCAACGGCTGTGGTGGGCGCTGCTGCTGACGGTCGGCTTCTGGGGGCTGTTGCGGGTTGCCGAGGCGTTGGAGATCGGTAGCCCGACGTCACGCGTGCTCGGCGCGGCGGCGTTCGCGCTGTCGCCGCGGGTGTTGACCACGCTCGGGTCGCTCTCGTCGGAAACCCTGCCGATGATGCTGGCACCGTGGGTGTTGTTGCCCACAATCCTGGCCCTGCGTGGGTCTCCGGGTCGTTCGGTCCGGGCGCTGGCGGGCCAGGCCGGCCTCGCGGTAGCGCTGATGGGCGCGGTGAACGCGATCGCGACCCTGGCCGGGTGTCTGCCCGCGGTGATTTGGTGGGCCTGCCACCGACCGAATCGGCTGTGGTGGCGCTACACCGCGTGGTGGCTGGTGTCGCTGGTCTTGGCGATGTCGTGGTGGGTGGTTGCGATCGTGCAGCTGCGCCGCATCAGCCCGCCGTTTTTGGACTTCATCGAATCCTCCGGGGTCACGACGCAATGGTCGTCGCTGGTGGAGATGCTGCGTGGCACCGACAGCTGGACCCCGTTCGTGGCGCCGACCGCCACCGCGGGCGCACCGCTGGTCACCGGGTCGGCGGCCATTCTCGCGACGTGTCTGGTCGCCGCGGTCGGACTGGCCGGCCTGGCCGGCTCGGGTATGCCGGCACGGGGACGGCTGGTGACGATGCTGCTGGTCGGTGTGGTGTTGCTGGCCCTCGGCTACAGCGGCGGCCTGGGTTCGCCGGTGGCCCACCAGGTGCAGGCTTTCCTGGACGCCGGGGGCACTCCGCTGCGCAACGTGCACAAGCTGGGGCCGGTGATCCGGATCCCGCTGGTGCTGGGCTTTGCGCAGGTGCTGGGCCGGATACCGCTACCCGGCAGCGCGCCCAGGTCGCAGTGGCTGGGCGCCCTCGCCCATCCGGAACGCGACAAACGGGTGGCCGTCGGACTCGTCGCGCTGACCGCGCTGATGGTGAGCACTTCGCTTGCGTGGACCGGTCGGCTCACCCCACCCGGTGCGTTCAGCGCCATACCCGACTACTGGCATGAGGCCGCCGGCTGGCTCGACCAACACAACACCGGGTCTCCGGTTCCCGGCCGCGTGTTGGTGGTTCCCGGCGCGCCGTTCGCCACCCAGGTGTGGGGAGCCAGTCACGACGAGCCGCTGCAGGTACTCGGCAGCAGTCCGTGGGGCGTGCGCGACTCCATCCCGCTCACGCCGCCCCAGACCATCCGCGCGCTGGATTCGGTGCAACGCCTGTTCGCCGCCGGGCGCCCCTCCATGGGTCTGGCCGATACCCTTGCCCGCCAAGGCATCTCGTATCTGGTGCTGCGCAACGACCTGGATCCCGACACGTCGCGCTCGGCGCGCCCGATCCTGGTTCATCGCGTCATCGCGGGGTCACCGGGGTTGGTCAAGGTGGCCGAGTTCGGTGCGGCCGTGGGGCCCGGCATGCTGGCCGGCTTTGTCACCGACAGCGGACTGCGGCCGCGCTACCCGGCGTTGGAGATCTACCGCGTGGGCACCGGTGATCCCGGCGCGCCGTACCTCGTCGACACCGACGCGCTGGCCCGCGTCGACGGCGGACCCGAGGTGCTGCTGCGCCTCGACGAACGGCGCCGACTGCTGGGTCAGCCCGCGTTGGGTCCGGTGCTGATGACGGCCGACGCCAGCGGCGCCGGGCTTGCGACGCCCCTGGTGACCGTGACCGACACCCCGCTCGCCAGGGAGACCGACTACGGCCGGGTGGATCAGCACTCGTCGGCCATCCGGGCTCCCGGCGACGCCCGGCGTACCTACAACCGTGTCCCTGACTACCCGGTCCCGGGCGCCGAGACGGTATTCGGCGGGTGGAACGGCGGCCGGGTCACGGTGTCGAGCGCGTCGTCGGATTCCACCGCGATGCCCGACGTGGCGCCCGCCACCTCGGCCGCCGCGGCGATCGACGGCGACCCCGCCACCGCGTGGGTGTCCAACGCCCTGCAGTCCGCGGTCGGACAGTGGCTGCAGGTGGATTTCGATCACCCGGTCAGCAACGCGGCCATCACCCTGACCCCCAGCGCGACCGCCGTCGGCGCCCAGGTCCGCCGCATCCAGATCGAGACCACGACGGGTACCACCACACTGCGATTCGAGGAGGCGGGCAAGCCGCTCACCGCGGCCCTGCCCTACGGCGAATCCCCGTGGGTGCGGATCACCGCGGTTGGCACCGACGACGGTTCCGCCGGCGTGCAGTTCGGCATCACCGACCTGGCGATCACCCAGTACGACGCGTCCGGATTCGCCCACCCGATTCCCTTGCACCACACCGTTTTTGTTCCCGGACCGCCGCAAGGGGCCGCGATCGCCGGGTGGGACCTGGGATCCGAACTGCTCGGCAGACCCGGTTGCGCCCAGGCGCCCGACGGCATGCGTTGCGCGTCGTCGATGGCACTGGCACCCGAGGAACCGGTCAATTTCAGCCGCACGCTGACCGTGCCCAGTCCGGTCTCGGTAACGCCGACCGTATGGGTGCGGCCCCGCCAGGGCCCCAAGCTGGCCGACCTGATCGCCGAACCCGGCACCACCCAGGCCCACGGCGATTCCGACGCGCTCGAGGTGCTGGGCTCTGCTTACGCCGCCACGGACGGCGACCCCGCCACCGCGTGGACGGCGCCGCAGCGGGTGGTGCAATACAAGACCCCTCCGACAATCACCCTCACGCTGCCGCATCCCACCGAGGTCAGCGGCCTGCGGGTGACGCCCGGCCAATCGACGCTGCCCGCCCACCCCACCATGGTCGCCGTCGACCTCGGCGACGGGCCGCAAGCACGCGAGTTGCGTGACGGGGTGCAGACCCTGTCGTTACAGCCACGGGTGACCGACACCGTCGTCGTCAGCCTGCTCGGCTGGCGGGACATCATCGACCGCAACGCGCTGGGCTTCGACCAGCTCAAGCCGCCGGGGCTGGCCGAAATCGCGGTGCTCGGCGCCGACGGCAACCCCATCGCGCCCGCCGACGCCGCCCGCAACCGGGCGCGTTCGGTCACTGTCGACTGCGACCAGGGGCCGGTGATCGCGGTCGCCGGCAGGTTCGTGCACACCTCGGTCCGCACCACGGTGGGTGCGCTGCTGGACGGCGAGCCCGTCGCGGCGACGCCGTGTGACCGCGAACCGATCGCGCTGCCGGCCGGGCAGCAGGAGTTGCTGATCAGCCCCGGCGCGACGTTCGTGGTGGACGGAGCCAGGTTGTCGGTGCTGGGGGCACCCGAGTTTGCCAGCGCGACAACCACTTCCGTCGGCACCGGGGCTTGGGGTCCGGCTCGCCGCGAAGTGCGTGTGGCGCCGTCGAGCATCTCGCGGGTGCTGGTTATCCCGGAGAGCATCAACCCCGGCTGGGTGGCTCGCACCGGGACCGGGGTCCGCTTTACGCCGGTCGCCGTCAACGGATGGCAGCAGGGCTGGGTGGTGCCCGCGGGCGATCCCGGAACCATCACGCTGACCTTCGCGTCCAATTCGCTGTACCGGGCCGGGCTGGCGGTGGGGTTGGCGTTGCTGCCGCTGCTGGTCGTGCTCGCGCTGTGCAGACGCAGGCGTGCCGCTTCGGCGGTGGCGGCACGGCCGTGGGCGCCTGGGCCGTGGGCGGCGGTCGCGGTGTTGGGGGCCGGGGCGGTGATCGCCGGTGTGGCCGGGTTCGTCATCGTCGGTTCAGCGTTGGGTCTGCGATATCTGTTGCGGCAACGGGAGCGGTTGTGCTTTCGCTTGACCGTCGGGCTCAGCGCGGGCGGGTTGATCCTGGCCGGCGCGGTGCTGTCCCGGCATCCCTGGCGGTCCGTTGACGGCTACGCCGGGCATTCGGCGAACGTGCAACTGCTGGCTCTGATTTCGGTCGCCATGGTGGCGGCGTCGGCGGTGCGGTTGCCCGGTGGACCACGGGACGGATAATCTGGTCGACGGGATACGCGGGTTGGTGTGAGCGTGGCATGGTTTTCGGCGCCCGAATACTGGCTGGGCAGAACGGTGCTCGAGCGGGGTGCCGCCGCGGTCTATCTGATCGCGTTCGTCGCGGCGGCAAGGCAATTCCGCGCACTGCTCGGTGAACACGGGATCTTGCCGGTGCCGGCGTTTTTGGCGGCGCAGTCCTTCTGGAGCGCCCCGAGCCTTTTTCACTTTCGCTATTCCGATCGGCTGTTCGCGGGTGTCTCCTGGTTCGGTGCTGCGCTATCGGCGGTGATCGTCTTGGGTCTTGCGGACCTGGCGCCACTATGGGCGGCGATGCTGATGTGGCTGACGCTGTGGGTGCTCTACCTGTCGATCGTGAATGTCGGACAGACGTGGTACGGGTTCGGTTGGGAATCATTGCTGCTGGAGACCGGGTTCCTGATGATCTTTCTGGGCAACGACCGGGTGGCGCCGCCGGTGCTGACGCTGTGGCTGGTGCGTTGGCTGCTGTTCCGGGTCGAATTCGGCGCCGGCCTGATCAAGATGCGTGGCGACCCGTGCTGGCGCGATCTGACATGTCTGTACTACCACCACGAGACACAGCCGATGCCGGGACCGTTGAGTTGGTTCTTCCATCACCTGCCCAAGCGGCTGCACCGGATCGAGGTGGCGGGCAACCATTTTGCCCAACTGGTGGTGCCGTTCGGGCTGTTTGCACCGCAGCCGGTGGCCGGCGTGGCCGCGGCGATCATCATCGTCACCCAGCTGTGGCTGGTGCTGTCGGGCAACTTCGCGTGGCTTAACTGGGTGACGATCCTGTTGGCGTGCAGCGCGATTGCCGTGCCCGGACCTCCTGCGATGGCCGCGCCGCCAGGCTGGTTCGTCATCCTCGTCGTCGCGTTCGCCGCGGCGGAACTGTTCCTCAGCTACTGGCCGGCCCGGAACATGCTGTCGTCAGGTCAGCGAATGAACATGTCGTTCAACCACTTTCACTTGGTCAACACCTATGGAGCCTTCGGCAGCATCGGCCGCGTCCGCCGCGAGGTGGTGATCGAAGGGACCGGCGAGGCGCTGATCACCTTGCAGACGGTATGGCAGGAGTACGACTTCAAGGGCAAGCCCGGTGCGTTGCGACGATTGCCGCGGCAATGGGCGCCTTACCATCTGCGGCTG
>Ga0213876_10002189_pt1 | contig 11528 bp, 9 predicted proteins | sample BarmaccomBMRX_R9_FD_160113 | JGI IMG/M metagenome (GOLD analysis project Ga0213876, IMG submission 160113) | Root-associated microbial communities from Barbacenia macrantha in rupestrian grasslands, the National Park of Serra do Cipo, Brazil - RX_R9 | ecosystem: Host-associated > Plants > Roots...
CGCTTCCTTCCGATGGCTCGCTGTTCGTCTTCCGCTCCGCCCGCCCCGGCCTCTTCGCCGCCGGCGCGGACATGGCGGAGATGGCGCGCTTCACGCCGTTCGAGGCCTACGACTTCGCGCAGCTCGGGCAATCGCTATTTGACGAGATCGCGTCGCTGCCGATGGTCACCGTGGCGATCATCGACGGCGACTGCTTCGGCGGCGCGCTCGATCTCGCGTTGTCGTTCGATCTCCGGTTCGCGACGCCGCGTTCGCGGTTCTCGCATCCCGGCGCACGGATCGGGATCGTGACCGGCTTCGGCGGTACGTCGCGCTGGCGCGAGTCGCTCTCCCATCCCACCGCCCGCCGCCTCTTCCTCGGCAACGAGGTTCTATCCGCTGCCGACGCGCTCTCCGCGGGACTCGTCGATCGCGTCGCGGACTCGTTCGACGACGAGCTTGCTCGTCTCGAAGCGTTGCCGATCGGCCGCACCCGGGCGATCAAAGAGCTGGCGCGTCACGCGCCCCGGCTCTCGTCCTCGGAGCTCCTGCGCCTCGGCGAATTGCTCGCCGATTTGTACGAGGGGTGAGAAAAGGCTGAATCCGTCCCTCTCACACAAAGAGGAGAGACGATCGATGGCGCCTCAATTAGGTCGCTCCAGCCCCGAGTCGAACCGCATGGTGATCCTGACCGGAATCATCGGCATCGTGCTGATCCTCATCCTGGCCAACCTTCTCGGCCCGTTCCGCGGCTGGACGCTGACCGTCGCGGCACTCTGGGCTCTGGTCGTGGCCGTCGTGATCGCGCTGCTCGCGGTGATCGGCAAGCTGCGGCTCGGCCGACCCGGCGGGATTTTGATCAGCGACCGCAACCTGATGAGCCTCACGCGGTTCCAGATCATCGGCTGGACGGTGCTCATCGGCAGCGCGCTACTCGCCGTCGGCCTGGCCCGCGTATTCGATCCGCACGTGAAGACGCTCGCCGATGCGTTGAACATCGACATCCCGGCCGAGGTGTGGCAACTGCTCGGCATCAGCGGCGGCTCGACCGTGCTCTCGACCATGGTCAAGAGCAACAAGAAGCAGAAGGAGCCGGCGCAGGAGCAGAAGGTCACGGAGAAGACCGCGAGCCTGCTGCGCGGGGAGACGCCGCAGAACATTCAGGCGAATCGCGAGGGGCTGCTCTATGTGAACCCCGTGCCGAGCGACGCGCGCTTCATGGACATGCTCGAAGGCGACGAGATCGCGAACACGGCTTACCTCGACATCGGCAAAGTGCAGATGTTCCTCTTCACCGTGTTCGCGCTGCTGATGTACGGCGCGTCATTGTGGCAGCTGTTCTTCAAGACCGATCCGGCCGCGATCACCGCGCTGCCCGGCCTGACGCAGATGATGGTCACGATCATCGGCACGAGCCACGCCGCCTATCTCGGCACGAAGTGGATCGACCAGACGCCGGTGGATCCGAACGCGACGCCCGCGGACGACGGCGACGGCGTCGGAAGCGCGCTCGCCGACGCGGAACTGGACGGTTAGCGATGAAACGGGGAACGGTGGTCCTCGACGCCGGCCACGGCGGAACGGAAAAGATCGGCGGCTCTTCGCCGAACAACGCGACGAGCCCGAGCGGCGTGAAGGAGAAAGACGTGACGCTCGACCTCGTGCGCAAGACGCGCGACGCGCTGCGCAAGCTCGCGACCGACGGCAAGCACGAAGTCCACATCTTCCTCACCCGCGACGACGACACGAACCTCGGCCTCTCCGACCGCGCCCGCCTCGCCAGGCAGACGGACGCCGATCTCTTCCTCAGCATCCACTGCAACGCGAGCGATGCGCACAACGCGCGCGGCGTGGAGACGCTCATCCGACCCAGGGAGCACGACAACCCGAATTACGACGACGATCTCGCGCTCGCGACGACGATCCAGAAAGCCGTCTTTACCGCGGTGCAGAACCGCGACCCGAAAACCCGCGACCGCCGCGTGAAAGACCAACGCCTCGGCGTCCTCAACGACGCCTTCCTGGCGAAGAAGACGAAGGCCTGCCTCGTGGAGGTGGAGTTCATCGACCGCGCGGACGTGGACGCGCTGCTGAACACTGGCCCAAACGCGACGGCGGTGCGGACGGAGATCGCGGAGGCGCTGGCGGGGGCCTTGTTGGCGAGCTTGGGGGAAGGTTAGCTCTTCGTCGCCGCATCCCGCGCGTTGTTGATGCAAAACCGCGAAACGTCTGTGCTTGGACACAGAAACCGTATCACGGCCGCGCGTGCTACAGTCCCGAGCCGTGGACCGCACGATCCGGCTGTTCAGCAGTTTCGAGGATGCCGAACGCGCAGACGACCAGTTCTACGCCCGTCTGACGCCGGCGGAGCGCCTCGATATTCTGCTCGAGCTGATCGAACGTCACCGAGGTGCTCTTGGCGAAGCTGCAAGCCGATTTGAAAGAGTTCATCGCATTGTTGAACTCTCACAGAGTTGAATACCTCGTGGTTGGCGGTCACGCCGTTGCGTTTCACGGTCATCCCCGCTTCACGGGCGATATCGACTTCCTGATTCGCGCGGAGCCCGAGAACGTTCAGCGCGTCTTGTCCGTGCTCAGCGCGTTTGGCTTCGAAGCTCTTGGACTGAACGAGCAGGATCTTCTCCGTTCCGGACAGGTGGTCCAGCTCGGCCATCCGCCCAACCGCATCGACCTCCTCACGTCGATCTCCGGCGTTGCGTTCGAGGATGCATGGCAATCGCGAATCGACGCGACGCTCGATGATCAGCCCGTGCATTTTCTCGGCTGGGACGCGCTGCTGCAGAACAAACGAACCTCGGGACGCAGGAAGGATCTGGCGGATCTCGAAAAACTACTTTCGGTCGCGAAAAATAAGGTGAGGACTGACGAGCGCTCCCAATAGCGCCCTCACCGGTACCCCGCCGCCTGCAACTCGAAGAGCTCCGCATACCGCGGTGACTCCTCCAGCAGCTCCTGATGCGTTCCGGCGGCCTCGATGCGGCCGTCGTGGAGCACGAGGATGCGGTCGGCCATCCGGACGCTGGAGAAGCGGTGGGAGATCAGTACGGCGGTCTTGCCGTGGCTCAGCTCCTTGAACCGTTGGAAAACCTCGAACTCGGAGCGGGCGTCGAGGGCCGCGGTCGGTTCGTCGAGGATCAGCAGCTGCGCGTCGCGCATGTAGGCGCGGCCGATCGCGAGTTTTTGCCATTCGCCGCCGGACAGCTCCACGCCGGAGCGGAATCGTTTGCCGAGCCATTGGTCGTATTGATTCGGCAGGCGGCGGATCACCTCGTCGGCCATGCTCCGGCGCGCGGCGTCCACGATGCGCGGGCGGTCGTCCACGGCCTCGATGCGGCCGACGGCGATGTTCTCCGCGGCGGTCATCTGGTAGCGCACGAAGTCCTGGAAGATCACGCCGATGTTCGACCGCAGCTGGGAGAGGTCGTACTCGCGGAGGTCGCGACCGTCGAGCAGGATGCGCCCTTCATCGGGATCGTAGAGCCGGGCCAATAGCTTCACGAGCGTCGTCTTGCCCGCGCCGTTCTCGCCGACGAGCGCCAGCACTTCGCCGGAGTGCAGCGTGAACTCGAGATTGCGCACCGCCCAGCGCTCGGCTCCGGGATAGCGGAACCCGACGTTCTCGAACCGGAAGCCGTCGCGGATCGGCGTCGGGAACGGCAGTGCGTTCGGCGGCGAGATGATCTCCGGGATGATGCGGAAGAACGAGAACAGATCGTCGAGATAGAGCGCCTGGCCGGCGACCTGGGAGAAGCTGCCGAGCAGGTCCTCCAGCAGCGTGCGGAGACGCCGGAAGGCGGCGGCGAGGAACGTCAGGTCGCCGATCGTGAAATCGCCGCGCAGCGTGCGCCAGGCGATGAACGCGTACGCGACGTAGTAGCCGAGCGTGCCGACGGTCGTCAGCACGCCGCCCCAAAGCGCGCGCCGATTCGCCAGCGCGCGGTTCGCCTCGTACAGCTTGTCCGCCAGCGCGCGGTAGCGCTGCAGCAGATAGGCGTTGAGGCCGAAGATCTTCACTTCCTTCGCCGTCTCCACCGTCGCGCCGGTCTGGCGCAGATAGTCGAGCTCGCGCCGTTCGGGCGTGCGCCGGAAGTCGAGCGAGTAGCTGAGCGCGTTGAAGTGCGCCTCGCCGAGGAACGCCGGGACGAGGGCGATGAGAAGCAGCGCGATCAGCCACGGCGCGTAGGCGACGAGGCCGATCGAGAAGCTGATGATCGTCACGATCGCCTGCGCCTGGCCGAAGAGTTGTCCGAGGAGGGTCATTCGGCCGGTGGTTTGGCGGCGGGCGCGTTCGAGCCGGTCCTGCACCTCGCTGTCCTCGAAATCCTCGAGATCGAGCGTCGCCGCGTGCTCCATCAGGCGAAGGCTGGTCAGATTCGAGAAGCGTTCGGCGAGCAGCGAGTCGAGGAGCGTCGCGAGGCGGGCGAGGACGTCGCTGAGGACGGCGCACCCGAGCTCGAGGAGCAGGAGGCCGCCGAGGCGGGCGAGGGGATGGCCTGGGAGCCAGAAGGAGAGATCGGCGGTGGGGAAGCCGCCGCGCGCGAGGGCGATGACCTCATCGATGATCAGTTTGCCGACGTAGAGCGTCGCGACCGGCATCAGCGCGCCGATCATGCGCACGACCAGGTCCGCGGTCGTCAGCGTACGACTCGTCTGCCAGATCAAGGAGAGGAACGGCCGCAGATTGCGCAACGCGCCGAAGCGTTCCGTCCACGTCGCGGAGGCGATGCGGGGATCGATGGGCGGCGGCGGCATGCCGGACTCGGCTTGCAGGCGGCGAGCCACGGACCTCGGCAAATACTGAGTCCGCCTTCTCCAAACTCTTGCTACGATTGTGGAAAGTAGCGAGTGGGAGGGTAGAGAGCATGTCTCGTAGCCGTCGTCGCGTAGCGAAGTCCGTCAAGCCCATTGCCGTTGCCGCCGGAGCGCTCGGCATCACCGCGCTGGCCGCGCCTGTCGCACAGGCGGCCACGTTCACCGTCACGAATCTCAACGACAGTGGTGCGGGCAGTCTTCGCGACGCCATCGCCTCGGCGAACGGCGCAGCCGGAGCGGACACGATCACGTTCCAGTCCGGGCTGACGGGCACCATCACCCTCACCAGTGGCCAGCTCGAGGTCACCGACTCGGTGGACATCCAGGGCCCCGGCCCGGCGGCGCTCACCGTGAGCGGAAACAACAGCTCGCGCGTGTTCTACCTGTACAGCGGCGGCAGCCTGCTCGACATTTCGATCTCCGGCCTCACGGTCAGCGGCGGCAATGCGGATGACGGCGGCGGTATCAGCGATTCCAACGAGAACCTGACGCTCAACAACATGGTCATCTCCGGCAACCACGCCACGGACGACGGCGGCGGGTTGTGGATGGATGGCTTCGACTTCCACTTCACCATCCGGAACACCACGATCAGCGGCAACAGCGCCACCGGCGACGGTGGCGGTATCTACATCGAAGACACGAACGACGAAAGCTTCCCGAACTTGTTCGAGGACGTCGTCCTTCAGAACAACACCGCACGGAACGGCGCCGGCATCTATCTCTACGATCCGGATTCGCCGATCACGCTCAACCGCATGACGATCTCGGGGAACATGGCCTCTCAGCTCGGCGGAGGCATCCACCTCCAGGACACCGATAGTGACTCGACTTTCACGATCACGAATTCGACGATCTCCGGCAACAGCGCGCCGAAGGGCGGCGGCATCTACTTCTACCAGCCGGACAATCCGGTGCTGATCCGAAACACGACCATCTCCGGCAACAACGCGACGGCGGGCCCGGGCGGCGGCGTCTATTTCTATGACGCCTACGCGGGCGTCACGCTGGAGCACGTCACGATCGCGTCGAACACGGCGGTGGGCGACGGCGGCGGGTTCTTCGTAGAGAACAACACGGTCGACGTCGTGAACAGCATCGTGGCGAACAACACTGGGGCCGCGAACGCGGACATCGGCGGCAACGGCACGGTGAACATCAAGGAGTCTCTCGTCGAGGCGCCGAGCACCGTGACCGTGGACGGCGGAGGCAACATCACCGGCACCGACCCGAATCTCGGTCCGCTCGCGAACAACGGCGGCACGACGCAGACGCATCTGCCGCAGCCGGGCAGCCCGGCCATCGACGCGGGCGACCAGACGCTCACGCCGACGGTCACGACCGATCAACGCGGCACGACGCGCCCCGTCGGAGCCAACGTGGACATGGGAGCCGTCGAAGTGAACGGCGGCACGATCGTCTTCAACCCGGTGACCTACAACGTCAACGAGAACGCCGGCACGGTGACGCTCACGGTGACCCGCACCGGCGGCACCGACCCGGCGACCGTCCAGTACGCGACGGCGAACGGCTCGGCGACGGCCGGCTCCGACTACACGACCTCCACCGGGACGGTGACGTTCGCGGCGGGGCAGACCTCCCAGACGTTCAGCGTTCCCATCCTCGACGACACCGCGGTGGAAGGACCGGAGACCTTCACCGTCAGCCTTTCCAACCCGATGGCCGCCTCGCTCGGCGCGCAGAGCACGGCTACGGTGACCATCAACGACATCGAACCGGGCACGATCCAGTTCAGCAGCGCGACGTACTCGGTCAATGAGAACGGCGGCGTGCTCACCGTCACGGTCACGCGCACCGGCGGCAGCACGGGAACCGTCTCGGCGAACTACGCGACGTCGAACGGCTCGGCGACGGCCGGCAGCGACTATACCGCGACGAGCGGCACGGTCACGTTCGGCCCGGGCGTCACGTCCCAGACGTTCAATGTGCCGATCCTCACCGACCTGATCGTCGAGGGGCCGGAGACGTTCAACCTCACGCTCAGCGCCCCCACCGGCGGCGCCACGCTCGGCTCGCCGACCACCTCCGTGGCGACCATCATCGACGCCGTCGTCGCCGTTCCCGACCTCGGACCGATCGGAAAGATGTTCCTCATGTTCAGCACGGCGATGATCGCCCTCTTTGCGTTGGCCAAGCGCCGCCTCTTCGGCATCGTTCTCGCGCTGTTCGCCGTCGGCATCGCGTCGCACTCGCTGCACGCCGCGCCGGCGCCGCACGTGCCGGGACAGGCTCACGCGAAGCATCTGGCGACGCAACGCGAGCAGAAGAAAGACAAGGTCCACGGCACGGTCGCGTCGGTCCAGATGACGAAGGAAAGCGTGAAGATCACGCTCCGCGACGGTTCGTCGACCACCATCGCCCGCTCCGCGCTGAAGCTTCGGGATCAACGGCCGGTGCGTGCGAACGCGAAGGTCGCCGCGCCGTCTTTGCAGGTCGGACAGGAAGTCGTGATCCGCACGCATCGCAACGCCGACGGGTCGGTGAAGCGAGTGGTGGTGAAGATCGTCTCGTAGCTCGCTATCTACATTGGGGGCCGACTGGAGAGTCGGCCCTACGTTCTGCCTATCAACCGCGCAAACGATTCGATATCCTCCGCGCCGTGGAGCCCATCGAGTCTCATCTCGACGCAACGTCTTCCGACTTCCGCGAGAACCGCGACCGCATCCAGGCGCTGGTCGACGACCTCGGCCAACGCCTGGCCCAGGCCAGGCTCGGTGGCGGCGAGAAATATCTCGCCCGCCACCGCGAGCAGGGCAAGGTGCCGCCGCGGGAACGCATCGCCGCGCTGCTCGACGAGAACACGCCGTTCCTCGAGCTCTCGCCGCTCGCCGCGAACGGGATGTACGACGACGAGGCGCCGGCCGCCGGAATCATCACCGGTGTGGGCCGCGTCCAGGGCCGCGAGTGCCTGATCATCGCCAACGACGCGACGGTCAAAGGCGGCACGTACTTCCCGATGACGGTGAAGAAGCACCTCCGCGCGCAGGAAGTCGCACAGCAGAATCACCTGCCGTGCATCTACCTCGTCGACTCCGGCGGCGCGTTCCTCCCGCTCCAGGACGAGGTCTTCCCCGACCGCGAGCACTTCGGACGCATTTTCTACAACCAGGCCGTGATGTCCGCACAGGAGATCCCGCAGATCTCCGCCGTGATGGGATCGTGCACCGCAGGCGGCGCGTACGTGCCGGCGATGTCGGACGAAGCGGTCATCGTCAAAGGCACGGGCACGATCTTCCTCGGCGGCCCGCCGCTGGTGAAAGCGGCCACGGGCGAAGAAGTGACGGCCGAGGAGTTGGGCGGGGCGGATGTGCACACCCGGATCAGCGGCGTCGCCGATCACTTCGCCGAAGATGACCACGACGCGATCGCGATCGTGCGGAACATCGCGGAGAACCTTCGCTTCGAGAAGAAGGAGCCGGAGACGCGCATCGCGCCGGAAGAGCCGGCCTACGATCCGAAGGAGTTGTACGGCGTGATCCCGCGCGATCTGCGCAAGCCGTACGACGTGCGGGAAGTCATCGCCCGGATCGTCGACGGCTCGCGCTTCCAGGAGTTCAAGGAGCGCTACGCAACGACGATCGTCACAGGGTTCGCGCGCATCTTCGGCTACAAGGTCGGGATCCTGGCGAACAACGGCGTGCTGTTCAGCGAGTCGGCGCTCAAGGCGACGCACTTCATCGAGCTGTGCAACCAGCGCCGGATCCCGCTCATCTTCCTGCAGAACATCACCGGCTTCATGGTCGGCAAGCAGTACGAGCGGGGCGGCATCGCGAAAGACGGCGCGAAGATGGTGCACGCCGTGGCCAACGCGAGCGTGCCGAAGTTCACGGTTATCATCGGTGGCTCTTTCGGCGCCGGGAACTACGGGATGTGCGGTCGCGCCTACTCGCCGCGTTTCCTCTGGATGTGGCCGAACGCGCGGATCTCGGTGATGGGCGGCGAGCAGGCGGCGGGCGTCCTGACGACTGTCAAGCGCGATCAGCTCGCGCGCGCCGGGAAAGAGCTGAGCACAGAAGAAGAACGGAGCATTGCCGAGCCGGTGCTGGCGAAGTACGAGAAAGAGGGGAGCCCGTATCATTCGACGGCTCGCCTCTGGGACGACGGCGTGATCGACCCCGCCGAGACGCGCAACTACCTCGGCCTGGGCCTCTCGATCGCGTACAACGCGCCGATCGAGCCGCCGCGCGTCGGAGTCTTCCGGATGTGATGCGATGGCGGTGACCTGGTTCCTCTTCGACCTCGGCAACACCGTGATCAAGCTCGCGTACGAGCGGGTCCTGTCTTCGATCAACTCCCAGGCCTCGACGACGCGCGACGAGCTGATCGAGCTCCTCGAGTCGCCCGGCGCCTATCGGGACATGGAGCGCGGCGCGGTCACGTTCTGGGAGTTCTACGAGCTCCTCTGCGACCAGGCGGACTACCGCGGCTCGATCCGCGAGTTCCACGACCTGTGGAGCGATTTCTTCGACGGGACGATCCCCGGCATCGAAGACGTCCTCGACCGCGTGCGAGAGCGCTACCGCGTCGCGTTCCTCTCCAACTCCAACGAAGTGCATGCCGAGGTGATCCCGCGGAAGTTCGCGGGGCTGTTCCGGAAAGACGACCGCTTCGTCTGGTCGTATCGCTTCAAGGTCGCGAAGCCCGATCCCGAGTATTTCCGCCGCGCATTGGAAGTCGTCGGCTCGCTGCCGCACCACACGGTGTTCATCGACGACCTGCTGGAGAACGTGATCGCGGCGCGCGGCATCGGCATCGCGGCGTTCCAGTTCCGGGACAGCCTGAGTCTCCTGCGCGAGCTGGAAGCGGAGGATCTCCTCTAAATGCGCCAGGTCGTCCTCTGGGCGGTCGTGGGCGGCATCCTCATCACCCTGCTCCGGGTCATCGAGTACAAGCACTTCGTCAACGAGTACCCCGCGGAGATCTACGGCGTCCTCGTCGCCCTCATCTTCACGGCCCTCGGCATCTACCTCGGCCTGCGCTGGACGCGGCCGAAGGAAGTCGTGGTGGTGAAGGAAGTGCCGGTGCCGACCGCCGGACCGTTCGTGCTGGACGAGGCCAAGCTGCGCGAAGTCGGCCTGACCCAGCGCGAGTTCGAGATCCTTGGCCTGATTGCGAAGGGGATGAGCAACCGCGAGATCGGCGAGGCGCTGTTCGTGTCCGAAAATACGGTGAAGACGCATTCGTCCCGGCTTTTCGAGAAGATGCAGGTGAATCGGCGCGTCCAGGCGGTGCAACGAGGGCGCGAGCTGGGCCTCATCCCCTGAATCACCCTTTCGTTGACCCCGAAATCACCCGAAAGCAGGACGCCGGAAACGCTTGACGCGGCGTACTTTGCGGCCGAAGGAGAAACGCAGCCCATGAAAAAGACCGTCCTCGTTTTCGGCATCCTCTCCGGCATCGTCGCCTCGGTGATGATGCTGCTCACCATGCCGTTCATCAACAACGGCACGATCAATCTGGATAACGGACTGGTCGTCGGTTACACGTCGATCTTCCTGTCGCTCGTCCTCGTTTTCTTCGGCATCCGCTCCTACCGCGAGAACCACGGCGGGTCGATCAGCTTCGGCCGCGGATTCGCGGTCGGGATTCTCATTACGCTGATCTCGTCCCTGTTCTACGTGGCGACCTGGCAGGTGATGTACTACCGCTTCATGCCCGACTTCGGCGACAAGTACGCCGCGCACATGCTGGCGAAGGAGAAGGCGAAGGGCGCCACGCCGGCCCAGCTGGCGGAGAAGCAGAAGGAGATGGAGCAGATGAAGGGTCTGATGGCCAACCCGGTGACGAACTCGATGATGACGTTCATCGAGCCTTTCCCGGTCGGGCTGGTGATGACGCTCGTCTCGGCCGGAATCCTGTGCCGCAAGCAACCCGCGCTGTCATCCTGAACAGCGAAGACTGTAAGGATCTCCTGGTGCGGGCAAGACGCGCTCGTGCGGGGAGATCCTTCGCCCTCTACGGGGCTCAGGATGACACTGCTCGCTAGTGCGCCAGGAGCCCGTTCTGCACCGAGGTCGTCATCGGATCGTCGCCGTACCACTGCTTGTGGAACTGCATGAGTGCGTCGCGATCCGTGGTCCCTGGCTGGGCGGCGTTGCTGCCCGACCGATGGAACAGGCGCGGGAAGCGGTAGAGCGCGTAGTCGTAATTCTTCTTGGCGTACTCGTCGCCGAGGCGCTGGAACGAGGCGCCGTCGATGGAGAACTTCGAGACGCCGCGGTAGGAGAGCTCGACGCGTGAGTACCGCTTCTCGCGCACTTCCTTGGCGAACTCGAGGAAGGCGGTATGGACGTCGATGGGCGTCTGGCGGACGCCGATTTCCTTCAGGTCGTAGACGACGACGCCCGGAACGACCCAGTACTCGTAGTGGGCCGAGACTTCCATCCCGTTGAACGCGGCGTTGCGCTTGAGGACGTCATCGACCGGCTGCTGGAGGAGGAGGATGTTCGCGGAGTAGCCGACCACCGCCGCGACGAGCGGCGTCCCGACAAAAACGAGCTTGCGTCCGCGCAGGAAGGGGAGGGAGATGTTCGTCCGCTCGAACCGGAACTGGCGTTTGATCATCTGCCAAAAGGGTGTCTTCGGCTTTTTCTGCTTCTTCGACGCCGGCGGCTCGACCGGGATCGCGTAATAGATGATGGAAAGGACGAGGCCGGCCGCGATGGAGAGCACGCCGACCGGCCGGAACACGAGGA
>Ga0213876_10002190_pt1 | contig 11526 bp, 12 predicted proteins | sample BarmaccomBMRX_R9_FD_160113 | JGI IMG/M metagenome (GOLD analysis project Ga0213876, IMG submission 160113) | Root-associated microbial communities from Barbacenia macrantha in rupestrian grasslands, the National Park of Serra do Cipo, Brazil - RX_R9 | ecosystem: Host-associated > Plants > Roots...
CTGCCGCTGCCGGGTACGGCCGCGGGCGCCGCCACGCCAGCCGCACCGAGCGCAATCACCGCGCCCAACACAATCGCCAGTGCCCACGCGAGCAGGCCATGCATGCCGTCGCGAAACTCACTTTCGTCAGAGGCCACCACCGAGGCGGTGCGCGTCCGCAAACGGCCGGCGACGTAACCGCCCAGGCCGAAGCTCAACAGCGCAACCAGGACAAGATAGAGGCCGGAAAGGAACCATAGAGCAAAGGATGCATCTCGCCAGGTGGGGGACACGGAACTGACCGCAAGACCCACGCCCGCTCCAAAGGCAAGCAGCACGAACGAAACAGCCGCCGCGGCAATGGCGCCGGCAATAATCGAACCCCAGTGCACGCTGACAACCGGGCCGGTGACCGGCACGGTACTTTCCTGAACGATGGCCATGGTTATCTCCTGGTTCTCAGCTCAACGCAGGCCGAAGAACGACAGGATCGCCAGAATGACGACGATAAGGCCCACCAGATAAATCAATCCGTTCATGTCCGACTCCGCAGAATCCGCTCGTTATGCCCCCTCGGATGGCTCAAGAACGCGGCGACGCCATGAAAAGTTGCAATTCGATGGATTGCTCCCCCAGGGAGCCGACAAACGGTCAGGCGTGAAGGCGCGGGGCCTTGCCGGCGACGCCCAAAGGATGCTCTTTCGCTTCCTTTTCGGGATGTTTGCTCGAATCCAGGATTTCGTTCACCTCCTCGCCGATCAGGATGACGATCACCGAAATCCAGATCCAGGTCATGAAGCCAATGCCCGCGCCAAGCGAGCCGTAGGTTTGATTAAAGGTGCCGAAGCGCGCCGCGTAATACGCAAACCCCATCGAAGCAACGATCCACACAAAAGCAGCCAGCGCGCTACCCCAGCTGATCCAGCGCCACGGAATGCCACTGCGGCCGGGACCAAAACGGTAGAGCAGCGCGATCCCCAGCGCGAGCACTCCCCAGACGACCGGCCATCGCACAAGATCGATCGCGAATTCGAGATAGCGGCTCCACGAAACGGTCTTCAAGAAAGCCGGTACGACTCCCATGGCGGCAATCGCCAGCAGCACGAAGAAGAGCATGCCCGCGGTGAATGTCAGCGATATCAGATTGAGCCTAATGAATCCCCGGGTTTCCTTTTCCCTGAGCACGATGTTAAGCGCGTCGAACAGCGCTTTCATGCCCGCATTCGCGCTCCACAACGAGAAGGCCAAACCGCCCAAGGCGGCAAGCCCCAGCGCCTTGTCGCTCTTGGACGCGAGACGCTGAATCTGTTCCCCGAGTATTGAGACGGCGCCGCCCGGAAGAATGGTGGACAGCGACGAGAGATCGCCATGGATCGAGCGTGTGTCCGCAAAAATTCCGTAAATCGAAATGATCGCCGCGGTCGCAGGGAAGATCGCCAGGAGCAGGAAGAAGGTGACACCCGCTGAGATCGCCACAACGCGGTCATCGTAGATTTGCTTGTAGAGCTCCAGGAGGAACGATTTGGGTGTCAGTCGCGCAAGCTTGGGTTGAACTGGAGTGGTGCTGAAGCGGCGCGGATGTTCGTGCCGACCGAAGCCGGCGCCAAGCAGAAGAGCAGCGAGCGCTGCCGAAGCGAGCCGCGGCGTCCAAGCCGCAGCTCGCTGGCCGTGATCCTCAGTGGCGGTAAGCGTTCGCTCCGTCATCGGAGGCGCCTTCCGACCCCTGCGTCCCGACGGTCTTATCGCCGGTCGTGGTTGTCCCGGCCTCGCTTTTTTCGGTCTCGCTGCGAATGGTTTCCGCCGCCGCATCATAGGTGCGCTGCGCCACGGATTTCACCTTTTCGTAGCCTTCATCGGCCAATTCGCGGGCCCTGCCTTTTAACTTCTCGGCCTGCTCACCAAGCATGCTGTTTTCCAGCCGGCTCAAGGGCAAAAGCGCGCCCAGTGCCACGCCGATCGCGAAACCTACACCTGCCACCAACAGAGGTTGCTCGCGGGCCAGCTGTCCCACACCCGAACCCGCGCGGCTCGCCGTGTTGCTCGCAGCGCGTCCTGTTCTTCGTGCCATTTCCGTTGTCCTTTCCTTGACGGAAGAGGCAGCCTCACCGACTGCATCCGCCGCACTGCTGATTGCTTCTCCGGACTTGTGCAACGCCGTATGGGCGAAACCGGTTGCCATCTCCTGTGTCCGGTTGGCAGCGCTCTTGGCGGCGTCGCGCCCTTTCTGCACCGTTCGGCCCACAAACCCGCGCGAACGATCGCTGCCTTCTGTTTCGTTCTGAAGCGCGGCTTCGCCCGGTTCGAGTCTGCCGTCGCCGTTTTTGCCCGAACTTGTCATCGTTAACTCCTGCTGTCCTTGTGCCGCGACAATACGCGGTCGCGCGCGCGCCTCCCGAAGATGGTCAACAATCCGCCTCACTGCCCCAGGCGATCCAGCGCCTTCGAGTTCGTCATAACCTTGATAGTCGAGCCCATCGTGAAGCGGCACCACTCGCTGCCTTCGCAGACTGTCGGCGAGCACAATCCAGGCCACTCCAGTAACGATCAGGGCGACAGGCACCGGATTTCGACGAAACTGCCGCTGTGCCTCGTGAACCAGCATGCGAACCATGTCGCGACCGGCGTCCGGACCCAACAACTGGTTGGCGATTTCGCCCGGTGTGACATGCGCCCGCAGCTCATCGACCAGCGCTGCAATATTGGCGCGATGTTGTTCCGAATCGCGCTCGATGGCGGGGATGTCGCTCATCACGCCTGAACCTGTGCCCGCACGCTCGCAACGTCGCGCCGAATCTGGTCGGCCGTCTTGGTTTCGGACAGTTTACCAACCTTGAGCCGGCCCAGTCCCAGCCAAATCGCAAGCCCACCCATCGCAAAAATGACCGCGCCCACGATCAGGCAGGACACGGCGAAATTCAGGCCCAGCAGCATCAAGCCGCCCACGGCGGCTTCGAGCAGGAAGACAAGCGACAAAATCAGCACGAAGAGCCCGGCCACCATCATTGCCAGACCGATGGCCATGCGGCGCACCTTCTCGACCGCTTCCGCCTTGGCCAGCCGGATTTCGTTGCGGATCAGCGCGCTGATTTCGCCCAGCAACTCGGAAAAGACGGTACCGATCCCCCGATCGAGGTTCATTCCTCGTCCTCGTCCGCTAAGGTCACCGAACTGCGCAAAAGCCGCGAAACCACGAAGCCCGCGGCGAGCGCACTCCCGATAAACACGACCGGACGTTCCTCCGCGAAATCGATAGCCATCCGCGCCAGATCTTCGACGCTGTTGTCCCGCAACAACCCGGAAGCATCGTCAAGCTTTCCGGCCACCGAATGGATATAGTCGGCCGCGAACGGAACCTCACGGGCGATTTCATCGGCCGCACCGTGCACCGCCTGTGCGATGCCGCCGAGGCGTTCGGCGCCGCGGGATTTCTGTTCCTCTGCCATGCTCTTTGCATTCTTCGCGATCGGCTGAATTGCAGCCGATGCCTGCGACTTGGCGGTTTGCGCGAGCTCCGAAATTTGCCCCTTCACGCCGCTGGACCGGTTGCCCTGGCCCTGACCGGCGTCGTCACTTCTTTCTGGCGGTGTCAATTCGGTCCCCTCCGCGAGATATGGGCTGGTTGGTTCGTGCTGCGAGCTCATGGGTCAATCCTTTCGCTGCCGCGCGAACTGCGCGACTCTTTACACCAGCGGTACAACGGCACGCCGTGACCGGAGTTCCGGTATTCTCCCATTTCTTTCCCGGAATGGAAGGCCGCACGCCAAAGAAGGTAAGCCAATCCTAGCCCGCTTCAACCGCCAGCTTGCTTTCATCCGCAAGAGCGGTCACTGCGGGGCCGTTCAAGGCGGTGCCGTCCGGCGCGAACTGGGAGCCGTGACAGGGGCAATCCCAGCACTGCTCCAGCGAATTCCAATGCACGACACAGCCCATGTGGGTGCAGGAGGCGGACCGCGTGTGCAGGACACCGTTGGCATCGCGGCAAGCTGCAACCTTGTGCAGGCCCTTGCGATAGAGACCGCCCTCGCCCGGCTTCAGCTTTTCGAGAGAATCTATATCGCCGGGGGTGACATATTCGGCAAAATTCTTGGCCACACCAAGATTCTCGGTGAGATATTCGCCAAGGCTCCCGGCGACTTTGCGCGACGGATTGTACACTTCGCTCCAGGGATTTGCGCCCGTCGCGATCAGGTCCGCGATAACCATTCCTCCGACGATGCCGTTGGTGATGCCCTGCCCCGAATCACCACTCACCATGTAAACATGGTCGTTGCCGGGATTCTTTCCGATGAAGCCGCAATGGTCGACGGGCTCCAACACCTGCCCCGACCAGCGATGCGTGATTTCTTTCAGCTGTGGAATGCGAGCACGCGCCCACTGCTCCAGCCTGCCAAAGCGCTCTTCGCCGTCATCGGCCTTCCCGGATTTGTGATCCTCACCGCCGACGATTATGAGATCGTCGCGATCTGACCACGGTTGCAGCCGAACATAGTGGTAAGCCTCCAGCGTGTCCCAATAAAGCGCGTCCGCCAGGCTTCCATGCGGAATCGTCCCGCTGACAACGTATGTGCGGTAGGGCGCCTGTTTGGTGTGGACGGCGACGTGATCGTTGATCGGCGAGTTGGTGGCGACAATAGCATCGCGCGCGCGCACTTCGTGTCCTTCGGACGTCTTGACCAGCACCGTGCCGTCCAGCTCCTCCACAGACGTGACGCACGTGTTGGCATACAGCGAGCCGCCGCGCCCCAGTATCGCTTCCTGCAGCCCAGCGAGATACTTCAGGGGGTGGAACCGGGCCTGCCGGGCGAAACGCAAGGCGGGAACATTGCTCATTCCGCCCAGCGGGATGCCGCGCTGCTCGACAACCGCGACGCCAAGCCCGCGGCAGGTTTCGAATTCGCTGTGAAGATCCTCGCGCGGCGTGTCCGGCGCCAGAAACAAGTACCCGTCCAGCCGGGCAAAGTCACAATCGAAACCTTCGGTGGCGCAAATCTGTTCAGCCCGGTCGATCGACGCCGCGAGGCTTTCGTGCAGAAGCCGCGCAGTGCTCTGGTCGCGCGACTTGATCAGCTCCGAGTAAAAATCATCCAGGGCGGAGGCGAGATGGGCCGTGGTGCGGGCCGTCATGCCGCTGCCAATCCCACCGCGATCCAGCACGATCACAGAACGCCCGCGCGCCGCGAGCTCGTAGGCCACGGAAAGCCCGGCAATGCCGGAGCCGATCACGACCGCGTCTGCTTCCATATTGCCATGCAATGCCCGCCTCCGCGGCAGCGGGAATTCCATCCAGCAGGATTTCGTGCGTTCGTCAGCGACGTTCATGAGATACCTCCGCCCTCGGCAACGGCACGGCAGCAGAGAGGTTCCGGTCAAGCGTCGATGGCGGAATGCTTGCCTTTTCGGGCAAACGGCCTTAGCCCCGCCAATGCCGCCACGGAGTGATGGGGATGTCCACGCAAGGACTGATGAGCGGAAAACGCGGGCTCGTCATGGGCGTCGCCAATGACCGCTCCATCGCCTGGGGCATCGCCAGGGCGTTGCACGAGGCTGGCGCGGAGCTGGCTTTTTCCTATCAGGGGGAAACCTTCCGCAAGCGCGTGCTGCCGCTGGTCGAGCCGTTGAACCCGGCTGCCGTGATCGACTGCGATGTTTCGCAGCCGGAATCGCTCGACGCCGCGTTCGCCGACCTTGGCGGCAAATGGGACTCGCTCGACTTCGTCGTCCACGCCATTGCCTTTTCCGACAAGGATCAGCTCAAGGGCCGCTACATCGACACCACGCCGGAAAACTTCCGGATGACGATGGACATCTCGTGCTACTCCTTCACAGCCGTGGCGCAGCGTGCGGAGAAGCTGATGCCCAACGGCGGCGGCATGCTGACACTCAGTTATTACGGCGCCGAGAAAGTGATGCCGCACTACAACGTCATGGGTGTCGCGAAGGCGGCATTGGAAGCCAGCGTTCGCTACATGGCCGAGGATCTCGGCAAGCGCGCCATCCGCGTGAACGCGATTTCCGCGGGACCGATCAAAACACTGGCATTCGCCGGCATCGCCGATTCCCGCTACATCCTGAAATGGAACGAGTACAATTCGCCGCTTCGCCGCACCGTGACACTTGAGGAAGTCGGCTCGACGGCGCTGTTCCTGCTCTCCGATCTCGGCCGCGCCGTCACCGGCGAGGTGCTGCACGTGGATTGCGGCTATCACGCCGTCGGCATGAAGGCAGTGGATGCGCCGGACATCACGGTTCCGAAACCGGAATGAGCGACTTCCGGTCGCTGACTCTCTATCTCATCCGTCACGGCGAATGCCAACACAACCTGAAGGGACGTGTCGCTGGGCAGAGCGATTCCCCTCTCACCGCGCGCGGCAGGCTGCAGGCGTGTCGCGCCGGAGAATTGCTTGTAGAGGTCGAGCCCAAACTCCCTGACTTCCAGTTTTACGCAAGCCCGCTGCATAGGGCTGCCACAACCATGGAGATCGCGCGAGAAGCCGCGGGCCTCCCGCTTTACGACTACATTTCCGACCGGCGCCTTTCTGAACTGGATTGCGGAGCGAACACTTTTCGGCAATGGCACGAAATCGAGACGGAAATGAAGGCGGACCCCGCTTTTGCGGATCGATGGAACTGGCCGCATCCGGGCGGGGAAAGTCTCTTGGACCTCCACTGTCGCGTGGGCGATTTTCTTGCGTCGCTGGAAAAGAACGCCGTCATCGTTTCTCATGCAGGGACTGTCCGGATGATTCGCGCACACTATCTGCAACTTCCCACAGACGCTGTTCTTGCTTTCCAGCCATTGCACGCCACAATTATCCGCCTCACAGCCGGCACGGAAACGGATTGGCGTAACTAGCGATGTCGTTCAACACCTTCGGACATCTGTTTCGCGTGACCACGTTTGGCGAGAGTCACGGCCCGGCCATCGGCTGCGTGGTGGATGGCTGCCCGCCCGGCATTCCGCTCGTCGAAGCCGACATCCAGGCCGAGCTGGATCGCCGCCGTCCTGGTCAATCGAAATATGTCAGCCAGCGCAAAGAGCCGGACACGGTTCGTATCCTGTCCGGAGTGTTTCAGGATGAGCGGCTGCCCGCGCAGGTGACGACAGGAACGCCGATCGCCCTGCTGATCGAAAATGTGGACGCAAAGTCTAAGGACTATTCCGAAATCCGCGACAAATTCCGCCCCGGCCATGCCGATTACACCTATTGGGCGAAGTATGGCGTGCGTGACTATCGCGGCGGCGGACGGCAAAGCGCGCGCGAGACAGCCTTGCGCGTCGCGGCCGGCGCCATCGCCCGCAAGGTGCTTCACCAGATGTATGCCGGCGCGACGATCCGCGCCGCGCTCATCCAGATGGGCAGCGAATCCATCGAGCGGGCGCGGTGGGATTGGAAGGAGGTTCCCCGCAATCCCTTCTTCTGCCCGGATGCAGAAGCAGTGCAACCGTGGGCGGAATATCTCGAGCAGGTGCGAAAGCAGGGGTCGTCCTGCGGCGCGGTGATCGAAGTGGTGGCGGAGGGGATTCCGGCCGGTCTCGGCGCGCCCGTTTACGGCAAGCTCGATGCCGATCTTGCGGCCGCCATGATGAGCATCAATGCCGTGAAGGGTGTGGAGATCGGCGATGGATTCGCCACCGCCATGCTGTCCGGTGAAGAGAATGCGGACGAAATGCGCGCCGGCAATGATGGCAGGCCGCGCTTTCTCTCCAATCGCGCGGGCGGAATTCTCGGCGGAATTTCCTCGGGCCAGCCGATCGTGGTGCGCTTCGCGGTGAAGCCAACGTCCTCCATCCTCTTGCCGCGCAAGACGATCGACGTGGCCGGCAGAGAGACGGAGATCGTGACCAAGGGCCGCCACGATCCGTGTGTCGGCATACGCGCGGTGCCGGTGGGGGAAGCGATGATGGCCTGCGTGCTGGCCGATCACGCGCTGCGCCACAGGGGCCAGATGGGCGCGGTACTTTAGAAGGGGCAGGACATGGAACTTTTCGATTTGATCGTACTCTTCCTGGCCGGACTGTTCCTGCTGGGTTTGATCTTCGGCAGCGTTTATACGGTGCAGCAACAAACCCGCGCCATCATCGAGCGCTTTGGCAAGTATGTCCGCACCGCCCGACCGGGGCTCAATTTCAAAATCCCGTATATCGAGCACGTCGTGCAGCGCGTCTCCCTGCGCGTGCAGCAGCTGCTCGTGGAGGTCGAAACAAAAACGCTCGACAATGTTTTCGTGCGGCTGTTCGTGGCCGTGCAGTATCGCGTGGTGGAAGGCAGCGAGGCGGATTCCTTTTACAAGCTCCAGGACCATGAGGAGCAGATCAAATCCTACGTGCTGGACGTTGTGCGCGCCAAGGTTCCGAAGATGAATCTGGACGAGGTGTTCGAGAAGAAGGACGACGTGGGCGCCGCGGTCAAGACCGAGCTCGACGTCTCGATGCGGCAGTACGGCTTCGAGATTCCCAATGCACTGGTGACCGACGTTAATCCCGCCGACAACGTCAAGGCGGCGATGAACGAAATCCAGACCCAGCAGCGCCTGCAGGTCGCCGCCGCGGCGAAGGGCGAAGCGAACAAGATCCTGGTGGTGAAGAACGCCGAAGCCGAGGCCGAATCCAAACACCTCCAGGGCGAAGGCATTGCCAAGCAGCGCCGTGCCATCATCGACGGCCTGCGCGAATCCATTGCCGCTTTCACGGATAAGATTGGCAGCGTCAACGAACACGAGGTGCTGAACCTTGTCCTGCTGACCCAATATTTCGACACCATGAAGGAGATCGGGATTTCGTCTGGCAGCAAGGTCATCCTGATGCCGCACTCACCGGCCGGAATGAGCGACATCACCGACCAGCTCCGCGCGGCGATCATTCAGGGGAACGAAGCAGCCTCTCAGCGCTAGTCGTTGTCAGCTTGCTTCAGCGGCGCGGGCCGCCGCGTCCCGGTCGCGCTGCCGTTCGATCAGTTTCACGCACCAGATCGAGAGTTCGTACAGCAGGATTAACGGAATCATCAGCGTGAAGGGGCTGATAAAATCCGGCGGCGTGAGAATGGCGGCCACCACGGTGATCGCCAGAATGGCATAGCGGCGCGCCCCGCGCAGCTGCGCGCTGGTGACCAGTCCCACGCGACCCAGCAATGACAGCAGCACCGGCAGCTGGAACGTGAGACCAAACGCGAAGATCAGCGTCGTCACGAAATCCAGATACTCGCTCACTTTCGGCATCAATTCGATGCCGAGGTTGTTCGGCCCGCCGGGCGTTTCGTAGCCGACGAAAAAGCGGATGGCGAAAGGCAGCATCACATAAAACACGAATCCCGCGCCGATCAGAAAAAGGATTGGCGTCGCCATCAGGAAAGGCAGAAAAGCCTTGCGCTCCTGCCGGTAGAGGCCCGGCGCCACGAACATCCATATCTGCGAGGCGATGACCGGAAACGCCAGGCAAAGCCCTCCGAACACCGACAGTTTCACGTAAGTAAAGAAGGTTTCGTAGACGCTTGTGTAAATTAAGTGATGATTGGGCTGACCCTTCAGAGCGTGCGCCAGCGGCTCCGTAAGAAAGGCGTAAATCTCCTTCGAGAACGCAAAGCAGATGGCGAACGACACTGCGAGGGCCAGCAACGACCAGATGATGCGCTTGCGCAGCTCGATAAGGTGGTCGAGCAGAGGCGCCTTCGTAGCGTCGATCGCCGCTTCGTCCTCATCTGTGCGGACGGTCATGATGGCGGCGGTTCGCTACCGGGCGCAATCGGCAGCGGGGGGGCGGCGTCATGGCTTTGCTCATGCGCCGCTTCGAGTTCCGCGGGCGTTGCGACGCCAAATTGGGGGGCCGGCTCGTGCGGCAAAACAGGTTGGTGCAGCGTCTGTTCAATTCCCGCGAAAGGCCGCTCGTTCCGCAGCGCCTGGATTTCCTTGCGCAATTCGTCCAGATCGTGCTGGCGGGACATCTCGTCGAAGCTTTTGCGGAACTGATCCGCCATGGCGCGCGCCTTGGCCAGCCAGCGGCCGATCGTGTGCATCAGGCGCGGCAAATCCTTAGGGCCGACCACCACCAGCGCGACCACCAATACGATAAGAATGTGGCTCCAGGAGAGATCGATCATCGGCAAGGCCTAACGGCCGACGGTGCGATCCCTGTTCGCCAGCGTCTCATCCTGCCGTTGATCAGGAAGCGAGCGTGGGCGCTCATCCTCTTCCGGTTCGCTTAGTCCTTTGCGGAAGCTTTTGATGCCCTTGGCGACATCGCCCATCAGTTCCGAAATCTTGCCGCGGCCGCCGAAGAGGAGCACGGCAATCATCGCCACAATGAGAATGTGCCAGATGCTCAAACCACCCATCTTACGCTCCTTCGCCCCGCCGTTACGCGCCGGTGGCAACCACCCATCACCACGGGCGAGACCGTTAAAGACCGCGCGGCCAGCGGTTGCAAGCTAAACAAGGTCCACCTCGCCCCGCCGGTCCAGCGCCTGGGCCAACGCTGCCACGCGCTTGTGCACGGGCTCGCCGTTCACGGCCGCCCGCTCCCTTGGGATTTTCAGCAGAAAACGCTGTCCGGTGGACTCCAACGAATATCGGGACAATTCGCCAATTGCCGAACTGGACAAGGCAAACCCCAGGCGCGCCGCGAGGCCGATCTGCCGTGCCAGTCGCGAGTCTTCCGGGTTCAGCAACTCGCCAAGCCCATTACCCAGAGGAAAATCTTCGTCCCCCGAATAGCGATGAAAAACCGCCGTCGCGACCAGAGCGCGTACGCGGTGGGAGGCGCCAACGAATGGACCCGAGATAATCTGATTGAAGGCGCCAGCAGCGCGGTCGTCGGGATGGCGCCGCCAGCCCACGTCGGAAAACAGGCACGCGGCTTTGCGGATGCGAAGGGCTTCCGCGTCTTCTTCCCCAAATAAGGGCGACATCCAGTGAAACAATTCGTCCGCATGCCCCGGGGCACGCGCGATCCGCCGGTTCGTGTCGGCGGCAAATTGGATGAGTGGGTCCTTTTCGCGTTCATCCGGCGCGAGACGGCTGTGCAGGATTCCCTCGCGCAAGCCGTAGGCGGAAATCACCACCCGCTCCATGCGGCTCGCCAGCAGCAGCCTTTCGAGGACGACCGCGCCATATGGCAGGGCCTCCGCGCGCCGACGCGAGATGATTCCGAGACGATCCAGCGATTTGCGCGACATCCGCGCTACCACGCGGGCAAGCCTCAACGCCCGCCCGCGCGGAATTTCGTAATGGTGCAGGACGTGAAGCGGATAGCGAACCTCTTCCATGTCGACGCGGGCAAAGCTGCGCCATGCTCCACCCACCGCGTACAGCGCGGACCCGGCCCATTCGCGCATATCCGGGATCTGCGAAAGGCCGTCGTCCACGATTTTGCGTGCCTTGTCGGGATCTCCCTTGGAGAGGTCGATGAGCCGCAACGGACCGAATGGAAAGGTCAGCGGCGTGCCTGTCTCGCCATTCCGGACCGGCACCATGTCGAGACTTCCGCCGCCCAGATCCGCGGCAAGTCCGTCCGCGTCTGGAATGCCCGAAAGCACGCCTTCGGCCGCGACGCGA
>Ga0213876_10002191_pt1 | contig 11525 bp, 6 predicted proteins | sample BarmaccomBMRX_R9_FD_160113 | JGI IMG/M metagenome (GOLD analysis project Ga0213876, IMG submission 160113) | Root-associated microbial communities from Barbacenia macrantha in rupestrian grasslands, the National Park of Serra do Cipo, Brazil - RX_R9 | ecosystem: Host-associated > Plants > Roots...
TCACTCGGCCCGCGACGTAACCCATGAGATAAAACGGCGTCCCGAGGATGTTCGTGTCCTCGCACAGCAAAAGCATGGGCGCGACCGGCACCGCCGAACCTGCGAGCGCTCTTTGCACCTTGTATTCGCGCTCGACCATGTGGGCGGAGGCCAGTAGCTTCCCGGGGGGCTTCTTGCGCAAAACATAGGTCGCGCCAGGGGTTTTGAGGAGAAAGGTCGGGTTCGATTGGCCCCCCTGGAATTGGCGGATCACCGGGTTGCCGGCGTGGTATGCCGGGACGTGCTCGGCAAGATAAAGGTCGAGCCGTCTTTCATCGAAGCGATGCTGCGGCAGCGGGTCGATGAGAACGGGCGTCACGCTCATCGAACACGAGCTCCAGCGCCAGCGCGTTCAATGCCTCTGTGAGCGCGAAAGCGCCATGACGGCGGGCGAATTGGGAGCTCGTCGCGAAGGAAGGCGGCCTCTGGGCTCATCCCGAGCCGCCGATCGTGACGCCGCCATCGGCGACCAGCACTTGCCCAGTGACGAATCGTCCCGCGCGCGAGGCCAAAAAGAGCGCGGCGCCCGCGATGTCGACCGGCTCGCCGAGCCGCCGCAACGGCGTCTCGGCTTCGCGCTTCTTGCGAGCGGCCTCGTTCTCCCACAAGGTGCGGGCGAAATCCGTCTTGACGAGGCCAGGCGCGATGGCATTCACGCAAACGCCCTCGGGTCCCCATTCCACCGCAAGATTGCGAACGAGCGCGGTCTCGGCCGCTTTCGAGATGCCATAGACGCCGAGCACGGACGTGCCTCGGATCGCGGCAATCGAAGAGATGACGATGAAATTTCCTTCCCGGCTGGCGACGAGATGGGGTTTCGCCAATTGCGCAAGCCACCAGACCGCCTTCACATTGGTCGTCATCGTCTTGTCGAAGGCCTCGTCGGGGGTGTCGGTGAGCGAGCCGTAGAACGGGTTCACCGCCGCGTTCGCGACGCAGATGTCGAGGCGCCCATAGTGAGAAACCGTCTTCTCGACGAGCGCGGCGAGCTCTTCCTTCGCGCCGGCATGCGCCGGCATGGCGATCGCGTCGTGGCCTTCGGCGAGCAAGCCATCGCGCACCTTCTCGCAGGCGTCGAGCTTGCGCGAGGAGATCACCACCTTCGCCCCGGCGCGCGCGAACTCCTCGACGATGGCGCGACCGATGCCGCGCGACGAGCCGGTGACGAGCGCCACCTTGCCGGAAAGATCGAAAAGCCTGCTCATCGACTCGCTCAGGCGATCTCGAAGAGCCCGGCCGCGCCCTGGCCGCCGCCGACGCACATCGTGACGATGACGTGTTTCGCGCCGCGCCTTTTTCCCTCGATGAGGGCGTGCCCGGTGAGGCGCGCTCCCGACATGCCGTAGGGGTGGCCGACGGCGATCGCGCCGCCATTGACGTTGAGCTTCTCGGGATCGATGCCGAGCTTGTCGCGGCAATAGATGACCTGCACGGCGAAAGCCTCGTTCAGCTCCCAAAGGTCGATGTCGTGGATGCCAAGTCCGTGCCGCTCGAGAAGACGCGGTACGGCGAAGATCGGGCCGATCCCCATCTCGTCGGGCTCGCAACCCGCCGCCACGAATCCCTTGAACACTCCGAGTGGGGCAAGGCCGCGCTTCTCGGCGACCTTCTCGTCCATGAGGATCGAGATCGAGGCTCCGTCGGAAAGCTGGCTCGCATTCCCGGCCGTGATGGTCTTGCCTTCTCCGCGAACGGGCTTGAGCGCGGCGAGCCCTTCGGGCGTGGTGTCGGGACGGTTGCCCTCGTCCTTGTGCAGCGTGACCTTCTCCTTGCGCGTCGCGCCGGTCGCCTTGTCGGTGACCACCATCTCGGTCGCGACCGGCACGATCTCCTCGGCGAAACGTCCGCCCTGCTGCGCCGCCGCGGTGCGCCGCTGGCTCTCGAGCCCGAACGCGTCTTGGGCTTCGCGCGAAATCCTGTAGCGAGCTGCGACCACCTCGGCCGTATCGATCATCGGCAAGTAGAGCTCGGGCTTCGTCGCAAGGATGGTCTCGTCGCGGTTGCGGAAGCTGTTGGCGTGATCGTTCTGCACGAGGCTGATCGATTCACCGCCGCCCGCGGCCGCGATCGAGACGCCGTCATGCATGATGGCGCGCGCGGCGACCGCGATCGCCTGCAAGCCCGAGGCGCATTGGCGATCGATCGTCGTTCCGGCGACGCTCACCGGGAAACCGGCGCGGATCACCGTCTGGCGCGCGAAGTTCCCGCCAGTCGTGCCTTGCTGCAAGGCGCAGCCGACGACCACGTCCTCGATTTCGCCAGGGTCGATCTTGGCGCGCCGGGTCGCATGCTGGAGCGCGTGCGCCGCAAGCGTCGGCCCGGAGGTATCGTTGAAGGCACCCCGATAGGCTTTGCCGATCGGCGTTCTGGCGGTCGAGACGATGACGGCACGGCTCATGATCATTTGCCCTCGTTGAAGCTCTTGCCCTCGCGCGCGAGCCGCGCCAGCAGCTTTGCCGGCGTGAAGCGCGGGCCATGAGCTTTCTCGTATCCTTGCATCTTCTCGACCACGGTTTTCAAGCCGATCACGTCGACAGACCACATCGGCCCCCCGCGCCAGGCGGGGAACCCATAACCGTTGACGTAGACGGTATCGATGTCGCTCGCGCGAAGCGCGATGCCCTCATCGAGAAGCTCCGCGCCGGTGTTCGCAAGCTGGAAGAGCAAGCGTTCGACGATCTCCTCGGGTGCGATCTCGCGGCGCGTGATGCCTTGGCGCTTCGCCTCCTCGGCATACATGGCCTCGACCTCGGGGTCGGGCTTGGGCGTACGTTCGCCCTTGGCGTAGAGATAGAAACCGCGGCCCGTCTTCTGGCCGAAGCGGCCGAGCTCCGCGATTTTGTCGTTCACCGCGTAACGCATCTTCAGCTCGTTCGAGAGCGGGCGTTCCTGGCGGATGCGCCAGCCGACATCGATGCCGGCAAGATCGCTCATGGCGAACGGGCCCATGGCGAGGCCCCAATCGGTGATCGCCTTGTCGACCTGTGAGGGGGTGGCCCCTTCAAGCGCCAAGGCTTGCGCCTCCGCACCATAGGCCGCAACCATGCGGTTGCCGATGAACCCGTCGCAGACGCCGGCGAGAACCGCCACTTTGCCGACGCGTTTCGCAAGGCCCATGGCGGTCGCGATCACATCCTTCTCGGATTTCGCGCCGCGCACCACCTCGAGCAAGCGCATGATGTTGGCGGGGCTGAAGAAGTGCATGCCGAGCACATCGCCGGGTCGCGCCGTCGCGAGCGCGATCTCGTCGACGTCGAGCGTCGAGGTGTTGGTGGCGAGGATCGCGCCTTTTTTCGCAAGCGCGTCGAGCTTGCCGAAGACCTCTTTCTTGATCTTCATGTTCTCGAACACCGCCTCGATAATGAGGTCCTTGTCCTTGAGCGCGTCGAGGGAAAGCGAAGGCGTCAGTCTCGCGAACCGCGCCTTCGCCTCATCCGGGCTCATCCGGCCGCGGGCCGTCGCCGATTCATAGGTATCGCGCATCTTGGCGAGACCGCGATCGAGCGCATCTTGCGCGGTTTCCACGATGGTGACCGGAAAGCCCGCATTGGCGAAGCTCATCGCGATGCCCTGACCCATGGTGCCGGCACCGATCACGCCGACGCTCTCCACGCTGCGGGGCTTCACCTCGCGCCCGATGTCCGGGATCACAGCCGCCGCGCGCTCGGCGAAAAAGACGTGCCAGAGCGATCGCGCCTCGGGGCTTGCATAGCAAGCCATGAACAACTCGAGCTCGCGTTTCATGCCCTCCATGAAGGCGAGCTTCGTTGCCGCCTCGACCGCGTCGATGCAGGCGTTCGGCGCCACTTTGCCGCTCGGATGGCGTCCGAGCGAGGCGCGCTTCTTCTCGAACACATCCGGCGCAACGCCGGACATCGAGATCGGCTTCTCGGACAAGCGCCGCGGCTTGGCGCCCGAGTTCGCGAGCTCACGCGCATAAGCGAGCGCGTCCTCGACAAGGTCGCCCTTTGCGATGCGGTCGACAAGTCCGGCCTTACGAGCCACCTCTGCGTCGATGGGGTTGCCGGAGACGATCATGTCGAGTGCGGCCGATACGCCGATGGCGCGCGGCAGGCGCTGCGTGCCGCCGGCGCCGGGAATGAGCCCGATCTTCACCTCGGGCAAGCCCATTTTCGCCTTCGAGTCGGCAATCCGATAATGACAGCCGAGAGCGATCTCGAAGCCGCCGCCGAGCGAGGTGCCGTGCATCGCCGCGACCACGGGCTTCGGCAAAGCCTCGATGTCATGGATCACCTGGTAAAGCGAGGGCTTGCGCGGACCGCCGCCGAATTCGGTGATGTCCGCACCCGCGGAAAAGCAGCGCCCGGCTCCGGCGATCACGACGGCCTTGACGGCGCTATCGGCGCCAAGCGCTTTCGCGGCGTCGGAAAGCCCGCTTCTCACCGCTTGGGACAAGGCGTTCACGGGAGGGTGATCGATCGTCACCAGGGCGATGTCGCCCATTCGCTTCACTTCGACGACGGCCATGCTTTCCTCCCTCGGGGCGCCTCCTCGCCGGAACCCGTTCGGCCGAGCGGCTTTCAGCTTCGCTTGGCCCGATCACGGCATCCCGCAACGGCAGGTCTCGCTTCAAGTTTCGCTTTCGCACAATTTGTGCACCCCACCGCTTCCCGACTTACCAGCGCAAGCGATGGTGCGCCAGAGAAGAAAAGGCTCGAACCGCGATCGTGAAAGCTCGGGAGCGCTCATCGTGCGAGCGCATGCTCCATCCGAGCGTGCCCGCCTTCCGGAAGGGGGCCCTGGCCGGGCCGCGTCCGCGCTATTCCGTCGGTGCGAACCCGAGGGACTTGAGAGGCTCCACGGCCCTGCCCGCGAAATGATTGGTGATCGGCGGGCTCGACGAGATCATGAAGTGACCGGCAGTCGAGCTTGGACGCGCCATGGCGTCCTGCGCGAGCTTGGGCAGCGCCGTGCGAACGACGGCGTTTACGACCTTGACCTCGGCGGCTTGCAGATGGCGCGTCGACACGAGGGCCGAATTGTCGAAGAGAGCCAGCACGCCATCTTGGTTGATGCTCCGGTGAGATGGTCCGGCGCTTGTCTCGACGCCTGTCGCGGTCTCCGTGGCGCTCACGCCCGCCATTGGAAGCGCCATGGCGAATTGCACCGGTCGCGCCGGCGGCAACGGGTGGTCGAGCCGTACGAGCTCGGCCTTGGAGACAGCCGTGTCGGACGCCGCGTTCACGTCTGCCGTATTTTGAACGGCGGCCGAGCCAGCCGCGATGACGGGGGCCGCGACTATCGTTTGCGCATCGGACACGAGCGTGGCCGATGCCGCAAGAGCGAAGACCTGCGGCCGGGCCGGCGGGAGCGGGTGATCGAGGGCCACGAGGGTGGCGGGAGCCGTCGGCTCGGTCACGTTCGGTTGCGTCACGATCGCTTGAGTGCCGATCGCTTGAGTGCCGATCGCTTGCGCGCCGACGCCCCCCGAGTGCGGATCGACCAGCCCGATGTCGTTCGGCCGCGCCGGAGGAAGCGGAATGTCGACGAGCGAAGCGATATCCATGAGCGATTTCGGCCGGGCCGGTGGCAAGGGCGCGAAGGCAGCGATCTCGCTTGCGGTACTCGGCTCAGCTTGCTGCGTCTCGGCAGCGTCTGAACGCAGGGCGACAGTCGTGCCCGTCTGCGCTTGCGGAGCAGAACGGACCGCCACCGTCGTTCCCGTGTCGGTTGTCGTCCCATTCGTCGTGTCGCCTCGCAGCGCGCTCAAAAAGCTCGGAAGCGCCGGTGCCGCGGCGCGCGCGCCCGTATCGGCCGGCACGGCCGGTTCCGTCGCTCGCCCAGCCTGCACGTTGCGCGAGCGCGACGTCGTGGCAGGCGTCTGCGCCGGCGCGTTCGCCGAGCCTTGCACGCTCGCCGAAGTCTCGGCTTGCGACATGATGAAGGCGTGAACACCCGCGTCGTTGGCGTTCGACGCGAGAGCCGCGACTTGTGTCGGCTGGCGCGCCGCGGCGGCGCGCGAGAGCGTTCTGCCGCTCGCGGCGATCGCGGCGTCCTCGTCCTCGTCCGCGCCGCCGAAAAGCGCGGCCCACAGGCTCTTGTGATGGCCGTTCGAGACCTGATCGGCCTCGGCATAGGCCGTGATGCCGGCGACCGTGCCTCCGGCCGCGAGGATCTCCGCCTTCGCCTCTTCGTAACCGGGAAGAGGATGGCCATCGGCGGGCAAGTGCACCGTCTTGCCGTCCGGGAAGAGGCGCGCGAGCTGATCGCGCGTCATGCGCGGCCACGAGCGTACGCTGCCCGCGTCGATATGCACGAAAGGCGAGCCGGAGGTCGGATAGTAACCAACCCCACCGCGCTGCATATGCATCGCGATCTCGCGCATGCGTTCGATCGGAACGTCGGGCAAGTACGAATCCATCGCTTTGCCGAGCATGTGCTGGCTGTGCTCCGCGACGAGATGCGAGCTTCGCCGGAGCATCGCGTTGGTCTCGGGTGCGCGATAACCGGAGACCGCGTGGAAAGCTTCTTGCGAACCGGACTCCTGATGCACTTCCCACAGAATGTCGAAAAGACGCGGGCTCATCGAAGTGGGCTCGTCGCGGCGCCAATCCCGCAGAACCCAACTCAATTGCTTGAGCCCATCCGCGTCGTAGACGCCGTTGCGCTTGAAGGTGACCGTCGCGTTCTCGTTCGTGTGAACGTTGAAGATCGAGATGGTGCGCGTGTCGCCGTTCGCGTCGGCACCTTCGAGCGAAATCGGGAAAAACGACAAAGCAGCAGTGAGCGCTAGGACCAGGCCCGAGATGCGCAACGGTTTACGATCAGCGATCGGTCTCGGTCTCGAGCTTGGCAAAACTCATCCCGCTGAATTTGCGATTTCTCCAAGGCGGCGTGCCCGCGTTGCCCCACATTTACCGTGGTTAGTTAACGGATTGCAAATGCGAAGTCGCTGGGGAGTTACAAACCAATCGTGACCAAAAGGTGTCACGCCTTTCCAATTCAGGCCGGCAATTGTGGCGCGCGTGTTTATAACCCGACTATTTTCGCGGCGACAGCATGGCTTCGAGCCGAGGATCGAGACCATAGAGATCGCCGAAGCGGTGGAGCGTTCCTGCCGCGTCCGCCGCGACGGTGAAATAGGCAAGATGCACCGGAAGCTCTTGCGTGAGGTTGATGGTGCGTTCCGACCCGCCGACCATCTTCTCGATGCGCCGCTCCGGCCAACTCGCTTCGTCGTTCATCACATATTCGGCGAGCTTGAAGGGCTGATCGACCCGCACGCAGCCATGGCTGAAGGCCCTTTCCGCCTGCGCGAACAAATTGCGCGTCGGCGTGTCGTGGAGATAGACGGCGTGATCGTTCGGAAACATGAATTTGATACGGCCGAGCGCATTGCGCTCGCCGGGCGGCTGGCGGATCGAGATCCGATCCCCGTGCTGCACCACTTCGTAGCCTTGGCGCTCGGCGAAAAGCGGGTCTCCGGCAAGCTTGGGCAGAAATTCCTTCTTGAGGATGGAAGGCGGCACGTACCAGGAGGGATTCACCACGAGGAACTTCATCTCCGCCGAGAACAAGGGAGTAGGCGAGCTCGGCTTGCCCACGATGACGCGTGCCTGATGCGTGAGCACGCCGTTGTTCACATAGCGCAAGGTGAATTCGGGTACGTTGATGAAAATGTAGCGCTCGCCGAGCTCGGGCGGCAGCCAGCGCCAACGCTCCATGTTGGCGATGATATCGGCCTCCACGCGTTTCAAGGAGAGCGCCGAGACGACGCGCGTTCCTCCTTGATCGACGGCGGAGCCGTGGCGCGCCTTGAGCATCTCCGGCGCGACGGAGGCGAGCTGCGCATTGGCGGCGGCATCGCCGGTCGAAGGGGATGCGGCGCCCGTCTTGGCACGCAAAGCCGCAAGCGCCGTGCGCAGATTGGCATAACCTTCAGTGCGCGGGTTGAAGGCTTCGAGCGCAGCACTCGCGTCTGGGGCTCGCCAAAGCGTCTCGAGCACCGATTGCACGTCCGGCAGCACGAGCTTGGGCGTGATCAGGTTCGAAATGCGATTTGGCGCTATTCTCGCGCCGCGCGCGTCACGCGCGTAAGCAACCACGGCTGCAGAAAGACGCCACTCGGCTTCTGCCACGTCCTTCACGTCACTCGAGACAGGAGGCGTCGCCGCCGCGACGTAATCGTCGGCATCGAGCCCCTCCTCGCCGGCATGCGTCAATCGATCGAGGAGAGCCACCGCCGCGTGCGTCGGCGTTCCGCCCTGATACCAAAGAAAGGTGAAGGCGCGGCTCTCGTAAAAGCTCGTGATGTCGTGCCGCTCGGCCTTGTTGAGACGCGGAAAGAGCGCGCTTTGTGCGACCTTGTCGAAGACGGCACGTGCTTCCTCCGCGGAGTTCGTGCCGCTCGTCGTCGTTGCGGGAGGGCCCGAACCCGTCTCACCGAGGAAAGCGGGGCTTTGCTTCTTCTCGTCGCTTGCGGCCTTCGTGTCGACGAGAGGTTTCGTCTCGGGCGAAGTCTCGCGCGATAGCGTCTCGGGGAGGCGCGGGCTCGCGGCGGTTTCAAGCGAAACAGGGTCCTTGCGCTCTTCGAAGCCGGAGATCGGCGGCGGATAAGGCGGTAGCGGCAAACGCGAAATCGCCGAAAAAACGGAACTCGGAGCGATCGTCTCTTGCGCCAGCGAACGCGGTGCCGGGGGGATCACCCAAAGGCCGGCGAGCAGTACGAGCGCCGCCGCACGAGGCACGCAACGACGACGATCGATCTCAGGCCGCATTGGTGATTCCATCACGTGGATAGGACTTTACCATCGGCGCCGATTGCGCCGATTACAAGAACGCGAGCCGGCGATTTCTGGTCAAAATCCCGCGAGCTATTCGGTGTCAGGCCGCGTCCGACACATCGGTCGGCGCCGCGCCGTCTTCGAGCCCATACTGCTTGAGCTTGCGATACAAGGTGGAGCGGCCGATCTTCAGTCGGCGCGCGACCTCGGTGAGATGCCCGCGATAATGGGATTTGGCGAAGCGGATGATGTCGGCCTCGAGCTCCTCGATGTCGCGCACGTCCCCATGCTCGTCGAGAAGCTTGAGCACATTCGGGTCGCGCACCTCGATGCGGACCATCTCGGGCGCGCGTTCGAGAGGAGATGGCGCGGGTTCGCTCCGCAACGGAGGAACCTTTACCGGAAATCCCGGAACCTGCGCGGCGATCTGCGGCAGCTCGGTGATGGTGATCTCGTCGGAATCGGCAAGCACGACGGCCCGGAACACGGCGTTCTCGAGCTGGCGAACATTGCCAGGCCAGTCGAAGCTCATGATGAGCGCCATGGCTTCGGCCGAGAAGCCACGGATGCGCTTCTTCTCGCTCGCGGCGAAATGGGCGAGGAAGGCGCGTGCGAGATCCGGCACGTCCTCGCGCCGCGCGCGCAGCGCAGGGATGCTGATCGGGAACACGTTCAGCCGATAGAACAGATCTTCTCGGAAGCGGCCCTGCCGCACGAGCTCGATGAGGTTGCGGTTGGTGGCGGAAATGATTCGCACATCGACCTTGACGGTCTTGCGCCCGCCGACCGGATCGATCTCGCCATGTTGGATGGCGCGTAGGAGCTTTGCTTGCGCGGCAAGCGGCAACTCGCCGATCTCGTCGAGAAAAAGCGTGCCGCCATTCGCCTCGACGAATTTGCCCGCATGTTTTTCGGTGGCGCCCGTGAACGCCCCCTTCTCATGACCGAAAAGCAGGGATTCGACGAGGTTCTCGGGGATGGCGCCGCAATTGACGGTCACGAAGGTCTTGCCGCGCCGGTCGCTCGCGCCCTGGATGGCGCGCGCCACGAGCTCCTTGCCGACGCCCGATTCGCCTTCGATCAGCACGGGGATCGTGGATTTCGCCGTGCGCTCGCCGAGGCGGATGACACGCGCCATCTCGGGGCTCTTGGTGACGAGGTCCTTGAAGGTGAGATTGTTGGTCGCCTGCCGGTTGATCCTGCGCACCTCGCTTTCCAGAGCGTTCATGCGCATCGCGTTCTTGATCGAGACTTGCAGGCGCTCGGCGCCCACCGGCTTCACCACGAAATCGGTCGCGCCCGCTCGCATCGCCGAGATCACAGTGTCGATCGAGCCATGGGCGGTCTGCACGATCACGGGCTTCTCGATGCCGCGCTCACGCATCTGCGCGAGCACGCCCATGCCGTCGAGATCGGGCATCACGAGATCGAGGATCACGACGTCGATATCGCCGCCGCGCGCACCTGAAAGGTTCGCGAGCGCCTCGGCTCCATCGATCGCGATCACGGGTTCGTAGCCGAAGCGGCGGACCATCGCCTCGAGCAGGCGGCGCTGGACGGGATCATCGTCCACGATCAGAATTGTATGAGGCATTTGGCTTTCGCGATTTTGTCGTTTGTTCATGAAATTCCGTTTCGGGACGATCCTGCAACGCACCGGTAAAGGTCCGATTAACGCTAATCCTCGCACTCGCCTCGATGCGTTATCGACGTTCTTTCCCTGTCCGCTCATTGCCCTCTCCGCTCATTGCCGCGAAAGCGGCAATCCAGGAAATGGGCGCAAGCGCCGGAAGAACGGATGCCCGCCTTTCTCCCGGATCAAGTCCGGGGGGCAGGAGCTCGAAGGTTTGCACATCGATGCGTCGCCTGAGTTGAACCGCACGCCTCGCTGGGCAATATGGGCGACGGGTTTCGCGGCCCGGGCCCGACACTGGCTCGGTGCCTCGACGATGCAAGTCATTCCATGTCGCGTCGGCGAGCCGCTCTCCAAGCGGTTCGCATTCCGCGACGTCAAAGCGAGGTGAGGATCGTGCCGAGAACGATGCCGACGAGCGCCCACGAGATCGTGATGAACGCATTTGCGCGGGACGCCGCCCGCCCCTCCTCGAAAGACGATCTCGGTCCTTTGCCCGAATGGAACCTCACCGACCTCTATCCCGGGATGGACGCGCCCGAGTTCAAGCGCGACCTCGCGCATGCCGATGCGGAAAGCAAGGCATTCGCCGCTGCCTACCAAGGCAAGCTCGCGACCCTCCTCTCGGGACAAGACCCGAGGGGAAGCCTTCACGAAGCGATCGCTCGCTACGAGCGGCTCGATGAGGTGATGGGTCGTCTCATGTCCTATGTGGGCCTCGTCTATGCGGGCGACACGAGCGATCCCGTGCGGGCCAAGCTCTATGGCGACACGCAAGAGCGCCTCACCTCGGCGGGAACGCATATTCTCTTCTTCCAGCTCGAGCTCAACCAGCTCGACGACGAGGCTTTGGCGAAGGCCGCGCGCGAAGCGCCGCTCTCCCGTTATCGCCCCTGGCTCGAGGACATCAGGCGCGAAAAGCCCCATCAGCTCGAGGACAAGCTCGAGCGCCTCTTCCTCGAGAAATCGGTGAGCGGCGCCTCGGCCTGGAATCGCTTGTTCGATGAGACGATGGCGGCGCTTCGTTTCGATCTGGATGGCGAGGAGCTCACCCTCGAGCCGACGCTCAACAAGCTCCAGGACACCGATGGTGCCGTCCGCAGCGCGCG
>Ga0213876_10002192_pt1 | contig 11520 bp, 9 predicted proteins | sample BarmaccomBMRX_R9_FD_160113 | JGI IMG/M metagenome (GOLD analysis project Ga0213876, IMG submission 160113) | Root-associated microbial communities from Barbacenia macrantha in rupestrian grasslands, the National Park of Serra do Cipo, Brazil - RX_R9 | ecosystem: Host-associated > Plants > Roots...
CCGCCGCCCCGCTGCTCGGGCTGGAACTTGGTCGACAGCACGTAGCGGTCGCGCGGGACGCCGGCCAGCGCCTGGCCCAACAGGGCCTCGCTCTGGCCATAGGAGGGCGCCGTGTCGAAGACGTTGACGCCCGCCTCCAGCGCGTGCCTGACCAGCCGACTGATCGCCTCCTCGGAGGCCTGGTACGCCTGCCCGAGCCGGCTCGCCCCGCCCGAGCCGAGCCCGAGCAACGACACCCGCACCCCGGTGCGGCCAAGAGTCCGATACTGCACCGCCCGATCATACCGGCCACCCCGCCCGCTCACCCCGACCGCGGACGCGCGTCGCCCGCGCCCCATTCGACGGCCCAGGCGCGGCCCGTGCGCGTCAGCACCGCGAAGCCAAGCTGGCCGGCCGCGTGGCAGCCGCGGACCACGCGCAGCCCGCCGCCGTCAGGCAATCGGTCGCGGTACTCCCGCGGCTGCGGGGCGTGGCCGCACAGTGCGACCTCCACCCGCCGGGCCACCGCGCCCGCTGGAGCGTTGGCGCCGGTCCGCACGAGCAGGCTGAGCGCGGCGTCGCGGTCGGCGTCGGAGACGTTGGCGTCGTACGTCGGGTGGCGCGGCCAGATCGAGTTCCAGGGGTTGCCCGGCATGCCGTGGCAGACGTAGACCCGCCCCTCGTCGAGCAGCCGCTCTTCGGGCAGGGCCCGCAGCCAGGCCAGATCCCGCGGCCGGATGCGCGCCTGCGCCGCCGGCACCTGCTCGATCCATGCCCCGAGTGGGTCGGCGCGCCGCAGACGCATCCACAGCGTGTGCGGCCAGCGCGGCGTGCCCCAGTCCAGGAGGTAGCGGTCGTGGTTGCCCGGGATCGCCAGCACGCCGTGCGCCTCGAGCAGCGCGATCGTCTCCTCGGGCGGGTCGGGTGAGAAGGGGCAGCAGAGGATGTCCCCGGCGCACACGAGCACATCGGGCGCGTACGCCCGCAGCGCCGTCAGGATGGCTTCGAGCGCGACCGCATTGCCCTCGCAATCGGAGAACAGGCCGATGCGCATCGCCGCCAGGGTAGTGCAGGCGCGGCTGGGCGGGGCCGGTCCGTGGCCGCGGCTACAATCGCGCCGCTGTGAGCCGGTCGCGGGTGGTGGCCCTGGTCGGGGCGACCGGCGTGGGCAAGACTGCGTTGGCGTTGGCCCTGGCCGAGCAGGTGCCGCTGGAGGTCGTCTCGGCCGACTCGCGGGCCGTCTACCGCTGGATGGACATCGGCACGGCCAAGCCGACGGCCGCCGAGCGGCGGCGCGTGCCGCACCACCTCATCGACGTCGTCGACCCCGACGAGCCCTACTCGCTGGCCGTCTACCAGCGGCAGGCACTAGCGGCCATCGGACGCATCCAGCAGCGTGGCCGCCTGCCGTTGCTGGTCGGCGGCGCCGGCCTGTACGTCAGCGCCGTCTGCGACGACCTCGTCCTGCCCGACGTACCGCCCGACGAGCCGTTCCGTCGCGCCATGGAGGAGCGCGCCCGGACAGAGGGCTGGCAAGCCCTCCAACAGGAACTCGCGCGCGTCGATCCGCTCAGCGCCCAGCGCATCGACCCCAAGAACGTACGGCGGGTGATCCGCGCCCTGGAGGTCGAGCGCGCCACCGGCCGGCCGTTCTCGGCCTGGCAGACGCCGGTGCCGGGGAGCTCGCCGCCCTGCCTGCGCGTCGGCCTGGGCCTCGATCGACCGACCCTCTTCGCCCGCCTCGACCGGCGCATCGACGCCTGGCTGGCGGCCGGTTTCCTCGACGAGGTCCGCGACCTGCTGGCGCGCGGCTACGCGCCGAGCCTGCCCTCGATGAGCGGTCTCGGCTACCGCGAGATGGCCCAGGTGCTGTCGGGGGAGCTGTCGCTCGACGAGGGCGTCGCCCGCCTCAAGCTGGCCACCCGCCAGTACGCCAAGCGCCAGCAGACCTGGTTCCGCCGCGACGCCGCCATCCACTGGCTCGAGGCCACCACCGCAACGGTCGACGACCTCCTGGCGCTGCTCCGCCCGGCGTAGAACGCGCCGCCGTTCATCAGCGTACTGGCTCGGCAGGTAGCGGCGATCCGTCGCTGAGCCGCTAGTGGACTGTCCAGTAAGGCTTGACCTGACTGCGGATCTCGCGATTCAGGTCAGAAATTGCTTGACACAGCACTACTAGCCCCAGCGCCGCTGATTGGGCGCCGCCGGCGCGTCGGTCGGCTCGTACCAGATGATCCCGGCGGCGATCGTGTCCCGCAGAGCCCAGCACGGATGCTGCCGCTGCCAGATGCGCCGGCCATCGACGCGCACGCGCAGCAGGCCGCATTCCCACTCCACAAGCAGGTCGTCACCAACGGGCTCGGGCCGCAGCCCATACAGCCCGCCAGGGTCGTCGCCACGCGCGAGCGGGTCGGCCCAGCGCTCCAGGCGCGCCTGGTGGCGCGGCTACCTGGCGACGAGGTCCACACGGACCAGACCGGCTGCCGACCGGCCCACCTTCACGGAGCGGCCGACGGCCCACGCAGCCTCGCCCCTCGAACGCAGCCGCCACGCCGCCACGCGGCCGCGCGGTTCTGCACGCGTGGCCCGCCACGCAGCCGCACGGCTCGTACGCCGCCCCTCACCCGCGCTGCCGCGCGGCCTCTCCCCGGCGGGGCGAGGCGGACCGGGCCACGCACGCTCAACGGACACTGACGCGGTGGGCTGTAACGGCACAATACCTCGGCAGGCCGACGGCGCACGCAGCCTCGCCCGTGGAGGGGTGGATTACGGCCGGCGAGCCCTGCGAGCCGGGTGAGGGGGGCGTGACAGACGAGCCGGGTAAGGGGGGTGCCGGGGGTAGGGCGAGCCGGGTGAGGGGGTGCCACGGACAAGCGGAGCGAGCCGGGTGAGGAGGGGCGCGTACGGTGCCTCTGCGCTGACCAGCAGGAGCGCGCCGCTCTCGGCGTCGATGCCGCCACTGCTGAGGCAGGCCGCCTGGGAGTTTGCCGACACCGTGGCTGGGTCGCGCCAGTGGTGCACACTGACGGGTTGTGCGACCCTTTCGCTTCGGCGTGGCTGGCGGGCGCCAGACGCGCGCTGACTGGCTCGACTTAGCGCATGCGGCCGAGGACCTCGGCTACGCCACGCTGCTGCTGCCGGACCACTTCGGGCCGCAGCTGGCGCCCCTACCGGCGCTGCTGGCCGCGGCGCTGGCGACGCGGACGCTGCGCGTCGGCACGATCGTCTTGGACAATGACTTTCGGCATCCGGCCTTGGTGGCCAAGGAGGCGGCGACCGTTGACCTGCTGACCGATGGCCGCTTCGAGCTGGGCATCGGCGCCGGCTGGATGGCCAGCGACTACGCCCGCTCCGGGCTGCCGTTCGATCCACCGGCCGAGCGCGTCAGCCGCCTGGCCGAGGCGGTGCGCATCATCCGCGCGTTCTTCGCCGCCGAAGGGCCGGTGACGTTTCAGGGGCGCTACTACCGCATCGACGAGCTAGAGCCGGCGCCGCGGCCGGCCCAGGCGCGCCTGCCGATCCTGATCGGCGCCAGCCGGCCGCGCATGCTGCGCCTGGCGGCCCGCGAGGCGGACATCGTGGGCCTCGAGGACCACCAGTTCGCCGAGCGACTGACCGGCGCCCCGCGCATCCACGTCGCCGACTGCGCCGAGCAGGTCCACATCGTCCGCGCCGCGGCCGGCCCACGCATGGCCGACCTCGAGCTGAGCGTCTTCGCCGCCCGCACCTTCGTCACCGAGGCGGCCGACGCCACGACCGAGCGCCTGGCCGACGAGCTCCACCTCACTAGCGAGCAGGTCCGTAGCTCAGCCTCGTTCCTCATCGGCAGCCCGGCGGCCATCGTCGACACCCTCCAGGAGCGCCGCGAGCGCTTCGGCGTCTCCTACGTCCTCATCCACGACCGAGCGATGCACGCCTTTGCGCCAGTCGTCGCCCGCCTGGCCGGCACTTAGCCGAGGCCGCGGAGGTAGCGGTGGGCGCTCACGGAGGCGGTGGCGCCGTCGCCGGCGGCGGCGACGAGCTGGGCGGCCGCGTGCTGGCGGATGTCACCGGCGGCGAAGACGCCGGGCACGCTCGATTGGAGCCAGGCGTCGGTCACGACGTGGCCGCTGCCGTCGAGTTCCACCACGCCCTGCAGAAAGGCGGTATTCGGTTCGAGGCCGACGAAGATGAAGACGCCGGCCATCGGTCGGCTCGCCGTCGCACCGTCGGTGCGCAGTGCGACGCGCGAGACGGTCTGCTCGCCGCTGATCTCGACCAATTCGGTGCCGAACAGGGTCTCGACGTTGCTGTGGCCGGCCAGGCGGTCGACGGCGGCTTGCTGGGCACGGAAGGCTTGGCCGCGGTGGACGACCAGCACGTGGCCGACCTGCTCGGCCAGCACGGCGGCTTCGTCGAGGGCCGAGTCGCCGCCGCCGACGACGCACACCTCCTTGCCGCGGAAGAACGGTGCGTCGCACGAGGCGCAGTGCGAGACGCCCTTGCCCACATACTCGGCCTCGCCCGGGATGCCGAGTGATCGCAGGCTCGAGCCGGCGGCCACGATCACGCCGCGGGCGGCGAAGTCCCCGCCGGCACAGTGCAGGACGCGCTCGTCGCCCTGCACCTCCAGGGCGGTGGCCGTGTCCATGGCGAAGGTGGCCCCGGCCGCCTCGGCCTGCTCCTGGACCAGCGGGCCCAGGTCGTAGCCGGCGATGCCCTGCGGGAAGCCGGGGAACGTCTCGATCTTCTCGACGTTGAGCACCTGGCCGCCGGCCGCCAGCTGCTCGACGATGACCGTCTTCAAGCCGAAGCGCGCCGCGTACAGCCCGGCCGTGAGCCCGGCCAGCCCGGCGCCGACCACGACGACGTCGTACTCAGCCATGAGGGGGAAAGGGGAAAGGGGAATAGGGAAGGGCCGGCTTCGGTAGCGAACGCCTACTCTTCCCTCTTCCCCTTTCCCTCTTCCCTAGAATACGTGTGTCATGGCACTTGTGGAAGAAGCGAACCAGCTGCGGCTGGTCGGCAAGCGGACGAAGCGGGCCGATTCACCCGAACGACTGACCGGGCAGCTGCGCTACACGGGCGATCTCGTACTGCCGGGCCTGCTCCACGCGCGGCTAGTGCGCAGCCCGCACGCCTCGGCGCGCATCATCTCGGTCGACAAGACGGAGGCGCTGAGCACCCCAGGTGTCGCGGCGGTCCTGACGGCCCAGGACTTGCCCGTCCGCAACATCCGCGAGGCGGTCGAGAACCGCAGCATCGTCATGGCCCTCGATCGGGCCCTGTACGCCGGGCAGCCGGTCGCCGTCGTCCTGGCTGAGACCGAGGCCGCTGCCGAGGACGGCGCCCAGGCCGTCCAGGTCGAATACGAGGTGCTCGCGCCAACGGTCGATCCGCTCCAGGCGCTGCGGCCCGACGCGCCGGTCGTCCGCGAGCGGAGCGGGGCCAACGAGGAAGAGCTCGGCATGCACGGCGCCGCCGCTGGCGGCAGCGAGGCCGAGGCGCCGCAGGCGCCCAACGTCGCCAGCCACCAGCGCTACCACCGTGGTGACGTCGAGCAGGCGTTTGCGGACGCGGCGGTCGTCGTCGAGCGCGAGTACCGCACGCCGTGGGTGCATCAGAGCTACATGGAGCCGCAGGTGTGCGCGGCCACCGTCGACCCGCTCGGCCAGGTAGTGGTCTACGCCTGCACCCAGGCCATGTTCAGGACGCGCGACACGGTCGCGGCGGTGCTCGGCAAGACCGTCCGCGAGGTGCGCGTGGTGGCCATGCCGGTCGGCGGCGGCTTCGGCGGCAAGTTCGGCCTGATCGAGCCGCTGGTGGCCGCCCTGGCGGTGGCCGCCGGGCGGCCGGTGCGCCTCAACTACACCCGTGTGGAGGAGTTCGGCGCCAGCAACCCGGCGCCGTCGTCGATCTTCCGCGTCAAGGCCGGCGTGGCCAAGGACGGGACGTTCCTGGGCCTCAAGGCCGACGTGATCTTCGACGCGGGCGCCAAGCCCGGCGCGCCGGCCGCTCACGCCGCGCTGTGCCTGGCTGTCTTCTACCGCTGGCAGAACCTCGACATCGACGCCACCGAGGTCGTCACCCACAAGACGCCGACCGGCGCCTACCGCGCGCCTGGCCTGCCGCAGGCCATGTTCGCCTCGGAGAGCCTGGTCGACGAACTGGCCGAAAAGCTGGGCATGGACCCGCTGGAGCTGCGCAAGAAGAACGTCATTCACGAGGGCGACATCCGCCCGGACGGCACGCCCTGGCCGCAGGTTGGGCTGGCCGAATGCCTCGAACGGGCCACGTCGATCTGGGAGCAGGAGCAGGCCGCGGCCGGCCCCGGCGAGGGCGTCGGCATCGCCCTCGGCGGCTGGTTCGGCGGTGTCGAGCCGGGCTCGGCGCTGTGCCGGCTGGAGTCGGACGGCACGCTCCAGGTGGCCATCGGCTCGGTCGACCTGACGGGCACCAACAACGGCTTCCAGGTCATCGCCGCCGAGGCGTTCGGCTTCGACAGCGCTGACAAGGTCCGCGTGAGCACCGTCGACACCGACTCGGCCCCCTACTCGGGCGCCACCGGCGGCAGCAAGACGATCTACAGCATGGGCCCGGCCGTCGTGCGGGCGGCCCAGGAGGCCCGCGAGCGAGTGCTGAAGATCGCCGCCGCCGAGCTCGAAGCCTCCGTCGAGGACCTCGAGCTGGTCAACGGCGAGGTACGCGTTAAGGGCGTGCCCGGCAAAGTCCGCACGCTGCGCGACATCTACAAGCTGAGCGCCTCGTTCGGCGCCAAGCACGAGCCGGTCGTCGGCAAAGGCGAGGCGGCGGTCGTCCAGCGCAGCCCCGGCTCGGGCGTCCACATCGCCCGCGTGCGGGTCGACCCTGAGACCGGCCGCATCGAGCCGCTGCGCTACGTCATCGTCCAGGACGTCGGGCGGGCGATCAACCCGGCCACCGTCGAGGCCCAGATCCAGGGCGGCGGCGCCCAGGGCGTCGGCTGGGGCCTGTACGAGCGGATCGCCTTCGACGAGCAGGGCACGCCGATCACGGCCAGCCTGATGGACTACACCATCCCCAAGGCGAGCCAGCTGCCGGAGCTCGAGGCCATCCTGGTCGAGAAGCCGTCGACGATCGGGCCGTACGGCGCCAAGCCGGTCGGCGAGCCGCCCATCATCCCCGGCGGCGGCGTCATCGCCAACGCCGTCCACGCCGCCACCGGCGTCCGCATCACCGAGCTGCCCATCACGCCCGAGCGCGTCCAGCAGGCCCTCGGCGCGGGATGAGGGATGAGGGATGAGGGATGGGTCGCCTCCTCGCCTGGGGGTGTCCCTATCCCTCTTCCCTTCCTCCCATCCCGCTCATCCCCCATCCCTCATCCCCTATCCCCAACAACGATCGTGCCGGTCATGCCGAGGGCACTGTGCAGCGAGCAGAAGTAGCTGTAGGTGCCGGGCGCGTCGAACGTCACCTCGAAGGTCATCCCGTTCGGGCGGCGGATGCCGATCAGGCCCGAGCTGATCGTGCTGGTGACCGGGTTGGACGCGATCGTGGCGTGGCCCGCACTATCCAGGCCGACGGCGGCGTTCGACGGCGTTGGCCCGAAGGTCACCGTGTGTGGTGTGACCGAGTCCGGGTTCGACCACACCACCGTCTCGCCCAGGCGGACGTGCTGCACGGCCGGCAGGAAGCGAGCGACGAAGACCTGGGCGTCGCCGCCGCCCGTGATGACGTGATCGCGGCCGGCGTCGCGGGCCGCTTCGAGGTTGTCGGTGCGGATGTCGGCGGCGTCCTGCAGGTCGAGCTGGCTCAGGCTGCGCGTCTGGCGGTCGTACTCGCCCTGACTGTGCGGATAGGGGCTGCCGGCCGGGTTGACGTGGACGCGCGCGGTCATTGTCTTGGCGTGGATCAGGCACAGGTAAGTGAAGTCGCCCTGGCCACTGAAGACGACGCTGTACTGCTTGCCGGGGCCGATGATGGTGCCCGAGTTGATGACGTTGGTGCCATCGAACGAGCTGCCGCTCGGCGTCGTGCTCGTCGGCGCCTGGCCGCCCTGCTCGAAGGTGACCGTGTGCGGCTCGGCGGTGTCGAAGCTCCAAGTGATGCTGTCGCCGACGTTGACGAAGACGTCGGGTGGGAAAAAGGCCAGCGCCTGTAACGCCTCATCGGACGCCTGGGCGCCAACGTGGGCCTGCCAGGTCACCGGGCCGGCGGCGGCCGGTACTGCGGCGGCGCCGAGCGAGGAGGCTGAAGCGCCCGCTCCAGCCAGGGCGACGGCTGAGACGATCCCGAGGACAAGCACTGCACGCTGCATGGCAACCCTCCTGGATGTCCCCCCTGCACCCCCGCTGCCCCGCAGGTGGGAAGCTGAACGTGACACCAGTCCTACGAACGCCCCCGCCGGTCTGGATTCAAACCCAGCCTGTCATGGGCGGACGAAGAGTTGGCCGACCAGGCCGGCCAGGAGGTAGACGACCACGATCGCGAGCAGGCCGCCGGTCTCGACGATGCCACCGGCCAGGCGCAGCGGCGGCACGAGTTGGTCGAGCGGCGCGACCAGCGGATCGGTGACGGCCACGATCGGCCCGCCAACGACGGCCAGCGGCGACCGGGGGCCGAGCAGGCCCAGGAAGCGCAGCACCAGCCGCGCGCCGAGCAGCAGCGCGGCCAGGTCGGCCACTGACGAGACGAGTCGTGCCGGGCCGGGCGCGTCCGCCCGCCGCGGGCCGAGCGGTCGCGCGGCCAGCATGGCGGTCGCGGTGGCGCGCGGCAGGACCAGGCCGCACCCGGCGCCGAGCACGAAGCCGGCCACGTGGGCCCACACGGCCACGTCGCCGCTGGTCGCGCGGCTGGCCGTCGTGATGGCCGTCAGCCCGTTGAAGAACTGGCTGATGAACCAGAACGCCAGCACCAGCACGGCCGGCAGGTCGAAGGTCCAGAAGAAGAACAGGACCGGCATCAGCACCCGCACCCAGGCGCCCGGGTAGCTGACGAAGTAGACGCCCAGCACGGCGGCGATGGCGCCGCTGGCGCCGATCAGCGGCACCCGCTCGGCGGGCCCGGAGACCAGGCACTGGACCAGCCCGGCCAGGGCGCCGCCGAGCAAGTAGACCAGCAGGTAGAGCGGCGCGCCGAGGCGGTCCTCGACGGCCCGGCCGAAGACCCACAGGAATAGCATGTTGCCGCCCAGGTGCAGGAAGCCGGCGTGGATGAACTGGCTGGTGAGCAGGCTCAGCAGCACCGTCCGCGGCACACGCGGGTCGCTGGCCAGGGCCGGCAGGATCAGCTGCGGCACCGCCCCCCAGCGGGTGACGAACTGGTCGAGGGCGGCGCCGCGCAGCGTGAGCTCGTAGACGAAGACCAGCCCGCAGGCGACGATCAGCGCCTGCGTGACGACCGACCGCCGCACGCTCGAGACGCTCTCGCCCAGCGGGATCACCGCAGCATCATACGGAGCGCCCCACCCAGGCTCTCCCCGTTCGGGACCACGGTGGGCGCAGCAGGAGCTTTGCTCCGGTTGAGACCTGGGGGGCGTAGCCAGGCTTCCCGCGCTGGGCTACTATGGCCGACGGCCGGCGAGGTTGTCCCTTGGCGTGATGGTGTTCTGTCCTGTTCCTCGCGTACGCGTCATCTGGAGTGTCCTCGCCGCGGGCGCGCTCCTGGCTTCGAGCGGCTGCCTGCCGGCCCTGTCCGTGCCGGGCACGACCGCGCCCGGCGAGGCCCGGCCGGCGGCCAGCGCGAGCGCCAGCGGCATCCGCATCGGCAAGGCCGTACGCGGCGACCTGAACGGCGTACTCACCTTCACCGCCGGCGTCGAGGCCAAAGGCCAGGTGGCGATCGTCCCGCGCGTCATCGCCCAGTTGAACCAGCTCGACGTCGAGATCGGCTCGCGCGTGCGGGCTGGCGACACCATCGCCGAGCTCGACCACGCCCAACTCGACCAGCAGGTGCTCGAAGCCCAGGCGGCCCAGGCCAGCGCCGAGGCGAAGTTGGCCGAGCTCAAGGCCGGCCCCAAGGCCGAGGTTCTGGCCCAGGCGCAGGCCAATCAGAAAGCCGCCCAGGCGCGGGTCAACGCGCTCGAGTCGGCGCGCTCGAATGCCGCCGACACGGCCACCCTCGACAAGCGTGTCCAGGACGCCAGGGCGGCCCTCGACCAGGCCGAGGGCGCCCTCCAGCCCGACCCGGACAAGGTCGCCCAGGCCGACGCCACCGCCCAGGCCGCCCACGCCAAGCTCAGCCAGCTGCAGAGCGACCCGCAGAAGGCCAACGATAAGAACGCCATCGCCGCCGCCCAGGCCGACGTCCAGCGCGCCGACGCCGACGCCCAGGCGGCCCGCAAGCCGACCGGCACCCAGGCCGCCGTCGACCAGGCCCGCCGCGACCTGCAGGACGCCCAGCAGGCCCAGCTCATGGTCCGTCTGTCGACGACCGCCTTCGACCTCGACCAGGCGCGGGCGCTGCTCGAGGTGGCCAACGCCCAGGTCGACCTGGCCAACGCGCCGGCCTCGCCCGAGGAGATCAAGGCCGCCGAGACGGCCAGCGAGGAGGCCTTCGCCCAGGCCGAGCTGGCCCGCGCCCGGCTGCGCGACGCGACGATCACCGCGCCCATCGCGGGCATCGTCACCGGCATCAACGCCACCGTTGGCAGCACCGTCGGGCCCAACGCCGCGATCATGACGCTGATCCCGCCCGAGATGCGCGTGGTCGTCCAGGCCGACGAGTCGCAGGTGCCCCAGTTGCAGGTCGGCCAGACCGCCAACCTGAGCGTCGAGAGCTACCCCAAGGACGCCTTCAGCGGCACCGTCAAGGCCATCGCGCCGGTCCTCGATCCGCGCGCCCGCACGGTGGCCGTCCAGATCGAGGTCCCCGATCCACAGGGCAAGCTGCGGCCGGGCATGTTCACCCAACTGGCCATCCAGACCGGCCAGAAGCCGGGCGTGCTCATGGTGCCCAGGGAGGCCATCCTGAAGGTCGGCTCGGTCGATCCAACCGCCGCCGTCCAGACCGTGGTCTACACCGTCAGCGACAGCCGCGTGCACCGCCAGGTAGTGTCCTTGGGCGCCTCCGACGGCAAGAACGTCGAGATCGCGACGGGCCTCAGCGAAGGCGTCGACCTGGTGCTCAATCCGCGGCCCGACTTCCTGGACGGCGAGCTCATCAGCGCCAGCAGCAACAGCAGCGGACCGTGACCGCATTGTGTTGAGCGCCCGCCGCGCCGCAACACGAGAATGAATGCGGGGTCAACGGGCTCTCAACGCGGGGCGCCTACGCTGAGCCCACCTTTCCGATCAATGGAGATCGGCATCACCATGGCTCGACGGATCTGCTGGAACGGAACCACCGACGAAGCGCTCGCCCTGCTGCAAGCGCTGCGCGAGAACTGCGCCTGCCGTGTCGACCAGGGGCGGACCGTCGCCTCGTGCGCCGGCCACGACATGTTGGCCCACGACCAGCGCGCCGTCGACGGCCTGCTGTTCATGCGTCGCATGGCCGCCCGCCTGCTGGCCGAAGAGTTCGACGTCCAGGCTCCCGTCGGCCTCGTTTCCGCCGTCTAAGCGTCCCCGCGGGTCGGCCGCGCTT
>Ga0213876_10002193_pt1 | contig 11517 bp, 10 predicted proteins | sample BarmaccomBMRX_R9_FD_160113 | JGI IMG/M metagenome (GOLD analysis project Ga0213876, IMG submission 160113) | Root-associated microbial communities from Barbacenia macrantha in rupestrian grasslands, the National Park of Serra do Cipo, Brazil - RX_R9 | ecosystem: Host-associated > Plants > Roots...
GGCGAGCTGCGCGTCCTCCACGGTCTTGCCGCTCTCGGAGACGACGACGTCGATCACCCGCTCGGCGTTGTCGAGCATCCACTTCTGGGCGCGGCGCAGGACCTGGGCGCGGCCCTCGAAGCCGATCACGTCCCACGCCGGTTGCGCGGCGCGCGCCCGGGCCGCCATCGCCTCCACCTCCGCTGCACCGAGTACCGGGACGGTCGTGATGACTTCGCCTGTGGCGGGATTCTCGACCTCGATCGTCGCCGTGGCGCCGGCACCATTGCCTGCCACCGGCGCCTGCTGACCCAAGCTCGCCATGCTGTCTCCTTAAGCCCTTTTGAGGTGTCCGACCGCAGCCACCGCGTGCCGCGGGACGCGAGGGTGAAGGCTAACGGAGGGCTGCCGGCGCCGCCGCTTGAAGACCTTGCTCGAAGGCGCTCGTGATCAGCGCGAAATGCTCCGGACCAGCGGTGAGCGGCGGGGACACGGCAACGGCGCGAGCCAGCGGCCGCACGAGCACTCCGGCCTCTCGAGCCGCGGCAACGGTCAGAGCCACCGCTCGCGGCTCGCGCTCGAGCACGTCCGGCGCAAGCTCGACCGCAGCCAGCATTCCAACGCCGCCGCGCACCTCGCTCACGGCGCCGGAGGACGCAAACGGCGTGAGCGCATCGAACAGCGCCCGCTCGTTCTCGCGTCCGCGCGCGAGCAGGCCCTCGCGCTCCAACAGCTCGATGTTGGCCAGCGCAGCGGCACAGCACGTCGCGTGACCGGAGTAGGTCGGCCCGTGGCGAAACACCGGGCCGCCCGGCTCGCCCCAGAACGGCTCCGCCACCTGCTCGGAGATGACCACGCCACCAAGCGGGAGATACCCGCTGGTGACGCCTTTGGCGAACACGATCATGTCCGGCTCGATCTCCCAGCGCTCAATCCCGAACCAGGATCCGAGCCGGCCGAAGCCGTTGATGACCGCGTCGACGACGAGCAGCACGCCGCTCTGCGCGCACAGCTCGGCCAGCCCTTCGAGATAGCCGTCGACCGGTGGGTAGACGCCGCCGGCACCGATCACCGGCTCAACGAACACGGCAGCGATCCGCTCGGGCCCGATACGCGCGAACGTCTCCTGCATATCTGCCAGCGAATCGTGCGCCACCTGAGCGCTCTCCGGCATCGGGCCGAAGCCCTCGCGGTTGGCCGGGATGCCGCCGATCGCGGTCCCGAACCCGTGGGTTCCGTGATAGCCCGCGCTGCGGCTGACCAGAACGGTCCGCTCAGGCTGCCCGAGCTCTGACCAGTAGCGGCGCGCCAGCTTGGCCGCCGTATCGATGGCGTCGCCACCGCCTGAGACCAGAAACAAACGCGAGGGCATCGGAGCGCGGTCGCAGAGCACGTCCGCGAGCTCCAGCGCCGGCGGGCTGGCGAAGTCTCCGAACGCCGAGTACGCCTCGAGCTTGGACAGCTGCTCAGCGATCGCGGCCGCGATCTCGGGCCGCCCGTGGCCGACGTTCGCATACCAGAGGCTGGCGGTGGCGTCGAAGTAGCGCCGGCCCTGACTGTCCCACACCCAGACGTCCTCGCCGCGCTCGATGACCAGCTCCTCGTGCCGGACCAAGCCCATGTCGGCGAATGGGTGCCACAGCCGGGTGTCGCGCGCCACGCTCATCTTCGCCAATCAGGATCGCACGGTGCTCACGGCTCTCGTGGCCCGTTTTGCGCCCGGCGATTCGCCACTGTGGCGAAACGCGCCGCTACGCGGAGTCGAACTCGATCGCCTCGATCACCGGCGGCTCCTGCGGACGGTCACGGGCACCCGTCGGCAGCGCCTCGATCGCGTCGACGGCGTCCATGCCGGCGGTGACGCGGCCGAACACGGTGTGCTTGCCGTCAAGCCAAGGGGCGCTCTTGGTGGTGACGATGAAGAACTGGCTGCCGTTCGTATTCGGTCCCGCGTTGGCCATCGCCAGCGCTCCGCGGACCACCTTGTGCTGGTTGATCTCGTCTTCGAACGTGTAGCCGGGGCCGCCGGTGCCGGTTCCCTGCGGGCAGCCGCCCTGGATCATGAAATCGCGGATCACGCGGTGGAAGATGATGCCGTCGTAGAACCCGTCGCCGGCGAGCTTGCGGAAGTTGGCGACGGTCTTCGGCGCGTCGTCGTCGAACAGCTCGAGGCCGATGTCGCCCTGACTGGTGTGCATGGTGGCGTGAGACATCGCTCGCAGGTTAGTGGTTATGCGCGCGCCGGCTCGAGCCGCAGTCGGTGCCCACGCACCTCCGTGCCCTGGACGTGCTCGACCACGCGCTCGGCGTCGGGTTCGGGCACCTCGACGAACGCGAAGCGCTCGAGCATGCGGACGTTGCGCACCGCCTCACCGTCGAGGCCCGCGGCCATCGTGATGGCGTGGATGATGTCCGACGGCTCGAGTCCCTCGGCGCGGCCCCCGGACAGGATCAGCTTGCGCAGTGGCCCCTCGCCATTGAGCGACACGTGCGGCTTGGAATGCCGGCGCGGACGCGGCCTGATCGGCGTGGGCGCGACGTGGGCGTCCTTGACCCAGGGCGAGAGCCTCACCCCGGCGTGACGCTCGATGGCCTGCAGCTCACGCTGCTGGCGCGGCTCGTAGAAGGTGATCGCGCGGCCGCTGCGACCAACCCGGCCCGTGCGACCGATCCGGTGGACGTAGACGTCCGGCGAGGTGGGGACGTCGAAGTTGATCACGTGCGAGACGCCGGAGATGTCGAGGCCGCGGGCGGCGACGTCAGTGGCGACGAGGATCGGCAGCCGGCCGTCCTTGAACGAGATCATCACCCCGTCGCGCGCGCCCTGGGTCATGTCGCCGTGGAGCGCCTTGACGTTCATGCCGCGCTCGCGCAGCGTGCGGTAGAGCTGCTCGCAGCGGATCTTCGTGCGCACGAACACAATCGCCTGCTCGGGCTGCTCGGACTGCACCACCTCCACCAACTGGTCGGCCTTATCCCGCGGACGCACCTCGAGCGCGAACTGCTCGACCGTGTCGACCGTCAGCGTCGCCGCCTTGACCTTGATCGTCAGCGGGTCGTAGAGATACTGGTCGGCGAGGCGCCGGATCTCCGGCGGCATCGTGGCCGAGAAGAGTGCCGTCTGACGGCTCGAGGGCGTGAGCGCGAGGATCCGCTCAACGTCCTCGAGAAAGCCGAGGTCGAGCATTTCGTCGGCCTCGTCGAGGACAACGAAGCGGCAGGCGTGGAGCAGTAACGAATGGCGCGAGATCAAGTCCTTGACCCGGCCGACGGTGCCGACCACGATGTGGCCGCCGCCACGCAGCTGCGCCTGCTGGCTGCGGATCGGCGCCCCGCCGAACACCGCTACGACGTCGACCCCCTTACGGTTGCCGTACGCCCGCAACGCTTGCGTGACCTGAATGCAGAGCTCGCGCGTCGGAGTCAGGACCAGCCCCTGGACCTCGGTTTCGCGAGGGTCGACGTACTGAAGCATGGGCAACCCGAACGCAGCCGTCTTGCCCGATCCGGTCTGCGCCTGACCGATCACGTCCGCGCCCTCGAGCAACGGCGGGATCGCCTGCTCCTGGATCGGACTCGGCTCCTCATAGCCGACGTCGTGGATCGCCTCCAGCAGCACCGGCTCAAGCCCCAGATCGGAAAACCCGCTCATGGAGACCAAGATAGCTTGACTCCGAGATCATTAGGGTCCTAACCTTTTGGTACCTTAAGGCTGATGAGCAACAACTCGAACCGCATCGATTCCCAGGTCTGGCGGATCAGCCTCGTCGTGATCCTCGGGGCGATCATGTCGATCCTCGACACGACGATCGTCAACGTCGCGCTGGCCACGCTGGGCCGGGACCTTCACGCGGGCATCTCTCAGATCCAGTGGGTCGTGACCGGCTACATGCTCTCGCTGGCCGCGGTGATCCCCGTGACCGGATGGGCCGCCGAGCGCTTCGGCGCCAAGCAGGTGTACCTTGTCTCGCTGGCTCTGTTCACCGGCGCCTCGGCGCTCTGTGGGCTCGCCGGCTCCTCGACCGAGCTGATCGCGTTCCGCGTCCTTCAAGGTGTCGGCGGCGGGATGATCCTCCCCGTCGGGCAGCTGATGATGGCCCAGGCGGCGGGTCCTGAGCGCATGGGGCGAGTGATGAGCATCGTCGCCGTGCCGGCGATGCTGGCGCCGATCCTCGGGCCGACGATCGGCGGGCTGATCGTCGACAACATCAGCTGGCGCTGGATCTTCTACGTCAATGTCCCGATCGGCGCGATTGCGGTCATCGCCGCGCTGCGGACGCTGCCCCGGGTGCAGCCGGGGCGCGGCATGACGCTCGACGTCCGCGGGCTCGCGTTGATGTCCATCGGTCTGCCGCTCTTGACCTACGGACTGGCCGAGGTCGGATCGACCGGAACGTTCACATCGGTCAAGGTCGTGCTGCCGCTCCTCGCCGGGCTCGCGCTGATCGCCCTGTTCGCCGTGCACGCGCTGCGCATCCCGCACCCGCTGCTGGATCTGCGTCTGTACCGGCGACCGACGTTCTCCTCCGCCTCGGTGGCGATGTTCTGCCTCGGCGCTGCCCTATTCGGCGGCATGGTGCTGCTGCCGCTGTACTGGCAGGGCGTCCGCCACGAAAGCGTCGTCGACACCGGTCTTCTGACGGCGCCACAAGGACTGGGCATGGCGCTCGTGATGCCGCTCGCCGGCAAGCTCACCGACCGGCTCGGCGGCGGCCCGCTGGCTCTGCTCGGCGTGACCGTGACGGCGCTTGCCACGATCCCGTTCGGACTCGTCGGCGCGCACACTTCGGTTGCCTCGTTGTCGGTGACGATGTTGGTGCGCGGCATGGGCATCGGGTTCGCGTTCATGCCGGCGATGGCGGCCGCGTTCGCGTCGCTGGACCGCTCCGAGCTGCCGCAGGCCACGCCGCAGTTGAACGTGCTTCAGCGCGTCGGCGGCTCGATCGGCACCGCCGTGCTGGCCGTCGTCCTCCAGCGGGCGCTGGTCGGCGTCCACACGCTGGACGGCGCCGCGTCCGCGTACGGGACCGCCTTTTGGGCTTCGGCGGCCATGACCGCGGCGGCGATCATTCCGTGCTTGATCCTGGTTCGGGCGGAGCGAGCGGCGCGCGCCGCCAAACGCGAGCAGGGGGCCGCGCCGGCCGGCACGGTATCCGAGGCGGTGGCGGCGTGAGCGCTTCAGAGGTGAAGTCGCGACCTGCAGGGGCCGGCCAAGCTGGGCTCGAGCCGCACGAGCAGCTCGGGCGCTCGTTCAAGGCGGCGATGGCGGCGGTGCGCCGGCTGCGCGGCCGCGAGACCCACTCCCCCGACGGCCTGAGCGACGCTCAGTACAGCCTTCTCTTCGGTCTGCGCGAACACGAGCAGCTCTCGCTCGGCGAGCTCGCGGTGGCGGCGGATCTCTCGGCCGCGACTGCGACCGAGATGCTCGACCCGCTCGCGGCCTCGGGCCTCGTGCGTCGCGAGCGCTCCGAGCGCGACCGCCGCGTCGTTCTGATCTCGCTGACCGACCGTGGCCGCCGGCTGACAGAGGAGCGGCGGGCGCGGTTCGAGCCGCGTTGGCGGGCCGCCCTGGCGGAATTCAGCGATGCCGAGCTGCTCACTGCGGCGGCGGTGCTCGATCGGATGCGCGCGATGTTCGACGAGCTGCGCAGCGAACGCTAGAGAGCTCGAAGGCGATCGCCGCGCCGGAGCGTCGCTGCGGCACCACGCCCGCGCGCGGCTATGTCGTAGCGTGCCGGCCGCATGCTCGAGCCACCTGATTTCGATCGCGACACCGCCCTCGAGCGCATCGGCGACGGCGTCTGGCGCGGGCGCGTGCAGCCGCACTGGTACGTCGTGGCGGGGGCCAACGGCGGTCTGCCGGCGGCGCAGGCAACCCGCGCGATGATGCTCGCAGTGGCCGATCCGCTGCGGCTCCCGCAGTCGCTGACGCTCCACTACCTGGAGGCACCGACGGAAGGGGAGCTCGACTACCGCGTGAGCATCGAGCGCGCGGGACGCGTGGCAACCGCTGTCTCGATCCGCGCCACGCGCGATGAGCGAGTGATCGCGCTCGGCCTCGGCTGGCTCGGCCGGTGGCGCGAGGACGGACCTGAGTGGACCGAGGCCGCGATGCCGCGGGTGGCGCCGCCCGCAGACGCGGCGAGACTGGCTCCGCGCGAGGGCGGGCCGGCGATGCTCGTCAACTACGACCTCCGCTTGGCGCTCGGCGCGCGGCCGATGTCAGGCGCCGAGCGCTCGGAGATCGCCGCGTGGATACGCACGGCGCGGCCACGGCGCCTCGACCATCCGGCGCTCGCCGCCTACTCTGACGCGCTGTACCCGGCCGTGTGGCCGCGACTGACGAGTGTCGCGTTCATGCCCACGCTCGACCTGACCCTGCACTGGCGCGCGCCGATGCCGGACGGCGATCATCCGTGGATCCTGGGGCGCTTCTGGTCTGAGCGCACCGGCGGCGGCGTCTTCGAGGAGAACGGCGAGCTCTGGTCCGAGGACGGGCAGCTGCTGCTTCAGAGCCGCCAGCTGGCGGTCCTGCGCGTACCGAAGGCGGGCTCGGAAGCCGGCCGAGGCTAGGGCCCGTACGCCTAGCGCGGGCTCAGCACCCCGTCGAGGTGCGGGGTCCCGCGCGCGGCGTCGCGGACGGCAAAGCGCGTCGTGCCGGCGTCCTCGGCGTGGGTGAACGCCACCGTCGCCGGCAGGCGAATCGGCTTGCGGAACTCGGCGTCGACCGAGAACGCGCGCGGCAGCGCCGGCGCCAGGGCGGCCAGGCAGCGGGCCTTCGTCCACATCCCGTGCGCGATCGCTGACGGGAAGCCGAAGAGCCGCGCGCTCAACGGGTGCAGGTGGATCGGGTTCAGATCTCCGGACGCGCGGGCGTAGCGTCGGCCGAGGTCGCCGTCGAGTCGCCACTGGGTGTTGGTGGCGATCGCGGCAGGCGGCGGGGACGCCGACGGCGGCGGCGGTAGCTCAGGCGCTGATGGCTGCTCGCGCCGGAGGATCGTCGAGACCTCCTCCCAGACAAGCTCGTCGGCGCTGCGCGCCTCGGTGCGGATGGAGAACTTCCGCCCGCGCGGATGCGGCTCGAGCGCGGTGGCCCAGACCCGGAGCGAAAGCCGCTCAGACGCCGCCAGCGGCCGGTGCTGCACGATCCGGTTGGCGATGTGCACTAGACCGAGGGCGGGCACCGGAAAGCTCCCGTCGCTCATCAGCGCCAAGTGCAACGGGAAGGCGAGGATGTGCGGATAGCTCGCGGGCAGCGGACCGCCGGTGGCGAAGCCGGAGACCCGCTCGTAGGCCTCGAGCCGCTCAGGGTCGACGGCAACGTCCGAGAGGCGGAACGTCAGGTCGGGTATGTCGCCGCCCCCGCCGGCGATGAACGGCAGGCGCGAGGCGCCCGGGACGAGCGCCGCTCCGGCGCGCGCGAACAACGGCAGCATCGCCGGCGGACGAGACAGCTCGCGAGGCGGCATCGGGCTCAAGGTTGCCGACGGTGCATTAGGCCCCGAGCAGGCTCTGGCCGCAGACGCGCACCACGTTGCCGTTCACGGCGCCCGATCCGGGACTCGCGAGCCAGGCCACGGTCTCCGCTACGTCGACCGGCAGCCCGCCCTGGGCCAGGCTGTTCATCCGCCGGCCCACCTCGCGGCCGGCGAGCGGCATCGCGGCCGTCATCTGCGTCTCGATGAATCCCGGCGCCACCGCGTTCAGCGTGACCCCGCGCTCGAACACGGCCGGCGCCCACGCCTGGACGAAGCCGATGATTCCGGCCTTCGAGGTCGCGTAGTTGGTCTGGCCGGCGTTGCCGGCGATACCGCTGATCGACGAGACGCCGACGATCCGGCCATCCGGCCGCAGCGCCTGGCGCGCGAACAGCTCGCGGTCGATCCGCTGGGGGGCGTTCAGGTTGACGTCGATCACCGAGCTCCATCCTTGCTCGGTCATCCTGCCGAGCGTCTTGTCACGCGTGATTCCGGCGTTGTGCACGACGACGTCGACGCCGCCGTGGGACTCGAGCAGATAGGAGGCGATCGCGGCCGGAGCGTCCGAGTCAGTGACATCCGCGCCTACCGAGGAGCCTCGGAGGCGACGGGAGAGCGCGTCGAGCTCGTGCGCCATGCTCGGGACGTCGACGCCGACGACGTGCGCGCCGTCCCGAGTCAGGACCTCGGCGATCGCGGCGCCGATGCCGCGGGCCGCACCCGTCACGAGCGCGACCTTGCCGGCGAGCGGTTGCGCCCAGTTCAGATGCTCGGCGCTCCGGGCGCCGGCGTGCAGGCGGACGACCTGGCCGGAGACGTAGGCCGACTTCGGGGAGAGGAAGAACCTGAGCGTCGACTCCAGGTCGGCTTCGGCACCCGGGGCGACGAGAAGCAGCTGCGCCGTCGCTCCGTGCCGGATCTCCTTGCCGATCGAGCGCACGAGGCCCTCGAGCGCGCGCTGCGCGATCGCCTCGGGCGGGGCCTGGCACCCCTCTGGTGGCGTCGCCAGGACGAGCACCCGCCCGCAGTCGCGCACGCGGCGGATCGCGCCATGAAAGAACGCCCATGCCTCGAGCAGCTGCTCGCTCGAGTTGATGCCCGTCGCGTCGAAGACGAGCGCCTTGAACATCTCATGGCCGGGCGCCGGCGTCTCAGGTGCCCGGAAGTCGGCCTGAATGGCGGCCAGGACCCGCTCAATCGCGGTCGCGAGGCGACCCCGGGGCGCCCCCCCGAACAGCACAGGTCCGGAGATGACCGGCTGGCCAGGCTCGTGGCGCTCGAGCTGCACGGGGGCGGGCAGACCCAGCTGCCGAGAGAGGACGCGTCCGGCCGGCGTGCGCATCAGCTGCCCGTAGCGGTCGGCCATCACGCCGCCTCCATGATCGCCGTCACGCCGAGCCCGCCGGCAGCGCAGATCGAGATCAGGCCCCGGCCTCGCCCGGCTTGCGCGAGTAGCTTCGCCAGTCCGGCCACGATCCGCCCCCCGGTGGCGCCGAACGGGTGCCCGGCGGCGAGCGAGCCGCCCCGCACGTTCAGCCGGCTGCGGTCGATCGCGCCGAGCGGCTCATCCAGCCCCAGGCGCTCGCGACAGAAGACCGGATCCTCCCACGCCCTCAGCGTGCACAGGACCTGCGCCGCGAACGCCTCGTGAATCTCGTAGAAGTCGAACTCGTCGAGCTGCAGGCCGGCCCGGGCGAGCAGCTTCGGCATCGCGTACGCGGGCGCCATGAGCAGGCCCTCGCGCCCGCGCACATGATCCACGGCCGCGGTCTGGGCGCCGGTGAAGAAGGCCTCGACCGGGATTCCGCGCTCGGCCGCCCACTCCTCGCTGGCCAGCAGCACGGCCGAGGCGCCGTCGCTCAGCGGCGTCGAGTTGCCGGCCGTCAACGTTCCGTCGGGGCCGCCGAAGACCGGTCTCAGCTTCGCCAGCCGCTCGAGACTCGAGTCGGGGCGTAGGTTCTGGTCGCGTTCGAGACCCTGAAACGGCGTCACCAAATCCGCGAGGAAGCCGGCCTCGTAGGCCGCGGCCAGGTTGCGGTGGCTGGTCACGGCCAGCTCGTCCTGCTCCGTCCGGTTGATCCCCCACTCGCGGGCCATGATCGCGGCGTGCTCGCCCATCGACAAGCCGGTCCGAGGCTCGGCGTTGCGCGGAATCTCGGGCACCAGCTGCTGGGGGCGGAGCTTGGTCAGCGCGCGGATCCGTCCGCCGTTGCCGCGGGCGCGCCTGAGCTCGAGAAGCTCGCGCCGGAGTCCATCGTTCAGGGCCAGCGGCGCGTCGGAAGTGGTGTCCACGCCGGCCGCGACCCCACACTCGATCTGCCCGAGTGCGATCTTGTTCGTCACCAGGATCGCCGTCTCGAGCCCGGTCCCGCAGGCCTGCTGCACGTCGTAGGCGGGAGTCTCGGGCGCGAGCGTCGAGCCCAGCACCGCCTCTCGAGTCAAATTGAAGTCGCGGCTGTGCTTCAGCACGGCTCCGGCGGCGACCTCCCCCAGGGCCTGATCCTCGAGCCCGTACTTCGCGCTCAGCGCGTTGAGCGTTGCCGTCAGCATGTCCTGATTCGATGCTGTCGCGTAGGGACCGTCCTGGCGGGCGAACGGGATGCGGATGCCGCCGAGCACGGCCGCCCGGCGGACGCTTGGATTCATCGCGCTGCTCCTATGACTCTGAGGTTGTTACAGCGCTGTAGCTTAGTCGCCGGCGAGGCTCGCTTCCGACGCCTTCGTCGTCGTCGTCAACGCGCCGCCGGCGGTGGCGCGGCGGACCAGCGCTGGGGCGAGCAGACGTAGCGCGGCGGCCAGCCAGTACCACCGAGGCACGTAACGCTCCGCCTTGCCTCCCGGACCGGCTTCGAGGATCGCCTCCGCCACGCGCTCGGGCTCTGAGACGAGCCATCGGGTCTGCGGGCGCGCCGGCAGCTCCGCTGCCGGAAAGCCTTCGGTGCGCACGAACCCCGGCAGGACGAGGCCCACGTGGACGCCATGGCCAAGCTGCTCGGCGTAGAGGGCGTCGCTCCAGCCGACCAGCGCGAACTTACTCGCCGAGTAGGCACCGGAGTTGGGGCGCGAGACGCGGGCCGCGGTGCTGGCGACGTTGACGATCGCCACCCGGCGGTGCGGTTTCTCGGCGGCGGCCGGCACCGCGGCCGCGGTTGCACGCAAGAGCGGCAGCAGGGCTTCGGTCAACCGCGCCGGCGCTTCGAAGTTGATCCGCATGTGCCGCTCGAGGTCCGCCCAGCCGACGTCCTCGAAGCGCCCCCGCCACGCCGTGCCGGCGTTGTTGACGAGCAGGTGCAGCTGGCCTGCGTGCTCGCGCTCGAGCGTCTCGCGGACCTGTGCCGGCGCCTGCGCCGCCGTCAGGTCGACCGCCACGACCGTCGCACCGCCAAGCTCGGCCGCCAGCGCGCGCAGCTTCTCCTCCCGCCGCGCCACGAGCACCAGCCGCACGTCTCCTTCGCGCGCGAGCCGGCGCGCTGTCGCCTCGCCGATCCCGCTCGAGGCGCCAGTGATCAGGGCGACGTAGGACATGCGGCGCGGGCTCGAAGCGCCATCTCGAGCTCGAAGCGTCCGTCGGGAGCATCGATCCGGTCGCCCAGCAGCTCGCGGAGCTTGGCGATCCGGTAGCGCACGGTCTGCGGGTGGACGTGGAGCTCGGCGGCGATCCGCGGCGTGTGCCGCTGGTGTGCGAGCCAGGCACCAAGAGTGCTCAGCAGCCGCTCGCGCTCGGGCGCCGGCAGGCCATCGAGCGGGGCCAGGCGCTCGCGCACGAACGCCTGAGCCATCGTCTCGTCCTGCAGGACGATCACCGCGGCGAGATGATCGGCGACTCGCGTCGGGTGCTCGGAAGGCAGCGCTCCGCGGCCGAGCAGTTCGAGTCCGGCTCGTGCCCAGCGCAGCGAGCGGTGAGCGTCGCGTGGCGCCACGCTCGGCCCGAGCGCGGCCGGCGTTTGCTCGAGCGCGTGGCGCAGCGCGCGCGTTTGTCCAGGACCGTCAGGATCGGGAAGCACGAGTACGGGACCATCGGCGTCGCCGCTCACGAGTGCGTTGGCGTCGAGCCGGCTCG
>Ga0213876_10002194_pt1 | contig 11516 bp, 5 predicted proteins | sample BarmaccomBMRX_R9_FD_160113 | JGI IMG/M metagenome (GOLD analysis project Ga0213876, IMG submission 160113) | Root-associated microbial communities from Barbacenia macrantha in rupestrian grasslands, the National Park of Serra do Cipo, Brazil - RX_R9 | ecosystem: Host-associated > Plants > Roots...
AGACGCCGACCTTGCCGGACACCGGCTCCGGCAGCGTGTACTCGAGCAGCAGCTCGTCATCGAGATAGCCGCGAAGCTGCGTGCCATCCACCGCGATCCGCATGCGATGCCACTGGCCGAGCTTCAGCGGCACGTCGTGCACGCCTTTCTTCACGAAGCTGCGCTTCCCCTGCTTGAACGTCCAGAGGACCAGGTTGTCCTCTTTCCCGTTGAAGCGGACGGTGAGGTAGTCGCCGTTCGTCTTGAGGTTGAAGAGGATGCCGGCGCATTGATCGAGCTGCCCGCCGAGGAGGCGGAAGCGCATGGAGATCTCGCCGTTCGTGAAGCCGGGAACTTCTTTCGCCACCGAGTAGGGGAAGTACGCGTACGCCTTCACGCTGTCGATGAACTCCTCCTGCTTCGCGCCGTAGAGCGTCCGCGCTTTCGCCGCGAGACCGGCGGACGGCTGGCCTTTGATCCACTGCCGCCCGTCGACCTGCAGCACCGGCTTGCCACTGTCGTCATTGGCGATGAACCAGTCGCCGACGACGGAGAGGAAGCGCGCCGACGCATGGCCGGCACGCTCCTTCGAAAGGGAGATGACCTGCGGCTGCGCCGCCGCGAACAGCGACGACGCAACCGTGATTGCTGCAACCATTGGCATGACTCGGATCATCAGAACCTCGCCCTGATCTCGAATTGATATTGGCGGCCCGGATCGACGTTGCTGATCCCGCCGAGCGGGACGCCGAACGTGGAGAGTGCCTGGCCGTTCGTGTTGTTGCCGAACACGCCGTTGCGGCCCACGACGTTCTCGCGATTCGTCAGGTTCAGACCTTCGGCGCGAATGGAGAACTGGCGGCCGGCGATGCCGAACGACTTCTCGAGGAAAGCGTCGAGCGTGAAGGTCGACTCGTTGCGTCCCGCGTTGCGGCCGACCACGCTTCCGTCGATCACCGGCCGGTCCGTGTTCGCCGCATCGCCGTTGTTGTCCGCGCCGGTCGTGAGGTTGAACGGACGGCCGGAGGCTGCCGTCACGACGCCGCCCACCACGAGTCCGAACGGCACCTCGCGCCACGCGGTCAGCACGCCGCGATGGCGCTGATCGAGCAGGCTGTCCGCCCACTCCGCGTTGAACGCATTCACGTCATTCGGATCGCCGCCCGGGGCGTCGGCCTCGATGTTGTTGCGCGCGTGAGACCAGGTGTAGCTGGCGAGCACGCCCGCGTGCTCGCTGAACGTGCGGCGCGCGGTGAGCTGCACGCCGCGGTACTTCGACTCGCCGAAGTTCGTCGTGACGAGGATGCGGCGATACCCGCCTGCGACCGGCGCGATGGGCCGCGTTCTGTCCGCGTCGACGGCCGAGCGCGTCTGCCCCGGCTGCGTCCGCACGAACGCGCTGGGAGCATTCGCGTCGAGGTTCCAGGGGATCTCCGTCGTGTGCGCGTAAACGCCGTCCACGGAGAGGAACCAGTGCGCGAGCAGCTCCCGCTCCAGGCCGAGCGTGGCCTGTTGCGTCCGCGGGTTCTGCAGCTCGCCGGGATAGAAGCGCAGTTTGGAAACGTCGAAGAACCGGCTGTAGTACGAGGCGCGATCGGGACGGATCGTGATGTCGCGCGCCGGCACGCTCGCGCCGGTGGGCAGCGCGGGCAGCGGCTGCAGCGAGGTGGGGAAGCCGAGCTGGCCCGGCGCGGCGCTGAAGTTGAAGAATCCCGTGGGGCCGCCGAGCTCCCACGCGGCGTCGATGTTGGACGCCAGTTGCGAATAGAAAACGCCGTAGCCGCCGCGCACGACCGTGTCGTTGCGGGGCGTCCAGGCGAAGCCGAGGCGCGGCGCCAGGTTGTTGCTGTCCCCGGTCAGCCGCTGGCGGTCGTAGCGCAGGCCGGCGTTGATGGTCAGCGTCTGGAGCGGGCGGAAGTCGTCCTGCACGAACACGGCGTACAGGTCGTCGTCGAGCGAGTACGTCGCATTGCCGAAGCTCTGCGTGTAGCGCGTGACGTCCGCGATGGTGAGGCTCGACGTCGGCACGGTCGGCGCGATGCCCGTGCGGAACGTGAACTGGCCGAGGGAGAACGGCGCGCCGAATTCCTGGCCGTTACCCCCCGAGCTGGAGTGCACCACGTCGACGCCGGCACGCAGGCTGTGCGCGCCGCCGAGCCAGCTCACGGTGTCGGCGAACTGGTACTGATCGTTGTGCAGCTTCGCGACCCGCGACTCCCCTTCCGTCGACACGCCGGGCCGGACGAACTGCGTCGAGATCTGATGCGGCTCGAACTCCGTGATGGGCGCGCCGCGCTGCGCGATCGCGCGCGCTTCGTTGAACAGCGCCGAGGACAGCATCAGGGTGTCGGAGAGCTGCAGCGAAGACGTCTCGCGGCGGAAGGTGCGGCCCGCGCTCGGCAGCGTCACGCCGCCGACCACATCGGCCGGGTTCGTATCGCGGAAGCGGTCGAGATTCGCGCGGGCGAAGAGCTGATTGCCCTCGCCGAGGGCGTGATCGACGCGAATCATCGCGAGCGTCTGGCGATAGGAGCCGGTGTAGACGCCCGGCGCGAGCGCGGAGGTGATCACCGAGTCGCGGTCCTGATCGTTGTACTCGAAGGCGGCGAAGAAATGCGTGCGGTCGCGGACGAGCGGACCGCCGATCGTGGCGCTGATCTGGCGCAGCTCGTCATCCGCATCGATGTGCGTGACCGGCGCGGAGGACTGCAGCGAGGCCGGGCGATAGAGCGCGATGACGTCGCCGGAGAGGTCGTTCGTGCCGGAGCGCGTGACGACGTTCAGCACGCTGCCCGTCGTGCGGCCGTACTCGGCGCTGAACGGATTGGTGAGCACGGTCAGCTCGTGCACCGCGGAGAGCGGGATGTTCGTGAAGATCGTCTGCCGTCCCCACGAGTCGTTCGCGGTGCTGCCGTCGATCGTGTAGCTCGTCTGGCGCCGTCCGCCGCCGTTGACGACGAAGAGCGTGTTGTTGAGGAAGAGGTCTCCGGTCCCGCGCGCGGGACGCACGGCGGAGTTGAGGAGGGGCAGCGACGTGATCTTGCGGCCGGCCACGGGAATCAGCCGCAGCGCGTCTTCGTCCAGCCGCGTGCCGAGCTCGGGCGAGTCGGCGCGCACGTGCTCCGTGGTGCCGGTGATGGTGACCGCTTCGGCAACGCCCGGCGTGAGACGCACGTTCAGCGTGGCGGTCTCGCCGGCGCGAAGTACGAAGGGGCCGTGAGCCACAGGCGCAAAGCCGGTGGAGGAGACGGTGAGGCGATAGGAGCCGCCGACCGGCAGCGTGCCGAAGGCGTAGTCGCCGGCGCTGTTCGACATTGCGGTGCGGCTCGCTCCGCCGTTCGTTTCTTCCAGCGTGGCGGTGGCGCCGGCCAGCGCGGCGCCGGTAGCGTCGGTGACGCGGCCGCGGATCGAAGCCGTGTCCGCGGTTTGAGCGAACACGCTCATGGTGAGGCAAAGCAGGATCAGCAATGCTGATGACAATCGCATGTGTGTTTCTCCGATGAGAACGGATGGCAACACGGCCTCCGCGCGTTCCCACGCGGCGTGTTGCGTTCTGCGGAAGACGAGCGCCCCGAGGCGGCGCTATAGGTTCAGGCGGCGGGTAGCGAGGAGCACGTCGCGCGCAGCGAGCGGCCGCGCGCCGCGCGCTTTGGCGGCCGGAGTCCGCTGTTGCGGGAACTCCGCGCGGCGTTCGAGGACGAGGAAAAGGAGCAGGGACGGGCCGGCCGTCTCGACGCTGTCGGCGCTCGCATCGAGGCGCGGCGTCGACTGTATCGCCAGGTCGGGACGCAGAGCGCTGCGCGGCCGGAGATGGCCGCCGTCGCGGTCGCCGTCGACCCATGCGATGACGCCGGCCTCGCCTTCGCGCGCCGGCTCGCCGCGATCGTCATCGACCAGCGTCGCCGCGCCGCTCGCCGCAGCCTTCAGACGATCCTGCGAGATCGCGAACTTCGCATCGACCTCGAGCTCGATCTCCCGTCGCTCATCGCCTGCCCGAATCAGGATTCGGGCATCGCCGGTCTCCACGTTCGGGACCTCGAAGGTGAAGCGCCGACGGTCGAGGTCGAGGTGGGGCGTGATGCGATACGCGTAGTGCCCGCCGCCGTCGACGGAGAGAAACGCTTCCCACTCCTCCGCGAAGCGCGGCACATCGGCCGACCAGCGAAGCGTGGCCGTCTCGCCGCCGCGGAGCACGGCGCCGTCGACCGGCTCGTCGAGCCGGACGCGGATCTCGGCCCCCAGCGGCAGCGCCGCGAGGAGCGCGAGCGCGCCCATCAGCCTCGGAAGAAATCGCATCGGTGCGCGTCATGATCGCGCAGGGCGGGCGAAAAGCGAAAGACAGCGCTCCGATCCGTATGATTGTTCCGACATGCTGGACCGGAAGTGGCCGATCCGAGGATGGCTGAGTATCCTCATCGCCGCGGCGGCGTTGCCGCTCCTGCTCCTGCTCATCGCCATGTTCATCTGGCAGGTGCGGCGCGAGCGCGCGGAGGCGCGCGATGCGGCGTTGCGCATCGCGCGGAACACCGCGGCGCAAATCCTCGCGCAGCACGAGCTTTCGGTGACGCTGCTGGCGCGGATGGCGCACCGCCCGGCAATCCGCGACTTCGGCGGACCCACGTGCGACTCCCTCTTCGGCGTCGTCGATCTTTTCCCGCAGTGGACGGACCTCCTTTTCTACGACGCGCGCGGCCGGCTGGTCTGCACCGCGGCGCCGGCGGGCGAGGACGGGGCGCTCTCCCTCGCCGTGCAGCGATCGGTCTCCGGCGGCATCGGCCGCGTCGCGCCACCCCACGGCCCGATCGTGCGGCTGGTGCGAGGACACTGGTTCTCCATCGTCACCCATCGCGTGACGGGCAGCGACGGCACTTTCCGCGGAACGCTGGCGGTGCTGCAGACGCTCGACTTCGCGCCGAGCGCCCTGCTGCAGCCGAACACAGTGGTCACGATCCTCGACCGCAACGGCGTCGTCGTGGCCCGGACGATCGAGGCCGAGCGGCTCGTCGGCTGGAAGGCCGCGGACGCCGAGGTGGCGAAGATCGCGATGCGGGAACGGGAGGGGCGGGCGGAGGCGCGCGGCCTCGACGGCGTCTCCCGCCAGTACGGCTTCACGACGATTCCGGCACTCGGCTGGACGGTCTCTGCAGGCGTCCCGACGGCCGACGTCATGCGCCCCGTGCAGGAGACCTTCCTCATCGGGGTGAGCGGCGGCATCGCGATCATCCTCCTCGTCACGCTGCTGGCCAGCGTGCTGTCCCGCGGCGTCGAGAAGCCGGTCAGCGCGCTCGTGAAGGCGGCGGAGGCAGCGGCCCGCGACGGCTACGGGCGGGCCGAGTCGGCGGGAGGACCGCTGGAGATCGCGCGCCTCTCCGCCGCGTTCAACGAAATGGTGGAGCGCCGCTCCGCCGCCGAGGCGCGGATGATGGAGAGCGAGCGCAATTTGAAGGCGCTCTCGGAGCGGCTCCTCACCGTGCAGGAAAACGAGCGCCGCCGCGTCTCCCGCGAGATCCACGACGACCTCGGCCAGGCTCTGACCGCCTTGAAGATGGACGTGATCGGCCTGCTGGAGAAAAGCCGACACGCTCCGGAGTCGGGGCCGCTGGTAGAGCGGATTCTTCACACGCTCGACTCGACCGCCACCGCCGTCCAGCGCATTTCCTCCGAGCTCCGCCCCAGCGTTCTCGACGACCTCGGCCTCTTCGCCGCGATCGAGTCGGAGGCGCGGCTGTTCGAGGAGCGCAGCGGGATCGAGTGCGAGATCTCCTTCCCGGACGAGCCGCCCGACCTGGACGGACCGGCGGCGACGGCGATCTACCGGATCTTCCAGGAGGCCCTGACGAACGTAGCCCGGCATTCGAACGCGAGCCGGGTCGAAGTGCGCTTCCGGGAGCGCGGGGACGAGGTGTTCCTGGAGATCCGCGACGACGGATGCGGCATCACAGCCGCACAGTCCGCCGATCCGGCCTCGCTCGGGCTCGCCGGCATTCGGGAACGGACGGACATGCTGGGCGGCACGGCGATGATCGAAGGGGTGCCCGGCCGAGGAACGATCGTGTCGGTGCGGATGCCCGTGGGGATGGAGAGGGAGAGCGGGACATGATCAACGTATTGATCGTGGACGATCACGACATCGTCCGCGAGGGCGTGAAGCAGATCGTCTCCGACACGACAGACATCGCTATTGCGGGCGAGGCGCGCACCGGAGGCGAGGCGCTTTCGGGGATCCGTCGCGGCAAGTGGGACCTCATCATCCTCGACCTCAACCTGCCGGATCGGGCCGGGCTGGAAGTGCTGTCCCAGCTGCGCACGACGGCGCCCCACATCCCGGTCCTGATCTTCAGCATGCATCGGGAGGCGTCTTACGCGACGCGGGCGCTGAAGGCCGGCGCGGCCGGATACGTCAGCAAGGACAACGCGCGCGCGCACCTCGTCGCGGCCATCCGGAAGGTGGCGCGCGGCGAACGGTTCCTCACGCCCGACCTCGCGGAGAGCGTCGCCTTCGGCGTCGTCGACGCGGCCGTGGAGAACGTGCACGAACGGTTGTCCGACCGCGAGTTCCAGGTGCTCTGCCTCATCGCGGCGGGGATGCCGCCGCGCGAGATCGCCGCGGAGTTGAACCTGAGCGTGCGGACGGTGGGAACGCATCGCACCCGCCTTCTGGCGAAGATGGCGCTGCGAAACAATGCGCAGCTGGTCCAATATGCCATCCAGCATCACTTACTGCCCGAAGGCAAGTAAGCAGTTTGCGTACAGAAGCGTCGGTGAATTCGCTCGCGCAGTTGCAGCAGTCGGCGGATGTCGCGGCGGGGGTCGCGCAACGATGATGCGTCGTCCCCCGGTCCCGACTCATGACGACATCGCCAGCGCTTCCTGCGGAGCGCCCGCCCGTGCTGCTCATCGACGACGATGAGCTGATCTCCCGCTCGCTGCGCGACTATCTCGTCGGGCAGGGATTGAAGGTCGACGTGGCCCTCGAGCCGACGGCGGCGGGCGCGCTCATGGCGCGCCGGCAGTACGGCGCGGTCGTCGTCGATCCCTATCTGACCGGCGGCATCCACAGCATGCAGCCGTCGCTCGTGGACACGATCCGCGCTCTTCAGCCCTACAGCACGATCATCGTGCTGACCGGCTATGGCTCGTCCTCGCTGCTGCACGCCGCGGCGTCCGACGGGGGCACGATCGTCTGTTCGAAACCGCAATCGTTCCTGGAGCTCAGCGAGCTCCTTCACAGCATTCCCATCCGCCATTCCAAGGAGAGGTTTCTATGAAGCGTTTCATCGTTGCGGCATTGCTGGCCATCGGACTGGTCGGCAGCGCGAACGCGCAGACCGCCGTCGTGGACCCCGACAAGTATCCGAATCTGGCCAACCCCATCGTGATGGCCCAACCCGGAAAACTGCCGGACATCGCGGAGTGCCGCGATGTGATCAACCAGACGGTCATCGACCTCGTGAACGAAAGCGATGTCGATCCGGGCGAAGTCTACGAGGCGAACCGCCGGGCGCACCCGAACATGATCATGGAGCCGCCGCCCGTGGAATGCGCGAGCAAACTTTGGAACGCGATCCGCGCCGACGGGCTCTCGCTTTCGGGCAAGAGGGTCGTGGTGCCGCCTGGCACCGAGGCGCTTTCGCTGCGCCAGTATCCGGTGGACTCGCTGTTCGATCTGCACGCGAGCTCCGCGTCGATCGGCACGAACGTCAATCCGGCGGGCGGCGTCGAGGGGTATCAGGGCGAGACCGCGATCTCGATCGACCCCAACAACCCGCAGCACATGGTGGCGTTCTCCAATACCTTCTACAAAGATCCCGCCCCCGCGTGCCAGTCGCCGACCGGCGGCACCGCGAACACCTACGGCACGATGGCGCTCTTCGGCTCGATCGACGGCGGCACGACCTGGACGTACAACTGCGCGCCCTGGCCTACGGGCGCGACGGGCGGCGTCACGGGCGCGGCCTTCTGGTTCGGCAGCGATCCCGCGCTGGCCTGGGACAGCAGCGGCCGGGCCTACGCCTGCTACATGCTCATCTCCCAGAACTCGGCCGGAACCGCGTCCGGCGCTTCGATCGTCGTGGCCCGCTCCGCCGACAACGGCACCACGTGGCAGAACCTCGGCATCGTCGTCAACAACATCACCTCCTCCACCGCCGGCGACGACAAGGAGATGATGGCCATCGACAACACGTCGGGCCAGCCTTTCTCCCACCCCGGCCGCATCTACGTGATCTGGGATGCCGCGAACAAGGAGAAGATCGCCTACTCGGATGACGGCAGCACCTGGACCACGGTCAACTTCGCCTCGAACACCGGCGCCATCGGCGGCAACGTCGTGGTCGGCGCCGACGGCACCGTCTACGTGATCTGGAACCGCTACAACGTCGAGACGATCGTCTTCTCCAAGTCGACCGACGGCGGCGCGACCTGGACGGCCCCGCAGGTCATCTCCACGATGTCCCTGCAGTCCTTCGGCACGAACAACACGCCTCCGGCGCAGAACTCGCGCGGCGTGAACGCGTTCGGCTCCATCGACATCGACCGCAACCCCGCCTCGCCGTACTTCAACACGCTCTACGTCTCTTTCCCCGACTTCCCGACCGGCACCACCACCGGCGCCGACATCAACACCTACGTGATCCGCTCCACGAACGGCGGCACGAGCTGGTCGTCGCGGGTGAAGGTGAACGACGACAACTTCGGCGCCACGCAGTTCTTCCCCTGGCTGTCCGTCGATCAATCCGACGGCTCGGTGAACGTGTCGTGGTACGACACCCGTCTCGACCCGCTCAACCGCAAGACGCAGATGGTCTACGCGCGCTCCATCGACGGCGGCGTGTCGTTCGAGCCGAATCTGCTCGTCACCGACGGCGGCTCCGCCTGGCGCAACAACGTCAGCTACGCGGACGAGAACAGCGTCGACAACCCGACGTTCAACGGCAACCAGTACGGCGACTACTCCGGCATCGCGGCTCTGAATCGCCAGGTGCATCCGCTCTGGACCGACTCGCGCTCGTTCTTCCCCACGGCCGATACGGTCTCGCCGACGCGCCGGGAAGACAACGGCACGTCCACGATCGTCAACTGCTCGGCGCCGAACGCGCTGATCGCGCCGCTGGTCAACTCGACCAGCGCGCCGAGCGTGGTCGTCTCCTGGAGCGCTCCCAGCTCCTGGGGCACGAACGCGACGGGCGGCACTTACTCGGTGTACCGCAACACCTCGAGCACGTTCCCCGGCGGCTCGCCGCTCGTCTCCGGTCTGACCGCGACGAGCTACGCGGACGTCACGGGCGTCGCGGCGACGACGTACTTCTATTTCGTGCGGGCGACGAACAACTGCCCCGGCACGGTGCTGACGCCGATGTCGACGGACTCGCCCGCCTCGCCGTCGGTCATCTTCGGCAATACGGGCAACGCGGTCGGTACGCTGCAGGGAACGGTCACCAGCGCCGGCAACCCGGTGAGCGGCGCGACCGTCACCGCGGGAACGCTGACCGCCACGACGAACGCCAGCGGCTTCTACCAGTTCGCGGCCATCGACGTCGGAACGTACACGGTCGGCGCGAGCGCCACCGGTTATGCCAGCGCGTCGGTCTCCGGCGTCACCGTCGCGGACGGCCTCACCACCGTCCAGAACCTTTCCCTCTCGGCGCTCACGGCGTCGAGTTCCTGCTTCACGGACACGACGTACACCGACTTCGGCGCCGGCACCGGCACGAATGTCGAGCTCACCACCAGCGTCGGCGACGTGAAGCTCGTGGTCGCCTCGGGCGGCCCGAACGTCCCCGACCGCCATGCGGATGACAACGGCTTCGGCTCCGGCTACGGCTTCAGCTCCACGGCGATCATCGGCCAGACGTTCACCCCCACCGTCACGGCGAACGTGACGAAGGTCGACGCGAGCCTCTGGTGCTCGGGCTGCTCGGGCACGAACCCGAACATCACGATGGAGCTCCGCACCACGGCCTCCAGCCAGCCGGTCATGACCGCAGGCGGCCTCCTCGGCTCCTCCACCGTCACCGGGACTTCCAGCGGCGTTCCGGCACCGTTCAGCTTCACGTTCAACGTTCCGCTCACGGCCGGCACCCAGTACGCCGTGGTCGTGCGCCTCGTGTCGAACCGCGCTACCGGCACGCAGGCCTGGTCCGCGAGCAGCGGCGACGTCATGACCGGCGGCCGCCGCGTCACCTGCACGACGACCACGTGCTCCAACCCGACCGGTACGAACGCGAACAGCGATTTGCTGTTCATCGAATACAACACCACGCCCACCGTCTACGCGACGAGCGGAACCCTCGTGTCCGTCGTCCGCGACAGCGGCGCGGTCGCCGGCTCGTCCGCCAACTGGAGCACGCTCTCCTGGACGGCCACGACGCCCGCGAACACCTCCGTGCAGTTCCAGGCCGCGGCCAGCAACAGCGCGTCGGGACCGTTCAACTTCGTCGGGCCCGACGGCACCGCGGCCACGTTCTTCACGACCTCCGGCGCATCGCTCTCCCAGTTCAACGGGAAGCGCTATCTGAAGACCAAGGCCATCCTCTCGACCACCGACACCACCACCACGCCGACGCTCAGCGACGTCACCGTCTGCAAGTCGGTGGTGAGCTGCGACGGGGAAGTTCCCACCGTGACGCCGACGCCCGCGCAGGTCTGCGCCGGTTCCACCGGCAACACGGCGAGCGGCCCGGCGGGCATGAGCAGCTACGCCTGGTCGATCACCAACGGCACCATCACCTCGGCCACCAACGCACAGTCGGTGACGTACACCGCCGGCTCCGCGGGCAGCGCCGTCCTGTCGCTGACCGTCACGAGCGCGTCCGGCTGCCAGACCGTCGGCACGGCGACCGTGCCGGTGAATGCGATCCCGGCCGCACCGACGATCACGCCGGCCGGTTCCGCGGCGTTCTGCACCGGCAGCAGCGTCACGCTGACCTCGAGCAGCGCGACCGGCAACCAGTGGTACCTCAACGGCAACCCGATCGGCGGCGCGACGAGCCAGACGTACGTCGCCTCCGCCACCGGCAACTACACGGTCGTCGCCACGACGGGCGGTTGCCCCAGCGCGCCGTCCGCGGCGACGGTCGTCACGCAGAACGCGCCTCCCGCCGCGCCGACCATCGCCATCAGCAACCTGCAGAACCTCACCGTGAGCGGCTCTTCGGGCTCCTTCACGTTGACCTTCAACGGCCAGACGACGACGGCACTCGCCTTCAATGCGAGCGCCGGATCGATCCAGGCCCAGCTCGGATCGCTGCCCACGATCGGCGGCGTCGGCGGAACGGTGAGCGTCACCGGCACCGGGGGCGTCTTCACCGTGACGTTCGGCGGCACGCTGACCGGCCCGCAGCCGCAGCTCCTCGCCACTCCCGGCGGCGGTGTGACTGTGAACGTGACGGCGGCGGCGGTCTGCGCTTCGTCGACCGGCAACACGGCCAGCGGCCCGGCCGGCGCGGCGACGTACGCCTGGGGCATCCCGAACGGCACGATCACCAGCGCGACCAACAGCCAGACCATCACCTACACCGCCGGCGCAGCCGGCACCG
>Ga0213876_10002195_pt1 | contig 11515 bp, 11 predicted proteins | sample BarmaccomBMRX_R9_FD_160113 | JGI IMG/M metagenome (GOLD analysis project Ga0213876, IMG submission 160113) | Root-associated microbial communities from Barbacenia macrantha in rupestrian grasslands, the National Park of Serra do Cipo, Brazil - RX_R9 | ecosystem: Host-associated > Plants > Roots...
GCCAGCGTCGTCGATTTGCCGGAGCCAGTCGGGCCGGTCACCAGGACGAGACCTTTTTTCAGCATCGACAGGCGTTTCAACACCGGCGGCAGATTGAGTTCGTCGCAGGTCAGCACCTTGCTCGGGATCAGGCGGAACACGGCGGCGATGCCGTATTTCTGATTCAAAAAATTCGCGCGATACCGCGCCACGCCCGGAATTTCGTAGCCGAAATCGACATCGCCGGTCTCCTCGAAGACCTTGATTTTCATCTCCGGCGCGATCTCATAAACCATCGACTGCAACTCATTGTTGGTGAGCGGCGGATAATCGACGCGGATGAGGTCGCCGTTGATGCGCAGCATCGGCGGGTTGCTCGTGGAAAGGTGCAAGTCCGAGGCTTTCTGCTCGGCCATGAGTTTGAAAAAAGCGTCGATGCGAGCCATGCGAAAAGTGTGTTGCCAGACCGAAGCTTCTGAGAGCTAGAACGGTGCCAGCCGCGCGCGGCAGCGATCTCTGTTTGCCCCGAGTTTCAACTGCGGCTAATGCTTCCGCCACTTTTTCTCTCGCTCTATGGATTCCAGCCCTGCCGGCCAATTGCTGCTCGTCGGAGTGCCCGGACCGGAGCTGGACGCTGCGACGGCGGCGATCCTGCGCCGCGTGCAGCCGGGCGGCTTCATCCTGTTCACCCGCAACCTCGTCTCGCCTGCGCAGACGCGGCGGCTGCTCGACGACTTGCGCGACCTGTCCCGCGTCGAGCCGATCCTCACCATCGACCAGGAAGGCGGGCGTGTTTCCCGGCTTAAAGCCATTGGCACCGAGCCGCCCGGCGCGACGCAATTGCGCGAGCGCAACGATCCCGACCTCGTGCGACGCCACGGCGAACTCACCGCCCGGCTCCTGCGGCTCTTTGGGTTTAATCTCGACCTCGCGCCCGTGCTCGACCTTTGCCTCGACGGCAACGAGGAAGCGGATAATTCGCTGCGCGGCCGTTGCTACGGCACCGACGTGCCGCAGGTGCTCCGGCTCGCCGGCGCGTTCAGCGACGCGTTGCGCGCGGGCGGCATTCTCAATTGCGGCAAACATTTCCCCGGCTACACCGCCGCCGGCAGCGACGCGCACCACGAACTGCCCGTCATCGACCGCAGCCGCGCCGAACTCGACGCCACGGAGCTGGCGCCGTTCCGCGATTTCATCGCGCGCGGCGCGCTCGACAGCACGATGGTCTGTCATGCGCATTATCCGCAGTTGGACACCGAACATCAGCCCGCGTCGCTTTCGGCCAACGTCATCCGCGGCCTCCTGCGCGAGGAACTGGGCTTTCGCGGCCTCGTGATGACCGATGACCTCGACATGGGCGCGATCTATCATCGCTACGGCTTGGAAGACGCGCTCCGCCGCGCGCTGCTCGCCGGCAACGACCTGGCGATGATCTGCCACCGCGTCGAAGCGCTGGGTTCCGCGCGCGATTTTCTCGCCGCGCAACCTGCCGCGCTGCTCGACCGCGCGCTTGCCGCCGTCGCGGATTTCAAGCAAAAGCTCGCTCCGCCGGCGCCGGTTTTCAGCGAAGCGGCCTTTCGCGCGATTGACGCGGAAATCTGGGATCTGCGCGTCGCCACGCTCGGCGCCGAAGCTGCCGCGCAACGCAGCCCCGAGGACGGCAAACGCTCGCCGGTGGAGATTTACTGAGCGCTCGCTCAGTCCTCCACCTTCACGCTCGTGCCGACTTTCACTTTTTCGTAAATGCGCGGCGCGATGTCGGCGGGCAGGCGGATGCAGCCGTGGCTGGCAGGATAGCCAGGCAGGATGCCGATGTGAAAACCGACGCCCTCGTCGGTCAATCGACAAAAATATTTCATCGGCGCGCCTTCAAAGTGCGTGCCGGCCGGCGCGGAATCGATGCGCGAGCTGACGCCAGCCCGCACCGTGCGACCGCCGCGATCCACGTAGTTGCCGTAAATGTTCGAATGATGGTTCAGCTCTTTTTCCTTGATGCGAAAACTCCCCGTCGGCGTCGTGTGCCCGCGCCGGCCGCTGGAAATCGGCGAGTCGATGGCGACCTCGTCTCCCACCATCAGGTAAATGCGCTGGCGGGAGAGCGAGACGACGACGTGCGAGTTTTCCGGCGTCACCCGATCCAGCACCCGCGCGGAGATGACCGCCGGAGCCTGCCGCGACGAGAGTTCGCTCACATCCCGCTGCGGCTGCCGGCGGAGGAAAAATCCGCCGCCCTCCGCGCTCTGTGCCGCCGGAGTGGGCGACCACAGCACGCCCGGCGGGCAGAGCAGGGAAACGCCGCCGACCAGGGCGAGGACGCGCGGAGCCAGCCGCGACCACCGCGAAACAGACGAGGAGGAAAAAGAAAATAACTGCCAGTCACGAGAAAGACTTGAGAGACGATGGCTGTGCGAAGAGGTTTTCATGCAGAAGCAGCGAGCGGGCAACGCGGATCAAGCGGGACTGGGCTTGGCTTACCGACTTGGAGACGGGATGATAGCCGCTGCAATTCTGGAAGCCAACACCTATGTTCCGCCCCCACGCGCTTGATTTTTTTGGACGCTTAAAGCCCGTTTTCAGGATCATCGCCTTCGCCGGCGCGCTGGCAGCGGTGCCGGCGGCGCGCGCCGATATCCGCCTGCCCGCCACGCGGCAGCCGAGCGCGCAGGATCAGACGGTGCGGCTGACGCTGGGCGACCAAGTGGACATCGTGCTCTCCGGCTACTCGGGCGCACACGGCGGCCTGGATTTTCTGCTGCGCAGCAACCCGGCCCACGGCACGCTGAGCACCCCGCGGCCGACCGGGCGCGACACCGCCGTGGTCACCTACTCGCACCGCGCGGCGGACGGTCCGGGCGTTGATGCGTTCACCTTCGCGGTCCGCGCGCAAGGCTCGGCCGTTTCTGCGGCGGCCACGGTGCGTTTGCAAATCGTCGATCCACCGCCGCGGGTGATCGTGCTCACTGACCCGTCGGAAATGCGCTCCGCCGCAGGCGCGAACCGGCCGCCCGTGGAATTCGGCGCGGTCAAAGTCGGCGAGGAAGGGCATCGCGAGGTGACGCTGGAAAATGCCGGCGGCGGCGTGGCCTTCGGCGCGGTGGAACCGACGGCGCCGTGGAGCGCGGTGGCGGCCGACGATGCCGATTTGACGAACAATGCCGCACCGGTCTATCGGCTCGGGCGCGGCGAGCGGCAGAAATTCGTCCTCATCTTCCGCCCCGGCGTGGCGCGGCGCTTCGAGGGAGAACTGCCACTCGGCGCTGGCAGCGGCACGTTGCGCCTCGTCGGCACCGGCCTGCCCTCGGCCAACGTCGCGACGTCACCTGCACCCACGCCGCCGGCGGAGATCATCATCGCGCCCACGCCCACGCCCGCGCTCGCTGTCCGCACGCCGTCGCCAACGTCTTCGCCGCAGCCATCACCCTCGCGAGCCGGCCAGACACCGTCGCCAGCGGTGTCTTCATCAGCCACTCCGACGCCGACGCCGGCGCTGGCAGTCTCCACCGCCGAGAGCGATGTCGGCGAGGACACCGTGGGCGATTCGCCCATCGTTGGCCTGTGGCTGGCCGGCGCGGATCGCCACACCTTGACCCTGAGCTGGAATTACCCCGCGACGCCACCAACTGTCGCGGGACCGTGGCCGACGCACTACCGGGCCGAGTTGCAAAAGGTCCGGCCCGGCGCGGATGAAATGATCGTCGAATGGCAGCGGCACACGGAGGTGCTCTGGTCCAGCCAGGGCGGCAACGGCGGCCCGCAAATCTGGCGCGCGTCGTTGCGCGGGCTGCCGGCTGGCGTCACGCACATCGTGCGCATCGTCGCGCTCGATGCCAACGGCAACCCGTTCTCGCCGTCGCCGTTTCTCATTGCCCACACCCTGCCGCCGCTGCATCCGCTGGGCGTGTTCACCTTGCGCCGCATCCTGCTCGTGGCGCTGGCCGGCTGCGGATTTCTCGCCTGGCGGCAATGGCGTCAGCGGCGTGAGGAAGCCTGAGGAAGCTGCCGGTTCACGTAACGGCGCACCTCGAAGTCGGCGGTGGTGAAGACGATCTCCGCGCAGTCGAACAGGTGCTCGAACGGCGGGAAAAATGTGTCGCCGTCCGCGATGTCGCGCGGCACCAGCGTGAGCAGCAGTTCCGAACAGCGCGGCAACGTCTGGCGATAAATCTCCGCGCCGCCGGCGACGAAAATTTCCGGCACGGGATAATCCTCGGGCCGGAACGCCGCGAGGTCGGGCACGACGACGACGTTATCGCTCGCGGGCAAATCGTCGCCGCGCCGGGTGACGACCAGATTCAACCGGCCGGGCAGCGGCTTGCCGCCGAGCGAATCAAACGTCTTGCGGCCCATGAGCACGCCTTGACCCAGCGTGGTTCGCTTGAACCAGCGAAAATCCTCCGGCAAATGCCAGGGCAGGGCATTGCCGCGGCCGATGACGCGGTTGCGGGACATCGCGGCGATGGCTTTCATCGTGGGCTTATTTTCCGATGCAAAATTTGGCGAAAATCTCGCCGAGAATTTCTTCCGTGTCCGCGCCGCCGATGACCTCGCCGATGGCGTCGAGCGCGGCGCGCAGTTCGAGCGCCACGATTTCCGGCGGCTCCGCGCGCGTGAGCGCCTCGCGCGCGGTGACGAGCGCGGCGCGGGCGCGGCGCAGGCAATCCTGATGCCGCGCGTTGATGGCCGCCGCGCCGGGATTCCACGCGACCTGGCCGCCGGTGACCGTCGCGTAAATCGCGTCGGCCAGCGCGTCGAGACCTGCGCCCGTCCGGCAGGAAACGCGGATCGCGCCGGCGAATTTCGGAGCGTTCCAGCACGGATCGAGTCCGAGGTCGATCTTGTTAAAAATCAGCAGGCTGGCCGGCGCATCGGGCAGCGGCTCGGCATTGATTTCTTTCACCGTCGGTGAGGACTGGCTCGCATCGACGACGTGCAGCGCCAGGTCCGCTTGCGCCAGCGATTGCCGTGTGCGCGCGATGCCGGCGCGCTCGACGGCGTCGGCGCTTTCGCGCAAGCCGGCGGTGTCGATCAAGCGCAGCGGCAGGCCGCGCACGTTGATGAATTCTTCAATCGTATCGCGCGTCGTGCCGGGCGTCGGGCTGACGATGGCGCGGTCGTGGCCGACGAGCGCGTTGAGCAGGCTCGATTTGCCGACGTTGGGTTCGCCGAAGATGACCGTGCGCACGCCTTCGCGCAGGATGCGGCCCTGGTCCGCCGTGGCCAGCAGCGCGTCGAGCGTGGCGAGCGCGGCGTCGAGCCGGGCGAGAAATTTCGCGCCGGTGTCGGGATCAATGTCTTCGTCGGGAAAATCAATGTAAGCCTCCAGGTGCGCGACGAGGCCGAGCAGGTCGGCGCGCAGGTCGCCGACGCGCGCGCCGAGCCGGCCGGCGAGTTGCTCGCGCGCGGCGCGCAACGCGAGGTCGGTGCCGGCGGAGATTACGTCCATCACGGCTTCGGCCTGGGTCAAGTCGAGCTTGCCGTGCAAAAACGCGCGCTCGGTGAATTCGCCGGGCCGCGCGGGCTGGGCGCCGGCGGCGAGCAACGTTTCCAGAACCCGTTGCGTGAGCAGGATGCCGCCGTGGCAGGTGAGTTCGACCAAGTCTTCGCCGGTGTAGGAGCGCGGCGCGCGATGGAGCGCGACGAGCACGTCGTCGAGCGGCGCGGCGTCGTTCGTTGAAAAAATCTGCGCGCGATGTTGCCGGCGCGAAGCGAGCGCGGCGAGCGGCCGGCCGTTCGCCGGCTGGCAGACGCGTCCGACGATCTCGATGGCTTGCGGTCCGCTCACGCGCAAGAGCGCAATGGCGCCTTCGCCAAACGGCGTGGCCACGGCGGCAATCGTGGAACTGGAATCGAGCGGGTGCGTCACGACCGGCGAACGATAGCGGAAAATTCCGTCGGAATTGAAAAAATCAAAACCCCCCGGCAACTATCCAAAGTGAGGCCGCGAGTTTGGGAAAAAAGCGGCTTCGGCTGCGAACCGCCGTGTTCACCGCCCGGTGGGTGCGCCTGGTTGATCGTCAAACCTGTTGAATTCCGGATACAATCGCTCCGCGCAACGCGGGCAGATGCCATGGGTGAATTCGACCTCGGAATGCTCGCGCAGGTAGCTCTCGATTTGCTGCCAGTAGCCGGCGTCGTCGCGGATGTTTTTGCAACTCGCGCAGATGGGCAAAAACCCCTTGAGCGTTTTGACGTGCCCGAGCGCGTCGCGCAACTCGGTGACGAGCCGTTCGCGTTCCTTCTGCGTCGCGCGCAACTCCGCTTCCATCAACTGATGCTCGACCACCGCGCGCTCCAGCTCCGCCACGATCCGGCGCGTGGCGAGATGCGCGGCGAGCTGTCGGCTGAGCTGCCGCAGGGCCAGCAACTGCTCGGTTGAAAGCTGCCGCGGCCGGCGATCCATGACGCAGAGCGTCCCGAGCGCGTGCCCGGCGGAGGAGCGCACGACGATGCCGGCATAAAAGCGCAGGCGCGGCTCCTGCCGCACAAACGGATTGTCGGCAAAGCGCGGGTCCGCGTGCGTGTCCGGGACGATCAGCAGGCCGTCGGGCGCGGCGACCGCGTGGGTGCAAAACGAAATCTCGCGCGGCGATTCGTAACGCTGGCCGAAACCGAACTCGGCTTTGATCCATTGACGGTCGCGGTCAATGAAGGAAATCAGCGCCAGCGGCGTCTGGCACAGCGTCGCCGCCAGTTGCACCAGGTCGTCGTAAATGCCTTCCAGCGGAGTATCCAGGATGTGGCAGCACTGGAGCGCGTCGAGACGCGGCGCTTCCTGGGATTGAGCGGAGGAGACGTTCATCAGGACGAGGTGCGATGGTGAGCTGGACTCTGCGGCTGGATGGACAACGGCTGGGTTCCATTCGTTCAATCCACACAGACCCAGGGGCAGCTTGGCCGCCTTTACCTTGACTCGATGTCAGGGGCAGCGCCGAGCACCTTGCGCAAGGCTTCCACGCAGCGGCGGTTCTGCTCCATCGTGCCGACGGAGACGCGCACCCACTCCGGCAGCCCGTAGCTGTCCATCGCGCGGATGATGATGCCGCGCCGCAGGAGCGCCTCGAAAACCGCGCGGCCACTGCCGACGTGGACGAGCACGAAGTTCGCGTGGCTCGGCACGAACTCGCGCCCGAGCGCGGCGAAGTTTTTTTGCAAAAACGCGCGGCCTTCATCCGTCACGGCTTTCGTGCGCGCTTGATGTTCCGTGTCGCCGAGACTCGCGAGCGCGCCAGCCTGGGCGATGCCGTTGGCGTTGAACGGCTGGCGGGTTTTGCCGAGGATGTCGATCAACTCCGCCGGGCCGAGTCCGTAGCCGATGCGCAGATTTGCCAGGCCTTGGATTTTTGAAAACGTCCGCATGACGATCACGTTCCGGCCTTCGAGCACGTAACGCACCGTGTCCGGCGCGTCGGCGGGATCGAGAAATTCGTAATACGCTTCGTCAAACGCCACGACGACGTGCGCCGGCACCCGCGCCATGAATTGCTCAATGGCGGCGGGCGAGACAATCGTGCCGGTCGGATTGTTCGGACTCGCGATGAACACCTGCCGCGTGCGCGGCGTGATCGCCGCCAGCGTGGCGTCGAGGTCTTGCACGAAGCCCGGCCGCTCCGGCACGAGCACCGTTTTGGCCCCGAAAAGCTGCGCCATCAGCGGATACACGGCGAAGGCGTGCGCGCTCGTGACGACCTCATCGCCTGGCCGCAAAAATGCGTGGCCGAGGAATTCGATGATCTCATTCGAGCCGTTGCCGAGGATCACGTTTTCGCGCGCCAGCCCGTGCCGCGCCGCGACGGCTTCGCGCAAATAATAGCCGCCGCCGTCGGGATAAAAATTCGCCCGCTCCAAAGATTCGCGCATCGCCGCGACGGCCTTGGGCGAAGGGCCGAGCGGGTTTTCGTTGCTCGCCAGTTTCACGATGTCGCCAGGCGCGAGACCCAGCTCGCGCGCGAGGTCTTCGATGGGTTTGCCCGGTTCGTAGGAGACGAGGTCACGCAGTTGCGAGTTGGCGTTTTGCCAGAGCGAGGAGGTCATGCGTAAAGCGGAGAAAACGAAAAGCCTAGCGTCGGACCGGCCGCCGGGCAAACTGCCGCCGCTCCCTTGCTCCCGGCGCGGAAGCCATTTAAGAGTCCCCACGATGCATGGCTCCCCGTTGTTGTTCGCCGCTTACCTCGACAATCTGCTCCAGCGCCTCCAGGGCGGCATCACGTTCTGGACGTGCTTCGGCCTCGTGGGCAACGTGTTGTTTTCCAGCCGGTTTTTCGTGCAGTGGTATGTCAGTGAAAAACGCGGGCAGAGTGTCATTCCCGTTTCGTTCTGGTATCTGAGTCTCGTCGGCAGCCTTATCACCAGCATCTACGCCATTCATCTCGGCAGCGTGCCCTACATTCTCGGCGTGTTGCCGCCGACGTTCATCTACGCCCGCAACTTGGTCCTCATCGCGCGGGGGAAAAAATCGCCGCCCGGCACGGTTCCCGCCGACGCGGAAGTCACCGTCGATCCGCACGCGCCCGCTGGCACGCATCCGCAAAACATGCCGCTGGCGCATCCGGTGCCGCCGCCGGAGGAGGACCATGCGGCGCCGCCCGCAGCAGCCGCCGCCGTCACGGGGAAAGCGGCCTGACGTCGGTCGCTACTGGGTAGGGACGTTGCGCCGAAATGTCCGTTGCTTCTTCGGACGGCTCGGCGAGCCGTCCCTGCCAAATTGCGCCGCCGGCGGAATTTATTTTTCAGCGCGCACCTTTTGAGCGATGGGTTTCCGCTCGCCTTCCGTCGCCGTCGTCATGCACCGTCCGGAGTCTTCTCACGCCTTGGTTTATTTTGATAACAACGCCACCACTGCGCTTGATCCCGCCGTGGTCGAGGCCATGCTGCCGTTTCTCACTGAGCACTACGGCAATCCCTCCAGCGCCTACAGCTTCGGCAGCCGCGTCGGCAAGGCCGTCGAGCACGCGCGCGAGCAAGTCGCCGCGCTGCTCGGCTGCGAAGCGCGCGAGGTCATCTTCACCTCCTGCGGCACCGAGGGCAACAACACCGCGCTCGCCAGCGCGCTCGCCGCCGACCCCGACCGCCGGCACGTCGTCACCACAACGGTCGAGCATTCGGCGGTGAAAAATCATTGCGAACGCCTCGCCCGCCAAGGCTACGAGATCACCTGGCTGCCCGTCGATGCCCGCGGCCGGCTCGACCTCGCGCAAGTCGCCGACGCCATCCGCGACGACACCGCCGTCGTCTCGGTCATGTGGGCCAACAACGAAACCGGCGTGCTTTATCCCATCAAAGAAATCGCCGCGCTCGCCCGCGCCCGCGGCGCCTTCTTCCACACTGACGCCGTGCAAGCCGTCGGCAAAATCCCGCTCAACCTGCGCGAGCTGCCGCACGTCCATTTCCTCACCCTGGCCGGCCACAAGCTCCATGCGCCCAAAGGCGTCGGCGCGCTCTACGTCAACCGGCGGGTAAAGTTCGCGCCCTACCTCATCGGCGGCAGCCAGGAACACAACCGGCGCGGCGGCACCGAAAACGTCGCCAGCATCGTCGCCCTCGGCCAGGCCGCCGAACTCGCCGCCGCCGCGATGGAGGATGAAAACACCCGCGTCCGCGCGTTGCGCGATCAATTCGAGCGCGGCATTCTGGAAGCCATCGCCGGCGTCGAGATCAACGGCGATCCCGTCGAGCGCTTGCCCAACACGACCAACCTCTTTTTCCCCGGCCTCGAAAGCGAAGCGCTCCTCGTGTTGCTCGACAAAGCCGGCCTGTGCGCCAGCGCCGGCAGCGCCTGCACCAGCGGCTCCGTGCATCCCTCGCACGTCCTCACCGCGATGGGCCACAGCGCCACGCGCGCCCGCGGCAGCCTGCGCTTTTCCTTCAGCCGCTTCAACACCGCCGCCGAGATCAACCGCGGCTTGGAGATCGTCGTCCACGCCGTGGAAAAACTGCGCGCGCTGATGCCCTCGACGATGGCGCTGGTTTCGTAGTGCTAGGCGAGAACGAGGATCGACTCGCCAGGATCAGCCTTGTGTGCGCGAATGTCCTGCTCGCGCGTCGTGATAAGCCGCACGAGTTGCTGTCGAGTGCAATTGCCGATGCGCAGCCAAACAAGCTTGGGCGGGTGACCGTAAAGCAGGCTGCGCTGCTGGAAGTCAGAATCCTTCGAGACGAGGGTGAAGCCGTTGACCCGTGCATACTCCCACACCTCCTCGTCGGTCCGGCCGAGCAGCCCGCACTCACGGACATGCGCGCTGCCGGGAAAGAGAGTCGCCAGCAAGCGGGGCAGCTTGGGCGACAGGTTCTCATCAAAGAGCAGCCTCATGCGGGACGACGTTCAGGCGGCGATCACGGTCTGCGGCGAACGCAAAGCACGCCTGGATGTCGTCAGCGGTGAGATCGGGAAAATCGTCGAGCACCTCGGCAACAGTCATACCGCCGCCCAGATAATCGAAAACATCAGCCACTGAGATGCGCGTGCCGCGAATGCACGGCTTGCCGCTGCGGATGCGTGGATCAATGACGATGCGCTCGCGGTAGTTCATGGCTACAAAGGGTAGAATTCCGGTTTTTGCGAGTCAAGTTGCGCGCCGCAACCTCAGCGAACCGCTCGAAGGCTCTTGGTTGGAGCACCGGGTTTCTCTCGTTTCCAAGTGCAACTTGGGAACATGGGAAAACACGGTTCGCTGCACTTCAGAGCTAAGCTCGTTCTTGAAGTCGTTGTATCTGCTGAAGAAGCGATATAAGTGTATGGTTTGGGTGATCTGCTGCCGCAAACTGCCCAAGATAGAATGCAATGTCCTTCGGATTGAGTTCGTCGGACTTAGCACCATTACAATCAATGCACGCCGCAACTAGATTCTCACGGGCAGTAAGAAGAGACTTCGGCAGATGCAGTCTTTCGATAACACGCCGAGGAATAACATGATGAGCGTGCATGGCAACCTCTGGCCTCGTCCTGCCGTCGAAAATGCAGGTGTAGTTGTGAAACTGTAAAACCTCATTTCGAATCTTCGCTCGCACCTGTGGAGATGAAGAGCGGCGAGTTGCCGGCGTTCTCTTGAGCGTCAGCAACTTTCGTTGCAGCATAGCTTGCGCGTCGGTCTGATCTTCGAGTGCTCGCAGTTGCTTCTCTAGCGACGTGGAAAAATAATGTCCCGCAGGCTGCTGAGATGCTTTCTCAAACGCGCGCACGAATGCCAAATATCTGTCACCGCTCGCAAGCTGTAATAAATCGTCTGATGAAAGGCCAAGCTCCGAGATGTTAACGGCCTCCGCAGGCTTCGTGCCTTTAAGGAAATATACAACATCGTAGAGCTTCCAAGAATAAATGGTCGGCATGTAAGACCGATTTGATGTGCCGGTAGCTTCACCAACGCCATCGGGAATCTCGACAGCAAGGACTAACGAATAAGGAGAATCCAGCTCAGCTACGTCCTGGTTGGAATTGAGAATTCCTGAATAGGTGTGGATTAGCTTTTGATCATGTTCGGACTGACAATCAACAAAAATGGCGTTTTGACCTCGCACCCAATCGAATCGGGCGAATATCGAA
>Ga0213876_10002196_pt1 | contig 11514 bp, 9 predicted proteins | sample BarmaccomBMRX_R9_FD_160113 | JGI IMG/M metagenome (GOLD analysis project Ga0213876, IMG submission 160113) | Root-associated microbial communities from Barbacenia macrantha in rupestrian grasslands, the National Park of Serra do Cipo, Brazil - RX_R9 | ecosystem: Host-associated > Plants > Roots...
TGCGGGCCGGGCGAGCTGGGCGAGGGGCTGTGGAGCCTCGGCCAGATCGTTGGCCACATCGCCAGCGGGCGGCTGATGTTCGGCGGCGCCTACGCCGGCAGCGGCTGGCAGCTGCCCAGGCTGCCGTACGACCCGGCCGACCAAGCCGCCTGGCTGCCGCTGCTGGAGTGGTCGGCCGCCAGCCTCAACGAGCGCTTGGCCGGCACGCCGGCCGCCTGGCTCGAGCGGCGGCTGGAGGCCATGGACCAGTCGGGCCTGCTCGTCGGCTGGCGGGTGCTCATGCTGCTGGTCGAGCACGAGGTCCACCACCGCTCGCAGCTGGATACCTACGCCGGTCTGGAGGGCTGGGCGGTGCCCGACCTGTTCGGCCTGTCCTTCGAGCAGGTCCGCCAGTACGCCAGCGACGCGCCCTGACTCTTCCTGTGAGTGATCAGCCGGCGGGGAGCGTGCGCTGGAGGAAGGCGACCGTCTGCGGCCACGCTTCCTGGGCCGCGGCGGCGTGGTGGAACAGCGGCGACGGGTTGTCGAAGGCGTGGCCGGCGCCTTCGTGGAGCTCGACCTGGCAGTTGGCGTGGCCGGCGAAGGCCGCGCCGATCTGTTGGGCCTCCTCGAGCGGCAGGTAGGGGTCGGCCGTGCCGAAGTGGAACAGGACCGGCGCGCTGACCTGGGAGGCCGCGTCCAGTTGGGCGGCGATGCCCGAGCCGTAGTACGAGACGACGGTGTCGGGCCGCGTGCGCGTGGCAACGTGATAGGCCAGCCGACCGCCCATGCAGAAGCCGAGCACGCCGGCCCGGCCGCCCGTCTCGGGCATCGCCCGCAGCGCTTCGAGGGCCGCGATCGCATCGTCGACGGCCTGCCCTTCGTCCAGGCGCTGCAGGTAGCCGAACGCCTGCTGCAGCCCTTCGGGGGTGTCCTCGGGCAGGGCGACGTGCTCGCCGATGCGCCAGTACAGGTCGGGGACCAGCGCCACGTAGCCGGCCCCGGCCAGGTCGTCGGCGCGGCGCTTGAGGTAATCGGTGACGCCGAAGATCTCCTGCAGCACGACGATGCCCGGACCGCGGCCGCTGGCCGGCCGAGCGACGTAGGCGGGCATCTGGCCGCCGTCGTGGGTGCTCACCTGGGTGGTGGTGTCCGCGTGCGTCATGGCGCTGGCAGGCTACACCAGCCGGCAGCCAGGCGCCGACACGTGCCGCGACCGCTGCCGCTGCCGCTACCATGAGGCCGCACGGCAAGAGGGGGGACAGCGTATGGGCGTTGCAGGGGGCGTCAGCTGGCGCGGGCTGAACCGCGCCGGTGCCGAGTACGGCAGCGACTGGGACGGCTGGACGGGCCAGACGTTCTATACGTTCCCGACGAGCGACGAGCTCGCCACCGAGCTGGACTACTACACCCGCAAAGGCTTCACCATCCTGCGCCTCCCGATCGCCTGGGAGCGGCTGCAGCACGACCTGTTCGGGGATCTGGACGCCAGCTACAGCAGCCAGGTCATGGCCTTTGTCGACCAAGCCAACGCCGCCGGCCTGCCCGTGATCGTCGACTTGCACAACTACAACCGCTACGCCAGCGGCTGTTTCGACGCCGCTGGCCTCCAGCTTCAGAGCTACACGCAGCACATCTACGGCGATGGCAGCCTGGATGTCACCCATCTCGTGGACGTGTGGACCAAGCTGGCCACCGCGTGCCTGGCCAGACCGGCGGTGATCTTCAACCTGATGAACGAGCCGCACGATTTCCCGCGCACCTCAGATGCCTGGTTCGCCGACATCCAGATGGTCATCGATGCCATCCGGGCGACCGGCGCCGCCCAGCTGATCCTGGTGCCGAACAGCCGTGGCTCGGACGTCGACCACTGGGATACGTACGCGCCAAACGGCGGCTCGCTCGACAGTCTGGCCGCCCTCCGCATCACCGATAGCGCCAACAACATCGCCTTCGACATGCACGCCTACCAGGACATGCCAAGCTCGCCGACGTCGTATGTCGACCTCGTGCGGCCGGTGACGGAGTGGGCGGCCAGCAACCAACGGCAGCTGTTTTTGTCCGAGCTGGGCGTCACCAATGGTGCGCCGAACGGCGCGGCGGCCATCGACACCCTGCTGCGCTATCTCGACGACAACACCGCGGTGTGGCTCGGCTGGACGGCCTGGAACCTGGCGCCCTACAACCTGACCCAAGACGGCAGCAACACCGTCGATGGCCCGCAGATGGCCTGGTACGCCCCGCGTCTCACGCCCGCCGGCTGCTGAGCGGCCGCGCCGGCCTCAGGCGGGCAGGGGCACGTCGAGGGCGCTGCACACCTCGCCGAGCGTGCGCCAGCCTTGGGCGTCGAGGGGCACCTCACCGGCCCGCCGGAGCTCGGCTGCCCGCCGCTGGCCACGTTCGCCGGGCACGAACAGCTCGTCTGTGCCGCGCGCGCGTGCGCCCGTCTTGACCTGGCCGATCAGTTCGTCCAGCCGCGCGGTGAACTGCTCGCGGGGCAGGAACAGTTCCGGGTCGAGCACCAGGAAGAAGTGGCCTTCGCGACCGTGGGTCACGCTGGCCGCGGCGCCGAAGCTGGCGCCGGTCAGCACGCCGGCCAACACCTCGACCAGCAGCGCCAGGCCGAAGCCCTTGTGCCCGCCGAACGGCAGCAGCAGCCCGCCGGCCAGAAAGTCCTGGGGGTCGGTGGTCGGTTCGCCCTGGGCGTTGGCGATCAGGCCCGGCGCCACCTGGCGGCCGGCGCGGGCGGCGAGTCGGACCTTGAAGCCGGCGATGGCGCTGGTGGCCATGTCGAGCACCAGCGGGAACTCGCCGCCGGTCGGCGCGGAAAACGCGAAGGGATTGGTGCCCAGCGTCCGCTGCCGACCGCCGGGTGGCGGCATGAGCGGTGTCACGTTGGCCGCGGCCAGGGCCACGAAGCCGGCCCGGGCGGCGCTGGTGACGTACGGCGCCGCGGCGATGAAGTGGCCGGAGCGCTGGATGCCGGCCGTCGCCAGGCCGTGCTGGCGGGCGTGGTCGATGCACCAGTCGATGGCCTGCTGGGCGGCCACGGCGCCGCAGCCGGCGTCGCCGTCGAGCAGCAGGCTCTGCGCTGTCTCGCGCACCACGCGGATCTGGGGCCGCGCATTGAGTGCCCCGGCGCGGTACCAGCCGACCACTTCGCCCAGGAACCACACGCCGTGATCGGGATAGCCGCGCAGCTCGGCGTCGAGCAGCACCTCGGCGATCTGGGCCGCGTGGGCTTCGGCGACGCCCAGGCGTTCGAGCACGCGCTCAAGGCACGCCCGCAGGGCCTCGATCTCGACCGTCTGCGCCGGCTGGCTGGACGTTTCGGTACCGGTCATGGGCGGGCCTTACAGCGGCGGCGTCTGGGCGCGGCTGACAACCTGGAGCACGTCGCCAATCCGCACCTGGCCTTCGGCGGCGTGGACCAGGTTCTGGCCGAAGAGCACGCCGCGCGGCACGCGGCGGTAGCGGGCCAGCGTCGCCAGCGGCTCCGGGCCGCGCTCGGCGGTGGCCTGGTCGGTGGTCGTCGTCACGCAGCGGGCGCAGGCCTTGACCACCTCGAACGGGACCGCCCCGATGCAGACGGCGGCCCAGGTGTCCTCGCCGTAGGGCGCACCCCAGCCGCGCACGACGACGTTGGGCCGGAAGCGGTTCATCGGCAGCGGCCGCTCCAGGCGGGCGTTCAGGTCGTCGAGCGATTCCTCCGAGATCAGCAGCACAGGGAACCCATCGGCGAAGCCGACCTGGTCGGTTGGCCGCGGCGCGAACGCGGGGTCGACGGGCCGCACGCTGTCGGCCGGCTGGCGCACCAGCCGCGCCGGCAGGCCGAGGTAGCCGGCCAGCCAGTCGGCGGCCGCCTGGCCCTGGTCGACGGCCACGACCGTGTCCCGCCAGACGACCACCTCGCGGCGCGGCCCGTCGTCGGTGACGGGGAGCTCGAAGCACGGCCTATCGGGCGCCGTGAGCGTGAGTGTTCCGTCAACCAACGTCGGCCGCACCAGCGCCAGACGCGGCTGCTCGCGCTGGGTCAGGAAGCGGCCGGCCGCGTCCGTGATCATCCACTCGCGATCGTGGACGATGCCGCGCGGTCCGAGTTCGGCCTGCTCCAGCGCCGTGCCGGCGCACGACTTGACCGGGTAGACGTACAGGCCCGTCACGCGCACGTCGCTCGCCACGCGCTAGATGCTACCCGCACCAGCCGTGACGTCGAGCGCTAGCAGCGCCAGGGTCTGCGCGGCGGTGGCGACCTCCTCGAGCGGGACCGATTCGTCGGGGCCATGGGCCAGGCCGGCGTCGCCCGGGCCGTAGTGCAGCGTCGGGATGCCGCCCAGCCCGGCCAGCAGGCGCAGGTCGCTGCCGTAGGGGGCGCCCCAGACGGCCGGCGGCCGGTCGGCGCCGCTGGCCAGCAGATGCGCGGCCCGCACGCGCTCGAGCAGGTCGCTTTCGGCCGCCAGGCGGCCCGAGGCGAACTGGCCGCCCCACCACTCGACCTCGACCGGGTGCTCGCGCAGCCACGGGTCGGCGCGGCTGGCCGCGGCGACCGCCGTCTCGAAGGCGGCTCGAGCCTCGGCCGGCGTCTCGTCGAGGGCCACGCCCAGGCGGCCTTCGGCCACCAGCAGGTCCGGCACCGACGAGGCCCAGTCGCCGCAGCGGACGGTGCCGATCGACAGCGCGTACGGCAACGGCCAGCGCCGCATCAGCGGGTCGACCGACGCGTTGCGGGCGGTTTCGAGCGTGTGCAGCGCCTGCCAGATCGGCCAGAAGCTGTCCAGGGCGCTGGTGCCCTCGGTCCGCCGCGAGGCGTGGGTGGCGTGGCCGTGCACCCGCAGGCGGAACGTCAGGGCCCCGGCGTTGGCCGGCACCAGGTCGAGCCCGGTCGGCTCGGGGATGACGCAGGCGTCGGCGCGCCAGCCGCGTTGGAGGAGGCCGTAGCTGCCCAGGCCGCCGTCCTCTTCGCCCACGACGCAGGCCAGCAGCACGTCGCCGTCCAGCCGGACGGCCGCCCGGCGCAGGGCGCGCACGGCCCACATGGCGGCTACCAGACCGCCCTTCATGTCGCAGGCGCCGCGACCGTACAGTCGTCCGTCCGCGATGTGGCCGGAAAACGGGTCGCCAGTCGTCCAGGCAGCCAGGTCGCCGGGCGGCACCACGTCGACGTGGCCGTTCAGCATGAGCGTCCGCCCGCCGCCGCGGCCGGGCAGGCGGCCGACGAGGCCCCAGGCTGCTTGGCGCACGACCTCGACGCCGGGGAAGTCGGCCTCGGCCGCCAAGACTGGCAGCGGCAGCGGCCACAGGTCGACCTCCAGGCCGTCAGCTGCCAACAGCCGCGCCAGCGTGTGCTGAATGGCCACCTCCTCGGCCGAGCCGCCGATGCTCGGCACCCGCACCAGCTCGGCCAGCAGGCGGAGCATCGCGTCCTGCTCGGCGGCGAGCGCCTCCCGTAGGCGTGCCCGCGCCTGCGCTGCGTCGCTCACCGTCTGCCCAGGGCCTGCTGGTACTGCCTGACCAACTGCGTGGCCGTCGCCAGGTCGGGCGGCTGGGCGCGCAGGGCGGCTTCGGCTTGCAGGGCCAGCATGTCGACCTCGGACGCGATGGTGATGCCCCGCGCCCGCAGCTGCTGGCACTTGGCCCGCAGCGCCTTGAGCAGGTCGAGCTGTTCGGCGCGCTGCTCGGCCGGGCCGAAGACCGGCTCGGCGGCCGCCTGCCAGCGTTCGAGGCCGATGCGGGCGGCCGAGAACTTGCCGGCCGCGACGGCGTTGGCGATGTCGCCCAGCCAGGCGCCCAGGCCGGCGACCTGGGCCGGCTCGAGGTGGCGCTCGGCGCGGCGCTGGCGGGCCTGGGCGCGGGCCAGGGCGGACTGGACCTCGGTTTGGTCGCGTTCGAGCTGGCCAATCTGTCCGTCCAGCCGTTCGAGCTCGGCGCGGATGCGCTGCTCGAAACTGGCGGCGGCGCCGATCGGATCGTCGAGCAGTTGCTGGCGGGCCTGGGCGACGGCCGCGCGGGTGGCCTCGAGCTGGGGCTGCACGCCCAGTCCCACGGCGCGGGCGCGGGCCGTGAGCTCGGCCAGTTGGCGCCCGGCGGCCTCGAGGGCCGGCTGCACCTTGGCCAGGGCGGTGTCGTACTGGCTGATCGCGTCGCGGGCGGCGGCGAAGGCGGCCTGCATGGTCGCCACCAACTGCTGGAGGGTGATCTGGGGCGCGCTCGGGTCGTCGAGCAGGTTGCGCTGGGCGAGTGGGATGTCCGGCGCCGCGACCGGCACCGAGGGGCCATTGAGCAGCCGGTCGATCTCGCGCAGCGTCTTGTCGTTGGACAGCAGCGGGCGCAGCGAGGCGCGCAATTCGGCCGCCCGGGCGACCTGGCCATCGAGCAGGGCGAACTGGTCGGCCAACTCGCCGGCGGCCTGGATCGGCCCGGCCAGCAGGGCCTGTGTCTGGCCGGCCAGCGGCAGGCCTTGGCGCACCAGGCTGTAGGTCGGCGAGTCTTGCAGCGCCCGCAGGTTGGCGCGTACTCGCTCGACCTGCTGCTGCCAGTCGGCCAGGGCCCGCTCGAGCGTGTCGCGGTCGGGCGTGGTGGTCACCTGGGGACGTCGTTGCTCACGGACGCGGGCGGAAGGTGATGCGCGTCCAGCGGCCGATCTCCAGTCGGTCGTCAGGGCCAACCGGGGTCTTGACGCCCGGTTCGAGCGGGCTGGGGCGGCCATTGAGGAAGGTGCCGTTGGTCGAGCCGAGGTCGGCGACTTCGAGCTGGCTGGAGGTAGTGTCGCGGTAGATCATCAGGTGCCGATGGGAGATGCCCGGGTCACTGAGGGCGATGGCCGGGAAGATGCCCCGCGACTGCGAGCGGCGGCCGACCAGGCTCTCGGGCGAATCCAGCGGAAAGGTGCGCTCCGGCGCGTCGGTCGGGCAGGGCAGGGCCGGGTCGGGGTCGACGTCGAGGCCCGGGTCGACGCTGACCACCGCCTCCCAGAAGCGCACGCCGGCTGGCGCCGCCGGCGAGGCCGCGGACGCGGCCGGGGCGGCGGCCGGCGTCAGGGCTGGATCGGCGGGCGCCGCGACCGCCTGGGCGCCGGCCGCATCGGGCGGCGGCCCGGGTAAGCCGGTGCGGAAGTCGTAGCGGCACGTCTCGCAGAAGCGCGCGTCGGGCTTGCGCTCCATGCCGCACTGGGGGCACGTCTGCACGCCGGCGGTCGCGGCCGGCGGGGCGGGGCTCGGTGCGGCGACGGCCGCACCCGCGAGCGCCGCGCCGGCCATGCGCGTGCCGCACTCGGAGCAGAACTCCGGGTCGGTCGAGGTGTGGCCCTTGGGGCAGATCATGGATTGGCCACCGGCCGGCGGGTGGCCCGCTTGGTGGTCGTGCTCTCCAGTTCGAGGTCCATGGTCGCCGCCTTGTCGACGCTGCGCTTGAGCCGCACCGTGCCGCTGGCGGCGTCCTCGACGTCGACGACCCGCTTCAGGCGGGCGGTCATGTCGTCGTTGTCCGACTCGGTTGCCAGCCGCACGGCCTTGCCCAGCAGGCGAGTAGCCGACTCGTCGTCGCCGCGCTCGCGCGCCTCCAGGCCGGCCTGGATGGCCTGGGCCAACTCCTCCTGGCCGGTGTAGTGGGCGACGCGCGGGTTGATGCGCGACGAGAGCGCCTCGTCGGTCGTCCAGGTGATGACCACGCGCCCGGCCGGCGAGCGGATCTCCTGCTCCTGGCCGGCCTGCTGGTAGACGACGCTGGGCCGCACCGCCAGCATCTCCTCGCCCAGCCCGCCGGGCGGGACCGCCACGTCGATCTGGTAGTCGCGCGACTCGCCGGGCGCCCATGAGCCGATCGGGTACTCGACGACCTGCGGGCTGATCCGCACGCCGCTGGCACTGAGGTCCTCGATGGTCGGATTCATCTGCTTGAGCAGGGTCAGCTGGGTGCCCTGCGGCGACCACAGGCGCAAACGCACGTTGGCTACGGCCTTCGAGGCCGCTTTCTCGACGGCCGCCCGGAAGGCGGCGGCGACCTCACCCGGGCCGGGGATCAGCGAGGCTTTGCCGTTGAGCCGCCGCGCCACCTCCTGGACCTCGCCGACGGTCCACTTGGTGCCCAGCCCCCAGCAGTCGCACTCGAAGACGCCGACGCACGCGTTCAGCACCGGCTCGAAGGCACCCGGCCGCTCGGTCTCGTTGTTGCCGTCGGTCAGGAAGATGGCCCGTCGGATCGCGTCCGGGTAGTTGACCAGCAGTCCGCGCGCCAGGTCCAGGCCCGTCGAAAACGCGGTGCCGCCGCTGCCGTGCAGCCAGTGCAGGGCGCTACTGGCGTTGGTCTTGTCGCCCGGCGTGGCCGGGCGGGGCGGCACGACGATGCTGGCCGTCTCGTCGAAGGCGATGACGCCGAAGATGCTCTGCTCGTCCAGGGCGTTGACTCCCTGGATGACGGCCTGTTTGACCGCCTCGATCGGGTTGCCGCTCATCGAGCCGGACTTGTCGATGATGAACAGCAGCACCCGCTGCTGCGGGGCGGCCACCAGGCCGGCCTGGGCCGCCTCGATGCTGGTCACCACCGTCAGGTGGTCGCCGCCCTCGGGCAGCGTCGGCGTGTAGTAGGACTCGAGGTGGAACGGTGCGGTCGGATCGGAAGAAGCCATCCAGTGCCCTCGTCGTTGGCGTCGTCGCGCTCACTCAGCTCAGCTGCAAGATGGCGGCGGTGATGTTGTCGCTGCCGCCGCGGGCGTTGGCAAACTCGATGAGGTGGCGGCTGATGTCCAGGGCCAGTGGCGCGCCCGCCGCCGCCTCGCCGACCAGCGCGCCGAGCGCGGCCGGGTCCTCGGCGTACTTCCACAGGCCATCCGAGCACAGCAGCAGCATCTGACCGGGCGACACCTCACAGGCTACGACACCCGCCTCGGGCGCCTCGCCCGGCGCGTCGACGCCGAGCGGGCCGAGGCAGCGGGTGATGGCGTTGCGCTCGGGGGCCTGGGCGGCTTCCTCGGGGCTCAGCCGGCCGGCGTCGACCATCTCGTTGAACCACGAATGATCGTGGGTCAGCAGCTGGCAGGCCGGCGGGTCGAGGTCGAGGCGGTAGGCGCGACTGTCGCCCACCCAGCCGACGGTCGCCTGGCCGGCCCGCACCACGGCGGCGACGATGGTACAGCCGGGCGCCTGCGACTTGCTCGGGTCGGCCGAGGCGGCATCGTCGGGCGCCGCGGCCGCCTCGGGTGCGGCCAACAGGGCGGCGTGGGCGGCGGCGATGGCCTGGCGCATGGCCAGTTCGGGCGCCAGATCCGTCCGTGTGGACTCCAGCAGGTGGGCGCGGGTCACTTCGGCCGCCAGTTGGGCCATGTGCTGGGCGTCGCGGGCGCTCGAGACGCCGTCGCACACGACCAGGACGTGGACCGCCTCGGCGCCGGCCTCGCCCACGCGCTCGGCGCCCAGCGAGAGCGCGTCCTCGTTCCACGGGTGGCGGCGACCGCGGTCGCTGATGCCGGCCAGTTCGGGCAGCGGCGCCTGCTCGACGTGGTCAAAGGCGCGGCTGGCCGGCGGGCGGGCTTTGCCACAGCGGGTGCAGAAGCCGTCCGGGTCGAACGCCGTGTTGCCGCAGGCGCACGGGGTGGTCGCTGGGTCGTTCGAGGCCGTCTGTGGCGCGGCCTCGTTGTTGTCGTCGACCAGCCGCGTCCCGTCGCGCTCGCAGAAGCGGCTCGGCTCGGGAGCGATGGCGCCACACGTCGGACAGCGCATCGTCTCTAGACGACGCTCCACGGACGCACGGCGTTGGCTTGGTCGATCAGGGCGATGCGCTCCTGGTCGGTCTGGGCGTAGCGGGCGCAGCGGCGCAGGCGCTCCTCGGCGCCGCGACGCAGGTCGGTCGCCGTGCACGGGCGCCCGAGCAGGCGCGTGCCGTTGGGCTTCAGTTGGCCGCGCTCCAGTTGGGCGGCGGCGGCCAGGAACAGGCTCGCGGCGGCCTGGTGGAGCTCCGGCGCATTGGCCGCCTCGTGGTGCAGGCCCTCGAGGATGTCCGAGGCGCGGGTCAGGTCGGCCTCGCTGGGCGGCCCGATGGCCGGGTCGATCAACGCCCGCGCCAGGGCGAGCTGGGCCGCCACGTAGCGGCTCGAGGTCGCCGGCACGCGCTCGTAGGCGGCCACCGCGCCGGCCCGGTCGCGCAGCTTCGAGCGACAGCGGGCCAGGCCGAAGGTGGCCGTCGTAAACGACGGGTTGGTGCGCGAGACGATGTCGTACAGGGTGGCGGCCGCCTGGAGGTCACCGGCGGCTTCGGCGGCGACCGCACAGGCCAGCTTCGGGGCCAGCTCGCCGGGCAGCTCGGCGTCGACCTGCTCGAACAGCCCCCGCGCTTCGTCGGGCCGCAGCTGGGCCAGCCGCAGCTTGCCGCGCAGCCAGCGCACGCGCCAATCGAACGGATCGACGGCCTCGATGCCCGCCAGCTCCACTTCGGCGTCGGCGAAGGCGACCTCCTCGATGAGGGTGCCGATCACCTGGAACTGCAAGTCGCGCGAGCCGGCGTACTGCGGTTGGCCGAGGGCGGTGCGCAGCATGGTCGCCCGGGCGGCCTCGCGCTCGCGATTGGCCGCCTCGATGACCGGCGCGGCCGGGTCGGCCGGGTTGGTGCGGGTGACCGGCAGGCCGTGCCAGCTGAGCCGGTCGGCGTCGGCGCCGGCGACCTCCAAGACGTCGGCCGAGAAGATGCTGCTCTCGGCCGGCGGGACCGGCCGGGTGGCGGCGACGACCAGTCGCAGCACGCCGCGCAGTTGGTCCTCGAGCTCGGCGGCCGACTGGAAGCGCGCGTCCGGGTCAGTCCGCGTGGTCTTGGCGATGAGCGCGTAGAAAGCCGGCTGGGCGGCCCAGGCCGGCACGTCCTCAGCCGGCGGCAGCCGATCGCGGTACTCGCTGCCGAACTTGAAGTCGGCCGTCAGGATGGCCAGGCCGCGGCCGATGGTGTAGATGTCGTGCTGGGGCGTGGGGGCGCCTTCGGGCGAGCTGTAGCCGCTGGTCGCGTACAGGGCGCCGGCCGACGGATCGTCGTTGTAGGCCTGGTGGACGGCGCCCATGTCGATCAGGGCGATGCGCTCGCTCTCGTTGTCGCCGCTGGCCGGTTCGAGCATGGCGTTCTCGGGCTTGAAGTCCATATACACCCGCCCCTGCTGGTGCATGTACGAGAACGCCGGCAGGATGCCCAGGATGTAGGCACAGGCCTGGTCGAGCGGCAGCGGCCCGCGCTCTTTGCGGAGCTGCATGAGGGTCTTGCCGCCGACGTACTCCATGACGATGTAGTCCGGCTGGCCACGGGCCGGGTCGCCCTCAATCAGGTCGTAGACCTGGACGATGTTGGGGTGCTTGAACGCCGACAGCGAGCGGGCCTCGGCGCGGGCCAGCTCGCGCTGGGTCTCGTCCTTGATGTTGAGCAGGCCCTTGATGACCACCCAGCGGGCCAGGTGCCTGGCCCAGGCCAGATAGATCCAGCCCAGCCCGCCGAAGGCGATCGGGCCCTTGACTTCGTACTTGCGGTCGACCACGTCGCCGGCTTGCAGACTGGGTTTGAAGGAGT
>Ga0213876_10002197_pt1 | contig 11507 bp, 10 predicted proteins | sample BarmaccomBMRX_R9_FD_160113 | JGI IMG/M metagenome (GOLD analysis project Ga0213876, IMG submission 160113) | Root-associated microbial communities from Barbacenia macrantha in rupestrian grasslands, the National Park of Serra do Cipo, Brazil - RX_R9 | ecosystem: Host-associated > Plants > Roots...
CAACGCCATCACCGAGGAGACCGGCGCGCAGATCTCGATCGAGGACGACGGCACCGTGTTCGTCGGCGCCACCGACGGGCCGTCCGCGCAGGCCGCGATCGACAAGATCAACGCGATCGCCAACCCGCAGCTGCCGACGGCGGGCGAACGGTTCCTCGGAACTGTGGTCAAGACAACCGATTTCGGTGCGTTCGTGTCGCTGCTGCCCGGTCGCGACGGTCTGGTGCACATCTCCAAACTCGGCCGGGGCAAGCGCATCGCGAAGGTCGAAGACGTCGTCCACGTCGGCGACAAGCTGCGCGTGGAAATCGCCGATATCGACAAGCGGGGCAAGATCTCCCTGGTTTTGGTGGACGAAGAGGACGGCGCGAACTCAGCGGTCGCCGCTCCCGCCGCACCTGCCGATGCCACCAGCTGATCCAGGCCCAGCAGCTGATCCTGGTGCGGCTGCAGCACTGCGCCGCACCACTTTGCCGGGTGGCCTGCGTGTGGTCACCGAATACCTGCCGGCGGTGCGCTCCGCCTCGGTCGGGGTCTGGGTCGGCGTCGGATCGCGCGACGAAGGCGCCACGGTGGCCGGCGCCGCGCACTTCCTCGAGCATCTGCTGTTCAAGTCGACCCCGACCCGCACCGCGGTGGATATCGCGCAGGCGATGGACGCCGTCGGCGGGGAGCTGAACGCGTTCACCGCCAAGGAGCACACCTGCTACTACGCGCACGTACTCGACAGCGACCTGGCACTGGCCGTCGACCTGGTCGCCGACGTGGTGCTCAACGGTCGCTGCGCCGCCGACGACGTCGAACTGGAGCGCGACGTGGTCCTCGAGGAGATCGCGATGCGCGACGACGACCCCGAGGACGCGCTGGCCGACATGTTCCTGACGGCGCTGTTCGGTGACCATCCGGTGGGACGTCCGGTGATCGGCAGTACGCAGTCGGTGTCCGCGATGACGCGAGCCCAGCTGCATTCGTTTCACGTCCGGCGCTACACGCCGGAGCGGATGGTCGTCGCGGTGGCCGGCAATGTCGACCACGACGAGGTGATCGCGTTGGTGCGCGAGCACTTCCGGTCGCGGTTGGTCCGCGGGCGGCGGCCGGTTGCGCCCCGCAAGGGCGCGGGCAGGGTGACCGGCCACCCCGGGCTGCTGCTCGGCAACCGCGACGCCGAGCAGATCCACGTGTCGTTGGGCGTGCGCACGCCCGGGCGCGGCTGGGAGCATCGCTGGGCGCTGTCGGTGTTGCACACCGCGCTGGGCGGCGGACTGAGTTCGCGGCTGTTCCAAGAGGTGCGCGAGGCCCGCGGGTTGGCCTATTCGGTCTACTCCGCACTGGATATCTTCGCCGACAGCGGTGCGCTCTCGGTGTATGCGGCGTGCCTGCCCGAACGCTTTGCCGAGGTCATGCGAGTGACCTGCGACGTGCTCGGTGCCGTGGCGCGCGACGGCATCACCGAGTCGGAATGCCGCATCGCGAAGGGCTCGATGCGGGGTGGGCTGGTGCTCGGCTTGGAGGACTCGAGCTCACGGATGAGCCGCCTGGGTCGAAGTGAACTAAATTACGGTGAACACCGCAGCATCGAGCACACCTTGGAGCAGATCGAGCGGGTCACGGTCGACCAGGTCAACGCGGTGGCCCGCCGGCTGCTGAGCAAACCGTTCGGTGCCGCGGTTCTGGGTCCCTTTACCTCGAAACGGTCGCTGCCACAACAACTTCGGGCGATGGTAGGGTAGCCTCAAATGTCCGCCTCCTCACTCGCGCCGTGCCGGCGCTCGCCGTCGGCGAACTAGCCCGATGGTATTGGGCTTCTGGGACCTCATGGTGCCGATCGTCGGCGCGCCCATGGCCGGTGGCCCGAGCACCCCGGCGCTGGCGGCGGGGGTGTCGAACGCGGGCGGGCTGGGTTTCGTTGCCGGCGGCTACATCGGCGCCGAGCAGTTCGCCACCGACATCGCCGCGGCGCGTGCCGCCACCACCGGCCCGATCGGTGTCAATCTGCTTGTGCCCCAACCCAGTGTCGCCGACTGGACGCAGTTGGACTACTACGCCGAAGAGCTCGAAGAGATCGCCGACCACTACCACGTCGAGATCGGCCGGCTCGACTACGACTACAACGACGAGTGGGAGCGCAAGCTCGAGGTGGTTTCCGATGTGCGGCCCGAGATGGTGTCATTCACCTTTGGGACGCCGGCACCGGACATCGTCCGCCGCTTCAGCGCGCTGGGCCTTTTGGTGTCGGTCACGGTGACGTCGGCCTACGAGGCCGGGGTGGCCATCGCCGCGGGCGCGGACAACCTGGTGGTCCAGGGGCCGGATGCCGGCGGTCACCGGGGCACCTTCGCCCCGGACATGGAACCCGGCAGCGAAACGCTGCACGACCTCCTGGGTCGGATCGCGCACGCGCACCGCGACATCCCGCTCATCGCAGCGGGTGGGCTGGGCACCGCCGAAGACGTCGCCGCCGCGCTGGACAGGGGAGCGGTGGCCGCGCAGGTCGGCACCGCGCTGCTGCTGGCCGACGAAGCCGGCACCAATCCCGTGCACCGTGCCGCGCTGAAGCTCCCGGAGTTCTCCGACTGCCTGGTCAGCCGGGCCTTCTCGGGTCGGTATGCGCGCGGTCTGGCCAACAACTTCACGCGACTCCTCGATCACGTCGCGCCGCTGGGCTATCCCGAGGTCAATCAGATGACCGAACCGATTCGAGCGGCGGCGGTCGACGCCGACGATCCACACGGCACCAATTTGTGGGCGGGAACGGCGTATCGCAAGGCCATGCCCGGGCCGGTGGCCGAGATCGTTGCCAGCCTCAACCCGGGTGTGCACCCCTGAACGTCAGGTCAGCACGCTCGCCGGCGCGGTAAACGGCAAACCCAGGTCGCTGGCCACCTGTTCGCATAGCAGCGTGCCGTCGTGTGTCGAAAGGCCCTTGGCCAGTGCAGGATCCGATCGGCAGGCCGCCCGCCAACCCTGGTCGGCGAGCTTGAGTACGTACGGCATCGTCGCGTTGGTCAGTGCATAGGTCGACGTCCTGGGAACCGCGCTGGGCATGTTGGCTACGCAGTAGAACAACGCGTCGTGCACGGGAAAGGTGGGGTCGTCGTGGGTGGTAGGCCGGGAGTCTTCGAAGCACCCACCCTGGTCGATGGCGATGTCGACCAGCACCGCGCCCGGCTTCATGTGTGCGACAAGTGAATTCGATATCAACCGAGGTGCCCTGGCACCCGGCACCAGGACGGCTCCGATCACCAGGTCGGCCCGCTTGACCGCACCCTCGAGCTCGTAGGCCGACGAATAGCGGGTGCCGACCGTGCCCCTGAATTCGGAGTCGAGTTCGCGAAGCTTGTTGACGTTGACGTCGAAAACCATGACGTCGGCACCCATGCCGGAGGCGACGCGGGCTGCGTTGTACCCGGCGGTGCCGCCGCCGATCACCACCACGTCGGCCGCCTTCACTCCGGGGACCCCACCCATCAGCACCCCGCGTCCGCCGTGCGTCCGCATCAGGTGATAGGCGCCCACCTGGGCGGAGAGCCGCCCGGCGACTTCGCTCATGGGGGCCAGCAAGGGTAGCGTGCCGTCGGCGTGTTGGACGGTCTCGTAGGCGATTGCCGTTGCACCGGAAGCCAATAGCGCGTCGGCGCAGGCACGCGAGGCGGCCAGATGGAGATAGGTGAACAGGATTTGGCCGTGGCGCAGCAGCGAATATTCGCCCACCAGCGGTTCTTTGACCTTCAGCAGCAGGTCCGCTGCGGTCCATACCTGGTCTGCGGTGTCGATCAGCTGGGCGCCCGCGGCCTTGAAGTCGCTGTCGGTGATCGCCGAGCCCACTCCGGCGCCGGCCTGGACGAGCACCTCGTGGCCCCGCCGGGTCAGTTCGGCAACGCCGGCCGGGGTGAGGGCGACCCGAAATTCGTTGTTTTTGGTCTCGGTGGGAATGCCGACTCGCATGCCCTCAAGTGTGAAGAAAGCTCGAACAGGGAGCAAAGAGGCTGACGATAATTCTGTACATTCGTAACATGACTGAAAAGTCAACGGGACACACGGCTGCGGTCCGGGATGTGCCGAAGGATGTTCGGGCTAGCGACCTGGATGTCGTCGACCGCAAAATCCTGAGCCTGCTGCACGCCGACGCGCGGATCACCAACAATGCGCTCGCCGACGCGGTGGGCATCGCTGCGTCGACCTGCCACGGGCGTGTCAGGCGGTTGGTGGACGTGGGAGTGATCCGCGGCTTTTACACCGACATCGACCCGGTGGCGGTGGGACTGCCGCTACAGGCGATGATCTCGGTCACCTTGCAATCCAACGCGCGCGGCAAGATTCGCAGCTTCATCCAGCAGATCCGCCGCAGGCGCCAGGTGATGGACGTCTATTTTCTTGCCGGCGCCGACGATTTCATCCTGCACGTCGCCGCGCGCGACACCGAGGATCTGCGGTCGTTCGTGGTCGAGAACCTCAATGCCGACGCCGATGTCGCGGGCACCCAGACCTCACTGATCTTCGAACATCTGCGCGGCAACGCACCTATCTAGTTCTATGATCGGCGCATGACAACGTTGTCCGCCGGCCCTTCGGCTTCGGCGAGCGTGCGCATCGGCGCCCCTCCCGAGGTGGTGTACCAGCTGATCACCGACCTGCCGACGCTGGCCTCGCTGGCCGAGGAGGCCTTCGCGATGGAGCTCCGCAAAGGTAAGTCCGTCTGCAAAGGGGCGGTGTTCGTCGGTCATAACAAAAACGGTGACCAGGGCTGGACCACCCAGTGCCGGGTGACCGACGCCGAACCCGGCCGGCGCTTCGCCTTCAATGTTCGGTATGCCTTGCTGCCGGTCTCGCGTTGGCAGTACGACATCGTCGCCGCCGACGGTGGTTGCCACGTCACCGAGAGCACCTGGGACCGCCGGCCAGGCTGGTTCCGTAAGCTCGCCGGCTGGAGCACCGGAGTCCCGGATCGGGCTGCGGCCAACGCCAAGCACATTCAGCTCACCCTGGAGCGCCTCAAGCACCGCGCGGAAGGCGGATAGACCGATGGCCGGGCGCGATCCCTCGGTCGCCGTCGTCGGAGCCGGCATGTCGGGGTTGTGCGTCGCAATTGCATTGCTGCGCAACGGCATCACCGACGTCACCATTTACGAGAAGGCCGACGAGGTCGGCGGAACGTGGCGTGAGAATACTTATCCCGGCCTGTTCTGCGACATACCCTCGCGCGTCTACCAGTACACGTTCGCGACCAACCCCGACTGGACGCGCATGTTTTCGCCGGGCAGTGAGATCCAGGCCTACTTCCGGGGCATCGCGGACCGATTCGGGCTGCGGGAACGGATCCGGTTCGGCACCGAAATCGCCAGTGCGCGTTACGAGAACGGGCGTTGGGTGGTGCGCACGGACGCCGGTACCGAATCCACGGTCGACTTCTTGATCTCGGCCACCGGCGTGCTGCACCATCCACGCATGCCGTCGATCGCCGGTCTGGACGACTTCGGCGGGACCGTATTTCATTCCGCTCGTTGGGATCACAGCGTCGCCCTCCCGGGGCGCCGCATCGCGATCATCGGCACCGGGTCGACGGGTGCGCAGCTGGTCTGCGGTCTGGTCGACGTGGCGAGCAAGGTGCTGCTGTTCCAACGCACCGCGCAATGGGTGCTGAAGCTGCCGAATCCCCGCTACAGCAGGTTCACCAGCGCGACCCGCCGACGCGCTCCGTGGCTTGATCTGCTGGCCTACCGGGCATACAGCGCCGCCTACGACCTTTTCGCGGTGGGGCTCACCAAGCCCGGCTTGCGGCGAAAGATCATGGCAGCGCTGTGCCGCGCGAGCCTCTGGGAGGTGCGTGACCCGGAGCTGCGAGAAGCGCTGACTCCCGATTACACGCCAATGTGCAAGCGACTGGTGATGTCGGGCGGCTTCTACCGGGCGATGCAGCGCGACGACGTCGAACTGGTCACCGCCGGAATCGACCACGTGGAAGCCCTGGGCATCGTCACCGTAGACGGCGTCCTACACGAGGCGGACGTCATCGTGCTGGCCACCGGCTTCGACACGCATGCCTTCTTTCGGCCGATGCAACTCACCGGGCGGGACGGGATCGCCGCCGACGAGGTATGGCGCGACGGTCCGCGGGCCTACCAGACCGTCGCGATGCCCGGCTTTCCCAACTTCTTCATGATGCTGGGACCGCACAGCCCGGTTGGCAACCTCGCGCTCACCGCTGTCGCCGAATCGCAGGCCGACCACATTGTCGGATGGATACGGCGCTGGCGCCGCCAGGAATTCGACACCGTCGAGCCGACATCCTCGGCGACGGAGTCATTCAACTCCGAGCTGCGCGCCGCGATGCCGAACACGGTGTGGACCACTGGCTGCAACAGCTGGTACCTGGGCAAGGACGGGCTGCCCGAGGTGTGGCCGTTCACCCCCGCGGCGCATCGCGCGATGCTGGAACACCCGGACCCCGCGCAGTACGACCTGGCTATACTCGCCAGCACATGATGTCTAGCGCTGTGACATATGAGGTGGTTTTGTAAAGGTGGCTGCGATGTTCACCGTCGAGGACCGTGCGGCAGGTCCACGCTCGAAAGAATCCGGCGCGGCCGACCACGAACGTCTGGTGCTCGAGGCGCGTGACGTCAAGTTCGACTGGACAAAGCTGCCGTTTCACTACGTGCCCGAAGAGCCGATGGCCACCCACACCCTCAACGTCTTGCACCTGTTGCTGCCGGCCGGCGAGGAGTTCTTTGTCGAGGTGTTCAAAAATGCCCTGCCGCTGATCAAGGACGACCAACTGCGGTTGGACGTGCAGGGGTTCATCGGCCAGGAGGCGATGCATTCCCAGGCGCATTCCGGAGTGCTCGAGCACTTCGCCGCCGAGGGCATCGACGTGACGCCATTCACGGGCCAGGTCGGGTGGTTGTTCCAGAAGCTGCTGGGCGACCGGCCTCGGATGAGTACACGCCGACGGCGCAGTTGGCTGCTGGAGCAGGTTTCGTTCATCGCCGCGATCGAGCACTACACGGCGGTTTTGGGGGAGTGGATCCTGGACTCCCCGCAGCTTGACGTCGTCGGCACCGATCCGGTGATGCTGGACATGCTGCGGTGGCACGGCGCCGAAGAAGTTGAGCACAAGTCCGTGGCCTTTGACACCATGAAACATCTGCGGGCCGGGTACTTCCGGCAGGTGCGCGCTCAGTTGGCTGTTACGCCGGTGCTGCTGTTGTTGTGGATTCGGGGGGTGCGATTCATGTATTCCGTGGACCCGTACCTGCGGCCGGGAACCAAGCCGCGGTGGCGGGACTACATCAAGGCGGCCCGTCAGGGTTTGGTGCCCGGGCCGCTGCGCATGGCACGGGTGGTCGCCGGCTACTACAAACCGGGCTTTCACCCGTCACAGCTGGGCGGGCTTGGGGAGGCGGTCGACTACCTGGCCCGCTCACCCGCGGCGCGTGCGGCGCACTGACCAATGCCGGTCACCGCGTCGGACGGCGTCACACTGGCCGTCCACCACTACACCGAGGTCGAGCCGCAGCGTCCCACCGTGCTGGCTATTCACGGCTGGCCCGACAACCACCATGTGTGGGACGGCGTAGCCCGAGAGCTGCTGGACCGGCGGTCCAACCGATACAACTTCGTGGCCTATGACGTCCGCGGTGCCGGCGAATCATCTTGTCCGGCAAGCCAATCCGGGTACCGATTCGACCAGCTGCTCTCCGACATCGGCGCGGTGATCGACAGCCTCGGGGTCGGTCCGGTCCACTTGCTGGCCCACGACTGGGGCTCGATTCAGGCCTGGCCCGCGGTCGCCGACGACTCGATGGCGGGCAAGATCGCGTCGTTCACGTCGATCTCCGGCCCGGACCTGCGGTACGCGGGCACGTTCCTGCGCTCGGCCCGCACTCCGCGCGCCGTGGCCGACGTTGTCAAACAGCTTGTGGGGTCGGGGTATATCGGTTTCTTTCTGTGTCCGGGGCTTCCGGAACTGGCATTTCGCTCCGGACTGGGCGTCAAAGTCCTCCGCGCCGCTGAGCGTATCGGCCGAACCAGCACCCGCAGTCAACGCGGCGCGGTGCCCCGCTCGATCGGGGACTACGTCAACGGCCTCAACCTGTACCGGGCGAACATGCCCGCGCCGATTCTGTCACCCGGCTCGCCGCTGCCCCAGATCAATGTGCCGACCCAGGTGCTGGTCCCACGCAAAGACAGGTTCGTCACGCCCGCGCTGCAGCGCTTTACCGGCGCAATTCCACAGGGCGGCAGGGTGATTACGGTCGAGGGTGGGCACTGGATGGTGACCTCGCGTCCCGATGTTGTCGCCCGGTTGACCGCCGAATGGGTCGACCAGGTCACCGCCGGCGACGTCGCTCCCGGACCGTCGGTTGTGCGCGGCGGACCACGCCAGGTGGCGGGAAAACTCGCGCTGGTGACGGGGGCGGGGGCCGGTATCGGCCGGGCCACCGCCCTGGAACTGGCGCGGCAGGGCGCCCGCAAGGTGGTGATCGTCGATCGTGACTTGGCCGCGGCGGAGGAAACTGTGGATGCGGTGCGCGCGACGGGTGTCGAGGCGGCGGCGTACAAGGCGGATGTCAGCGACGAGCAAACGATGAACGACCTTGCCGCACACGTATTCAACGACCATGGCGTGGTTGACATCCTGGTGAACAACGCCGGCATTGGGATGGCGGGTCGGTTCCTGGAGACCACGTCGGCGCACTGGGACGACATCATGGGCGTCAACGTCCGGGGTGTGATCAGCGGCAGCAGGGCATTCGGAGCGCAGATGGTCGAGCGCGGCGAGGGGGGAACCATCATCAACGTTTCGTCGGCGTCGGCGTTCCTGCCGTCGAAGTCGATGGTCGCCTATTCCACTACGAAGGCCGCTGTACTGGCATTCAGCGAATCGCTGCGCGCCGACCTAGCCGACGAAGGCATCACCGTGACGGCCGTTTGCCCCGGTTTCGTCAACACCAACATCGCCAAAAGTACTGTCTACGCAGGCCTGTCGGCCGAGCAGCAGGAGCGGGCCCGGCAGCAGGCCGACGCGTCGTACCGACGGCGCAACTACACACCGGAGGCCACCGCCAAGGCGATCGTCAAGGCCGTCAGGACCGGCCCACCGGTGTTGCCCATCGCCGCGGAGTCCAGACTCGGCTACGCGATGCGCCGGATCAGCCCCTCGGCGATCCGGCTGCTAGCGCGATTCGACATCCGGCCGAAGTAGGTATTGCGCTGTGTCACAAAGTATCTGGACCAGCAGGCCCCCTGACCTGTACGGGCGCCGTGACCGCGACCGGTTCCTGACCGCGTTATGGGGCGTTCGCGCGCTGTTCGAGGGATTCGGCTCGGTCTCGCGCTGGACGCCGGCGCGGGTGAGTGCGGTGCGACGAACGCACCGCGCGACCATCACCAAGCGCGAACTCGTCGCGCCCGACGTGGTCGCGCTGACACTGGCCGACCCCGACGGTGGCCTGCTCCCGTCCTGGACGCCCGGCGGGCACATCGACGTGCAACTGCCCTCCGGCCGGCGCCGGCAGTACTCGCTGTCCGGTCCGCCTGGACGGCGCACGGACTACCGCATCGCCATCCGCAGGATCGCCGACGGTGGCGGCGGTTCGATCGAGATGCATGAGGCTTTCGACGTCGGTGACACCTTGCTGTTCGAGGGTCCGCGCAACGCGTTCTATCTGGGCACCGCCGAGCGGGACGTGCTGTTCGTGATCGGCGGTATCGGTGTGACGCCCATTCTGCCGATGATGCGGGTGGCCCAGCAGCGCGGAATGGATTGGCGTGCAATCTATGCGGGCCGCAGCCGCGAATACATGCCATTCCTGGACGAGTTGGTGTCGCTGGCACCGGACCGGGTGACGGTATGGGCCGACGACGAGCACGGCCGGTGCGCCGCTGTGGACGAGCTGCTGGCCGGGACGGGTCCGACGACGGCGGTCTATGTGTGCGGACCGAGTGCGATGCTGGACGCCGTCCGCATGGCCCGGAACGAATACGCCGATGCGCCACTGCATTACGAGCGATTCAGCCCGCCGCCGGTGGTCGACGGAGCGCAGTTCGAACTGGAGCTCGCGCGATCGAAGCGGGTGCTCAATGTGCCGGCGAACCGGTCGGCGCTGGACGTCATGCTCGACGGGGATCCGACCACGGCCCACTCCTGCCAGCAGGGTTTCTGCGGCACTTGCAAGGTCAAAGTGCTTGCTGGACAGGTTGATCGGCGCGGCCGCGCGGCCGAGGGCGGTGACGAGATGCTGGTGTGCGTGTCGCGGGCGAAATCCGGCCGGTTGGTCATCGACGCCTGACTAGAACACCTTTTCCTCGAGCAGGACGTCGGCGAAGGCCGCCAAATCGGCGGCGAAAGCGGTGGGTTGTTCGAATGCGGCGAAGTGGCCGCCGCGTTGCTGAATCGCGTAGTGAACCAGGTTGTACTGGGCGGCCGCCCACGCGCGCGGTGTCTGCAGAAGCTCGTAGGGATAGACCGCGTAGCCGGTGGGGACATCGACACGACCGGTCCATCCGCTGAGTGGCCCCGTGCCCGCCCGCGCGGATTCGCAGTAGAGTCGCGCCGCCGAGGTCGCCGTGCCGGTCAGCCAGTAGAACATCAGGTTGTCGATGAGCCGGTCGGTGCTGATGGGCATGCCGTCTCTGATATCGCACCAGGCGTGAAACTTCTCGAGTATCCATCCGGCCAGGCCCAGCGGCGAGTCGTCCAGCCCGTAGCCCAGCGAATGTGGCCGCGTTGCTTGCACTTCCATGTACGCCGTGCCGTCTGCAATTCGCTCGGCGCTGGCGGCGATGCCGGCGAGTTCCGACTCGGTGATGTTGGCCAATAGTTCGGGGTCGTTCTGGTCGGGCGACGCGAACAGCATGTTGGTGTGGATAGCGGCCACGGTATCCGCGTGGTGCTGTCCCAGGTAACGGGTGACGAGGGCACCCCAGTCACCGCCTTGGGCGACGTAACGCTGGTAGCCGAGCTGTGCCATCACGTCGGCCACCGCCGCGGCGACACGGGCGACGTCGACACCGCGCTCACGCGTCGGGCCCGAGAAGCCATAGCCGGGCATGGACACCAGGACGACGTGGAATCGCTTGCGCAGCAACGGCAGCGCGTCCAAGAACTCGACGATGGAGCCCGGCCAGCCGTGCGTGACGACCAGGGGGATCGCCCGCGGGTCGTCGGACTTTGCGTGCAGGAAGTGCACGCGCTGCCCCGCAGCCTCGGTGAGGAAAGATCCGATCGCATTGACCTCGGCCTCGAGGGCACGCCAGTCGTAGCGATTCACCCAATGATCGACCACGCTGCGCAGGAACAACTGGTCCGTGCCGTAGTCCCACGCCGCATCAGCGATTTCGCTCGGCCACCGGGCGTTGCCGAGCCGTTGACGAAGGTTGCTGATTTGAACTTCGGCCACTTCGAGAACGAAAGGTTCGATTGTTCCGGTCACTTTCGCCGCCGTGAACTTTCGAGATATGCCACCAGGGCGTTGGTCAGGGCGCGGCGTGCCATGTCTAGTTCG
>Ga0213876_10002199_pt1 | contig 11506 bp, 9 predicted proteins | sample BarmaccomBMRX_R9_FD_160113 | JGI IMG/M metagenome (GOLD analysis project Ga0213876, IMG submission 160113) | Root-associated microbial communities from Barbacenia macrantha in rupestrian grasslands, the National Park of Serra do Cipo, Brazil - RX_R9 | ecosystem: Host-associated > Plants > Roots...
GCCGCGTCCCGCTTTTGCGGGAAAGAGCAATGTGGTCGCCGGCACGCCGCCGGTCGGGCGTACGCTCGAAGCGCTGCAGGAAGAAGTGAAGCGGGCGCGCGAGCAGTGACGTTCTCTTCGGTGCTGCCGGCTCCCGACGTCGTCAGCCAAAGCGGCAACACGATGGTGCTGTCGATGGGACCGCAGCACCCGTCCACTCACGGCGTCCTGCAGCTCGTGCTCGAGATCGAAAGCGAGAACGTCGTGAAGGTCGATCCCGAGATCGGCTACTTGCATACGGGGATCGAGAAGAGCTGCGAGGGCCTGTTTTGGACGCAAGCGCAGACGCTCGTCGAGCGCATGGATTATCTGGCGCCCTCGTCCAACGCGCTCTGTTACGCTCTGGTCGTCGAGAAGCTGCTGGGGATCACCGACCGAATTCCGGAACGCGCGCAGATCATCCGCGTGCTGCAGATGGAGCTCACGCGCATCGCCTCGCACTGCGTCTGGCTCGGTACCCACGGCATCGATCTCGGCGCGATCTCGGTCTTTTTCTACTGCTTCGACTTGCGCGAGAACATTCTCGACCTGCAAGAGGCCGCCGGCGGCGCGCGCATGCATCCGAACTACATTCGCGTGGGCGGACTCAACGGCGACCTGCCCGACGGTTATCTCGCGAAACTCGACGCGTTGATCGAGAAGTTTCCCGGCCGCATGCGGGAGCTTCGCGGCCTATTGCAAGCCAATCCGATCTTCCAAGATCGCACGATCGACGTCGGCATCCTCTCGCCCGAAGAGGCACTGGCCTGGAGCGTGACGGGCCCCGCTCTGCGCGCGAGCGGTATCGCGTACGACGTGCGCAAGGCGTTTCCGTATTCCGGCTATGAGACGTACGACTTCGACGTGCCGACCCGCATCGAAGGCGACGCGTACGCGCGTTTCTTGGTGCGCCTCGACGAGATGGACCAAGCCATGCGCATCATCGAGCAGTGCCGCAAGCGGCTCGACGCGCCGGGCCCCGTCGTCATTGACGATCCAAAGGTCGCCCTGCCGCCGAAAGAGACGATCGCGCTCTCGATGGAAGCGTTAATCCATCACTTCAAGCTGATCAGCGAAGGCTTTCGCGTTCCGCCCGGCGACGTCTATCAGGCCGTCGAAGGACCGCGCGGCGAGCTCGGCTATTACATCGTGAGCGACGGCGAAAACCGTCCCTATCGCGTGCGCACCCGTCCGCCGAGTCTCTACAATCTGCAAGCGCTCAAGGGCATCGGCCCCGGCAACCTGATCGCTGACCTCGTCGTGATGATCGGCTCGCTCGACCCGGTGTTCGGAGAAGTGGACCGATGATTCTTTGCCCGCGCTTCGCGTCGAACGTTCAGCGGGGCGCTGCGGAGACGTTCGTCGCGCGCCGTCCATGGGGCGCTCCTACTGCCGTGCGGCTCGCTCCCGGCATCCAGCCTCCGCTCGCCGTCACGAGCCTCCTCAGCCGCCCCACTGAACGTCCGCCGCTCAACGCGGCACAAACCTCATCGGTCGCAAAGAGTGATGTTGCAGCTTTCTTAGCGAGAGCAACGCCGGAAAGTTTTTGCTTCGATAAAGTTGGTTCGCTTTTGCGAGGTGGGCGACGTGATGCTGAAGAGCGTCACGACCGCCGAGCGGAGCCAAGGACGGCGGGAGCGAGGCGGGGTGGCAGCAGGAGCGAGGCCTGGATGGCCGAGCGACGAGCGGCTCTGAAGCATCACGTCGCCCGCCGAGCAGTAACCAGAGAAACCCGCAATGACTGAGCGCGAGAAAAACTTTCCGGCGTTGCTCGAGCGGCTTCGTCCGGAGTGCGAACGTTTGATGGCGCAGTACGAGCAAAAGCGCTCGGCGCTGCTGCCTATCATGCATCTCTTCCAAAAGCACGAGGGGTTCGTGAGCCAGCAAGCGATGGACGCCGCGGCGCAGCTGCTGGGGGTCACGGCCGCGGAAGTCGAGGGCGCGGTCTCGTTCTATACGCTGCTCTATCGCCGGCCCGTCGGAAGGTACATGCTGCAGATCTGCCGCGGATTGGCCTGCAGCATCAACGGCGCGCAAGACATCATGGCGTACGCGCGCGAGAAGCTCGGCGTCGGCCACTTGCAAACGACCGAGGACGGCGCGATCTCGTACGAAGAGGTCGAGTGTCTGGCCGCCTGCGACCGCGCCACGTGCGCGCAGGTGAACCTCGAGTTCGTCTACGATCTGACGCCGCAGAAGATCGACGAGATGCTCGGCGCGATGCGCGCCGGCACCTATGGCACGGCGCCGATGACGCAGACCGAGACGCCTGGGCGCACCTGGGCGATTCCGGCGGACGCGCAGATCGCACGCGGCCGCAAGTCGCGCGGCGCCGTCGACGTCGCCGATCCGAACAACGCCGGCGGCATCGGCGACACGGCCGGGACGCTCATGCTGGATCACCTGATCAATCGCGACGTCTACCTCTTCGGGCGCACCTCGGAGCGCGCGGCGATCGAGCCGCGTGCATTGATCGAAGCCAACGACGGACGAACGGATCGTGCCGGTCACTAAGATTTTAATGGAGGGAATCGGCGAAGCCGATTTGCGCTCGCTGGACGTGTACCGTCAGCGCGGCGGATATCGGCAGTGGGAGCGGGCAGTACGCGAGATGCAACCGGCGGACGTCTTGGCGCTCGCAGAAAAATCCGGATTGCGCGGCCGCGGCGGCGCCGGCTTCCCGACCGGCAAGAAGTGGTCCTTTCTGCCCGGGAAGACGTTTCCGCGCTATCTCGTCTGCAACTGCGACGAGGCGGAGCCGGGCACGTTCAAGGATCACATGCTACTCGAAGAGGCGCCCCATCTGATCTTGGAAGGCATGCTGATCGGCGCCTACGGCATCGCGTCGCATCACGCGTTCATTTACATTCGCGGCGAGTTCAAGCGCGGGTACGAGATATTCAGCGCCGCGCTCGAGGAGGCTCGGAAGGCCGGTTACGTCGGCGAGAAGCTCTTCGGAACCGATTACGACTTGGAGGTAACGGTCCATCGCGGCGCCGGCGCGTACATCTGCGGAGAAGAGACCGGCTTGCTCAACTCGCTGGAGGGCAAGCGCGGCGAGCCTCGGTTGAAACCGCCGTTTCCGGCGGTCGAAGGACTCTACGGCATGCCGACGGTCGTCAACAACGTCGAGACGCTCGCCTATCTCGTGCCGATCCTCGAGAGAGGCGCGGAGTGGTTCGCGGCCGTGGGAACCGAGCGGAGCAAGGGTTATAAGATCGTTTCGGTCTCGGGACACGTACGTAATCCGGGCAACTATGAAGTTCCCCTCGGCACCACCGTGCGCGAAATCATCGAGCTCGCGGGCGGGCTACGAGCCGGGCGAACGTTGATGGCGGTGCAGCCCGGGGGCGGCTCGTCGGCCTGCATCTTTGAAGAGCATCTCGACTGGCCGTACGATTACGAGAGCATGACGAAGGCCGGATCGATGCTCGGCTCCGGAGCGTTCGTCGTGTTCGACGACACGACGGATTTCGTGAAGGCTGCCTTCAATCTCGTCCGCTTCTTCGCGCACGAATCGTGCGGACAGTGCACGCCGTGCCGCGAGGGAGGAAGCTGGCTGGAGCGCGTCCTGGAACGGATGGTCGATCGCCGCGGAGTGCCTGGCGATATGGAGATGCTCAGTCGCGTTTCGAGCTCAATCACCGGCTTGAACCTGTGCGCGCTCGGCGATTCGATCGAGCCGTTTTTGAGGTCGGTGATCGTGCGATTTCCCGAGCAGTTCGAGCAGCGCATCTTGGCGACCGCGGAGCAGCCGGCATGAGTGCTCCCCCGCTCCTGGCGCGCAGCGACCAGCTCGTGAAGGTGACGATCGACGGCATCGCCATCGAAGTTCCGAAGGGCACGCTATTAGTTGAAGCGGCGAAGACGATCGGCCAAGAGATTCCGATCTACTGCTATCACACGAAGCTCGGCCCCGCGGGGCTGTGCCGCATCTGCATGGTGGAGATCGAGGGGATGCCCAAGCTGCAGATCGCCTGCAACACGACGGTCACGGACGGCATGGTCGTTCGCACGAAGGGCCCCAAAGTGGAAGCCGCGCGCGCCACCGTGCTCGAGCTGTTCTTGGTTAACCATCCGCTGGATTGTCCGATCTGCGACAAGGGGGGCGAGTGCGATCTGCAAGACTATGCGCTCGCCTACGGTCGCGGCAGCTCCGACGTTGCCGATCCGAAGCTCGCCAAGCCCAAAGCGGTGGATCTGGGGCCGACGATTGTTCTCGACGAGGAGCGCTGCATCGTCTGTCAGCGCTGCGTTCGCTTCGACGACATCGTCGCGCGCGAGAGCCAGTTGGTCGTGAAGGAACGCGGCGCGCGCGACATCATCGCGACGGCGACCGGGCGCCCGTACCGGCATAACTTTACAGGGAACGTCACGGAGCTCTGTCCCGTGGGCGCGCTCACGTCGAAGACCTATCGCTTCAAGTCGCGCCCTTGGGACCTCGACCGCACGCAAACGACGTGCACGCAATGTTCGGTGGGCTGTCAGCAGTATGCCGACGTGCGCTACGGCACCCTCCTGCGCACGATGCTGGTGGAAGAGGATCCGATTTCCGACGGGTGGCTCTGCGATCGCGGCCGCTATAACGTCGGCTTCTACGAATCGCCGCAGCGGCTGACGCAGCCGCTCTACCGCAAGAATGGGCGGCTCGTCCAAGTCGGTTGGGACGATGCGCTGATCTTGTGGTGCAAAGCGCTACGCCAGGCGATCGCCGCGAGCGGTCCGCAAAGCGTCGGCGCGATCGGCGGTGGCCGTCTGACCAACGAAGAAGCCTACCTATTGCAGGCGCTCTTTCGCGCGCTCGGCGCGCGAAATCTCGACTGGCGCGGCGGACGCCAGCGGCAAGCGACGCCGGGGCGGCACGGGGGCGCCCTCGCCGCGATCGACTCGGCCGACGCGATCGTCGTCGCGGGCAATTCACCGCAGGAACGCGCGCCGGTGTTGTGGCTTCGCATGCAAAAGGCCGTCCGCGAGAACGGCGCTCGCATCGTTACGGCGTCCGACGCGCACTCGGCGCTCCAATCGTCGCGCGATTCGGCGCGCGTCGCGCTCGTTTGGGACGGTTGCGACTTGGCGACGGGCCGGGAGTACGCGCAGGCGTTCGAAGCCGTCGAGAACCTCTCGGCGTTCATTACCGGCGAGCAGGGCAACGCGCGCGGAGCCGAAGCGATGGGTATGCTGCCGCGCAGCGGTCCGGGATTCTCCGCGGCCGACGACGGTCTCGATGCGTACGCCATGCTGGAAAACGCGCGCAACGGCGAGCTGCGCGTGCTGTCGATCTTCGGCGCGAACCCGGCGCGCAACGCCAACGATCCCGCCGCCGCGGCCGCGGCGCTCGCCGCCACGCCGTTTCTGGTGGTCAGCGACCTCTTCATGACGGAGACCGCCGAGCGCGCCGCCCTCGTGTTGCCCGCGAAAGGCCCGTTCGAAAAGTTCGGAACCACGACGAATTTCGCCGGAGAGCTGCTGCCGGTCAACGCGTCGCTCCAGGCGCCGGAGTTCGCGCTCTCCGACGGTGAGATGCTCGATGCCCTCGGCGATCAGCTCGGCGTCGCGCTGCCGTCGAGCGACGACGCGCACGCGATCGCGGTCAATCTCGTCGCGAAGAGCGCGGCGGATTTCACGTTGGGCGACGAGCGCTTCGCTCCCGAGTATCCGACGGCGCAGCGCAAGACGAAAATTCTCGCCGGCGGCGGGACCTGGTCGCACGATCCCTGGCTTGCGGGTTTGAGGAGCGAGGTCTCCTAGCATGCCGGTCTGGGTCGTCGTCCTGATCAAGTCGGCGATACTGCTGTTCGTCGTCGTGACGTCGTTCGCGTATGCGATGCTCGTCGAGCGCAAGGTGTTGGGATGGATGCAGCTTCGTCCCGGACCGAATCGCGTCGGGCCGTGGGGACTGCTGCAGCCCGCCGCCGACGCGGCCAAGCTGCTGCTGAAAGAAGATCTCACTCCCGAGACCGCCGATCCACTGCTCTATAAGCTCGCGCCGTTCATCTCGCTCGTGACTGCGTTTTCGGTCTACGCCGTCATTCCATTCGGCGCGTCGGCGAGCGGCGGCACGTGGGTGATCGGCAACGTCAACGCCGGCATCTTGGTGATCCTCGCGATTACCTCGCTCGGCGTCTACGGCATCTGCTTGGGCGGGTGGGCCTCCGGCTCGAAGTATCCGCTGTTGGGCAGCGTGCGCTCCACCGCGCAGATGATCAGTTACGAGCTCGGGATGTCGCTCTCGCTCATCGGCGTGCTGATTCTGGCCGGTACGACGTCGCTCGACGGCATCGTCAACGCCCAGCTGCGCTGGTGGTTCGTGCTGCCGCAGTTCGTCGGTTGCGTGATTTACGTCATCACCGCGGTCGCCGAGACGAACCGCGCGCCGTTCGATCTCGTGGAGGCGGAGACGGAGCTAGTCGCGGGATTTCACACGGAGTACTCCGGATTGCGCTTCGGACTCTTCTTCATCGCCGAATACGTGAACATGCTCACCGTCTCGTGCATCGCGACGCTGCTCTTTTTCGGCGGCTGGAACGCGCCGTTCGGCTTGACCGCCGTGCCGGGCGTCGTCTGGTTCGTGCTCAAGGTCGCGGCCTTCATGTTTTTCTACATGTGGCTGCGAGCGACGCTGCCGCGTATTCGCTACGACCGCCTGATGGCGTTTGGTTGGAAGTTCTTGCTGCCGGTCGCCACGCTCAATCTCGTGGTCACCGCGATCGTCGTGGCCTATCGGGGATAACCGTTCACGAATGGCAACGCACAAGCGACTCTATAACATCGGGGCAATCCTGCGGGGACTGTCCATCACCTTCGGCTTCATGTTCCGACGCAAGCCGACGATTCAATATCCGTCGGTGAAAAAGAAGCACGCGCCTCGCTTTCACGGCCTGCACGAGCTGCGGCGCTATGCCGACGGCAAGGAACGCTGCATCGGCTGCGAGCTTTGCTCGTCGGTCTGTCCCGCCAACGCCATCACGGTGATCGGGGCGGAAAACTCGCCCGACGACCGACGCTCTCCCGGCGAGCGGTACGCGGCGCGCTACGAGATCGACGAGCTGCGGTGCATCTTTTGCGGCATGTGCGAAGAGGCGTGCCCGACCGACGCCATCGTGCTGACGCCGCGGTTCGAGATGTCCGACTTTCGTCGCGGCTCGTTCATTTATGATAAGGCGCGGCTCATCGTTCCGGCCGACGCCGGCGCCGGCGCCGCGCCGGACGAGAGACCCGGCGGCATACCCGGCGATCTTGGCCGGGTCGCGCAGATCAAATCGACCGTTGACCCGGCCACCGGCTACGACGCCACGTGGCGCGGGCAGATCCTCAAGAAACAACGCAAAGGCTTGGCGCTGCAGTGATCGCGTTTTGGACTTTGGCGGCCATTTTGATCGGCAGCGCCGTCTGGACGATCGTGGCAGCCAAGCCGGTCTATAGCGTCGTTGCGCTCCTGATCAACTTTGCCGCGCTGGCCGTCGTGTATCTCACGCTGTCCGCCGAGTTTCTCGGGGTCATTCAGATCATCGTCTACTCGGGCGCGATCTTGGTGCTCTTCGTCTTCGTCATCGCGCTGCTGAGCAGCGGCGTCGCGCCGTTCGCGATCGGACCGAATCGCCTGCCGAAAATTTGGATACCGACCGCCGTCGCCGTCCTCGCCGCGCTCGGTTTCCTGATTTTCGCGGTCGCGCGTGCGCCGCAGGGCAGTGCACCCGCGACGGCGCCCGTGGGCAATCAAGGCGTATTCGGCAGCATCGCCGATTTCGGGAAGGCGCTCTTCACGGTCCAACTGCTGCCGTTCGAGGTGACCGCGCTAGTGCTGATGGTTGCGGTAATCGGCGTGATCACGCTCGGCGGCGAGCAGATGCGCGAGGTACGGCCGCGCGCGCAGGCGGCGACCGACCGGCGCATGCGCGAAGCGATTCTGCGCGAGGGGAAAGGATAGTGGTCGTTCCGATCGGCGACTACGTGGCGCTCGCCGCAGTCATCTTTTTTATCGGCGTATTCGGCGTGATCGTCCGGCGCAATCCGCTCATCATGCTGATGAGCATCGAGTTAATGCTCAACGCCGGCAATCTATTGCTCGTTGCCTTTGCGCGACTCTGGCTGCAGAATGCCGGACAGATCTTCGCGTTCATCGTGATTACGGTTGCGGCCGCCGAGGCCGCGATCGGCCTCGCCATCATCGTCACGACGTTCCGGCCGGAGCGCTTCGTGGATGTGGACGACGTGCGGAGCCTGCATGGCTAGTCACGCGCTCGGCGTTACCGGAACGTATCCGTTGGTGCTGACGCTGTGGCTGTTGCCACTGCTCGGAGCAATTATCTGCTGGGCGTTTGGGCCGCAGCTGCGCACGATGTCGGGCTGGCTGGCATCGGCCTTGGTCGGCATTTCCTTCGTTCTCGCGGTGGCGTCGTGGAGTGACGCGACGCAGGGCGCAGGCGGAACACTGGGCGCGCATCAGCCGCTCGCGTCGTGGCTGCCGGGCTTCGATTTTGGGCTCTTGCTCGACCCGCTCTCGCTGATCTGGACGTTCATCATCACCGGCGTCGGCTTCCTGATCGTGTTCTACTCGATCGGTTACATGGACGGCGATCGGGCCTTTGCGCGCTTCTTCGCGTACATGAGCTTCTTCGTCTTTGCGATGCTGACGCTCGTGCTGTCGGACAACTTCATCGGACTCCTGGTCGGCTGGGGCCTCGTCGGCCTCGCCTCGTACTTCTTGATCGGTTTCTGGTTCGAGCGGCAGAGTGCGGTGGCGGCGGCCCGCAAGGCCTTTGTCATCAACGTCGTCGGCGACGTCGGAATGATGTTCGCGATCTTCCTGATCGTCGCGAACGTTCACTCGATCAACTTCGGTGCCGTCTTCGCGGCGGCGCCGGCGCTGAGCGCGGGCGTCCTCTTCGCGATTTGCGTGACACTCTTCATCGGGGCCGCGGCAAAATCGGCCCAGATTCCGTTGCACACGTGGCTTCCCGACGCTATGGAGGGCCCGACGCCCGTCTCCGCGTTAATCCATGCCGCCACGATGGTGACGGCCGGCGTCTACCTCGTGGCCCGGTGCGCGCCGTTATGGGATCACAGCCACGGCGCGCAACTGCTCGTGGGAGGCATCGGCGCGGCGACGGCGCTCGTCGGCGCGATTCTGGGAACGGCGCAATGGGACATCAAGCGCATTTTGGCCTACTCGACGATGTCGCAGATCGGTTACATGATCATGGGCGTCGGCGTGGGCGCGTACGAGGGCGGCATCGCGCACTTCTTTGCGCATGCGTTCTTCAAAGCGCAGCTCTTCTTGGGCGCCGGCCTGATCATCCATGCGTTGGCGGACGAGCAAGACATCCGCGCGATGGGAGGGCTGCGGCGCCGCATGCCCTTCGCGTTTTGGGTGATGCTGACCGCGGTGCTGTCGATCTGCGGCGTTCCAGGGTTCAGCGGATTCTTTTCCAAAGACGCGGTGATTTACGGGGCGTTGCAGCACGGCCATCCCTGGGTGTACGCGACCGACATCGTGACCGCCGGAATCACCGCCTACTACATGTTCCGTCTCTTGTTCGTTGCGTTCTTGGGCGAGTACCGCGGCGAAGCCGCGCAGGCGCGCGCGGCAGCCGAGCCGGCGCGTCGGCCGCACGCTCCCGCGTGGATCATGAACGCGCCGGTCGCCGTGTTGATAGCGCCCAGCGTCGCAATCGGCGCGGTGCTGATGTTCGGCGGGGAAAATTCGCCGTGGCAACGATTCTTCGCGCCGCTCTTCGGCGCGACGTCGAGTCGCGCGATTGCGCTGCCGCCGGTCTCCGAAGGCGTGACGACGCTGCTCGTCTTCATTACCGTCATCATCGGCTTCGCGATCGCGTGGCAGCGGTACGCCACCCGCAGTGCGCAGGCCGATGCCGTCGCGCGCCTGCGGCGCGAGTCGGAGCGCATGCCGGCGCTCCTGACCAATCTCTTGTACTTTGACTGGCTCATCGAGCGGCTCTTCGTACGCCCCGCGCAGCAGTTGGGCGCGCTCTTCGGGCGCGTGCTCGACCCGCACGTCTTCGATGGCGCCGTGCGCGATCTCGTCTACTGGGCGCGTTGGCTCGGCACGTTGGTGCGATCATTTCAGACGGGACTCGTTCGCGCCTACGCGTTGATCTTGGTTGCGGGCGCGGCCTGCTTCATCGTCTACTATGCCGTCGCCGCGGGCGTGCGATAAATGATCGTGCTCGCGACGATCCTGTTGCCGTTGGTCGCCGGCGCGCTGCTCTTCGCGTTGCCTCGCCAAGATCGCGTGCTCTCGCGAGCGATCGGCGTCGTCGTCGCCACGATCACGCTCGTGACCGTCATCGCCGCGGGCACGACGAGCGAGTGGAGCTTTCGCTGGCTTTCGCGTCCGTTCGACGCCGCATTTCACTTCGGCGCGACCCCGACGTCGTTCTGGGTCGCACTCTTGTTGACCGTCGCGACCGCCTGTGCGATCGCCGCTTCACGCGAAGCGCGCCTCCGCGACTTCGTCGCGCAACTGCTGCTGCTCGAAGGCGCGATGCTCGGCCTCTTTTTGGCGCGCGACCTGCTGCTCTTTGCGCTCTTTTGGGATCTGATGCTCTTGCCGGTGTTCTTCGTCTTGATCGGTTGGGGCGAACATCCGGCGACCGCGTGGCGCTACTTCATCTATAACTTCGCCGGCGGCCTCACGCTGCTGTTGGCGACGGCCGCCTTCGGCGTCATTTACGGCTCTACCGACGTGATCGGGCGCGCGGCAGGCCCGCTCGTCGGAGCGTGGGCGCCGTGGATCTACGCCGGCTTCGCGTTCGCGTTCTTGGTGAAGACGCCGGTATGGCCGCTGCACACGTGGATGCCGCCGACCTATAGCGGATTGCCGGCGCCTATGGTTGCCGTCGTATCGGCGGTTCAGTCGAAGGCGGGACTCTATGGATTTCTCGTTATCGCGCTCACCCTGCTTCCGCATGAGGTCCACGCGTACGCCCTTGCGCTGATGGTGTTGGGCGCCGTCTCCCTGATCTACGGCGCCGTGATCGCGCTGACGCAAAACGATGCAAAACGCATCGTGGCATATTCGTCGCTTTCGCATCTCGGTTTGATTGCGATCGCGGTCGGCTCCGGCAATCCGATCGCGCTGCGCGGGGCGCTGGTCTACATCGTTGCCCACGGACTGTTCTCCGCCGCGCTCTTTCTCGTGCTGGGATACGTTGAGGAGCGGGAGGCGACGCGACTGTTGGCGCGGCTGGGCGGCTTAGGTTGGAAGAATCCGAAGCTCGCCGGCGCGTTGTGCATCGCGGCGCTAGCGGCCTTGGGGCTTCCGGGACTCGCCGGCTTCGCGGGGGAGCTCTTGATCCTCATCGGCGTGTATCAAGCCGGATACGTCTGGCCGGTGATCGTCGCGCTCATCGCGATCGTCGTGGCATCCGCCTACTTCCTGCGGCTGTATCAAGACGCCATGAACGGACCGGAAGTGCCCGACGTGCCGGTGCGGGGCGACCTGACTTGGCCGGAGGCCCTGGCCGTT
>Ga0213876_10002200_pt1 | contig 11505 bp, 12 predicted proteins | sample BarmaccomBMRX_R9_FD_160113 | JGI IMG/M metagenome (GOLD analysis project Ga0213876, IMG submission 160113) | Root-associated microbial communities from Barbacenia macrantha in rupestrian grasslands, the National Park of Serra do Cipo, Brazil - RX_R9 | ecosystem: Host-associated > Plants > Roots...
CAATGCAGCTTCCGCGGCACCACCAATGTCAATGGTCCCGGCCAGAACCGCTCTGCCAGTTGGACAGCAGCAGGCGCCAATTCCGCGAGCTTCGCAGCCGCATCGAAATCCAAAACGTGGACAATGAGTGGATTGAAGCGCGGCCGGCCCTTTGCTTCAAAAATGCCCGCAACAGCGTTGTCATTCGTTGCGTCGGCGCCGAGGCCATATACCGTCTCCGTGGGAAAGGCGACAAGGCCTCCCTTGCGCAGAACGTCCGCGGCGCAGGCAATACCGCGACGGTCAGCGGAGATGATATTCGCCATCGGGACGGTCACGTCCACCCCGACGTCCCGATGATGTCGAACGATGGCAATCAGGAGCCTTTGGTCGCGGTAAGATCAATGGTAACCGTCACTGCTTGCGCCACGGGATCGGGCTTTGCCCATTCGCCGGTACCGACATGGAAGTCCGTGCGCACTATCTGGGTCTTGCCCACAACATGCGCCGTGTTTCCGGACAATGTCAGCGTGAAGGGAAGAGTGACGTCGCGCGAGATGCCCTTTATGGACAGAGTTCCGGCTGCGACATAGCTGGGACCAGCTTTGTGCGTGAACCCAGTCGAGCGGAATGTCGCTACGGGAAACTGGCCCGCCGCAAAACCCTCCGCGCCCTTTATTCCCGCGTCTGTTTCGCTGTCAGACGAGGTTTCGCTGGCGAGATCGATAGTGATCGCGGCATGCGAGTGCGCCAGATCGGCCGGATCGAAATCAATCGCGGCCTTCCAGGAACGAAACGCGGCGACGAATGGCTCGCCACTCCAGCTCACCGAAAATCCCAGCTTGCTTTTGGCGTAGTCTACGTTCCAGTGCTGGGCCGCGCAGGCAGGCGAGATTACCATTGAAGCCATCAACGCCAATGTGGTTCGTGTTATCATCGCATCGTCTCCGCACGCATGCGGCGGTAGGGCAGCATGCGCAAAAGCAGTTCATCCCGGCGAATGAACTGGTGGTAAAGCGCCGCTGCGACATGCAGCGGGATCAGCACGATGGCCGTCCAGGCAAGCACCACATGAACACTTACCAAAGTGTCATGCATGCCGACTTTCTGCTGACGCGGCAAATCGGCGAGAACTGAGATGTGTGGCCAGTTGAACAAATGGAAAAACACGGTCGGCCGGCCGCTTGCCGAGGCGGAGACCATGATCCATCCGGTCAGCGGAATGGCAACCACCAGAAAATAGAAGAGGTAATGGCTGAGGCGTGCTGCCATACGCAAGTGCCAAGGCAAATCTTCCGGCAGCGGCGGCACGGAATGCGTCAGGCGCCAGACGAGGCGCAAGATGCTCAGCACCAGCACCGTGAGGCCGATCGATTTGTGCCATTGGGCCAGCTCACCTTTCCAGGCATCCGGAGGCAAGTCGGCAAAGTAGAGGCCGAGCACGATATTGGCGATCAGAAGCGCCGCGATACCCCAGTGGAACAGCATGGCCACTGTTCCATATCGCAGCCGAATACCATCGTTCATTCATACGGGTCCGAGATTGACCCCGGATTATACCTTATCGCAGGCGACCCTGCACAACTCGCTGCAATGCCGGGCGAAGGCTGCCTAGACAGCCGTATGCAGGGCTCGCGTGGCCATGCATACAACAAGTCGGGCGGCCGATCGCGTGGCTTGCCAGGCAGCCGTCTGCATCTGGGCGGGAGCGGTGTAGGTTGCGTGGAAGCCAGGGCCATGAGTCGCTTGCGAACCGCTGATGCCCCCGCCGATCATGGCAAGCACTATGGCGATGGCAACGGTTGCAAGCTTCAGGAGATAATAGCGGCGATCCATTTCGCGTCCTCCACGATAAATGGACGCTTGGCGCTTATCATTTATTTCAGTCCGTACCAATCATGGCTGCTATGAAATTACGGCAATCTCACGCGGTGGTGATTGTGGCCATGGGCTGTGGCTTTGCGGCGCCGCTCGCCAGCGCCTCGGTGGCCTCACCTGCTTCGACAGCCACATTGCCGGTCTGCCTGCCACCGGTTGCTATCGCGAACGCGCACGTCGCCAGAATCGAAGGAAACGGTGTTCTGGCCCTGAGCAGCGGACAGACTCTTAGGCTGGAAGGCCTGCTGTGGCCGACGAACGTTGAAGGCGCGCCCCGCAGGTTGTTGTCACAGACAGCGGCTCTGCTGCGCGACATGACGCGTGGCGCGCTAACCCTTCGCCTGCAATTTCCAAAACTTGACCGCTATGGACGGTTGCGGGCTCAGGCGTTTTCGGGAGATGGCAGATGGTTGCAGCGCGAAATGCTGCTACGCGGTCTGGCGCGCGTCTCATTGTCACCAGATCGTCGAGAATGCGCGGCCGAACTCCATGCCGCGGAAATGAAAGCCCGCGCGGCACATGCGGGCCTTTGGGCAATTGCAGTCTATCGGGTTCGCGATCCCGCGTCGCTGCGCTGGCAAGACCTCGGCTCGTTCCAGATCGTGGAAGGGCGCGTGCTGAGCGCGAAAGTGACCGGCGGCCGCGCATACCTCAACTTTGGCCGTGACTGGCGCACCGATTTCACCGCAACGATTTCACCCGAGGACATGAAAACGTTTCGGCACGCGACGGTCGATCCATACCGTTACGCCGGCAAATCCGTGCGCGTACGCGGTTATGTCGAACGCATGAACGGCTTCGAGATCGAAGTGCCTTCCCCGGAGGCCATCGAGATTCTGAAGCAATAACGAAGGCCCGAATACCATCCGGGCCTTCTGTAGCCGTTTCGATCCGGATCGAACCTAAGCGGCCTTCTTCAGCAGGGCGACTTCCAGCCGCTTCACCGCCGCCTGCTCATCGATACGTTCGACCGCGGCAAGCTCGCGCGCCATGCGGGCAAGAGCGGCTTCATACAGCTGCCGCTCGGAGTAGGACTGCTCGGGCTGGCCGCTGGCGCGGTGAAGGTCCCTCACCACCTCGGCGATCGAGACCAGATCGCCTGAATTGATCTTCGCCTCGTACTCCTGTGCCCGGCGCGACCACATTGTCCGCTTGATTCGGGCCCGGCCCTTCAGCGTGTTCAGCGCACTGGAAACGACATCCGGCGAAGACAGCTTGCGCATGCCGACAGCCTTGGCCTTCGCGGTGGGCACGCGCAGGGTCATCTTGTCCTTCTCGAAGGTGATGACAAAAACCTCCAGCTTGTGGCCGGCGACTTCCTGCTCTTCCACCTTGGTGATCTTGCCGACACCATGGGTAGGGTAAACCACATGGTCATTCGCCTTGAAATCAAGCTTCCGGTTGGAGTTCGCCGGCACCTTTTTTTTCGCTACCGCAGTTGTCATTTGGTTATCCGTCCTTGAAAGCCGACCGCTTTTTCTCATGTGCCGCGCGCCCTACGCTGCACTGCAACAACGCCCCCTTTTGACTAACGGCACGCATCGGTCCGCCGAAAACACGGCGATAAAGAAATTGCCTCCACGCGATGATGCGCAGATCCATCTCTTGGTGCCGACTCTCGGGAATATACCGGAACTTTTCAGTTTTGTGAAGTCTCTGTACAGCAAGTCATTGATGAAAAAGAGGGATTTTTCTCCCTGTGCGGAAAATCCGTAAGCAATATCAGGGGATTAGAAGCAGGATGCTCGGCAGGGCCAAGTAGGAGCCTAATCCACGCAAAATAAAATTTCAGGAACCGCTACCAGGTTTGTCAGAAAAGTACTTATCGAACTTGTCCGGAACGCCTTCGAATTCCTTCGCATCTGCGGGAGCCGTGCCTTTGCGGGTTATGTTCGGCCAACTCTTCGAATAATCCGCATTGAGCGTCAGCCACCGCTCCAGTCCCGGCTCGGTATCGGGCTTTATTGCCTCTGGCGGACATTCCGGCTCGCAAACCCCGCAGTCGATGCAGATGTCAGGATCGATCACCAGCATGTTCTCGCCCTCATAGAAGCAATCCACGGGGCACACTTCCACGCAATCCATGTACTTGCATTTGATGCAGGCGTCGGTGACGACGAACGTCATTTCAAGAACTCCGGAATGGCCGTCCCTTACGCGGCAGAGACAGTCTTATCAAGCGCACCCCCGTCGCCGAGCACTTCGTACAGTGCCTGTGCTTCGCAGGCGGGGCCCCGGCGGATGCCAAGCGCTTGGACGCGAACGACCGTCACACCGCGGTGGCCGCGAGGTACGGTGAGAACATCGCCCGGCTTTACGGACACCCCTGCCTTTTGGACCCGAGCGTTGTTGAGCCGGACGATGCCGGAACAGGCTGCAGCTTGCGCGAGGCCGCGGGTTTTGTAGAACCGGGCGTGCCACAGCCACTTGTCGATGCGCAGACTTTCAGTCTGCATTTATCAGCACTCTTAATTGCGCGAACGGCGAGTCTTGATGCTCACCTTCCTTGCGCTGGTTGCCGCGTTTGGCCTTCTTGCGCTGCGGTCGTTCGCGGCGGGGTTCGGACCTGGCACGCCAGACCGCCACGCCCTTCTCATCGCCTTTGACCGCCACGCGCGCCCAGCCAAGGTCGTCCAGAACGCGCTCCAGCGCCGCGCGATCGCAGCCGAGCAAGGAGACAAGCTTCGGCATCAGCGTCTCGGCAGTGCCACCGCTGCGCGTGGCCTGTTCCAGTTCCTCTTCGAGCCGGTCCAGCATGTCGAGACGGATGGCACGGCGCGCGACCACACGAAATCCGGCCGCTTGCACAAAATCGCGTGGCCGGTCGTCATCGAACACGAACGATGTGAGGCCGGCCGGTGGCGGCGGCGGAATGTTATCGAGGCGATGCTTCACAGCCCAAAGCAGCGCCAGAAGGGCTGCGGCGTCCGGGCGAATGAGCTTCGGCAGGTAGATCGACCGGCGGCCGAAGCGCACACCGAAGCCGCGCAGGCCCTGCATTGCCGTCCTTGCGTCGAGGGGCAAAGTGGCATTGTGCAGATCGAGCGATCCCAGCGCTTCGCACAGCTGATGCGCGATGCCGCGTGCTTCCGGCTCCAGTGCCACCGGCGAGCCCGCTTTCACGTCCGCTGCCCGGCGTAACGCAACCAGCGGTTCCAACCTCAGGGCGATCCGCTTCTGGAGCCAGTCGTCCAGCCGCGTCTGGATTCGTTGCCGCAGCTCCGGCGCAAGATGCTCGTCCGCCAGTACCTGCACCGTGGGCCGCAAGGCGCTGACACCGGCGCGCAACTGCCCGACAATGGCGCCTTCCCACCACAGCCTCCCATGTTCGCTGAGTGTGATGCCGGCTTCGGAGGCGCCGGCGAGGCGACCGGCGCGCGCAGCGAACTCGCCTTCCAACCCTTTCAGTGCAACGGCCCGCAGAGTGCGGCCGTGAACACCTTCCGCGCGCGGATCGGGCGTGAACCGGAACCCCTCCAGCTTGCCGATGACTTCGCCGCCCAGTTCCACGCCGCCGGATTCGTCCAACTTGAGATCGTACACATCGTCCTCGCGCAGCCGCTTCATCAGCACCGAGGTGCGGCGGTCTATGAAGCGCTGCGTCAGCCGTTCGTGCAGCGCATCGGAGAGACGATCTTCGATGGCCCGGGTGGTTTCCTGCCAGTGCGCTGCATCGCGAACCCAGCCCGGGCGATGGGCCGCATACGTCCAGGTGCGGATTTGTGCCAGCCGCCCAGACAGCGTCGCGACGTCTCCTTCCATTTCGTCGAGCCGTTTCACTTGGCGGTCCAGCCAATCCTCCGGCAGCGCGCCATGTTCGCTCATGAGGTGCCGATAGATTTGCTCCACCAGCTTCACATGCTCATCCGGCGACAGCTTGCGGAAATCCGGCAGCTGGCACGCATCCCACAACGTCCTCACCGCGGCCGGAGCGGTTGCCATCGCGCGAATCTCGTCGTGCGCCGAGAGAATCCGCAGGGAAACAAAATCCATTGCCGGGCGCGCCTTGACCAATCCGCGCGTGGGCGGCGCCTCATCCAGAGCCGAAAGCAGAGCATCGAGAGAGCGGAAGGATAGCGCCGAATTGCGGTATTGCAGCACGCGCACGGGCTCGTAGCGATGACTTTCGACGCGAGCGACAGTCTCTTCGTCGAAGGGCTCGGCCTCGGCAGTAACACCGAAAGTGCCGTCGTTCATATGCCGTCCGGCGCGGCCGGCGATCTGGCCAATTTCTTCCGGCTTCAGCGCGCGCACCCCAATGCCGTCGAATTTTTCGAGCGCCGAGAAGGCAACGTGATCGACGTCCATGTTGATGCCCATGCCGATGGCATCGGTGGCGACTAGGAAATCGACGTCGCCGGACTGGTAGAGCGCCACCTGCGCGTTGCGGGTGCGTGGGGAGAGCGCGCCGAGTACCACGGCCGCTCCGCCGCGCTGCCGCCGCACCAGTTCCGCCAGGCCGTACACATCGTCCGCCGAGAACGCGACAATGGCCGACCGGCGAGGCAGGCGGGTGAGCTTCCTGGCGCCGGTGTAAGCGAGATCGGAGAAGCGCGGCCGGGTGATGAAATGTGCATTTGGCACAAAGCGCTGGATCGCGCCGCGCATGGTCTCGGCGCCGAGGAACATGGTCTCTTCCTCGCCGCGCGCGTTTAGCAGCCGGTCGGTGAACACGTGCCCGCGCTCGGGATCGGCGCAAAGCTGGATTTCATCTATAGCCACGAAAGCGGTGCGCAGATCCAGAGGCATCGCCTCGACCGTGCAGACGAAATACTTCGCCTCCGCCGGCACAATTTTCTCTTCGCCGGTGATCAGGGCGGTAAGCTTGTCGCCCTTTACTCGCGTGATACGGTCATAGACCTCGCGAGCCAGCAGCCGCAGCGGCAGCCCGATCATGCCCGAGCGATGCGCAAGCATCCGCTCGATGGCGAAGTGGGTCTTGCCGGTGTTGGTGGGACCAACGACAGCGGAAATCCGGCTGAAGCTTTCGGACTTCACCGGTCCGCCGGAGGCGCGCGCAACTTTCATAGTGGCCCGAATGTGGTGCTTCCAGGTGGCAGGCGCAATAACCTAAGAGGGTGCCGGCAGAGCCGCATGCTTCTCGCAATCGTTTCACACCGGCCGGAGCAGCTGCTTCGTGGCACGAATAGCTAGCTTCCCCGCAGGATGAGGTGCAGGAAGACGCCGACGCCAAACAGCGTCACGATGACGCCGGACACCTTGTTGATGAGTCGCATGATCCGTTCGTCGATTTTCTTGTGAAACAAGCCCGTGATGCTGGTGAGCGCGAACCACCAGAACGTGGATCCCGCCAGCACACCCGCGACCAGAAATATGGCGCCGTGATAAGTGGCTTCCTGCCCCACAATTCCGGCCACGCCGGCGAACATGGCGGTGAATGCAAAAAGCGTCGCGGGATTCGTTACCGCCAACGCGAAGGTGGAGGCCATGGCGCGCAGCAGCGGCAGTGTTTTGGACTCCCCCGCCTGCACTCCCTCTTCCAGCCGGAGATTAGATGGCGCGAAAAACATCTTCGCGCCAAAGAAGAACAGCATCAGGCCGCCGACAATCTGCAGAGTGGTGGAGTGACCGCTGATCATCCGCGCAATCGCGGTGAAACCGAAGCCTGTGATCGAAGCGTACACAGCATCCGCCAATACCGCGCCGACGCCCGTCATGAACCCATGGAGTGGATCGTAGGCGAGCGTTCGCCGAACCACGAGCAGGTTCACCGGCCCGATGGGAATGGCGGCAATCAGTCCGATTAGAAAGCCGAGAACAATAACGGTGAGATATTCCATTCGTGCTGCTGCTTAAGGAGACGAAAGATAACGAGCACATCGGCATTCGCGTCGCACGGGAAAACTCCGTCTGCTGAACATTGGCGGCTGCGTAGCACACGTCTGGCACTTGCGAAAATCGAGTGCTGCCAAACCAGGCGAATGCGGCGCGAAAAGCACAGGAAAACTACAAAGGCGTCAAGTCAGGGTCTTGTGAAGCGCGTTTTGCGCCGGAACGCTCGACAGCCAGGAACGCCAGGCTCACCCTTTTGTTAGCATTTTGGCGCACGATTAACGAACAGGAGGCGCCATTCGCGGAGGAAGGATGAGCGAATTTGAACAGATGGTGCGCGGCTATCGCCTGATGACGGCGGAGATTCTCTATCACATGCCGGACCATCCGGAGCTGCTGCAGAGCTTTCTCTGGCAGGAATTCGACCTGGCGCCGCGCTTTCCGGTGTTGAACAAGTTTTTGAGATTCTGGGAAACGAACATCGAGGGCCGCCTGCACACCGTTCGCGTAGCCGCGCGCGGCCTGATCGCACCGACCGAGTTGAAATTGGCTGGCGGCGAGTTCACGCTGCACTAGGCGCCAGCGTTTCAACAAAGCGCACCGGCGCGCCCCTGCCTTCTGCCAGGACTGCGCCGTCGCGCATGACGGTCTGGCCGCGGATGATGGTGGCTACGGGCCAGCCAGTCGTGGTCATGCCGTCGAACGGCGTCCAGCCGCATTTCGATGCGATCCAGCTATTTTCGATTTTTCGCTTGGCGTTTACGTCGACAATCGTGAAATCCGCGTCATAGCCCTGCGCGATGCGTCCCTTCCCGGCAATCCCCAAAATGCGCGCCGCGCCCGCACTGGTAAGATCGACAAAGCGCGGCAGCGAAAGCCGGCCCGCATTCACGTGATCCAGCAGAATCGTCACGAGTGTCTGCACTCCCGGCATCCCCGACGGCGTATCCGGATAGGTACGCTCCTTCTCTTCCCGCGTATGCGGCGCGTGGTCGGAGCCGATGACATCGATCAATCCCTCGCTTACCGCGCGCCACAGCGCATCGCGGTGGCGCGCTTCGCGGATCGGCGGGTTCATTTGCGCGTAGGTGCCGAGCCGCTCGTAGCATTCTGGCGCCGCCAGGGTGAGATGCTGCGGCGTCGTTTCCGCCGTGGCGAAATCGCGCGCCTCCGCGAGCAACGGCAGTTCTTCGGCCGTCGTCACATGCAGCACGTGCAGGCGCCGCCCGGCTTGGCGCGCCAAACGCAGAACGCGCTCAGTGGAGACGCGCGCGGTCTCCACATCGCGCCAAAACGGATGGGTACGGACGTCTCCCGACTTGGCAAGCGGCTTGCGCTCTCGCAACCGCGCCTCGTCTTCCGAATGAACCGCAACGCGACGGCGCCCCGCCTTCAGCATGGTGGCAATGTCGTCTTCGTGATCCAGCAGAAGGCTTCCCGTCGACGAACCCAGAAAGGCTTTCACGCCGGCCACTCCGGGCAAGTTCTCCAGTATCCCTAGGGCCCCGATGTTGTCGGGTGTTGCCCCCACATAGAACGCGTGATCGCAATGCATGCGGCTGCTGGCCCGCGCAAGTTTGTCGTCCAGCGCAAGCCGCGAGGTTGTGGGAGGATTGGTGTTCGGCATCTCGAACACGGCGGTGACGCCACCCAGCACGGCCGCGCGGCTGCCGCTTTCCAGATCCTCCTTGTGCTCATTGCCGGGCTCGCGGAAGTGCACCTGGGTGTCGATTACGCCAGGCAGCACATGCAGGCCTTTCGCCTCGAAAACCTCCGCCGCCTTGGCATTCGAGAGCGAACCGATGACGGCGATGCGCCCGCCGATCACGCCGACATTGGCCTCTTCCACGCCGTTCGGCGTCACGCAGGTGCCGCCTCGAATGAGCAGATCGAAAGCTTGGCTCATGCCGTCTCCAACGCCTCCATCACAGAGAGGTCGGAACGGCCGCCTTCGATATGAATCCGATGCCACAGCGCGTAGAACAGCAGCTGCCAGCAGGCGATGCCGGCGCGCTTGTTTCCCGCCAACGACTCAAAAAGTGCTTTCACACTCTCGGGATAGCACAACGCCGCAATACCCGGCGAGCGTGCCACCAGCGGTGCCAATTGCACCGCTTTTGTCGATATCCACTCCGCCACCGGCACGGTGAAGCCGCGTTTGGGCTCGAACGGTTTGGCTTCCGGCAGCGCGCGCGCAAGCCACTTGCGCAGGAGATACTTGCCGAGCCGGCGTTGCACCTTGAGCCGGTCCGGCAGCCGGAAAGCAAAGTTCGACACCACGGGATCGAGGAATGGCGTGCGGCCTTCCACCCCGTGCGCCATCAGGCAGCGGTCGAGCTTGAGAAGGAGATCGTGCGGCAGCCAGTCGGCACAGTCCGTCGCCTGCGCCACCTGCAGCTTCGTTCGCCCCGGTTGGCCCGCCTCCGATTCGGCTGCCGCGATGCCGTCACGCCAAGCCATGTTTTCGGCCCGCAGAACACCAAGGCTATCGAGAATACCCTTACGCCGCATCTCACGACCGCCCAGGAACCACGGCCGCATGGCGGAGCGATAACGGCCATAACCGCCGAACAGTTCGTCGCCGCCTTCGCCGCAAAGCACAACTTTCAGCTCGCGCCGCGCCGCCTTAGCCAGCATGTAGGTGGGAATAATGGCGTAGTCCGCAGCAGGGTCGTCCATCGCGGCAACAATGGCCGGCAGCTCGCGCCAGAAATCCTGCGCCGTCACTTCGATCTCGATGTGCTCGGCACCGGCGGCTCTCGCCACGTTGCGCGCGTGCGTTCGCTCATCGTGCACGCCGGTTCCCGGAAAGCCGGCTGTGAAGGCCCGCACCGGCCTATCGTTCAGCCGCGCCATGCAGGCCAGCAGCGCGGACGAATCGATACCGCCAGAGAGGAACATGCCGTAGGGAACATCGGAGCGCTGATGCACCATCACGCTATCCAGCAGCACCCGTTCCAATTGCGTGATCGCGTATGCTTCATCAATGTCGATGGGGCCATCGCCAGGAAACGCGGCACGCCGCATCCGCGACTCGATCTCGCCGGCTCGGATGCCCAGAGTTTCGCCGGGCAATACGCGTTTGATACCGTCGAATATCGTTTGGTCACCGGTTGTGAATTGCAGCTGCAGCAGTTCGCGTGCCTTCTCGGGCACCACGCGCTGCGAGAGGAGCCCGGCGCGAATGAGTGCCTGCGGTTCCGAGGCAAAGGCACAGCCGAATGTCCCTTCCGTGTAATACAGCGGTTTGATGCCAAACGGATCGCGCGAAAGATAAAGTTCTGGCGCTTTTGGATCGTCGAGTGCGATGCCGTACATACCCCGCAGGCCGGAAGCGAAACGGCCACCATCTCGCGCATAGGTAAACAGCGGCAGCTCACAGTCCGCGTGGGTGGCAAAATTGTAGCCGTGCGCCTCCTGCCGCAGTTCGATGTAGTTGTAGATTTCCCCATTGGCGACAAGCGCCGTTCCGCCTGGCCCAAACAGCGGTTGATCGCCAGTTTGAAGATCGATGATGGCTAGGCGCTTTTGAGCGAACGCCACATCACCGGCAGCGTAGCGCCCCTCGCCATCCGGCCCCCGATGCGCAAGCGCGCGCAGCATCATGTCGATAGCGGCGGACGGCGGCGCGGAACCGTCGGCGGTCATCAGGCCCGCAATGCCGCACATCAGACGCGCCCTTTCGGCCGGACCCGTTCAAACATATCGAGATACTGCTGGATCACGACCTCCTCGGAAAACTCCTGGTCGATGCGCTTTCGGCCGCTCTCGACCAGGCGATTCGCCAATTCCTTCGAGGCAAGGACTTGGCGGATGCCAGCAGCAAGCGCCTCAGCGTCATCGACTGGCACTAGA
>Ga0213876_10002201_pt1 | contig 11504 bp, 6 predicted proteins | sample BarmaccomBMRX_R9_FD_160113 | JGI IMG/M metagenome (GOLD analysis project Ga0213876, IMG submission 160113) | Root-associated microbial communities from Barbacenia macrantha in rupestrian grasslands, the National Park of Serra do Cipo, Brazil - RX_R9 | ecosystem: Host-associated > Plants > Roots...
CACCAGTAGCAGCCCGACGAAGCCGCCGACGAGAAAGGGCGCCACGGGGCGGGTGGCGATCGGCGAGCCGGGCCGTCGCAAGCGAGTCATGACTTCGCCGGCGACGACCTGGGTGGCGGCGGCGATGAGCAACCACGGGACCAGCCGCTGCGCGTAGGTCGCGGGCACGCTGCCTTCGTCGAGGAACCGGAGCAGCAGGGCGACGGTGATGCTGGCGGCGCCGGCGAAGGCGTCGAGTGCTGCCACCTGCCACGGCGACGGGCTGAAGCGCAACGGGCGGCTACGCACGAACGCCTGCCGAATCACGTCTATTGAGTACCGCCTCCTTCATCAGCCTTTGCCGTCGCACTCGCCGCCCGCCGTTCGATATCGCTAAGCGTAATCGCCAGGCGTCACACGGACCGTCACACGCGTTCGAAAAAGCGTCACGCGGGCGTCATTCGTGTCACAAATGCAAATATTCGTGTGAGTCGCGGCCAACTGGCGCGCCGACGCTTGCGAGCGTGGCGCCGAGCACGCCCACCTCGAAGCCGCGCGACTGCCATAGCTCGCGGTCGACGACGTTGCGTGCGTCCAGCACGCGCTTGCCGCTTACCAGACTGGCGGCGAGGTCGACGTCAAGGTCGTGGAAGGCACGATGATCGACAAGCAGCAAGATCGCCTGTGCGTCGCGCAGTGCCTGTGGCAACGCCAGCAGGGGGGCGGGCAGCCCCGGAGTGTCGGGCCGGACATGCGGATCGCACAGCCGCACCGTGTAGCCACGTTCGACAGCCAGTTGCGCGACGCGCAGCGCCGGACTCTCGCGGATGTCGTCGACTTCGGCCTTGTACGTGACGCCCAGCACCGCGATGGGCGCCGGCGGAGCGACCATTGCGGTGAGGCGCTCGACGACGTGCGCCGGCATGCCGTCGTTGACCTGGCGCGCAGCGCGGATCAACGCCGCCAGGTCTGGGGCCGCGCCGACCAGAAACCACGGGTCCACGGCGATGCAGTGTCCGCCTACACCTGGTCCCGGCGTCAACACGTTGACGCGCGGATGGTGATTCGCCAGCCTGATCGCTTCCCAGACGTCGACGCCAATGCGCTCCGCGATCAGCGCGAACTCGTTCGCCAGCGCGACGTTCACGTCACGGTAGGTGTTCTCCATGACCTTGACCAGTTCGGCGATCGTCGCATCGGTGCGCATGATCGCGCCCTTAACGAAGGAGCGGTACAGCTCGGCGGCCGCCTCGGCGCAGGCCGGCGTCAAGCCACCCGCCAGCCGATCGTTTTGTTCCAGCTCGACCAGAATACGGCCCGGCAGGACGCGCTCGGGGCAATGCGCGAGGTGGAAGTCGACGCCCGGAACCAGACCCGACTCGCCGAGGATCGGCGCGAGCACGTCGCGGGTGGTGCCCGGCGGGACGGTCGACTCGAGCACGACCAGGTTGCCCCGACGCAGCAGCGGCGCGATCTGGCGCGCCGCGGTCTCGACGTAGCCCAGGTCGGCGGTACTGGTGGCCGCCTCGAGCGGGGTGGGCACGGCGATGATGAACGCGTCCGCGGGCTCGGGCCGCATCCTGACCTTCAGCCGTCCCGAATTGATGGCCGCAGTGATCAGCGTCTGGAGCTCGGGCTCGTCCAGAGACGCGAGACCAGCCTCGAGAGCCTTCTGAACGCGCGGGCTCGGGTCGACACCGATAACGTCGTTGCCGGCCAGCGCGAACATGCTGCCAGTTGGCAGGCCAATGTAGCCGAGCCCGAGAACGCAGATGGTACTCATAGAACTCAGAACTCAGAACTCAGACGGCCAGCACTCGGATTCAGATCCGTCGGCCCAGCCACCCCAGGAGACGAGAGCTCATCTGAGTTGCGACGTCTTGACATCTGACCTCTGTTTTCTGACCTGGGCGTTCTGACTGTCGAGTTCTTCTTTGACAACGTTCGACTCGAGGTTCGGTTGCTCCAGGCGGCAGACGAGCGCCACGACGCCCAGCATCGGCGCGTAGGCTACCAACGCCAGCAACACGCGAACTCTCTCCTCGGCATAGAGTCCTGCCAACGCCGCGCTTGCGGCCACCACGCCCAGACCCGCATACAGGCAGGTCACTTGCCCGTGAGAAATGCCACGGCGCACGAGTCGCTGGTAGTAGTGCGAGCGATGCGCGGCATACCACCGCTCGCCGCGCAGGACCCTGCGCGAGAGCGTGACCAGGCTGTCGAACAGAAACGGCGCGAACAGGATCAGTCCGAATTCGATGGGCAACCGCCCACCCCCGACGCCAATGTTGGCAAGCAGGCTCACCCCGGCGAAGCTGAACCCGAGGAACGTGCTGCCGACGTCACCCATGAACATGCGCGCGGGAGGAATGTTGTAGATAGCAAAGCCGAGTGAGCTGGCACTGAGGAGGCCACCCGCGATCGAGACCAGAGGATTGCTGACGAGCACACCGGCAAGCGCCAGCGCGGCTCCAGCGATGATGGCCTGGGCCGCGGCAAGGCCGTCGACGCCGTCCATGAAGTTGTAGACGTTGGTCAGGACGATGACGTAGACGAACGCGACCAACAGCGCGACTATGGCGGTCGGCTCGCCAAGCTGGACGCCCGCGAAAGTCAGCAGGACAGCGCCGCCCAGGTGGGTGAGCAGCCGCGGCGCGGCCGGCAGGGAGTGCAGGTCGTCGGCGAAGGACACGCCAGCGACCAGCAAGGCGCCCGCGAGCCAGCCGAGGGCGCGCGGCGAAAGGGAGCCGCCGTTGCCGAGCCACAGCGCGAGGCCGGCGTAGAAGCCGAGGACAATGACAAGGCCGCCACCGCGCGGCGTGGGGCGGATATGCGAACTGCGTTCATTGGGAACGTCGATGGCCCGACGCGGGGCCCACCGCAAATAAGCCCAGCCACCGGCTGCCGCGACCGCGAAGGCGAGGACGATGGGCGGCAGCAGCATCCTGGGCTGAGGGTACACACTGGCGCGGGCGGCACCTCGCGGCGACGTCGTCGGCGCGCATGGACGGAGGGGCAGCGGCACGCGCGTATGCCTTCGACTGCCGGGTGCCTTCGGCCAGGTCGCCTCAGCGGCTGAGATTGGTCGGCGCGCTCAGGCGCGGAGTCGATGGCGCTCGAGCTGTCGTGGCGCGTGTACGGCCTGGACTGGCCGCGCCCGGGTCAAACGGCGGGATGGACATGCGACTTCATGCGATGGCGACGGTGCGGGCCGAGACGGCGCGCGGGCCGAGACGGCGCGCGGGCAGAGAAGGCGCGCGGGCAGAGAAGGCTCCGACACAGAAACTTCCGTACTCACGCGCCGGGGTGGCACGTCGGCCTCCGTGACCGCGCGGGTTGCGCGCGCCGGTGGGATATCGTCGGAGTCTGCAAGACATGACCATCACCGAGATCGGCAGCTACCGCAAGCGCGTTGAAGACCCACGCCTCCTGCGAGGCGAGGGGCAGTACGTCGACGATTTGCAGCTCGAACACGTCGCGGACGTGGCGTTTCTGCGCTCCGCTTACGCGCACGCGCGCATCGCGCGCATTGACGTCGACGCGGCCCGACGTGCACCTGGCGTGCTGAAGGTCTGGACTGGCGAAGACGTGCGCACGGTGCCCCGAATTCCCAGCAACGCCCGCGGCGTCAAGCAACACCACCTGTCGCCGCTGCCGCCACTCGCGTGGCGCGAGGTGAGCATGGTCGGTTACCCGTTAGCCGCCGTCCTTGCCTCGAGCCGGCAGCTAGCCCGCGACGCGGTGGACCTGATCGAAGTCGACTACGAGCCGCTGCCGACGATCACCTCCGCGGAGCAGGCGCTGGCCCCCGAAGCACCGCTGATCTTTGCGGAGTTCGGCAGCAACCTGGCGTACACGGTGACGCGCAGCGGCGGCGACGTCGCACGCGATCTGGCCAATGGCGAGCAGCGCCTCCAGTTGCGACTCCAACACAGCCGGCTGGCCCAGGTGCCGATGGAACCCCGAACCATCGCCGCTCGGTACGACCGCGACGCCGATCGACTGACGGTCTGGCGATCCACCCAGTCACCATTCGGGACGCGCGCCGCCCTCAGCGTGGTGCTCGGTCGACCTGAGACCAGCATCCGCGTGATCGCGCCAGACGTGGGGGGCGCCTTTGGGGCAAAGAGCAACCTGTACCCCGACGAGCTGGCCACTGTGCTGCTGGCGATGGAGGTGGACCGGCCGGTGCGCTGGACCTCCACTCGCGGCGAGGACCTGTTGCTGACGCTGCAGGGCCGCGACCAGGTGAACTTTGTCGACGCGGTATTTACGGAGGCGGGGCAGGTCACGGCACTCCAGGTGCGGTGTGTGCACAACCTGGGTGGCGTCCAGATGCACCCGGTGGCAACGCCGCCGATGCGCGTCGTGGACTACGCGACGGGCGCGTACCGCATCAAGTCGTATCACGCAGAAGGCCTGGGAGTGTTGACGACTACGGGTCCAACCGGACCCTATCGAGGCGCTGGTCGACCCGAGGCCGCCTTCGTCGCCGAGCGGACCGTTGAAGAGGTGGGCCGCAGGCTTGGACTCGACCCGGTGGAGGTTCGTCGACGCAACCTCATTCGACCGGACGAGTTCCCGTACACCAACGGCGCCGGCGCGATCTATGACAGCGGGAACTACGAGGTCGCCCTTCATCGGGCGCTGGAGATCGCGGACTACACCGGATTGCGGACCCGGCAGGCGCAGCTGCGTTCGTCGGCGGTAGCCGCCGGCCGGCCGGCGCCACTGTTCGGGATCGGCGTGACGACGACCATCGAGGTCAGCGGCCAGGGTCAGGAATTCGGCAGCGTCGAGGTCGAACCGGGCGGCGGGATCGTGGCTCGCACTGGGTCGTCGTCACATGGGCAGGGGCACGAGACGAGCTTCGCGCAGGTGGTCGCCGATGCGCTGGGAGTGCCGTTCGAGACCATCCGCGTCCTGCACGGCGATAGCGACGAGACGCCCAACGGCGGCGGCACCGGCGGCAGTCGCTCCCTGGTGGTCGGCGGAGGCGCGCTGCGGGCGTCCTCGGATGGGATCAAAGACAAAGCGATTCAACTCGCGGCGGGGCTGCTGGAGGTCTCGGTTGAGGATCTGGCGTATGTCAACGGCGGCGTCGAGGTGGTCGGAGTGCCGGAGCGCCGCCTGTCGCTGGCGCAGATCTCCGCGGCGACGCCCGGTGGCTTGCGGCAGGACGGCAACTTTGGCGGCAGCGGCGACGCGGTGCCGTTCGGCGCGGCGGTCGCGGTGGTCAGCATCGACCGCGAGACCGGGCGCGTGAAGTTGGAGCGACTGGTGGTGGTAGACGACTGCGGTACGGTCGTCAATCCGCTGATCGTGCTTGGGCAGGTCTCGGGTGGACTTGCGCAGGGCGTGGGTGAAGCGCTCTACGAGCGCATGGTCTTCGGCGAGGACGGTCAGCTCCTGACGGGCAGCCTGCTGGAGTACGCGGTGCCGCGCGCCGACATGCTGCCGGATTGGGAGCTGGATCTGGTCAATACGCCGTCGACGACCAATCCGCTGGGCGCCAAGGGCGTGGGCGAGTCGGGCTGCGTTTCGGCACCGCCGGCGGTTGTCAACGCAGTACTGGATGCGCTGGCGCCGCTGGGGTTCGATCCGTTGACGATGCGGCTGGACATGCCGCTGACACCCGAGAAGGTGTGGCGGGTGATTCAGTCGCTGGAGCGGGGCTAAGGGTTGTCCTTGGGGTGCAAGTAGCGGCGGCGACCGGAGCTGGTGAGATCAGCTGGCGCGTCGCAGGTTGCGTTCTGTCGATGACAAGGGGGAGACCCCCTGGACCCCCAGGGACGACCACGGGGAGAAGCAGCAGGGCGTAGCGTGCTGACCCCCACGATGACCCACGTAGGAGGAGCAGCCGGCCGGCGCATGCTGACTGGTGTCGTGGTCGGGGGAACTTGTCAGCCTCGCGTCGGCTACGGAGGTCCGGAACCTTCGGTTCGCTCACGATTTCAGGATCACACCGCGCGACGTTGACGTCCACGCGGAACTGCCGCCGCGGGTCGAGCACGTGATTATTGCCACAGCGTGCGCATCTGCGACACGGTGGCGAAGGGGTTTTCGCCGCGTTGGACCTCGATGATCGCGGCGGCTCTGGGGTCCTGGTAGTACAGGGCGGCTCCGGGGCTGACGTGTTGCTGCCAGGCTGTTTCGAAGGCCTGCACCCGCGTTTTATTGGCTGCCAGATACGTTGGCACGGCCTGGTAGACCACGCGGTCGCTCGGGCCGCGACGCGTCTCGGTGCGGACTGCCAGCGCCAGCGCGCCGAGGGGTGAACTGGGCGGATCGGGCCCGATGCAGCGCGGGATGATGTAGCGCGGCGACATCAGCGGCGCGAGCAACTCATCCATCGATTGCGCGAAAAGGGCGCTGTCTTCACGGGAGGCAGCCGTGAGGTAGCAGCGGTAGAAGCCGTCATCCTGCAAGACGACGCGGACTTCACCCTCGGACTTGACGCCCCCGGTTGCGCGCAGGGCTTCGGCGACGGCGGTGGCGAGGTCCTCCAGCGCGTCGGAAGGTCCGAGGTCCGCCAGCGAGTCGCGCACCGCGTTGCCGGCGAGGATCGCGCCAATTGCGGCGCCGCACACCACTCCGATCAACATCAGCAGCACCGGAACCGTGGACAGCGTGCTGCCGACCAGCAGTCCCAGAAGTCCACCTGCCAGCGTCGTCGCCGCGATCTTCATGAACTGGCGGCGCAACGGATGACGGTCCGCCGCGGCGGGAGTGTGCCGCCACAGGTCACGTGCCGGCAGACCGATGGAGCGGCCGAAGCGCAGGCGCACGGTTTCGATTTGCCTGTTCTCGTACGGGCTGCCGACCGCCCAGCGGGTGTAGGCACCCTCGCGATCCTGCGCCCGCGCGCTCATGACCGAGTTCACTTCGGGAAACATGCTCGCTGCCGGCGGACCGTACGGCGACAGCGCATGGTGGACGTGCGAAACTCCCGACTCGATCTCGCCCTCGATGGTGGGTGCGAAATACTGGTCGTGCTTGCGGACAAAGCGCACGTAGTCATTGGCGCCCTTGGGATGCTCTGGCGCGACGCACACGACGTCCCAGTTGTCGGCGACCTTGCGCGGCAAGTGCGGGTCGAGTCTGAGCGAACGGCCGCGCATCTGATGGACGGTTACCGACGTGCCGGCGGCGGTCAGGTCCACCAGCACGTTGACCCGCTGCGCATCCCAACCTTCGCCGAGGAGCGCCCGTGTACCGACCAGGCACTGGATCATGCCGTCCTCAAAGGAGCGAGTGAGAAGTGGCACGTAGACGCGCGGGCGCCAGAGTGGGTGGGCCGGAGCGAGGGTGACCAGGTCGTCCAACGTCGCGGTGTCCTCGTCAGGCAAATGTTGTGGATCAATGGAAGCGTGCGGTCCGGGTAGATCTGGTGAGAGCGATTGCTCCAGCGGCTCGCGCAAACTGGGCTCCTGTTGGCCGAGCCACTCGCACAAACTGGCGGCGGCGGAGCGCGGGCAGGCCACCGTGCGCGCCGTGACCAGAGTCGGGCTCAACTCGGCGCTCAATGGGTCGGCGATCAGCGTGCGCAAGACCAGTATCGCGGAGCCGGCCTGCGGGTCCAGCACGCCGCGCAGCGAGCCGCTCATCTCCGAGCTCGCCCGCTCGAAGTCGGACAGCACCAGCACGCGCAGATCTGGACCCAGTACATTGCGCTCGATGCGCAGGATTTCGGTCGTCGCGATTGCCTTACTCGCGGACAGTGCCAGCACGCGATCCACCGGAGTGGCCGACGAGCGGACGCCGCGCACCGTCAGCGTGTAGCCCAGCGACGGCAGCCCGGCATGGATCTCGTCCCAGGCTTGCTGGTGATCGCGCGGATCGGCGCTGGTCCGCAGGAACTCGAGGCTGAAGTCCTCCACGAGTGCCACCCAGTCTTCGGCCGCCAGCGGTTGCTGGAGACGCTCCGTAAGCCGCACTCCGTCCGGCAGATCGAGATGGTACTGGTGGAGGAAGCGAATGGCGGCCTGCGCCAGGGCGGGTCGATCGCGTTCGAACGTGCCCCAGCTGAGCGTTGCGCCGGACTGCGTGCGTCGCTCGACCACGCGCTTGCGGAGCCACTCCACCAGCGAACATGTGGCGAAGTCCGGGTCCAATAGCCTGGAGATGAACGCCTGGAACCGCTCCTGCTGCGCCGCGACGTATTGCGCCTCGTGCTCCAGCGGCTGGACGAAGTACGCCAGCTCCTGGTACGGCGCCAGGTCACCTTCTTTGACGACAGCTGGAGTGGGAACGGCGAAATTCGCCTCGGCGAAGATGGAGCTGTACAGCGCCGCTTCGCGACCGGTGAGCTGATCCGGTGGGGTAGCGGTCAGACCGATGACAAATGTCTCGGGCCCCAGGTAGTCGATCACCGTGCGCACCAGGTAGCCCCACAGCTCGAGCAGGTGGTGGCACTCGTCGAGCACCAGTGTCAGTGGACTGCTCGCCCTGGCGCGTTCGACGATCGCCCGACCATTGCGGTGGAGCAGACCGAGCAGATCGTCGGTGGACCCACCCTGGGTCAACAGCGCGCGGGCCTGGTCACGGTAGCGCGTGAGCTCGTGCTGGAATTGCGGCAAGTTGACCTGACGCAGGCGCTCGATCCGGGCATCGGCGGCATCTGGCGGCAACCCGTCACGGTTCTCCAGGTCACGGCGCCACAGGTCCAGCGCGTGCTCGTGGACCTCGCTCTGTTCGGAATCGAGCGAGCACAGGCTTTGATAAGTGAGGGCGGTAAATGGCGCCGTCAGCGTGGTATCCGTTGCGATCGCCACGAGGGGTGGTTGGAATGCGGTCCACTGGGCTACCCACTGGGACTGCACGGCGGTGTTGGGGCACAGACACAGCGCTCGGTGGCCGAGGCGCCGCGCGGCTTCCAGGCCGAGAACGGTCTTGCCGGCGCCTGGCGGCAGCACCAGGTAGGCGCGCTTGCCGCCGGCCGAGCGCTGTTGCTCGAAGGCGGCGAGGGCCAGGGCCTGGTAGCGGCGGAATGGCCGGCTGAAAGACATTTCGGCGAGAGGTGGTGGCGACAAGGCATGGCGAACCGCGTCACGCTCGGGCGCGCGGCGCTCACAGGCCAAGAGCGCGGGCCTCCAGGCGGACGCCTTCGGCAAACGAGCGCGGCCGGAAGCCGAAATCTCGCGTTGCCTCGGCGTAGTCGAAGGCCTTGTCTTCGGCAAGACGGCGGACCTGTTCGGGGGTCGCCACGCGGCTCACGCGCGCGGCGAGGACGGCGGCGGAGACCGGCACGCGCACCAGTATCACACGTTGCGCCAGGGTCCGAGCGGCGGTGCGCACCAGCTCGGCGAAACGGAGTGGATAGGCACCGGCCAGGTTGTACGTGCGTCCGACGGTGGTCGGATTATCGAGGGCGGCCACCACCGCGTCAGCCAGGTCGTCCACGTAGATTGGCTGCCACAACGCGTTGCCACACACCGGAAACAACGGCCAGCGCGCGAGAAAGCGCAGGAGTCGGCTGATGTTGCGGTCACGCGCGGTGCCGTAAATCATCGTCGGTCGCAGGATGGTCCAGTCGAGTGTCGAGTCCTGCACGGCCGCCTCGGCCTCAATGCGCGGTGTGCGACTCGCCGCCGGCAAACTGGTGAAGATAGCGGTGGTGCTCACGAACAACCCGCGCTTCACGCCAGCGGCCTGGAGCTGGCGCAACAGGGGCGGAGTATGACCGAAACCCATCGACGCGCAGTACACGACGGTCTCGACGGACTCCAGCGGCAGACGCTCGTCTTCGAGCGCACCCTGGCGCAGGTCGATTCCGTCTGGCAGGACGCTGACGTCGCTGGTCGGACGCACCAGCACCGACAGCGGGCGGCCTGCCAACCGCGCGGCGACGAAGCTACCCAGAAAGCCGGTGCCGCCAATCAGCAGGATCCGACCACTCAGCAGCGCGCGACCACCTCGTGCAGAAGGTCCAGGTAGCGCACGGCGAGCTGGTCGCGGTCGTAGTGCTGCTCGGCAAAGGCCCGTCCGCGCCGCGCGAGCTCGGTGGCAAGCCTCGGGTCGCGTCGCAAGCTATCGACCGCGGCCGCCAGCTGATCGCCGCGCTGCGGCTCCACCACCAGCGCCCCGCCAGAACGCGCCAGGATTTCGCCGGCTTCACCGCGCACCGCGCCGATGACAGGACGACCGGCCGCAAGCACTTCGAACAGTTTCGACGGGACGAACGTCTCGAATATCGGCACGTCGCGGAGTGGCACCAGGCACGCGTCGGCTGCGGCATACACATCCCGCACGTCGTTCCTCGGCACGCTGGGACGCATGACGACGTTCGTCAACCGGCGACGATTGCGCTCCGCCAGCAGACGGTCGCGGTCCGCTCCGTCACCCACCAGCAGGTAGGTGACCTCCGGTTGGACCGCGGCTGCATCCAGCACCACGTCGAGGCCATGCGACAGCCCGTGTGAGCCGACGTAGGCCACCACGAACTTGCCATCGAGCCCCAGGCTCGCTCGGGCGGCGGCTTGTGTGGTTGCGCTCGCGTCTGGCGCGAAGAAGCGGGTGTCGGCGCCGTTGGGAATGACCGACAACTTCGTGCGGGGTACGCCTTGCTGGACCAGACGGTCGGCGAATGCCTCGGTGACAACCACCACCCGGGCGGCGCGCGCGTACAGAAACGCGGCCAGGCGCCGCAGCAGCTTGACGCTCGGGCTATCGGGGCGCATCAAGCGGAGGTCCACGATCGCCTCCGGCCACAAATCGCGGACCTCCAGGACGAAGGGGACGCGCTCGAGCCGGGCGATCAACCAGGCGGACAGCGCCGAGAACAGCGTCGGGGAGGAGGCGATCACCACGTCCGTGCGTTTGATTCGCGGCAGACCGAAGAGGAGCGACGTCAGCATGAAGGACAGGTGGTCGAGGCCGCGGCGGCCGACGCCGCGATTCGGGACGGCGTACAGCCAGCAGCGCAGGACACGGATGCCGTCGAGGGATTCGGTCGTCCAGGCGCGGGCGCGGTAGCGCGCGGGGATGCGGCCGAGGGGATGGTTAGGGAAGGTGGTGAGCACGTCGACGGAGTGGCCGGCCTGGACCCAGGCGCGGGCAAACTCGTGAACGCGGGCGGCGGGGGCGGCGGGTTCGGGGACGAAGTAGTGGCAGACGTACGTAATGTTCAAACGCAATTACCCCAGAGGGGACCCAGGCTCAACATGAGTTCCCCAGACGGGGCCCAGGGTCAACATGAGTTCCCCAGACGGAACCCAGGGTCAACACGAGTTCCCCCGACGGGACCCAGGGTCAACACGATTTCCCCCAGAGGGGGCCCAGGGTCAACACGAGTTCCCCCAGACGGGACCCAGGGTCAACACGATTTCCCCCCAGAGGGGGCCCAGGCTCAACACGAGTTCCCCAGAGGGGACCCACGCTCAACACGAGTTCCCCCAGAGGGGACCCACGCTCAACACGAGTTCCCCCAGACGGGACCCACGCTCAACACGAGTTCCCCCAGAGGGGACCCAGGGTCAACACGAGTTCCCCAGACGGGACCCAGGGGTTGGACACGACGGGCTCTC
>Ga0213876_10002202_pt1 | contig 11501 bp, 14 predicted proteins | sample BarmaccomBMRX_R9_FD_160113 | JGI IMG/M metagenome (GOLD analysis project Ga0213876, IMG submission 160113) | Root-associated microbial communities from Barbacenia macrantha in rupestrian grasslands, the National Park of Serra do Cipo, Brazil - RX_R9 | ecosystem: Host-associated > Plants > Roots...
AAATGGTTTTCTGCCGCAACTTTTTCAGGTGTCGTCAGAAAAATCTTGTCGCGGTGACGATCCCAAATCCAAAGCTGGCCATTGGTGTTTGTGAAACGGCGCAGATAGAAGCGCGGGACGTAATGATGGCGCTTTGGCTCGTTCATTTAGAGTGGAAGTGAGCCTTGCCGAATTTCGTCAAGGCGTACGACACCGTTAATTAGCCATGTTTCTGGATATAGAGAGTGCGTTCCCATCGCGAGAAGCATGCCTTTTTTGGGATATTCCTCGCCAAAGGTTTTTTGCATATAGCTCAGAGCGTCTTGTTCTCCATATTGCTTGCTCAGATTGAAATAAGTCGCCTCCATTTCCCAATCTTGGCAGGTTCCTTCCCTTACGCCGTCATCGGTCTGATATTTGTATTTGAACTCATAAGGGCACGGCGAATAGGGTATGATTTCTCGTGTATTGAACATGTCGGGCTGCGATCGCAGCGCATCGAACCGGGCGCGATCGTTCGCGATGTCCTCCTCGCTTCTCTTATTTATCTTGAACGAATGAACCTGGGCTTTTAGCAGCGCGAGGCTGCGGCCTTTCTCACGTTCCTTATCAAGGCTTGTCACTATAAGGCTTCCTAAAAAGCGCGCTCTCTCTGTCGGCCTTAGGCTGCCCGTTATAGTGATGCTCTCCTGGTCCACACGAAGGCTTTCGACGCGTGGGTCGTCCTTGGGTTTGCGCCATTTGAAATGGACGCGATCCCAGCGACCAAATTTCTGTGCATCATCGAGGTTGCGGAAGCAGACAGGATACATGCGCAACCACTCGCCATGTAGGCTAATGCCCGCGCAGCAGACGGTTTCCCCGTGACGTTGGCCAACTTGGGGCGCAGCTTTGATTAGCACGATTGCGTCAATTTCACCCGTACGCGAGAGATCCTGTAGTGTGGTCATTGGCGCTTTTCTGCCTCTTGGTGACCGGTAGAGTTACGGTAATATGATGTACGGTGAACTCGCTCTTTAGTTTTTCCGCGATAATTGCGCGGTGGCAATCGGAATGGTCGCGCTCGTAGCAAAGCAGGCTGGAGGTAGTTTTTCGCGCAGCGGTGGTAGCCTCGATCAATCCGGCCCTTGCTGCATTTCCAGAGAGGTGCCGGCTATATATCCGGCGGAAGCCAGCAGTATCACCATTGCGCGCAGCCTCTCGGCCTGGCTTTGGATCGCCTAAGGATTTCAAGTGCAGATATGCGATGTCGAGGTCAGCAAGTGCGGCCGCAAGCGCGTTCTTCGAGAAGCCGCGTTTTCGCGATAGCGGAAGATCGCGCACATCGATTACTTGCTTGATTTTATGGATTTGGAGCGTGATCAAAAAATCGCTCAGATCAGCGCCTTCATAGCCAACGGTGTAAAGGGTCCGAGCGCTCATCGTTGATTTCCGCCGTTTCGCGGAACCTGATTCATAATGGTTAACACTTCCTTACATCAGCCGGGCCAGATGTTTCCACCGGGTCTCTCGTTTGAGCACAAAAGAAAAGGGCCGGAGTGAATCCGGCCCTTCCAATATTTCTGAATGGTAAGGCTCACTCCGCCGCTGGCTGGCGCAGCAGTCCCGCGGCTTGCATTTCGGCGTGAAGCGCATGCGGCGCCAGGTCATAGCCGTTGGGCCAGGTCGGCGTTCCCATATCCAGGAAGACACGGCGGAAATAGGCCGCATCGCGCAGTGGCTCCAGCATAAGACCATCCGAAGCCAGGATGTCGGAAAAATCCCGCTCGCCCATGCTGCCGTCGGAAAAACTCAGGCGCAGGCGGTGGCCGCCCATGGGCGCGACCTTTGTTACCTTGATCAGCGAGAGTTCACTCATCTTCCAGTCCCGCCAGCCGTTCCAGCGGCTGACTGTTCAGGGCGCGCTGCCAGTTTGCGCGCAACTCTGCCCGGCGTGCAAGCGCCCATTGCGCCACCAAGCGAGTGGCGGTTTTCGGCAAATGCCCGGCAAGGATTTCACCGGTTTCGATGGAAATAAAGGCTTCATACTCGCCATAGACCGCGTGGAAATGCGGCGGGGCGTGATCCCGGAAATACATGCGAATGGCGATGCCGTAGAAGAAGGAAATGGTGGGCATAGTCTCTCCTCGGCAGATAATTGAGGGGCCTGCGGCAAATGAAAAGCCCCGTCCTACGCTGCCTGCGGACTGCTACCTGGCATTCTTATTAATTAGGCTGGGTCCGTCCATACGCTGTCGCTATGGACCGCGGCGCACCGTTACCACGCTGCGCCGCGCCCGGGGTGACAGGCCGGGCGGCTGGCGCCCCGACCAAACAAAAAAGGGCCAGCTTTCGCTGGCCCTTTCCGTATTTCTGGATGGACGCTCGCTTTCGCTCGCGACCCCCACCCGAACGGCTTCGCCGTTCGACCTCCCCTCAAGGGGGAGGTGAAGCAGGAGATTAGAAGTCCATATCGCCCATGCCGCCCATGCCGCCGCCGCCGGGGCCGCCGGCAGGCGCCGCTTCCTTCTTGGGACGATCGGTGATCATGGCTTCGGTCGTGATCAGCAGCGAGGCGACGGACGCCGCGTTCTGCAGCGCCACGCGCACCACCTTGGTCGGGTCCACGATGCCCTTTTCGATGAAGTCCACATACTCACCGCTCTGGGCATCAAAGCCGAAAGTGTTGGACTTCTGCTCGGCCAGCTTGCCGACGACAATGCTGGCTTCCTGGCCGGCATTGGCGGCGATCATGCGCACCGGATACTGGATGGCCCGGCGAACGATGGCGACGCCCTGATTCTGGTCGTCGTTGGCGCCCTGCAGGTCCTTCAGTGCCTTGGCGGCATAGAGCAGGGCGACGCCACCGCCCGGCACAATGCCTTCCTCGACCGCGGCCTTGGTGGCGTTCAGCGCGTCATCAACGCGGTCCTTGCGCTCCTTGACCTCGACTTCGGTGGAACCGCCGACGCGGATCACCGCAACGCCGCCGGCCAGCTTGGCCAGGCGCTCTTGCAGCTTTTCCTTGTCATAATCGGAAGTGGTCTCTTCGATCTGAGCCTTGATCTGGCCGACGCGGGCCTGGATGTCGTTCTTCTTGCCGGCGCCGTCCACGATGGTGGTGTTGTCCTTGTCCACCGAAACGCGCTTGGCGGTGCCCAGCATGTTGAGCTTCACATTCTCCAGCTTGATGCCAAGGTCCTCGCTGATGACCTGGCCGCCGGTGACGACGGCAATGTCTTCCAGCATGGCCTTGCGGCGGTCGCCGAAGCCCGGGGCCTTGACGGCGCAGACCTTCAGGCCGCCGCGCAGCTTGTTGACCACCAGGGTGGCCAGGGCTTCGCCCTCCACTTCCTCGGCGATGATCAGCAGCGGGCGGCCCGACTGCACCACCGATTCCAGGATCGGCAGCATGGGCTGCAAGGAGGTCAGCTTCTTTTCGTGGATCAGGATGTAGGGCTCATCCAGCACCGCCACCATCTTCTCGGCATTGGTGATGAAGTAGGGGTTCAAATAGCCGCGGTCGAACTGCATGCCTTCGACCACATCCAGCTCGGTCTCGACGGTCTTGGCTTCCTCGACCGTGATGACGCCTTCATTGCCCACCTTGGCCATGGCCTGGGCGATCATGTCGCCCACTTCCTTGTCGCCATTGGCCGAGATGGTGCCGACCTGGCCGATCTCTTCGTTGGACTTGACCTTCTTGGAACGCTTCTTGAGGTCGGCCACGACGGTGTCCACCGCCAGGTCAATGCCCCGCTTCAGGTCCATCGGGTTCATGCCGGCCGCGACCGACTTGGCGCCTTCGCGCACGATGGCGCGGGCCAGCACGGTGGCGGTGGTGGTGCCGTCGCCGGCCACGTCATTGGTCTTGGAAGCGACTTCGCGCACCATCTGGGCGCCCATATTCTCGAACTTGTCGGCCAGTTCGATTTCCTTGGCGACAGTGACCCCGTCCTTGGTGGTGCGGGGCGCACCGAAGGACTTGTCAATCACCACATTGCGGCCCTTGGGGCCCAGCGTCACCTGCACCGCGTCGGCCAGGATGTCGACGCCGCGCAGAAGCTTCTCGCGGGCGTCGGCGCCGAATTTCACGTCTTTGGCTGCCATTGTTCTGTTCTCCTGAGATTTGTTTGCGCCTCACCCTTCGACAGGCTCAGGGTGAGGAGGGAAAATTGGTTGGTGGACTATTTCTTCGACGCCTTGCGGCCTTCGAGCACGCCCATGATGTCGCTCTCCTTCATGATCAGGAGCTCTTCGCCATCAATCTTCACTTCGGTGCCGCTCCACTTGCCGAACAGCACGAACTCGCCGGCCTTGACGGTGGTGGGAACCAGCTTGCCGTTATTGTCGGGGGCGCCCGGGCCGACGCTGATCACTTCGCCCTCCTGGGGCTTCTCGGCGACGGTGTCGGGGATGATGATGCCGCCGGCGGTCTTCTGGTCCTCTTTGACGCGGCGGACGACCACGCGGTCGCCGAGGGGACGGAATTTCATGAGCCTCTCTCCTAAGGTCTTGAAAATGTTGCAATTATCGTGCGTTGCAGCACTCAACGCCGGTGAGTGCCAGCGCTGCGCCCGGTATTTAGGGCCGGATGTGAGGCCGATCAAGGGGTTGCTTGGCAGTTTTTTCGGCCGGCTTTGGGGCCTTTCCCAAACGGAGGGGATACCCGGGGCCGCCCCCGCGTTTTCACGAACGGAGAGGTTAGCAGCCTGTTCATGCTGGGTTCAGCCGGTTCCGACGACCATGGCAGCAGTGGGCAGGGCAGAGAGAATCCTGATGGAGACCAAGATGAAGAAGATGATCGCCAATATCACAATCGCAGCCGCGCTGGTCACCGGCGCCGCCCTCGTCACCGCCGCGCCGGCTTCGGCGCAGTCGTTCGGCTTCAGCATCGGCGGGCCGGGTTATGGCTTCAGCTATAACAGCGGCTATCCGTATTACGGCTATGGCTATCCATATCCCTATTACGGCTATCCCTATTACTACGGCCCCACCTATTACTATGGCCGCCCTTATTACTACGGCCGCAGCTATTACGGTCCTGCCTATCGCGGCACTTATCGGCGCCGCTGAAGTTGAGAGAACCAAGCAGAAGGCCCCGTGCGCGGGGCCTTTTGTTTGCCAAGTAAGGAAACCGGGGCAAGTAAGGAAACAGGAATGAAAACACTCTGGAAGGCGGCACTGGCGGTGCTTGGTGTAGCCGCGCTGGCGGGCTGCATGCCGTATGACGGTGAATATGGCTATGGCGGTGGCGGCTATGGCTATGGATACGCCGGCGGTTATTGCGGCCCCTATGGCTGCCCGCAGGGCGATTACGGCCTTTATTACGGCGGCGCCTATTATAACGGGCTGTGGTACGACGATCCCCTCTATTACCGGGATTTCGGCGGCAGCCGGCAATACTGGATGGGCGGCGGCTGGCACACCGATGAATGGCGCGGGGCGCGGCCGGATGGCCATCGCGGCCGCGATCCGTCTTATTATCGCAATCGTGGCTTTGCCGGTGGCGGATTTAATCGAGGTAATGGCGGCTCGGCGCAGGCAGCGCCGCCCAGCCAGGGCAGCGGGCGCAGCTTCAGCCGGGGCGATGGCGGCCGCAGCTACAATGGCGGCGGTGGCGGGGGCGCGCGGTCGTTCAGCGCGCCCAGCAACAGCGCGCCTGCGTACAGCGGCGGTGGTGGTTCCAGCAGCGGCGCATCCAGCGGCGGCGGCGGTGGTGGTGGCGGCAATCGCGGCGGCGAAAGTCGGGGCAGCGGCGGCCGCGAACAGCCGCGCTAGCGTGGCACCAGCACAATTACGCCATCTTGCATTCAGCTTCAGTTCAGCGCGCCCCCGTCATGGTCGCTTCCAACGCGCGAATCCTCGCGCCCAAGGAAGAGAGACCAAGATGCGAAATTTCTGGAAGGCGACGCTGGCGGCGCTGTCGGTTAGCGCCTTCGTTGGGTTGGCGGGCAGCGCCGGCGCCCAGCCCTATGATGGTTATAGCTATGGCGCGCCCTCTTATGGCGCGCAGGGCTATGGCGCACCGGCTTACGGCACCCCGGGCTATGGCGATCCCTATGCCGATCCCTACAGCGACCCTTATGCCGGCGGCTATGCCTACAACATGCCGCCCGACGGCGTGCCTTATGATTACGCCAGCGGCGGCTATTGTGACGAATGGGGCTGCCCCGATTCCTACTGGGACCTGCCGGTCTATTACGGCCCGGTTTTCTATGACGGCTTGTGGTTTGACGGCCCGCTCTATTACCGCGACTGGTTTGGCCGCCGGCAATATTGGGTCCATGGCGGCTGGCATTATGATACCTGGTCGGGCGCCCGCCCCAGCTGGTATCGCGAAGGCCGTTACGGCCCGGCCCTGGGCCGCGAATTTTATCGCAGCGGCAGCTTCCGCAATGACTATGCCCAGCGGGGCTTCAACAACCGCGGCTATGACAATCGCAGCTACGCCAATCGCGGCACCTTCGGGCGCAACAATTTCGCCCAGCCGCAGGTGAACCGCAGCTTCAACGGCGATACGTCGCGCTACGGCAACCGCAGCTTTGCCGCACCGCAGGCGCAAAGCCAGGTGCAAGCGCAGCCGCAGTTCCAGAATCGCAGCCAGGGCTTTGGTGGCCAAAACTTTGGTGGTCAGGGTTTTGGCGGCCAGCGCTACGGCAACCGCAGCTTTGCTGCACCTCAGGCGCAAAGCCAGGTGCAGGCGCAGCCGCAGTTGCAGAATCGTGGCCAAAGCTTTGGCGGCCAGGGTTTTGGCGGACAGCGTTTCGGCAATCGCAGCTTTGCTGCACCCCAAGCCCAGGCTCAGGCCCAGGCCCAGGTTCAGAGCCCGGCTTCGCGCTTTGGCGGCCAAAGCTTCCAGGGTCAGAGCTTCCAGCGCTCGGATGCGGGACGCCAGGATTTTGCCAATCGCGGCGGCTTTCAAAATCGCAGCAGCCAGGCGCAGCCGCAATTCCAGCGCGGTGATGGCGGCAATCGCGGCAACGGCAACGACCGCGGCAATGGCGGCCGTGACCGGGGTCGCTTCCGCTAAAGCTGACGGCCTGACGAAAGGGAGCCCGGTGGCAACACCGGGCTCTTTCTTTATTTCTTGGCGCGCGCCGTCTTGTTCAGCGCCACGGCGCCGCGGATCAGGGCGGTCAACGCCTTCTCGTTGAGCTTTTCGCCTTCGCGGATATCTATGGCGCGGCGGACATTGCCCTCCAGGCTGGAATTGAACAGGCTGGCGGGGTCTTCCAGCGCCGCACCTTTGGCAAAGGTCAGCTTTACCACCGCCTTGTAGGTTTCGCCGGTGCAGATAATGCCGTGGTCCTCCCACACCGGCACGCCGCGCCATTTCCAGGTTTCTTCCACTTGTGGATCGGCGGCATGAATCAGCTTGCGTACCCGCGCCAGCATCTCTCCACGCCAGTCACCCAATTCCTTGATGCGCTGGTCAATCATTTTCGACGGCGCGGCCGCGGTGCTTTTCCTGCTGCTGCTCTGGGCCATCGGCAATTCTCCTGACGCGCAAATGTGAGGCTAGGATTGGTTCCCGCGCTTTGCAAAAATTTTCTTCTCGGCGCGTCGGAATTTTGCCCCATTTGCGCGGCGCTATCCCTCCGCTGCGGGCGCGTTCCGTTTGAGGAGATCAGAATGCGTCGTTTGTTGATCCTGCTGCCCTTGGCAGCAAGCCTTGCTGCCTGCAATGGTGGCTATCCCGCCTATCCCGATGGCGAGCGCGTGGCGCGCGCCGAGCCTGAGCCTTATTATCGCGTCCAGCGCATGGGGCGGGAGACCGACTATATCATGACCGGGCGGCTGCTTTTCCCCACCGATTCCGCGCGCATCAGCGACAATGCCTATGAAATGGTGGCCGACATCGCCGCCGATGCCCGCATGCACCCCGAAGTGAAAGTGGTGGTGGACGGCTATACCGACACCACCGGTACGCCGGCGCACAATCAGGAGCTTTCGGAAGCACGGGCCGACGCCGTCGCCGACGTCCTGAAACGCCATGGCATTGAAAGTGCTCGCATCAGCGCCCGCGGCTTTGGCGAATCCAAGCTGGCGGTGCCGACCGGCGATCAGGTGAAAGAAGCCGAGAACCGGCGTGTGGTGATCCGGCTCGTGGATGAAGGGTGAGGCGCGACCGCGCGTAGCGCGGACGAAATGGTCCGGTGGACCATTTCGAGCGCCGAACGCCGCGAGCTTGGGCGAGCGGCGGGGATTTCCAGAAAGTAAATGAATCGCTAACGCCGGCGTCTTCACCGCACCGGCGTTAGCTTTTTACAGTTAAGAATTTGGAAACAGGACGGGCGGCATTCTTTGCCGCATGACGAAGATACTCATCAACCTCACCTGCTTCTTCGGTTGCGCCTTTCTGGGCGCTTCGATGGTGCTGTTCACCGGATGGCCGCTGGCGCTGATGGCGGCGGGGTTGTGTTTTCTGGCCACCCAGCATGTCAACGCCGGTTTTACCCGCCGGGCCGACAAGCGCGCCGCCGCGCGGGAGTTCGCCCAGCTTCGCCGCATGACCCTGAATGTGGAACAGGGCCTTTCCGACGCGCGTCAGCGCCTGGCGGCGCTGGACACCGCGATTGATGAACGCACCAACGCCCAAAGCCGTAAGATCGTGGCCGAATTGAAGGTGCTGGAAAGCCTGATGCGCGATTTCGCCGGCAAGATTTCCCGCAGCGTCCGCGGCCGGGAAACCGAAGCGCAGGTGAGCCGCATTCCGTCCACCGGTCCGGCGGCGGCCTATCTGGGCAGCTTCGGCAACCGCAACGAACTTCTCGAAACCATCCGCGCCAGCCTGGAAGAAAACCGGGTTGATCTTTATCTCCAGCCCATCGTCAGCCTGCCGCAAAGGAAGCTGCGCTATTACGAGGCGCTGTCGCGGCTGCGTGATGCCGGCGGGCAGGTGATCATGCCGTCGCAATATATCAGGATCGCCGGCGAAGCCGGGCTGATGAGTGTGGTGGATAATCTGCTCTTGTTCCGCTGCGTTCAGGTGCTCAGGCGCCTGGCCACCAAGACCCGCGAGATCGGCATTTTCTGCAACATCTCGGCCGAGACCTTGGCTGATGGCGAATTCTTTCCCCAGTTTCTCGACTACATGGCGGCCAATCGCGATCTTTCCGGCCTGATTATCTTTGAGTTCGCGCAAGAGGCGGTGCTTAAAGCGGGACCCGCGGGCGAAAAGAATCTGGCCCGCCTGGCCGAGATGGGCTTTGCCCTTTCGATGGACCATGTCGAAACCCTGGCCCTGGATTTCGTAAAGCTGAAGCGGATTGGCTTCAGCCATCTGAAGGTGCGGGCGACGACGCTGGTGGACGGGATGAGCGGGGCCGGCGCCGCCGTCGCCGCTGAGGACTTCAAGAAGCTGCTCTCCCGTCACGGTCTCAACCTGATCGCCGAGCGCGTTGAAAACGAAAAGACCGTGCTGCAACTGTTGGACTATGCGGTGGATTTCGCCCAGGGCTATCTCTTCGGCGAGCCCCGCGCCGTGCGCGATGACGCCAGCCGCCCGGCTGTTGCCATGACCGAAGCGGCACCGGTGATTCCGTTTAAGAGAGCGTCTTAAGCGGGCGCCGATATCGGCCAGTCAAAGCAACAGTGTTGGTTTTGGATAAAGCGCGGTTCTAGGACTTAAGGTCCGCTTGGCGGGATGGCCCACCTCTCCTAAACTGCCGGTGCAGCAGGGCGGGGACCGATCATGCCGCAACACACATCCATAAGCGTTTTTCAACGCAACCTTAAGCTGGCCGTGCCGCTGGTGCTGGCATTGGGTTGCGCCTTCCTGGCGCCGCCGTTGCTGGCGCAGAATGCAAGTCTCAGTCCGTCAGTAGTCCAGCTTGGACAGGTGTTGGTGGACGCGCGGCAGGCCGAGCAACAGGGGCGCAAGATGGCGACCATGGCCAGCATCAACCAGACGCTGGGGAGCGTGGGACAGGCTCAGGCGGGCGGCACGCGCACGGAGATTTTCGGGGTGCCGGGCGGACTGCGCTATGAGGGCGAAGTGGATGGGTTCGGCACCCTGACAGGCGGGCCGGATCAGGATTATCGCGAATATCACGGCCAGGTGCGGGCCATACTGCGCTCCGGGCTCGGCGTCTCCTATGGCAAGGATGGCACCGTCCAGGTCGGCCGCTTCGAGTTTGACCGGCTTAATGGCTATGGCGCCCGCTATGATGCCCAGGGCAAGCTGCTGGAGCAGGGCCTTTATGAGAGGGGCATACTCAAGACGCCGGTGAAGGGAAATTAGGCGGCCGGCTTGACGTCATGGCGGCCAGGTGCCATCCGCTGCCTTTCATTCCGGACACCTTTTCCCCAATGCCTATCCGTCTGCTTAGTGGCCTTTCAGACATTGCCGGCCAGCATGACGCCTTGATCTGCGACGTCTGGGGCGTGGTGCATGATGGTCATCACGCCAACCTGGCGGCTTGCGAGGCCCTGCGCCGCTTTCGGGAAAATCATGGCCCGGTAGTGTTGTTGACCAATGCGCCCCGGGTGCCGGCCGCCGTGGCCGAGCAGTGCGCCGGCTTTGGCGTGCCGGCCGAGTGCTATGACGCCATTGTCAGTTCCGGCGGCGCCGCCCGGGCCGAACTGGTGCGGCGGTCTTCTGTGCGGCACCTGCCACTTTATTATATAGGCACCAGCCGCGACGTTTCGATCTATCAGGGTCTGGATGTCTCCCTGGCGTCGCTGGAAGAAGCCAAAGCGATCCTCTGTGCCGGCTTGCGCGATGACGACCGCGAAGCGCCCGCCGATTACGGCCCCGAACTCAAGGCCTTGGCTGCAAGGGGCCTGCCCATGCTCTGTGCCAATCCCGACCTGGTGGTACACCGGGGCAGTCGGCTTTATTGGTGTGCCGGGGCAATCGCCCGCGACTATGCGGCGCTGGGGGGAGAGGTGATCTATTACGGCAAGCCGCACGGGCCGGTCTATGACATGGCGCGCGCCGAAATTGCCGGGCTGCGCAAGGGGGTGCCGGCCACCCGGCCACTGGCCATCGGGGACGGCATGCCCACCGACATCATGGGCGCCAACGCCCAGGGCCTGACGGCGCTTTTCATTGCCGACGGCATTCATGGCGAGGAAATCGAGCCTTATACTGAAGCCCATCTCGATGATTTGCTGGGCCGCAGCGGCGTATCTGCCGCCGCCGCGCTCCGGGCCCTGACATGGTGAGGCGATGACGGTTTATCTGGAAGATCTGCAAGTGGGTATGAGCGCCAGTCTGACCCACACTGTTACCGAACATGACATTGAGTTGTTCGGCCAGGCCACCGGTGATCGCAATCCGGTGCACTTTGACGAAGAGTTCGCTAAGAAGACTATCTTTCGGGGCCGGGTTGCGCATGGCGCTCTGCTGGTGGGTTATGTTTCGGCTGTGATCGGCAATCAGTTGCCGGGGCCGGGCACCATCTTTGGCGGGGCGGCGATGGAGTTTAAGGCGCCGCTGCGCCTGGGCGACACGGTGACGGTGACCTGCACTGTGCGCAGCATCGAAGGGCGCAAGGTGACGTTGGATTGCATCTCGCGGGTGGGCGAGACGGTGG
>Ga0213876_10002203_pt1 | contig 11500 bp, 11 predicted proteins | sample BarmaccomBMRX_R9_FD_160113 | JGI IMG/M metagenome (GOLD analysis project Ga0213876, IMG submission 160113) | Root-associated microbial communities from Barbacenia macrantha in rupestrian grasslands, the National Park of Serra do Cipo, Brazil - RX_R9 | ecosystem: Host-associated > Plants > Roots...
GCCCACGGCCATAAGGCGGCCACAACCCGACATCGCCGCAAAAGAGCGCGGTGATGAGCGGCTCGTTGACCGGGCAGACCGTCGGCACGCAGGCGCGGCCGGCGAAACGTTGGCCGAAGGCCCGTGCGAAGCGCTCAATCGCCTCGGGAAACGCCGGTTCCGCGAAGGCGTCGGGCAGCCAGGCCGGCGTGCCGAAGTGCGCGAGATCGACCATCAGACGCAGGCCGAGTTCGTCCGCGAGCGCGAAGCGTTTGTCGGCCCAGCTCCAATCAAAAACGCCCGGCTCCCGCTCGATCTCGTGCCAGGGCAGGGGATAACGCAACCACCGGCAGCCGAGGTCGCGCGCGATGAGCGCGAAGTCTTCGCGCCAGCAACGGTCGTGTTGCGTCCATTCGTATTGGTCGATGCCGAGGTGCGGGATGAACGAGCCTTCTAAGCCGACGGCCCAGCGGAAAGCAGCGTCGGGCGCGGCAGCGGCGGCAGGGCGGTTTGGCATTGGATTCCTTACATCGGCTTCCACGCTGCGGCGGGCGGCGGAAATTTTTCATTCCGTCGCGTCATTCCTTTGCATGCGCCGCGAATAACCGGCTGGGAATTTTGAATAGCCAGGGTCGCCTGCCGCGTCTGAGGACAACGGTTTCAATACAATCATCGCCCGCGCTTGCGTTCCTGTCCGCCTGCCGACCACGCCTGAAATTTTCCTGCCGCGCTTCCTGATTCATTCCCGCTCCGTCCATGGACACCGCCGTATCGTTCAACGCCGTCGCCAAAGCTCTGCCCGAGGCCGGTATCTTTTTCCGCGAGCAACCTGCCTCCGCGCCCGCACGCTTACCCCCGGCCAAGCCGCCGCTGCCGCCCGCGGAACCCGCCGCGCCGGATTCGCTCTGGAGTCTCGTGCGCGAGCACGCCAGCGCGCATCGCTGGGCGCTCGCGTGGGTGTTTTTTCTCAATGCCATCCCCGGCCTCGGCGTCGCTTTCCAGACGCTCGCGCCGAAATACCTCATCGATGACGTGCTCACGCCGGCGGGCCTGACGCCGGAGACGCGCCTGCTGCGGCTCGGCGGATTGATGGCGGCTTATCTCGTGGCTGCGTTGGTCTTCCGCATGACGGCCTGGTATGCGAGCTATCGGGTGTGGACGCGGGTGCGCGAGCGCATCACGATGGAATTGCGCGCCCGGTTCTTCCGCCACATCAACCGGCTCTGTCTGCGCTTTCACGGCCGGCACTCGAGCGGCGAACTTTTCACCTACGTCATGGGTTCGCCGCTCGGCGAAATTTCCTCGTTCTACCACAACATCGCGATGAACGTGCCCAACGCCTTCGTCGCCTTTCTTTTCTCCGTGTGTCTCGTTGGCTCGTGGGACTGGAGTCTGACGCTCGTGCTGCTCGCGCTCGTGCTGGCGACGGTCTGCGCCATGAACCGCGGCAGCGCGCGGCTCCGGCAGTTGCACGACGATTTTCTCCGGGTGGAAAGTCGCATCGTTGGGCGGTTGACGGATATTTTCCGGGGCAACCGCGACGTGAAGCTGCACGCCATCGAAGACCGCCTGAGCGCGGCCTTTGAAAAGAACGCCGACGTGTTGCGCGAGAAGGCGTGCGACCGCGACCTCAAGACGCACCATGTCAACATGCGGCAGGAAGCCATCGGCTACCTGTGCTTCGCGCTCGTCTGCTGCCTCGGCGCGTGGCGCTTTTGGCAGGGACATCTGACGCAGGGGCAATTCGTGGGCTACCTCGCCGCCTACGGCGCGCTGCAAGCGCCCGTCGCACTCGTCTTCAGCATCGGTGCGCAACGCGGCCGGGCGCTCGCCGGCCTCGAGCGGTTGACGCGCCTGCTCAGCACCACCAGCTCCACGCCCGACCCGCGCCCGCACGTCGCCGAGACGCCGCCCGCGACCGGCGCCGACCTCACGCTGCGCGACGTGCGCTTCTCCTACGTGTGCGGCCAGCCGGTGCTGGAGGACATCAATCTCACCATTCCCTTTGGCCAGCGCATCGCCCTCGTAGGCCCGTCAGGCAGTGGCAAGAGCACGCTCGTCAAACTGCTGCTGCGCCTCTACGACCCCGACGGCGGCACCGTCGCGTTCGGCGGCATCGACCTGCGCCGCTGCCGCGCGGCGGAGGTGCGCCAGCGTTTCGGCGTCGTGCCGCAGGACCCATATTTCTTTTCCACGACCATCCGCGAAAATCTCCTCGTCATGCGCCCCGGCGCGACCGAGGCCGAATTGCGCCACGTCTGCGAACTGGCCAACGCGTGGGAATTCATCCAAACGCTGCCCGACCGCTTCGACACCCTCCTCGGCGAAGGCGGCGCGCGGCTCAGCGGCGGACAGCGTCAGCGCCTCGCCATCGCCCGCGCGCTCCTGCACGATCCGCGCTACCTGATTTTTGACGAAGCTACCAGCGCCCTCGACACGCTTAGCGAACGTCTCGTGCAAGACGCGCTGGGGCGCATCCTGCACGGCGGGCAACGCACCGCGGTGTTCATCGCGCATCGGCTTTCGACGATCAAAACGTGCGACCGCATCCTCGTCCTCCAAGCCGGCCGCATCGTGCAGGACGGCACGTTCGAGCACCTCGCCCAAGCGCCCGGCTTATTTCAAAAACTCGTTGCGAGCGGGCAGTTGTAGAATGGGAAAGCACGCCGCGCGGCGAGAAAAGTTTTCCTACGCGGGGACGATAATATGGCGCGTCAAGAGGCACCACGAATAGGTAGCGGGCCACTTTGCAATCGGTCGGTGGATGGCGACCACCGGGCGCCATCAAGGTGCAGCGCAGCTGCCTATTGTTATTCCTGCTAGGCGGCTGACCGCCGCAGGCAATGGTGCCCGGCTGGGGACCGAACGTTCCATCCGGTTTCGGGCAGGGGCGCGATTTCGCTGGGGACGGCGTTGCAGGCGGGAACTCAGTCCGCCCGGCGCGTCCCCACGGAAAGGAGTTCATCCCCATGCCTCAAGGCGATAAGACTAAATACACCGACAAACAAAAGCGGCAGGCCGAACACATCGAGGAAGGCTACGAGAAGCGAGGCGTTGCAGATGGCGAAGCCGAACGACGCGCCTGGGCGACGGTCAACAAGACGAGCGGCGGCGGCAAAAAGCCGGGCGGTTCGGGCCGCGCCAAGCAGAAAAGTAGTAGCAACAGCGGCGGTGCGCAGAAGAAGACGACGGCTGCCAGCAAGAAGAGCGGCAGCAGCGCGAAAAAAGCGTCATCGGCCAAGAAGAAGAACAGCAGCAAGTAGCGGCCTCGCTTCGGCGTGGGCTGGCGAGTTGGGCGCGGCGTGGGCGCTTTGCGAGAAGGAGTCAGCCGCCGAGCACTTCCCGTTCGGCCTCGAGCCAGTCGGCCATTTCGTCGGGCGGCTGGCCGGCTTCCCTTCGGCGGAGGTAGCGATGATAAGCAGCTTCGCGGACGGCTTCCTCGGGATAGCTGTTGTGGACGACGACGGCGACCGAGGGGGGCGTGAATCGGTGGACTGGCGACGCCGTGGCAGCGTCGTCGTCGAAGGTGGAGTCAGGAAACGCGTTCATCGGTCGTGGTATGCGGGATTTCTGGTTCCATCGGCGGACGGCCTCCCGCTGGTCCTACCCGAGCGGGCAACACCTGATTTGGCCGCGGTGCAACCAAGGCATCGCTCGACTGCGTAGAAATGCAGAGCGCTGCACTCCAGACCGCGCTCCCACCCCCCCCATTCCCATGACTAACACCACTGCTTCCTCCCTGCCTGCCGGCATGGAAATCTCCGGCGAGATCACGCCGGCTTTTGCTGAAATCCTCACACCCGACGCGCTGGCGTTCGTGGCGAAACTCCAGCGGACCTTTGGCCCGCGCCGGGAGGAAGCGCTCGCCCGGCGCAAAGCGCGGCAGGCGGAGTTTGACGCCGGAAAGCTGCCCGACTTTTTGCCGGAGACGCGGCACGTCCGCGAGGGTGATTGGACGTGCGCGCCAATTCCGCGAGACATCCAGGATCGCCGGGTGGAAATCACCGGGCCGACGGATCGCAAGATGGTCATCAACGCGTTGAACTCCGGCGCGAAGGTATTCATGGCCGACTTCGAGGACGCCAACACGCCGAGCTGGCGCAACATGATCGACGGCCAGATCAATCTGCGCGATGCCATCCGGCGGACGATCACGTTTCAAAATCCCGACGGCAAATCCTATAAACTCAACGAGACGGTCGCCGTCATCATGCCCCGGCCGCGCGGCTGGCATTTGTTGGAAAAGCACATCCGCGTCGATGGCCAGCCGATGTCGGGCGGGCTGCTCGACTTCGGACTCTATTTTTTCCACAACGCGAAGGAGCTGCTCGCGCGCGGGAGCGGGCCGTATTTCTATCTGCCGAAGATGGAAAGCCATCTCGAAGCGCGGATTTGGAACGAAGCTTTCACGCTGGCTGAAAAGGAACTCGGCGTGCCGCACGGCACGGTCCGCGCGACGGTGCTCATCGAGACGATCCCGGCGGCCTTCGAGATGGACGAGATTTTGTATGAATTGCGGGAGCATTCCGCCGGGCTGAACTGTGGACGCTGGGATTACATTTTCTCGTGCATCAAGAAGTTTTGTCACAAGCAGGACTTCCTGCTCGCCGACCGCGCCTACATCACGATGACGACGCACTTCATGCGCTCGTATTCGTTGCTGTGCATCAAGACGTGTCATCGCCGCAATATCTTCGCGATGGGCGGCATGGCGGCGCAGATTCCGGTGAAGAACAATCCGGCGGCGAACGAGGAAGCCTTTGCCAAGGTGCGCGCCGACAAGGAGCGCGAGGCCACCGACGGCCACGACGGCACCTGGATCGCGCATCCGGGCATGGTGCAGATCGCGCTCGATGCGTTCAACAAGCTGATGCCGACGCCGAACCAGATCGACACGAAGCGCGACGACGTGAACGTGACTGCGAAGGACTTGCTCGACTTCGGTCCGAGCGAGCCGATCACCGAGCAGGGATTGCGCATCAACGTGAGCGTCGGCGTGCAGTATCTCGAAGCTTGGCTGCGCGGCAACGGCGCGGTGCCGATCTTTAACTTAATGGAAGACGCCGCCACCGCGGAAATCTCCCGCGCGCAAGTGTGGCAGTGGATTCGCCACCCGCGCGGCGTGCTCCAGGATGGGCGCAAGGTGACGAAGGAACTCTTTCGCCAGACGCTGGCGGAGGAGTTGGAGAAGGTGAAGGCGGGCGTCGGGGAAGAGCGCTATGGGAAGATGAAGTTCAAGGAAGCCAGCGAGCTGTTCGACAAGATCACGACCGACGAGGAGTTCGTCGAGTTTCTGACGCTGCCCGGCTACGAGCGGCTGGCGTGAAGCAGGCACCAGCGAAGCGCGGCGATTCTCCGCGCGTATCGCCGCAAGTCGAACAAAATAATTCCGCGCAGGTCCCGGGCAGGAAGATGCTGGACGGCAGGTGTCCTCTTCATTTCCGCCATGAAAAATCCTCTCGAAGCTAAAATGTCAGCGTGGTCCGACGGCGACGCCCGCTGGCAGGGCATCACGCGGCCCTACACCGCAGCGGATGTCGAGCGATTGCGCGGCAGCGTAATTATTGAACACACGCTGGCGCGGCGCGGCGCGGCGCGGCTCTGGCGGCTGCTGCACGAGGAAGACTTCGTGCCGACACTCGGCGTGCTCACGGGCAATCAAGCCGTGCAACAGGTAAAGGCCGGGCTGAAGGCAATCTACCTCAGTGGCTGGCAGGTCGCGGCCGATGCGAATCTCGCGGGGCAGATGTATCCGGATCAGAGCTTGTATCCGGCCAACAGCGTGCCGGCGGTGGTGAAGCGCATTAACCAGGCGTTGCAGCGTGCCGACCAGATAGCGCATTCCGAAGGGAAGGAGAGCATCGATTGGTTCGCGCCGATTGTCGCGGACGCGGAAGCGGGCTTCGGCGGGTCGCTCAATGTTTTCGAACTAATCAAAGCGATGATCGAAGCCGGTGCGGCGGGCGTGCATTTGGAAGACCAGCTCGCGAGTGAAAAAAAGTGCGGCCACATGGGCGGCAAGGTTTTAATTCCTACCCGCCAAGCCATCGCGCATCTCGTCGCCGCGCGCCTCGCCGCCGACGTGTCGAACGTGCCGACGCTCATCGTCGCGCGCACGGACGCCAATGCCGCGGCGCTGTTGACGAATGACATCGACGAGCGTGACCAGCCGTTCCTGACCGGCGAACGCACGGCCGAGGGTTTCTTTCGGGTGCGCGCCGGACTCGATCAAGCTATCGCGCGCGGCCAGAGCTACGCGGCCTATGCCGACATGGTGTGGTGCGAAACCTCCGAACCAAACTTGGCCGAGGCGAAACGTTTTGCCGAAGGCATTCATGCAAAATTCCCCGGCAAGCTGCTGGCCTACAACTGCTCGCCGTCCTTCAACTGGAAAAAGAAACTCGCGGCGGGCGACATCGCGAAGTTCCAGCGTGAACTGGGCGCGATGGGTTACAAATTCCAGTTCGTCACGCTGGCCGGATTCCACGCGCTGAACTACTCGATGTTCAGCCTCGCGCGCGGCTACCGCGAACGCGGCATGGCGGCTTATTCCGAGTTGCAGGAAGCGGAATTTGCCGCCGAAGCGGCCGGCTACACGGCAACCAAACATCAGCGCGAAGTTGGCACCGGCTACTTCGACGAAGTCGCGCAAGTCATCGCCGCCGGCGAAAGCTCAACGACCGCGCTGCACGGCTCGACGGAGCAGGAACAGTTTCATTAACGTCATGGCACCGGGTGCGTTTCGAGCACCTTCGGCTCGGAAAAACCGCCCTCGGTGGAATACGTCAGCTCGACCGTGGTCACGCTGCCCGGCTGTCCCTGGCCGGGCCAGCTCGCCTTGATCGATTCGCGCACATAATCGTCCACTGCCGCGGAGCCGCTGGCCTTGCGAAATTGGATGTCCACGATCTGGCCGGCGGGATCGGTGGTGATGGCGATGACCATCTGCCGGGTGCGGCGGTCGATGGGTTTGTGTGGCCTTTCGCGCGGCTTGTCGAGGCGCGCGACCGTGTCCGAGCGTGCGCGAAACATGCTGCAGCCGGGCGCGACGCTGAGCAGCGCAAGCAGGCTCAAGGTGAACGCGATGAACTTCGAGCAGCGGAAGGAGAGGAGAAAGCACGGCATGGTGTTTGTGCATTGACCGGATTGCGCCCGGGAAGTCAAACAGATTTCCGGCAATGGCTTGACCTGAACGACCCGGTCGGCACAAGGTCTCGGAATTCGCCCCGATGAACAGCTATTTTATTGTGACCCTCGGCGGCGGTTTGGGCGCTCTGGCAAGGTTCGTCCTCTCGGCGTGGATTGCGCGGCGTTTTGGCGAGACGTTTCCCCTCGGCACGTTGGTGATCAATGTCTCCGGCAGTTTTTTGATCGGCTTGGTGGCCACCGCGGCGGGTGACGGCGGGCGCTACTACCTGAGCGCCGCGTGGCGACAGTTTCTCATGATCGGCGTCTTCGGTGGCTACACGACATTTTCTTCTTTTAGCCTGCAAACGCTCAACCTCGCGTTGGACGGCGAATGGCTGGCGGCGTCCGCCAATGCGGTGCTCTCGCTCGCATTGTGCCTGTTCGCAGTCTGGCTGGGTCACGCCCTGGCGTTACGGTTGAACGCTCCCCGCTGATCGCCTTTCGCGCATGAACCTCCCGGAAATCGGCAAGCGCCTGTGCATCTACATCGGCGAGAGCGACCGCTGGCACCATCGGCCGCTGTTTGAGTCGCTCGTGCTCGCCGCGCGCGAAGCCGGCCTGGCAGGCGCGACGGTCCATCGCGGCTTGATGGGCTACGGCGCGAGCAGCCGATTGCACACGGCGAAAATCCTCCAGCTTTCGATGGACCTGCCGATGTGGATCGAGATCATCGACAGTGCCGAAAAGATCGACGCCTTTCTGCCGAAGCTCGACGCCATGATTACCGGCGGCCTGGTCACGCTGGAGCCGGTGCAAATCCTGCACTATCGCGGCGAGCGGCGTGATCCCGCTGGAATGTGAAGCGTCGAATTCAACTCGACGCAAAACACCCGCGAGAGTAAGTTCCAACCAGCATGTCCGCGATTCTTGAATTGCCCGAGGTGCGCGCCCGCGTGGCGCGCTGGTCGGTGAAGGATTACGAAGCGCTCGGCGAGCAAGGAGTCTTCGGTAAAAACGTCGAACTGGTGCGCGGCATCGTGGTGCAGAAAATGTCCAAGTCTCCTTTGCACTTCAATACCACGCAGTGGCTGCGCGACTGGTGTTCTGCGCGGTTGCCCGCGGGCTTCGTCGTCAGGCAGGAAGGTCCGCTGCGGTTGGCGGACTCCGAGCCGGAGCCAGATATCGCGGTGGTGCGCGGCAGTGAGCGTGATTTTTGGGCTTCTCATCCGACCACGGCAGCGTTGGTCGTGGAGGTGGCGGTCACCAGCGCGGCATTGGATCGTGAAAATGCCTCGCTCTACGCCGAAGCTGGCGTGGAAGAATACTGGATCGTGCTCGCCGGCGAGCGCGCCGTGGAAGTGTATCGCCAGCCGGCGGGTGGAGCTTATCAGCAAAAACGGCTCGCCAGCCGCGAGGAAACGCTCGTCTGCGCCAGCGTGCCGGGCTTGGAGCTTTCGCTGCGCGAACTTTTCGCCTGACCGTTACGCTGGCGGAGCTTCTTGCGCCTGCTCGAACACCGCCCGCCAGTGCGCCAGACGCTCGGCGATGCGCTTTTCAAAACCACGGTCGCTCGGCTCGTAGTAGCGCCGGCCTGCGGGCAGATACGCTTGCGGAATGTAGGCGTCCGGCGCGTCGTGCGAATACTGATAACCTTCACCGCTGCCGAGCCGCGCGGCGCCGCGATAGTGCGAGTCGCGCAGGTGACGCGGCACCGCGAGGGTGACGCCTTTTTTCACCTCCTCACTCGCGCTGCCGATGGCCAACGTGGCGCGGTTGCTCTTCGGCGCGGTGGCGAGATAAATCGTCGCCATCGCCAGCGGCAGTTGCGCCTCGGGCAAGCCGACGAACTCCGCGATTTGGTGCGCCGCGTTGGCGACCACGAGCGCCTGCGGGTCGGCGAGGCCGATGTCCTCCGCGGCGCAGATGACGATGCGTCGCGCGATGAAACGAATGTCTTCGCCGTCGTAGAGCATTTTGGCCAGCCAATAGATCGCCGCGTCGGGATCGCTGCCGCGCATGGATTTGATGAACGCCGAGATCGTGTCGTAATGATCGTCGCCGGTGCCGTCATAGACGACTGCCTTGCGCTGGATGCTCTCCTCGGCGACGGCGCGGGTGATACGGATCACGCCGGTCGCCGGCTCGGGCGGCGTGGTGCGCGCGCCGATTTCGAGCGCGTTCAAACATTTCCGCGCATCGCCGTCGGCTACGGTGGCGAGGTGCCGCGCCGCGTCGGCGTCGAGCGCGATTTTCAATTTGCCCAAGCCGCGTTCCGGATCGGCGACGGCGCGCGTTTGCAGGTCGATGAGATCGGCGACGGTGAGCGGTTCGAGTTGAAAAATCTGCGACCGGCTGACGAGCGGGCCGACGATGGCGAAGAAGGGATTTTCCGTCGTCGCGCCGAGCAGGCGCACGGTGCCTTTTTCCACGTCGGGCAGGAGCGCGTCCTGCTGCGCGCGGTTGAAGCGATGGATTTCGTCAATGAACAGCACGGTGCGCGCGGCGGCGTTCACGCGCAGCCGTGTCGCCGCGGCGGCAATCACGCGCCGGATGTCGGCGACGGTGCTTTCCACGCCGCTGAGGCGCTCGAATTTCGCGCGCGTCGCGTTGGCGATGACTTCCGCCAGACTCGTTTTGCCCACGCCGGGCGGGCCGTAAAAAATCGCCGACACCAAACGGTCAGCTTCGATGGCGCGGCGGAGGAGTTTGCCCGGCGCGAGCAGGTGCCGCTGGCCGACGTATTCATCGAGCGTGCGCGGCCGCATCCGCGTCGCCAGCGGCGCGTCGGCAACGCCGTCACTGGCAGGTGCATCCACTGGCGCGAAAAGATCGTCCACGGAGAAATCATCACGCAAAGCCGCCAAGACGCAAAGACGGCAGAGAAATTGCCCGCGAAAAACGCGAAAGGCCGCGAAAATAAAAAGAGTTTTTTCTGCTGCTTTTCTTTCGCGTCCTTTCGCGTTTTTCGCGGGCAATCCCTCCGGCTTTCAAGCGTCTGCGAAAAGCTCGTCGGGTATTTTTCCAGCGAGACGCAGGGCGCGCAGGCTGAGCGCGCCGTCGCGTTTGGCGAGCCGCTGGCCTGTGGCGGCGTCGCGCACGAGCGGCGCGTGAAACCACGCCGGCGGCGGGAGCGCGAGCGCGCGGTAGAGCAGGAGCTGGCGCGCGGTCGATTCCAACAAATCCTCGCCGCGCACGACTTCGGTAATTCGCATCGCGGCGTCGTCCACCACGACGGCCAATTCGTATGCCGGGATGCCATCCTTTCGCCAGACGAGAAAATCGCCGAAGTCCCGGCCCGCGATGAAACCTTGCTGGCCGGCGCGTCCGTCCGCGAACTCGATTTTTTCTGCGCGCGTCGTGCGAAAGCGCCAGTTGATCCCCGTCAACGCCGGATCGGCAACCGGCGTCAGTTCCGCTGGCCGGCAGGTGCCTGAATAGATCGCCTCGCGCGGCTCGTCTGCGTGCGGCGCGGCCAGTGCGCGGCGCACGTCGGCACGCGAACACGCGCACGGATAGATGGCGCCCGTGGCCGCGAGTTGCCGGAACGCTTTTTCATAAAGCTCACTCCGCTCGCTCTGGCGATACGGCGCGCACGGTCCGCCGACCTCCGGCCCTTCCTGCCACGCCAGCCCCGCCCAGTGCAAATCCTCGAGCATTGCCGCCCCGAACTCCGGCCGGCAGCGCATGCGGTCCAGGTCTTCCACCCGCAAGATCAAGGTGCCGCCCGCCGCGCGAGCGCGAGCTTGGGCGAGGCGAAACGTCGCGGCGTGGCCGAGGTGCAAATAGCCGGTGGGCGAAGGCGCCAGCCGGCCACGGTAGCCGGACGAGATGGGGAGGGCGCCTGACGATAGCAAAACGGGAGTGACTTCTGCCTCGGAAGTTGCCACATTCGTTGTTGATGACCAACAGCGATCCGCATCCGCCGTCGTCGGCCGCGCCCGCCAATGGAACCGCCTCGGCCGTTTCGCCGCGCGGCAAAAAATCCGACGGCAGGCCGATCATTGAGTTCCGCGACGTGCACAAACGTTTCGGTCACCTGCACATCCTGCGCGGCGTGGAAGAAACGATCCGCGAAGGCGAGGTCATCGTCATCCTCGGTCCGTCGGGTTGCGGCAAGAGCACGATGCTGCGCTGCATCAATCACCTCGAAAAAATCGACGGCGGCAGTCTCATCGTCGATGGCATCGACCTCGGCGACCCGCACGCCAACGTGGACAAAATCCGCGCCGAGACCGGCATGGTGTTCCAGCAGTTCAATCTCTTCCCGCACATGAGCGTGCTGGAAAATGTGATGCTCGCGCCGATGAAAGTGCGCGGCACGCCGAAGGAGGAAGCGAGCGCCAAAGGCATGAAGCTGCTCGAACGCGTCGGCATTCAAGCCAAGGCCGACGCG
>Ga0213876_10002204_pt1 | contig 11499 bp, 9 predicted proteins | sample BarmaccomBMRX_R9_FD_160113 | JGI IMG/M metagenome (GOLD analysis project Ga0213876, IMG submission 160113) | Root-associated microbial communities from Barbacenia macrantha in rupestrian grasslands, the National Park of Serra do Cipo, Brazil - RX_R9 | ecosystem: Host-associated > Plants > Roots...
TCGACATGGCCGTCGAGCTGCACAAGGGCCAGCTGCTGTCGCTGCACCTCGGCCGCCTCAAAGATGGTGTGGGCCTGCGTCCCGAACAGGTCAGCTTCGGCAAGCTCAACAACACGCGTGAGGCGATAGAGATCTGCCGCACAGCCCGAACAATATTGGGCGGCAATGGAATATCGCTGGAGTACCCGGTTATCCGGCACATGGTCAACCTGGAATCGGTGCTGACCTACGAGGGCACGCCCGAAATGCACCAGTTGGTCCTTGGTCAGGCGTTCACCGGCTTGGCCGCGTTCCGCTGATGGTCATGCGCCGCATTGCCTGCCTGCTCTTGGCTCTCGGGATGGCGGCCGGGTGCGGGACGCCGCCCGGCGGCGGTCATTCCGAGGCGCCGTCCGGGGCGCCATCGGGCCCGTCGTCCTCCGTTGCGTCCGGGGACCCGGCCAAGGCCGACGCGGTGATGAAGGTGGTCAGTGACTTCATGGCGCAGGCTCATCTCAAGGCGGTGATCGTCCGAGTCACGTTGAACGGCAAGGAGATCGTCACGCGAGCGGTCGGCGACTCGATGACCGGCGTGCCCGCAACCACCGACATGCACTTCCGCAATGGCGCGGTCGCGATCTCCTACGTGTCGACCCTGCTGCTGAAGCTGGTCGACGAAAGGAAAGTCAGCCTGAACGACACGTTGTCGAAGTGGTTGCCCGACTTTCCGCATGCCGAGCGTGTGACGCTTGGGCAACTGGCGCAGATGACGTCCGGTTACCCCGACTACGTGCTGGGTAACGATGCGTTCTCCAACGCGTTGTACGCGGACCCGTTCCGGCAGTGGACAACTCAAGATATCCTTGGCCAGATCTCCTCGCGGCCACTGCTTTACGATCCCGGGACGAACTGGAACTACGCGCACACCAACTACGTCCTGTTGGGGCTGGCGCTGGAGAAGGCCACCGGCCAGGACATGCCGACGCTGTTGCAGAACGAGGTGCTGGGTCCGCTGGGCCTGAAGGCCACCGCCAACTCCGAAACGGCGGAGATCCCCACGCCGGTGCTGCATGCCTACAGCTCCGAACGACGCCAATTTCTCAAAATCCCCGCCGGCTCACCGTTTTACGAGGACTCGACCTACTGGAATCCGTCCTGGACCATCACCCACGGCGCCGTCCAGACCACCGACATCTTCGACATGGAGGCGACGGCGGTCGGTATCGGGTCGGGCAAGCTGCTGTCGCCGGAATCCTACCGGCGCATGGTGTCGACCGATTTGCGCGGAAAGACGCACGACCAACCCGGCTGTGGGACCTGCATGGAACAGGGCGTCGGCTACACCTATGGGCTCGGCATCATCACGTCCGGCGACTGGCTGATGCAGAACCCCATGTTCGCCGGTTATGCGGCGGTGGAGGCCTACCTGCCGTCGCAAAAGGCCGCGATCGCTGTCGCGGTTACGTATGCCCCGGATGCGTTCGACGTTCAGGGCAACTACACCAACCAGGCCGACATCCTCTTCCGCAAGATCGGCGCCGCAGTAGTCCCGGACGACGCCCCGCCCATGCCTCCGGAAGGTAGTTAGAAGGGCGGTGGGTCGTCGTCGCCCGGGTCGCCTTGGGTGGTGACCTGGGAGGTGACTTGCGTTGCGGAATAATAGTTTTGGCGGGATTGCCGATTGAGTCGACGTTCCGCCTTGACGTAGCGGGCGCGGTTCTGGGCGCGGGTGCTGGTGCGCAGCGGCATCGTCGCGGTCTTGTCGGCGCAACGCTGCCTGCCGGCCTGCTCGGGAGCAGGCAGGTCGCCGGTGGGGACGCACAGGGACGGGAACAGCAGCGCGCTGCCCGGCGTGGTCACGTAGGTGTGAGCCGAGGGTGAGGTCCAGATGACGGTGCCGTCCGGCAGCTGTTTGTCGCGCCAACCCCAGAACGTCTTGATCAAATGATGTTGGCGGCAAAGACATTTCAGGTTCGAGGCATGAGTGGCCCCACCCTGGTCGTGCGGGACGGTGTGGTCGAGGTCGCAGTTCAACGCGCTGCGGTCACAGCCGGGGAACCGGCAGGTCAAATCGCGGCACCGGATGAACTCGGCCAAACCGCGAGACGGCGTGTAGCCGCGCTCGGGACTGGCGTCGGTCGGGTGGATCAGCGGCGCCAGCTTTGCCGACGCGGCCAATTCCGCGACCAGCTCGGCGGGAAACAGCTCCTCAGTACCGACCACAAAACCCGGTGTCTGTGCGGCGCCCTCGACGGTGGCCTGCTCGGCGACCACATGAATCACCACCGCGGGCGGGGCCGAAGTCGCGCCGGCGGGGCAGGCCGGCAGCCCGCACCGGCACGCCAGCCGCTCCGCCCCGACCGCCAACGCTCCCATCGCGTCGGCCCGGCGCTGCATGCGGGTGCGCGGGTCATCGGCGCATACCGTGTCGGCCAAGGCATCCAGCCGCTTGTCCACCGCGTGCGCATCGGTACTGACCAGGCGACCAAAGATGTCGGACAGGCCATTCCCGCTGTCGGAGATGGACAGCTTCCGATCCTCCTTCGCCTTACGCCGGCGCCGCACCGCGTCGCGGTCCATGCGCTCGACGACCCGATCGATGCACGCGACCAACCGGCCGCGTGTCATCGACGCCCAGCGCCGGACCTTCGCGGCCAGTTCGGCATCCACGCTGGCCATCACCTCGGTATCGGTAATCAATTCGGTGCGGTACGCGATCGTCTGGAACGTCCAAAAGGTGATGTCACCGGCCACCAACGCGGCACCCACTCGAGGCAGGCGGTTGCGAAGAATGCGCGCGGACTCCACGTAGCTCGCGGCCAGGCCCTGGCTGATCTGCAGGGCGGCGGCCACTTCTGCCGTCACCGCATCCCAGGTGTCGGTGCAATACGTTTCGCACTCCCCGCGCTCGCGCAGCCGCAACACATCAAGCTCACCGATCGCGACCAGACGCTCCCCGGCCGCCCGGTTCTCCGCCCGCGACGCCGCGCACATCCGGTCGATCACATCGGCCGCGGACTCTGATTCGAACATGCTTGCGACTATAGCCGGGCCTACTGACATGGACGCCGCCAAAGACCCAACTTGTGGACAAAGCGGCGACTGTGGACAAGCGGCGGCTGGAGATTGCCATAGGTCGCCTCAGGGCGTTCAAGCCCGCCACGACTTCGGGCGTTCCCACCAATCGCGCCGTACGGTATAGATGCCCTGAGCGGACCAGTCGGCACTGAAGGAGGACCATGACGTCATCCAGCGAACCTGCCGCTGCTCACGGGCGCCATCACGTCGTCATCATCGGAAGCGGGTTCGGCGGCCTGAACGCTGCCAGGGCGCTCAAGCGAGCCGACGTCGACGTCACTCTCATCTCGAAGACCACCACCCACCTGTTCCAGCCACTGCTATATCAAGTGGCCACCGGGATCCTGTCCGAAGGCGACATCGCCCCGACCACCCGCCTGATCCTGCGCCGGCAAAAAAACGTGCGGGTGCTGCTGGGCGAGGTAAGCGCGGTCGACCTCAAGGCCGGGACGGTCACCTCGAAGTTGATGGACATGGAGACGGTCACGCCGTACGACAGCCTGATCGTGGCCGCCGGTGCGCAGCAGTCCTACTTCGGCAACGACGAGTTCGCCACCTACGCGCCCGGCATGAAGACCATCGACGACGCGCTGGAGCTGCGCGGCCGCATCCTCGGCGCGTTCGAGGCGGCCGAGGTCACCACCGATCCCGCTGAGCGGGACCGCCGCCTGACGTTCGTAGTGGTCGGCGCCGGCCCGACCGGTGTCGAGGTGGCCGGCCAGATCGTCGAACTCGCCGAGCGCACCCTGGCCGGGGCATTTCGAACCATCAAGCCCAGCGATTGCCGGGTGATCCTGCTCGACGCCGCACCCGCGGTCCTGCCGCCGATGGGTCCGAAGTTGGGTCTCAAGGCACAACGACGGCTGGAGAAGATGGGCGTCGAGATACAACTCAACGCCATGGTGACGGCCGTCGACTACAAGGGCATCACGATCAAGGAGAAGGACGGCGGCGAGCGTCGCATCGAATGCGCGTGCAAGGTGTGGGCGGCCGGCGTCCAGGCCAGCTCGCTGGGCGAGATGATCGCCGAGCAGTCGGACGGAACCGAGACCGACCGGGCCGGACGGGTGATCGTGGAGCCCGACCTCACCGTCAAGGGGCACCCGCACGTCTTCGTCATCGGCGACCTGATGTCGGTGCAGGGCGTGCCGGGGATGGCTCAGGGCGCCATCCAGGGTGCGCACTACGCCACCGACGTGATCAAGCAGACCGTCAAGGGTCGCGACGATCCGACAAATCGCAAGCCGTTCAAGTACTTCAACAAGGGCAGCATGGCGACCATCTCCCGGTACAGCGCCGTGGCACAGGTCGGCAAGCTAGAGTTCGGCGGCTTCCTCGCCTGGTTGGCCTGGCTGGTCCTGCACCTGTTCTACCTGGTGGGCCACCGCAACCGCATAGCCGCCATCTTCTCGTGGATGATCTCGTTCCTGGGTCGCACTCGCGGCCAGATGGCCATCACCAGCCAGATGATCTACGCGCGAGTGGTGACGAATTGGATGGAGGCCCAAACCCAAGGGCCGCTGGCGGCAGCAGAGCGAGCCGAAGAGGCCGAGCAGAAAGCCGCGGGTTAGCGCCGGCACATGTTCAACGCGCAAAACGATCTGCAGCAGGCGTTGGGCGGGACTATTGCCGCGGATCCGGCCGCGTCGGAAGGCCGCCAGAAACCCCCAAATTTTATTGGGCATGCGCGTAGTGTGAGATCGGAAAAAAGCGGGTAACCGCGCGGCGTTACCCGGGATCGCACTTAGAGGGGGATGGACATGTCGTTCGTTATCGTCGGACCGGAAGCTCTGGCCACAGCCGCCAGCAACCTGGCCAACGTCGGTACGTCGCTCGGTTCGGCCAACGCTGCGGCGGCAGCGCCGACGACTGGGGTTCTGTCCGCGGGGGCCGACGAGGTTTCAGCGGCTATCGCAAATATGTTTTCCGGATACGGGCAGGCTTACCAGGCGCTCGCCGGCCAAGTGTCGAACTTCCATGACCAGTTTGTGAATCTGCTCAACGGCGGCGGGTCACAGTACGCCAGCGCCGAGTCCCAGAACGCCGCGCAGCAAGCGCTCAACGCGATCAACGCGCCCGCGCAGTCGATCTTCGACCGCCCCCTGATCGGCAACGGCGCCGACGGCTCTTCGCCAGGTGCCGACGGCCAGGACGGCGGCATCCTGTGGGGCAACGGCGGGAACGGCGCGGCGGGTACCGTGGCCGGCCAGTCGGGTGGCCGCGGCGGCGACGCCGGCATCTTCGGCGGCAACGGCGGCAACGGCGGAGGCGTGTTGCTCGGTACCGGCGGCAACGGTGGCAACGCTGGCTTGTTCTTCGGCAACGGCGGGTCCGGCGGGATCGGAGTCAGCGGTAACGGCGGGGCCGGCGGGGCCGCGGCGTTCATCGGCGGCAACGGCGGAACCGGCGGGAGTGACTTCGGTGGCGGCGTGGGCGGTGCGGCCGGCCGGGCCGGATTCTTGTTCGGCGACGGCGGCGGCGGCGGCTTCACCAGCGGGGGCAGTGGCGTCGGCCAAGCGGGCGCCCCCGGCGGCTTCCTTTCCGGCAACGGCGGGGCCGGCGGCGGCGACAGCGTCTTGGGTGCAACCGGCGGTAACGGCGGGTCCTCCACCTTCTTCGGCAACGGTGGGGACGGTGGGTCTGGTAGCGGCGCCGGTGGCGCCGGCGGCCACGCCGGACTGTTCGGCAACGGCGGCGACGGCGGCGTCAGCAGTGCGGGAACCGGTGGCAATGGCGGCTCGGCGACGCTGGGCGGGAACGGCGGAAACGGCGGGTTCGGCCTCTTCGGAGGTGGCCAGGGGGGCACCCGCGGGCTGCTGTACGGCCAGAACGGCTCGAACGGGCTGTAAGCCGACTACTCACCAACGCACCACGTGGCGGCGAACTCGTCGCCTAAGCAACGCCCAGCCGGAGCGGCGGTCTCCATGCCGCCTCTCCGGCAACAGCGGCGACGGCCTAATGGATGCTCGTCGACCGCCGTGTCGCAGGCGTGGGCGCGAGACCGCGTGAGCTCTCGAGTCATTTCGCCCGAAATTAGGCATACTAGAGACACCGACGCCTAACATCTCTTCCAACGACTGCGCGCGTTGATGCCGAGCTGCTTTTCGATCCCCAGGGGGCCTGGATATGTCGTTTGTGAACGCGGTGCCGGAGGCGCTGGCCGCAGCGGCCGGTGACGTCGCGAATATCGGCGCGACGCTCGGCAGCGCCAACGCCGCCGCGGCGGCCCCCACCAGCGGGGTCCTGGCCGCCGGTGCCGACGAGGTTTCGGCGGTCATCGCCCAGATGTTCTCCGGCCATGCGGAGGCCTATCAGGCCCTGGCCGCCCAGGCCGCGAGCTTCCACGACCAGTTCGTGAACCTGATCAACGGCGGCGCGTCCTCCTACGCCACCGCCGAATCCCAAAATGTCGCCCAGACCGGGCTCAACGCCATCAACTCCCCCGCCCAGTCGATCTTCGACCGCCCCCTGATCGGCAACGGCGCCGACGCCACCACCCCCGGCGGCAACGGCGGCGACGGCGGCATCCTGTGGGGCAACGGCGGCAACGGCGCGACCGGCGGACTCGGTCAGAACGGCGGCAATGGCGGCTCCGGCGGGATCCTCTTCGGTAGCGGCGGCAACGGGGCGACCGCCGGACCCGGCGCGGCCGGTGGCAATGGCGGGAGCGCCGGGCTGTTGCTCGGCGACGGCGGCACGGGCGGGGCCGGACTGGGCGGCAACGGCGGCGCCGCAGGCCAGGCCGGGTTCCTGTTCGGCAACGGCGGTGGCGGCGGGTCCGGCACGAACTCGGGCGGTGCCGGCCAGGCAGGTGCCAACGGTGGGTTGCTATTCGGCAGCGGCGGGGGCGGCGGAGCCAACGAGGGCACAGGTGCGGGAAGCACCGGCGGTCAAGGCGGGTCAGCCTTCCTCTTCGGCGACGGCGGCAAGGGTGGATTCGGCGACCCGACCGGCGGCGCCGGCGGCCACGCTGGGCTCTTCGGCAACGGAGGCGACGGCGGCGTCGGCTTTGAGAACGGCGGAAACGGCGGCTCGGCGACGTTGGGTGGCAACGGCGGAAACGGCGGAGCCGGCTTAGTCCAACCCGGCGCCGGCGGCAGCCGCGGGCTGCTTTACGGCCAGGACGGGCAGCCCGGCATCTAGTCCAGCCGGGCGTCTGCACCGCGAGTCAAACCCTCACAGCGGCGCAGGTGGCAGCCCCGGGCTGCCGTACGGGCGACCAGCCAGCCCGGGGATTGGCCGAAAGCGCAAAACCGGCGCGTCCCGTCGCATACCATTCCGATCATCGCTTCAAGTTGAGCTGCAGGGGGCCTGGACATGTCGTTTGTGAACGCGGTACCGGAGGCGCTGGCCGCAGCGGCCGGCGACGTCGCGAATATCGGCGCGACGCTCGGCAGCGCCAACGCCGCCGCGGCGGCCCCCACCAGCGGGGTGCTGGCCGCCGGGGCCGACGAGGTCTCGGCCGTCATCGCCCAGATGTTCTCCGGCTACGCAGGGACCTACCAGGCGCTGGCCGCCCAGGCCGCGAGCTTCCACGACCAGTTCGTGAACCTGATCAACGGCGGCGCGTCCTCTTACGCCACCGCCGAATCCCAAAACGTCGCCCAGACCGCGCTCAACGCCATCAACTCCCCCGCTCAGTCGATCTTCGACCGCCCCCTGGTCGGCAACGGCGCCGACGCCACCACCCCCGGCGGCAACGGCGCCGACGGCGGCATCCTGTGGGGCAACGGCGGCAACGGCGCGGCCGGGCTTCCCGGCCAGGCAGGTGGCAACGGTGGTTCCGGCGGGATCTTCGTCGGCAATGGCGGTACGGGCGGGGCGGCTGGCACCAATTCGTTTGGCGGCAACGGCGGCAACGCTGCGTTCTTCTTCGGCAATGGCGGCAACGCCGGGTTGGGTGCCGGCGGAAACGGCGGGGCTGGCGGGGCCGCCGGGGCCATCGGCGGCGACGGCGGAAGGGGCGGTAACGACTTCTCCGGGGGTATCGGCGGCACTGCGGGCCGGGCCGGAGACTTCTTCGGCAACGGTGGCAGTGCCGGGTTCAGCACGAGCGGCAATGACGTGTACCACGATGGCACCAACGGCGGGCTCTTCTACGGCAACGGCGGAGATGGCGGAGGGGACTCCGCACACGGTGGTAAGGGCGGGTCAGCGTTCCTCTTCGGCAACGGCGGGGCAGGCGGTGACAGCCCCATCAACGGCGGCGAGGGCGGCCACGGCGGACTTTTCGGCGACGGTGGCAGGGGCGGCGACGGCATCCTTGGCTTCGGAGGCAACGGCGGCTCGGCGACCCTGGGGGGCAACGGCGGCAACGGCGGGCTGGGTCTGTTGCAAGGGGGTCACGGGGGCGCCCGCGGCCTGCTATTCGGCAACGACGGCCAGCCCGGCGCCTAACCCAACGCCTGCTCGATATCGGCGATCAGATCGTCGGTGCCCTCCAGACCGACGGAGATGCGAACCACGCCGTCGCCCAGCCCGATCGCGGCTCGGCCCTCAGGCCCCATCGCACGATGTGTCGTCGTCGCCGGGTGTGTGACAAGGGATTTGGCGTCGCCGAGGTTGTTGGAGATGTCGATCAGCCGCAACTTGTCCAGCACCTCGAAGGCCCGGTTCTTGGCGGCACTGTCGGGAACGTCGAGTTCGAAGGTGACAACCGTTCCCCCACCCGACATTTGGCGCTTGGCCAGGTCATGCTGCGGGTGCGACGGCAGGAACGGGTAACGCACCCATCGCACCGCCGGATGACCTTCCAGATACTCGGCGATCCGATGCGCCGAGGAGTTACCGTGCTCGATCCGAACCGCAAGCGTCTCAAGACCTTTCAGCAATATCCAGGCGTTGAAGGCGCTCAGCGCCGGACCGGTGTGACGCATCAGCTTCTGCACCGGTCCGTCGATGTACTCCCGGTCACCGAGGATCGCCCCGCCCAGCACGCGGCCCTGGCCATCGATGTGCTTGGTGCCCGAGTACACCACCACATCCACCCCGAGCGGAAAACCCTGCTGCAACAATGGAGTCGCAAATACGTTGTCCAGCACCACCTTTGCGCCTGCGCCGTGTGCCAGCTCGGTCACCGCAGCGATGTCCACCAGCGACTGCATCGGGTTCGACGGCGTCTCGAAGAACACTGCCTGGGCAGGCACCGAGAGCGCCTCCTCCCACTGCGACAGGTCGTCGCCGTCGACAAAGACGGTCTCGACGCCCCAACGCGGCAGGATCTCGTTGCACACCACGAAGCACGACCCGAACAGGCTGCGCGCCGCGACCAACCGGTCGCCGGCGGCCAGCAGGGCGCCCAGCGAGGTGAACACCGCCGCCATGCCGCTGGCGGTGGCGAACGCCGCCGGGGCCCCCTCGATCAGCCGCAGCCGCTCCTCGAACATCGTCACGGTCGGGTTGCCGTAACGCGAGTAGACGAAGTGGTCCAGATCGCCGGTGAAAGATTTCTCGGCCGTGGCCGCGGACGGGTACACGTAGCCGGACGTCAAGAACATCGCTTCGGCGGTCTCATCGAAGCCGGACCGCAGCAGCCCGCCCCGCACACCGATCGTGGCCTGACTGACGCCGTCGGGCAGTTCCTTCGGAGTGCGAACCGAAGGAGGGTCGGTCACCCCTGCCTCCAGGGCAATCCGACTGCCCGCCAACCGGTTTCACCGCGGTGCCCGTGGGCGTCAAGCTGTCCCTCGAAACCGTCCAGCACGTTGTACGACGGAGCGATGCCCGCGTCGGTCGCGACCTCGGCGGCGCCGATGGACCGGTTGCCCGAACGACACAGGAACACCACCGGCCGGTCCCCCGGCGCGGATGGCACCCGGTCGGCAAGTTCGGTCAGGAAGTTCTCGTTGTGCCGGCCGTCGGACGTATTCCACTCGATGAAGACCACGTCGCGGCCGAGGCTGGACAAATCGGGCACCCCCACGAAACGCCATTCGGCGTCCGTGCGCACGTCGACCAATACCGCCTCGGGGTTGTCGCTCAGCATCTTCCACGCCTCGAGCGGCGTGATATCTCCCGCGTAGCTCACCCGCGTGAGTCTCGCATATTCAGCCGGCTCGCGACTTCCCGGGCGCGATCGCGGGCGGCGGCCACATCGGGTGCGGTGGCCAACGCCATCCCCAGACCGCGCGGCGCATCCGGCTCGGACCGGGCGGCCTGGCCGAACACCTGGACGTCGCTTTCGGGGACACCCAGCGCATGGGTCAGCACGTCCGGGGCCACGATGCTGTGGTTGGCGCGGATCAGGCGAGCGGCACCCGGCGAGAGCATCATCGTGTCCACCGCCAAACCGAGGATGACCCGTGCCTGCAGCTCGAACGCTGAAAGCCGCTGCGTGCGCAGCGTCACCCAGGAGGTGTCCGGCGGGTAGGCGGTGACGTCGGCGAAGTACACCTCGTCGCCGTTGACCATCAGTTCGACACCAAACACGCCGCGCCCACCCAGCGCCTTGATGATGCGCGCCGCGATCGACTTGGCGGCGTCCAGCGCCGCGTCGCTCATCGGCTGCGGTTGCCAGGATTCGAGCGTCTGGGTCTCGTCTCGGCGATGGCCGATGGCCGAACAGAATTCGATGAACGGACCGCGCGGACCCTCGCTGCGCACCGCGAGCAGCGTGACGTGAAACTCGACTTCGACGACCGTTTCGGCCAGCACGCGCTGGGGCGCTTCCGGCCGCCCGACCGCGCGACGCCAGGCGGACTCGATGTCGGCGGGGCCCTTCACCAGCGCGCGCCCCTCGCCTGCCACGGGCATTACCAGCAGCGGGTATCCAGCGTGGGCAGCCACCGCCTGCAGCTCGCCCACCGATCCGACGAACCAGAACGGGGCGGTTGGCAGGCCGAGCTGGTCAGCGGCCAGCCGTCGCAAGCCCTCCCGGTCGCCGGTGAGCCGCACACCGCGGGCGCCGGGCACGACCTCGGTGAGGTCACCTTCGGTTTGGGCGCCGAGAGTCTCGAGAACCTCCACGGCGACAGCATGGGTGGTCGTGACCACGAAATCCGGTTGCAGTCCCTCGATGACCGTCGACAGCTCTGCCCCGTCGGTCATCGTGACCACCAGCGACTGATCGGCTACCGCGTGCGCGGGGGCATAGGCGTACCCGTCGATGGCGATGACCTCCGCGCCGAGTCGGCGCAGCGAAATCGCCAGCTCCCGGCTGAGCTCACCGGAACCCAGCAGCACCACCCGGGGCCGGACTTCGCCCTCGCTTTCGGCCGGCGTGGCGTCGGGGACCGCGGTGCGCTCGTCTGTCACAGGTCAAGGATAGGGGCCGGCGGGCGGTACTCAGGGCTGACCAGGCAGTAGCCGCACCATCAGGCCGTTGGCTTGGGCCAATACCTGGCCGCCATCGCCGCCGTCGACCAATTCCTGGCCGCCATCGCCGCCGCCGACCAATTCCGCGCCCACAAACGCCTTGCGGCCCTCGATGCGGGTGACCCGTCC
>Ga0213876_10002205_pt1 | contig 11497 bp, 8 predicted proteins | sample BarmaccomBMRX_R9_FD_160113 | JGI IMG/M metagenome (GOLD analysis project Ga0213876, IMG submission 160113) | Root-associated microbial communities from Barbacenia macrantha in rupestrian grasslands, the National Park of Serra do Cipo, Brazil - RX_R9 | ecosystem: Host-associated > Plants > Roots...
CTTACCCTGGGTATATCCCCCGACGGACGGGTACCTGTACGATTACCCGGGCGGGGACTACGCCGCGGTCGATGCAGGCCCTCGAGTGAACCCGGTTCCGGTGGTGGTGCCACAGGGGCCGGTCCCGGGCGCATATTCCCCGAATCCGGTTTACATCATAATTAACCCCCCTGGCGCCGCGCCCGCAGCCCCACCCGATGGCGGTCCCGGTACAACCGCCGCCTATCGTGCCGGCGGTTCGATCCCCGACCAGACCGGGCGCTCACCCGAAGTCCAGGCGCCGGCCGTGCCGGTTCCGGATCATCCGGCGCCTTTACCATCACCGACCCCGGGCCCGCCGGCGGGCATCTTTGATAACCTGGCTCTAGTCAGTTGGTCCAACGCGAATGGCAAGGACACGGTTCTGCTTGAAAATACCGAGACGAAGGCGGTCCGGCAAATAACCTCGGAACCGGACAGAGACAACCTGCGCGTCGTCGAGGTGCGCCCCAGCGTAAATCCGAATCTCTCCGAGGTGGTGATCTCCAACGGCACGGACCAGCGGGCGATCAGGTTCCGTTCTCGAGGCGGACCGTAACGCCCTGTCCGGGGTTGACAAGATCATCCGCAGAACACGCAGAAGGACGCAGAAAAGAGGAAAGCATCCACAGGTTACACAGATTGACACAGATTAAAAGGACCCGGCAGGAACAGGAACTTTAGAATTGATATGGGCATCTCGCACCCATGATGCCGCTCCGAACTCCGAACGCCGAACTCTTTCCCCTTCTCCCTCTTCCCGCCGTGGTCGCCGTGGTCGCCGTGTGAACTCTGTCGTTGTGCCCGCCCGATCGCAGTGCCCGCCGTGTGACGTTAATCTGTGTAATCTGTGGATGTTTTCTCTTTTCTGCGTCCTTCTGCGTCCTTCTGCGTGTTCTGCGGATGATTTTGATGCCGGCACAATTGCGCCGGTGGCCGAGTTGGGCTAAGCGAGTGCATACGAGTAATTTTGTGGTTCAGAACCGGGACATCGGGTTTTTCGACGAGTCGTCCGCTGTTCGACGGCGTGGAACACTCCGGCCAGGCAGTTTTCGAAGCGGCAGGTTGAAGCGGCTCTTTTGCGGTTTGGCGTGCTTTCTCGTGGCCGGCTGCGCGGTTGGCGGCTACCGCGTGGACGATCGGAACTTTGCCATCGATACTTACCGTCCGAAATCGAACGAGTTACGGCTGGCTGAGGCGCGCGTCAGGAGTTACCAGGGCCGGAACCCGGCCGGTTCGAAATCTGCGCCCCCTTACCTGGCGGTCGCGGCAGGCACGATCCTCCCGAGTGAAGTTCAGAACCTTTGGCCCAAGCTCATCAGCGCCGAAACTTCGGCGGGCGTGCTTGCGCATGGGGGTGAGGACCTTGCCTATCACGATTTCCTGCTCCACGGCGTCCTGATTTTCGACGCCAGAACCGGTCGTCTGGCAAATGATTTCGGTTACGTTACGGCAGAGACTCCGCAGCTTGGCCGGATCGCGCGCTTCGGAACCTGCTATGCAAGGTTCATCGGGACCGGCCACTGACCCTATGATGGGCGGAGTGCCCGCGCAAAGCCGCACAGCCCGTGAACGATTCACCTCATGCCGTCCGGACCTTTGCGGGCACGCAGCCCGGTGCGCGCGGGGCCGATTGCCGCGGCGACGATCGCTGGCTGCTGCTGTGGGCGGCGTTGATCGGCGTCGCCGGTGCGCTGGCTACGGTGGCATTCCATGAGGGCATGACGTTCACCGAGCGTCTCGCCACCGGCCATCCCGGCAGTCTCGTGACCGCGGCGGATGCGCTCGCGCCGTGGCGTCGCACCATTACTCCGGCGCTCGGTGGGGTCGCGGCCGGTGTGTTCCTGTGGTGGGCGCAGCGGATCACCCAGGGCAAAAAGCGGTCCGATTACCTTGAGGCCATCGCGGTCGGCGACGGCCGCCAGGACGTGCGCGGCACCCTGGTGCGTTGCGCCTCGTCCCTTTGCACCATTGCGTCCGGCGGCTCGATCGGACGGGAAGGCGCAATGGTACAACTGGCGGCGGCCACCGGTTCCTGGATCGGGCGGTTGGGCCGCTTCCCCCGCGATGATCTGCGCCTGCTGCTGGCCTGCGGCGCGGCAGCGGGCTTTGCTTCTGCATACGACGCCGCACTCTCCGGCGCGATTTTCATCGCGGAGATCGTTTACGGTACATTGGTGATACGCCGGTTGGGACCCCTGATGGTGGCCTCCGTGACGGCCAATGCCACGGTTCACCAGGTGCTGGGCTACGAGCCGGTGTACAAAATCCCGCCGCTGCACGTCACTTCGCTCTGGGAACTGCCGCTTTTCCTGCTAATGGGGTTGCTGTTGGGCGCGCTGGCCCCCCTGTTCATGGGCGTACTGGATGGCGCGCGCCGGTTGGCCAAACGTCTCCCGCTGGCCCTCCCTCTGAAGCTCGCGCTGGGCGGGTTGCTGGTCGGCGCAATCTCGGCTTGGCGGCCTGAGGTCTGGGGCAACGGCTACAGCGTGGTTAACGGTGCGCTGCATACGCCCGGGCCGCTGTCGTTGATTCTGTTGATCTTGATCGCCAAGGTCCTCGCCACTGCCGCCACCGCCGGATCAGGCGCCGTCGGTGGGGTGTTCACGCCGACCATTTTCGTCGGCGCCATGCTCGGCCTGCTCACCGGCAGCGCCGCCCATGCGCTTTGGCCCGGTTCATCGCTGCCCACCGTCTATTCGGTGATCGGGATGGGCACGTTTCTGGCCGCCACCACGCACGCGCCGCTGATGTCCTTCCTCATCGTGTTCGAGATGACCCTGGAGTATCAACTGGTGCCGGCGCTGATGCTGGCCTGCCTCGCCGCCTACCATGTCTCGCGCGCGCTCCGGCCTGAGTCGATCTACTACGACGTTCTGCATCGCGGCACCGCGATCGAGGAGGATACCTCCACCGAGGCTGCCGCCCAGCCGCGGGCGCCATGATTGAGCCCTGAAGAGGCGGTAGAACGCCGGAGGCCGCCTTCTGCGACGCCATGGCGTAGAAAAGAAAACGTTGTCTTTTTTGCAAATCGTACTTACGACTCACTTGCCTGATGAAAAAAACATCCTTCTTCGCGCTTGGCTTTCTGACCGTGGTGCCACTCTTGACGTTAACGGCATGCTCCGGCTCTAACGGCCGGATAACCCAGAGATCCGGTGGAGCTGACGTTAACTCAGTGGCCAGCGGAACGCCGCCGCCATACAATGCCGGCGCGCAAAACCCGGTCCGCCAGGCGCCGTACGGACCACAGCGCAACAACACCGGCGGCCGCTAGATCAAAGGGCCGCCCCAGGCGCACGCCCCGGACGCCCGAACAACCAATGCCACCCGCCCAGATCAGGGTCGGGTCTGCCGGCACCAGAGCTCCGCGTCCGCGGGTGTAAAAACTTAGAAGTTCACCAGGAAATCTACCTGCAGCACGTCAACGTGGTTAAACGGCGCGATGCTGTTATTGATGGTCGAAGCGGGAATGGTGCCGGTGGCTGCACCGCCAAAGAGGTTGCGGGTCAAAGCCCAGGAGTGGTACCAGGTTACGGCGAACGTCGCGTAGTCGGTGACATTGTAGGCCAGACCTAACCGAATCCCTTGAGTGTTAAGGCTGCTCAAGGCGAAGTCGGGCGTATTTAGGTTCGGGTCGACCGACGTCAGGCCAACTTGCCGCCAATCACCAAAGATCGCAAAATCGCCCTGCTTTTTGTTCTCACCGATTTTGACTCCGACCTCATAGGCAAAGTTGTCGGAGAACGAAGGTCCGATGCGATTTGCTGCGGGAAAACCCGTGATTGCGGTCCCGGCCCGGTTGAAGGTTACGTTGCTGTACAGCGGGCCGTATTCGTTATTCCAGCGGTCGTCGCCGCTGAAGTTGTAGGCCAGGTCCCAGTAGGCCTTGACGGGGATCTTGCCGATCAGGAAACTCACGTCGCCGGGGGCCAGGAGGATGAGTTGGTCACGGGTCGGTCCCTGGAAAGGCTGCGTGTTCTGCAACGCAATGGGTGGGTTGCCGGCCAGGCCCGCCACCGAATCGTTGGTGACAAACAGGGCGGGAGCCACCGTGATGGCGAGCGCTTTGCCGAGCTTCAGCCGGGTCAGCAACTGGGTTTCGAACAGGTAGGCGTCCTGATTAACGCGGCCCGTGCCGCTCGTGACCAGGTTAGACTCGTTATTGTCGAAAAAAATGAACTGACCGGCGATCAAACTGACTTCGAGCGCGTTGGCCGGTTTCTCAGGTGGCGGCGCGGCCGGTGCCTTACCGTCTTTGGCGTAACTCGATTCACCGAAGCTCAAATTAAAAAGTTTGTGAAAGTCGATGCGCTCGACCAGCCCTTGGGGGTTAACGTTCGGATCCCAAACCATTTCGGTGGTGTAAAAGGGATTTGGCTGCTTGCCGCCGACGAAGGTTAAACCATCCGCCGGTGCCCATCCAAGGAACGCGCGGGTGATGTAGATGCTATAATTGTCGAAGCCTTGTCCCAGGGTCTGATTGGAGGAATCGGTCGCGCCGTTTTGGGAAGTGCTCAACTGGACACCGCCGAAAAAGTTGCCCTTGAGCTTGAAGTCGGCATTCAGGCGCAGGCGGAAGCGCCACCGGTCGCGCTGCGAGTGGTTGGTATAGGTGGTCTGCCGGGGCGCCTTCGGCAGTTGGGGAGTGCTGTCGTCCCACTGGTTGCGGAGGCGAATTTCGCCGGAAAGTCTCAATTCGTCGACCCAGTCGCCGATTTTGATTTTGTTCTGTGGAGGCGCAGGGGTTTGATCGGCCTCCTTTTCGACTTCGGCCTGGATCTGCTCAGCCTCCTTTTGGGAAAGGATCCCCTTGCGGACAAGCGCATCGATCAACGCTTGATCCTGTTGGGCGTGCAGGGGAGGGGCTGTCAGGGAGAGCAGGGCCAACAGCGCCCATGCAGGGATACTCTTTCGGGTCATCGGTTTTCTTCTCTCGTTGGTTCAGGCGCCGCGGCGTCCGGCGCCTGCGGGACGGGTAAACACCGCCGGCGCCTTCAGAAATGGCTACTGAACCAGTAGAGTATCGGAGCCGTGCGGGTCAACGCGAAAATGTTTCCCGCCCCGCCTGCGCAAGACGAATGAATCAGATTGCGCCGATCCGACGAATATGCGATGAAGCATCCCGGCGACCCATTTCGGGATCGACCTGCAAACGGCAACCGGCTTAGATTCGTTCGGACGTCTTCGCATGAAACCACTCACGCTTCCGGCAGCGATCCTTTTGGTCTTCACGCTGGGCTTGTCAGGGGGTTGCGCCAACCGTTCCGGCACCTATCCGAGTGCGGCGACCAGCCCGGAGGCGTCAAGCACGCCACGTCCCTATAGCGCGCCGCTTCGGGAGTTTCAGGACCCGAGCGCCGCGAGGTAGCCGCACCCGCGCGCTTGCCATGCCATGCCATGCTGTGCTCAGGTGTCCTCAGAGCCGCCCTGACCGCGTGGGTGCTGAAAAGCCTGGTGGCTTGCGCGGCTGCCCAGGGTGTCGCAGGCCCTTTCCACCCTCCCGAAGCCGCCTGGTCGCCGCCGCCGGAACTGAGCGGGGTTCGCGTCCGTTGGGATTGTGCCCACACCCGGCACGGCATCGGTGTAGCGATCCAGCCTAATTTCGTCTACCCGCGCGGGGCCATCTTTTTGTGTCCGGAGCGAGCCCGGGCCATCGAGGCAGCCAACCCGAGCGCGTCCCGATTTTTCCTGGTGCATGAATACGGCCACTTAGCACTTTGCACCCGCGATGAGGGGGCCGCCGATCGTTGGGCGGCAACGCAGCTCAAGGGCACTCGCGGCGGCCGGCAAGTGCTCTCCGCCGCGGTAGCGCATTTTTTGCGACGGCCCGAGATGTTTGATCCCCTTTACGGGTCCAACCTGGACCGGGCATTACGGGTGGCGGAAAGCGGGGATCTACCGCTGCGGGACTGGCCCGCCAGGCTGATCCTTTACCGGCGCCGATGTGAACTTGCGGCGGCGGAGCGACCGGTCGCCCGCGTGCAACTCGCACCGGGCTACATCAATCGGGCTGAGATGATCCTTGTCGTGGATGGCCACGCCGTCGGCTACCTCTCCACTCAACCGCCAAGCACCGGCCTGCTTTGCCCGCCGTTATCCGCCGGTCCTCATGAAATCAAAGCCGTCGACGTCTGGATTTACCATGACGAGCCCGGAGAGCGTTCCGTCATGGTTGCCCGCAGCCTTGCAGCGGATTGCAAACTGGAAGGTCACGCCGGGAAAACCGTGCTCCTGAGCCTCGCATACGACGAGGACCTCGACCTCCGGGCTGAGCTGCGATAGAAGTGATCGGAATCCCGCGGAATCGGAGATCCGCTAACTATCCAACATCCGTTTTAATGTCCATCGAGCGGGCCGAATGGCCATGGCCGTTCGTAATTCCGAGCGGTGGGATTGTACGTGTAGGGACCCATTGCGGGTGCTGAGTTGTCGCCCCGGTTAGCTTGCCGGTCGCGATCGGGATGCCCCGTGCAAGCCGGAAGAAACAGGGCGAGAGCGAGCAGGCCGGCTTTGAATGGCCCGCCGGCCCGAGCCCACCGCCATCGAACCATGCGGGTATAAACAGACATTTTTACCGCGTTCCTCTCCAGGGGCGATCGTAGCAGTTTACCCGGTCACTCGCCACTTATACCATCTCGACGGCTATGGCGGCAAAATTTTTGTCTTCCTTCTCAGGTGCCCTGTCAGCTTTACACCTATTAGACCGTATAAACGGCCCAGGCCCACAGGGCCGGGGGACCTTAGCCCCGGGGTCTACCCCGGGGAAGGCGTTTCCCCCCCCGGCCCAGCCCTCCTAAGGCGTCACGCCTGTACCTTGGGTCGCGCGCCCGCAATCGCCTGCTGCCTCCTCCAGGTCACGAAGGCCTGTTCCGGTCAGAACTGCACGTTCAGGTCGACCTGTACGGTGTCAGCCGTGGTGTCCTGGGCGATGCCGGCCCGCAGGTTGCTCGGGGTGTTCGCCGCCCCGCCGTAGAGGTTCTCCGTCAGGTTCCAGGTGATGTAGCCGGTCACGGCAAACACCGCGTAGTCCGTCAGGTTATACGCCAGGCCGAACTTGAACCCTTGCATGTTCAGGTTGCTTAGCGCGAAATCCGAGTCGTTGATGTTCGGATCGATCGACGTCAGACCGATCTGGCGGAAGTTGCCGAAGATCGACCAGTCACCTTGCTTCTTGTTCTGGCCGAACTGGATCCCGATCAGCCATGCGAGGTTATCCGAGAACGAAGGACTCCACCGGTTGGCTGCCGGGAAACCGGTCACGGCGGTACGCGCGGCGTTGTACGTCACGGCGCTGAACAGCGGCCCGTACACGCTGTTCCAGCGGTCGTTGCCGTTCGTGTTATAGGCAAAGTCCCAGTACAGCTTTACCGGCAGCTTGCCGATCTTGAAGCTGATATCACCAGGCGCCAGCAGGATGAGTTCGTCGCGCTGGGTGCCGTTGAACGCCAGGGTGTTGTTGAGCGCGATGGCCGGGTTGCCGGCCGAACCGACTTCGGCGTCATTCGTGATGAACACGGCGGGCGCCAGCGTGACGCTGAAGCCGTTGCCCAGTTTCAGCCGCGTCAGCAACTGAGTCTCGAACTCGTACGCGTCGTTTTTGATGTTGCCGGTTGCCGCCGTAACCTCGTTGAACTCGTTATTGTCGTAGAAGATGAACTGCCCGGCAATCAGCGACAACTCAAGCGCGTTCCGGGGTCCCTCAGGCGGCGGAGCCACCGGGGCTTTGCCCTCCTTACTGTAATCCGGCTCACCGAAACTCAGGTTAAAGAGCTTGTGGAAGTCTATCCGCTCGACCAGCCCTTGCGGGAAAATGTCCGGGTCCCAGAACAGGTCGGTGGTGTAGAAGGGGTTGGCCTGCTTGCCGGCGATCGCCGTGATGCCGTCAACCGGGCTGTAACCGATGAAGGCTTTGTTGATGTAGATGTTGTAGTTGTCGAATCCTTGGGTAAAGGTCTGATTGGCTGAATCGGACGCATTATTCGTCTGCAGGCCGAACCCGGCAAACCAGCCGCCGGCGAGTTGCACGTCGGCGTTGAGCCGCAGGCGGAAACGCCAGCGCCAGCGTTGGAACTCGTTGGGATAGTCAGTCTGGCGCGGGGCGGAGGGAATCTGCGGCTGCTCGACATCGTACTGGCCACGTAGCCGGATGTCGCCGTAGATCTTGAGCTCCTTGACCCAATCGCCCAGCTTGATCTTGCTCCCGAGGTCAGGAGCAGGCGTCGCAGGTTCCTTGGAAACCTCCGCCTCGATTTGCTGGGCTTCTTTGTCGGTTAACACGCCTTTGCGGACCAAAGCATCAAGCAGGGCTTGATCGGTCGCAAACGTGGGGCTGACCGCCAACGCGGTTAGGAACCCAGCCACGGCAAGGCCCTTTCGGGTGGATAATGTTATCTTCACTCTCTCGTTGTTCGGTTGAAGCGCGTCCCTGGAGTCCGGCCCTAACGCCCCGGCATCGCCGGTGCATCTGCAGCGGGACGGAATCGCGCATTGGTTAAGGCTGAGCCCGACTTTCAGCCGCTGCCGCGAGCAAAGACAAGATTTATCTCTGTGACAAATTCTTTACACGGGTCGTCCCCGTGAATGCCGGGAGGCTATGAGTCGTCCTGACCGGGGTGGCGCAGGGGGAGGACGCAACCCTCCCGGCGGACGCAGCCGTTTCGCGCCGGCAGGACCGGCCCCGCACGGCGCCGGCCTGAAGCGGGAATTGACGATCTACGATAAATGCGTAACAATCTACGCAAAATGCGTACCTCCCCGCTTCTCAATGCGCTTTTTCCCGCCGGCCGCCGGCGCATCCTCGCAGCCACCCTGCTTCAGCCCGATAAATGGTGGTACCTGACCGAACTGGCGGCCCACCTGGATACCTCGCCTTCCAGCTTGCAGCGGGAACTTGAATCCCTTACCCGCAGCGGCCTCCTGGAGCGCAGGCAGGATGGACGCCGGATTTATTATAGAGCCAATACGGCCTCACCCGCGTTTGCTGACTTGGAAAGCTTGTTCGCCAAGACCGCGGGGCTGGTTCCGGCCCTGCAGGGTGAGCTGAAAGCTTTTGACCACGGCATCACCTGGGCCTTCCTTTACGGATCGGTGGCCCGGGGTGGGGAAGGAGCGCACAGCGACGTCGACGTGATGGTGGTCGGCTCGGTCACCACTGCGGAGTTAGTCCCCGTGCTCAAGCGCTTGGAACGGCGATTCGGCCGTGAGATTAACGTCACGCGCTATTCCGAAGACGAATTTTACCGGAAAGTTCGCCACGGGGACCATTTTCTAACCTCCCTCCTGAAAGGTGAACGGGTGATGCTGAAAGGTTCTGCACATGAGTTGGCGACAGTTGCTGGCGCAACGTAGGGTCCACCCGCACACGACCGGCAAGCAGGAACTGGATGGCCTGCGCGCGCTGATCGACCGGGATCTGGCGGATGCCGCCCTGCCGGCCTTATCCGCCGACCGGCGCTTCGCCACCGCCTACAATGCGGCTCTCCAGATCGCTAAAATGGCCATCGCCTGTTCAGGGTACCGGGTCGCCGCGGTTCCCGGTCATCATCGATTGCATTTTGAGGCCGCCCGTCTGGCGCTCGGCCCCGGCTCGGACCGTTTCCTGGATTATTTCGAGGCGAGCCGGCGTAAGCGCAACGTCATTGACTACGATGCTGCGTTTGTCGCGACTGAGACCGAGGCGGCAGAACTTCTGGCCGAAGCCGAATCGTTCCGAACATACGTCGAGCGCTGGATTGCTTCGGTCAATCCGGCCTTTGCCTGGCTCGCACCCGAATGATGCTGCGCCGGTAACAGGCTCGTCTGGCGCACCACTACTCCAGATTGCCGGCGCCGGAGGATGCTCGGTAGATGGTTGAATCGGTTTTAGGCCCGGCGGGCCGGCAGACGGTTTGATGGCCTGAAGGGCCAAGGGAACTTAGCCCAGGGTTTACCCTGGGTAACCGTAAAATCACGATCGAGCCCTGAAAAGGCGGCAGAACCCACCGGCAACACCTTCTGCCGCCCCTTCAGGGCCCGGTCGGGGGAGGGAAACGCCTTCCCAGGGTAAACCCCGGGCTATGTTCTGCCGGCCCGTCGGGCCTAGGCCGTTTATACGGTTTAATAGGTTTAACCCTGGCAGGGTACCTGGGAAGGACGACAAAAATTTACCTCGATGGCCATCGAAATGGTATGAAACCGAGGCGGCAGAACTCCTGGCCGAAGCCGAATCCTTCCGGACACACGTCGAGCGCTGGGTTCCGGGGATGATCCGAAAGCGGAAAACGAGAATACGTACCGGCTTATCCCAAGTATACACCGGCTCCGTCACGTCCCGGGCGGTTTTTGTTACCCGGAGATCACCCCCGGCCACCGGCTCCGCACCCGCCACCCGCCACTCACCGGCGCGTGGGTGTCCCGACAAGGTCCCGCAACTCAGAGCGCGCCAGGTCGACGTGGCTTTCGAGGTAGTGCATCGTATTGTCCAAGCTCCGGCGACTGCCTTCACGACCTGCATGGATGGCCTCCGGGCTTAGCGCCGCCAGTTGCTGGACGGCGTACTGGCGCATTTGCTCGAGGGCGGCCAGCAGCGTTTGCAGATACGCGCGGTCCGGAGCCACCGCGGCCGACTGCTGCCGGAGTTGGGCGACTTCACCGCCGAGTTCCTGGAGGGTGTTGGCCGCGCCTGCCCGATACGTGGCGGGGTCGTCGGACAGGTATGCCTGGCTCTTGTCCCAGGCCTGGGTCGCCCCTTCTGCGACCGCATTGGCGCCCCGGCGCAGGGCATCACCTGCCTCGCGTGCAGCTTCTTTAAGGCGCTCGGGAAGGGAGTTCGGATCATCCGCGGCGGGAGCGGGTTGGCTGCAAAGGGTTATGGCTACGCCTAACGCGGCAGCTACAGTTTTTCTCATGTCAACGGTTCGGCAGCAGATGGGCCGATGGTTTTTCCATGCACAGCGCAACCCGCCGCCATCCCGACCGTCCGAAGCCCAACGTTGCGTGCGTGACCTGCCGCGAACGGAAAAGATTTGAGGTCACGGTCCAGATACCGGCGTCCCGTCCGTCGTATGGTTGAAACCAATCCCTGAAGGCACGTCACAAAAGACCATGGACACCATTACCTACGCATCCGTCACCGCACTTTCATGGAGCATTGTTAAAAGCAGTAAACGGCCCCTGGTACCCGAAGTGGAATTCGTTCCGTTGAAACTGACCTACCTCGTCAACCGCTCATGGCTCCGCCTGTTTCAGACCACGGGTCCCTGCAATGATCTTTAAAGCCCTGCCGCCCTTGCGGAGCCGTGGACCGGTCCGGGCGAATCACTGGTGATCCGCGCTTTATCGGGCGAGGCGTAAGGCTTCCTCTTGAGCTTTTGACCAGAACGCGCGGCAAGCCCCGCCATTGATGGCGGGGAAGGATAGCGCCGCTCCTGAAACGGCGTTTCCGGGTTCGTGCTTAATCGGGCGTCTGTTGCTGTTCGATGTATTGCCGAATGATGCT
>Ga0213876_10002206_pt1 | contig 11496 bp, 9 predicted proteins | sample BarmaccomBMRX_R9_FD_160113 | JGI IMG/M metagenome (GOLD analysis project Ga0213876, IMG submission 160113) | Root-associated microbial communities from Barbacenia macrantha in rupestrian grasslands, the National Park of Serra do Cipo, Brazil - RX_R9 | ecosystem: Host-associated > Plants > Roots...
ATCCACGTGCGCATCTCGAAACGGCGGTGACCGACCATGGCTGACGGCTTCATCCCCGACATCCACGACGAGGACGCCCCCGTCTTCGTGATCTCGGTCGCGGCCACGCTGGCCGGGATGCATCCGCAGACGTTGCGGCAGTACGACCGGATCGGCCTGGTGTCGCCGGGCCGCACGAGCGGTCGCGGTCGTCGGTACTCGGCGCGCGACATCGCGATGCTCCGTGAAGTCCAGCGACTGTCGCAGGACGAGGGGATCAACCTCGCCGGCGTGAAGCGCATCCTCGAGCTCGAGCTCCAGGTCGAGGCGCTGCAGCAGCGCGTCCGCGAGCTGCAGGCCGAGCTGGAGAACTTTGCCCGCGACGCGACGCTCCGCGAGCGCGCGCTGCACAAGTCCTACCGCCGCGACCTGGTGCCGATCGATCAAGGCGCCGTCGTCGTGTGGCAAGCGGGCCACAACACCCCGACCACCCCCCGATGATCACGGGGTTTGCGTCACCGACACCCGCGTGTCGTGACGTCAAGCCCGTGATCGTCTGAAGAGAGAACGATTCAGATGGACACTTACCAACTCACGACGCGCAGCCAAGAGGCGCTGTCGGCCGCCGTCCAAGCGGCCGCTGCCGCCGGGCATCCTCACGTCGAGCCGGTCCACGTGCTCGTCGCCCTGCTTGCGCCGACCGACGGCGTGCCGCGTCCGCTCATCGACGCGGCCGGCGGCGACGCGGCCGCGGTTGCTCGTGAGGCGAAGGCTGCCCTCGACCGACTGCCGGCCGCGACCGGCGCCACGGTCGCTGCGCCAGGACTCTCCCGGCCCGCGATCGCCGTCGTGAACGCTGCCGCAGACCTCGCGAAGACCATGGGCGACGAGTACGTCTCGACCGAGCACCTGCTGGTCGGCCTGGCCAAGGAGGGTGGCTCCCCGGTCAGCAACCTGCTGCCGTCGCCGCAGGCGCTGCAAGAGGCGTTCGCCGCCGTGCGCGGCTCGGCGCGCGTCACCTCGCCCGAGCCGGAGGGGACCTACCAGACGCTCGAGAAGTACGGCGTGGACCTCACTGCCGCCGCGAAGGACGGCAAGCTCGACCCGGTCATCGGCCGTGACACCGAGATCCGTCGCGTGGTGCAGGTGCTGTCCCGCCGTACCAAGAACAACCCTGTGCTGATCGGCGAACCCGGTGTCGGCAAGACCGCCGTCGTCGAGGGCCTCGCCCAGCGCATCGTCGCCGGCGACGTGCCGGAATCGTTGCGCGGCAAGCGGTTGGTGTCGCTGGACCTGGCGGCGATGGTCGCCGGCGCGAAGTATCGCGGCGAGTTCGAGGAGCGGTTGAAGGCCGTCCTCAACGAGATCAAGGAGAGTGACGGCGAGGTCGTCACGTTCATCGACGAGCTGCACACGATCGTCGGCGCCGGCGCCACCGGTGAGGGCGCCATGGACGCCGGCAACATGCTCAAGCCGATGCTCGCCCGCGGTGAGCTGCGGCTGATCGGCGCCACAACGCTCGACGAGTACCGGACCTCGATCGAAAAGGATCCGGCGCTCGAGCGGCGCTTCGCACCCGTGATGGTGGGCGAGCCGAGTGTCGAGGACACCGTTGCGATCCTGCGCGGCCTCAAGGGCCGTTACGAGGCCCACCACAAGGTGGAGATCACCGACGCGGCACTCGTCGCGGCCGCTGCGCTGTCCGACCGCTACATCACCTCACGATTCCTGCCCGACAAGGCGATCGACCTCATCGACGAGGCCGCCTCCCGCCTGCGGATGGAGATCGACTCACGGCCGGTGGAGATCGACGAGCTGCAGCGCGCCGTGGACCGGCTGAAGATGGAGGAGCTCGCGCTCGAGCGCGAGAACGATCCGGCGTCGAAGGACCGGCTCGAGCGGCTGCGTGCCGAGCTGGCCGACAAGTCCGAGCAGCTCGCCGCGCTGAACGCCCGCTGGGAGCGGGAGAAGAGCGGGCTGAATCGAGTCGGCGAGCTCAAGCAGCGACTCGACGACCTGCACACGCAGATGGAACGCGCCCAGCGAAACGGCGACCTCGAGACCGCGTCACGGTTGCAGTACGCCGACATCCCCGCCGCGGAGCGTGAGCTCGCCGAGGCGAACGCCGCCGCGTCGGTCGAGGAGACGGCGCCGATGGTCAAGGAAGAGGTCGGCGCCGATGACATCGCCGAGGTCGTGGCGTCCTGGACCGGCATCCCGGCCGGCCGCCTGCTCGAGGGCGAGACGGCGAAGCTGCTCCGGATGGAGGACGCGCTGACCGAGCGCGTCGTCGGCCAGTCCGACGCCGTCCGGGCGGTCTCGGACGCGGTGCGCCGGGCGCGCTCGGGCATCTCCGACCCTGATCGGCCGACCGCGTCATTCCTGTTCCTGGGACCGACCGGTGTCGGCAAGACGGAGCTCGCCAAGGCGCTTGCGGGGTATCTCTTCGACGACGAGCGGGCGATGGTCCGCATCGACATGAGCGAGTACGGCGAGAAGCACTCCGTGTCGCGGCTCGTCGGTGCGCCACCCGGCTACGTCGGGTACGACGAGGGCGGCCAGCTCACCGAGGCGGTACGGCGGCGGCCCTACACCGTCGTCCTCCTCGACGAGGTGGAGAAGGCTCACCCCGATGTCTTCGACGTGTTGCTCCAGGTGCTCGACGACGGCCGGCTCACCGACGGCCAGGGCCGCACGGTCGACTTCCGCAACTCGATCCTGCTCATGACCTCCAACCTCGGGTCGATGTTCATCAACGACCCGGCACTGGACGACGAGAAGAAGACCGAGGCTGCACTGGGTGCAGCGCGGGCGCACTTCAAGCCGGAGTTCCTCAACCGGCTCGACGACATCGTGGTCTTCCGCTCACTCGGCAGCGAGCAGCTCGCCTCGATCGTCGACATCCAGATCGACCGGCTCGCTTCACGGCTCGCCGACCGCCGGCTCACCCTCGACGTCACCCCCGCCGCGCGGGAGTGGTTGTCGATCACCGGCTTCGACCCGGTGTACGGCGCGCGTCCGCTGCGGCGGCTCGTGCAGACCGCGATCGGCGACCCGCTTGCCAAGGCGCTGCTCGCCGGGGAGATCAAGGACGGCGCGACGGTCACCGTCGACGTCAACGACGACCGCTCGGCCCTCATCGTCGCCTAGCGTGCCGGGTCCCGCACGACGGGTTGGGACCGATCCTGCCCGGTTCGGCGAACCGCCGCGCCGGATAGGTTGACGCGCGTGAGTGACCGGGACGACCTGCTCGAGCTGATCAAGTCCGACGCCGTCGTGCACGGCAAGGTGACGCTTTCCTCCGGGCGCGAGGCCGACTACTACGTCGACCTCCGGCGGGTGACACTGTCCGCGTCGGCCGCCCCCCTGGTCGGCCGGGTGATGCTGGAGACAACCGCGGACCTGGAGTACGACGCCGTCGGCGGGCTGACGTTGGGTGCCGACCCGGTCGCGACCGCGATGCTGCACGCCGCTGCCGCAGCCGGCCGCAAGCTGGACGCGTTCGTCGTCCGCAAGGAAGGCAAGGCGCACGGTCTGCAGCGCCGGATCGAAGGTCCTGATGTGGCTGGCCGCCGTGTTCTCGCGGTCGAGGACACGAGCACCACGGGTGGCTCCGTCCTGACCGCTGTCGAGGCACTTCGGGAGGCCGGCGCCGAGCTCGTCGGAGTCGCGGTCATCGTCGAGCGGGGGGCTGCTGATGCAGTCGCAGCGGCCGGATTGGACTACCGGTCGGCGTACTCGACGTCGGACCTCGGCCTGTCCTGAGGCGCGACCTCTTGGTGTCAACGCGGCGACACCGGCCGCGCTGACAGGGAAGGTCAGGACACCGAGGCGATCGGCAGCTTGGTGAGCAAGGCACGAACCTCGTCGCAGCGTGCGGGGTCGGTGCTGATCGTCAGGATCTCCTGGCCGGCGCGATGCGCGACCGCGACGTCCTTGCGGTCGGCGGCGATTCGCAGCGCGACCAGCAGGGCTGACTCGAGCGTCCCGGGACTGCCGCTACGACGGCCCGAGAGCACAGCGTCGCTCGCCGTGTCCGCGGCGGCGTCGAGCCGGCGGGCGTGATGTTCGACGGTGGCTTGGGCGACCTGGGCGACACTGCAGTGGACGAACAGGTTGTCGCGAGCGAAGGTGGCGGCGGCCGCGGCGTACCCCGCCACTGCGGCATCGATATTGCCGGCGAGCTCTTCGACCTCAGCCAGGTTGTAGCGCAACACGCCCTCGTTGAGAACGTCCATCGCGTCGGTCGCCATGCGCAGTGCCTTCTCGTAGGCCTGCCGCGCGCCAGGCAGGTTGCGTTGCATCGTGAGCTCGGCGCCGATCCGTGTGGTGACGATCAGCTCGAGATCGGTGCGCTCGCTCGTGGTCACGGTCTCGAGCAGCTCGCGGGCCTCGGCGAGCATCTCGCCGCCCGACGTCGTTGGTGTGTCATCCACCAGCCGGGGGTGCAGCACCTCGGACAGGATCAAGCATCGGATCAGGTTGCTGACCGACCGCGATCGGCGAGCATCCGCGACGGCAACGGCGAGCCGCTTTGGCGCTGACGGGTCGCCGTTGAAGTACGCCGTCTGCGCCATCGCCGTGAGGACGTCGTTGCGCTGCTGCGGCGTGAGCTCCTCGCTGGCCAGCAGCCGTTCCCCCTGCGCCATCGCCAACCCGGGTGATCGGACACCAATCCGCAGGACGCGGCTTGCCAAGAGAGCCGCGCAGTCCGCGTCGGACAGACCGATGCGGTCGGATCGGTCCAACACCAACAGCGTTTCCGGGATCAGGATCTCCTCAGCGGCGCGGATCGCGCCGAGACCTTGCGCGGTCACCGTGGCGGTCAGGTCGAGGACCCACTGCGCATGACGCAGCAAGGCGTCCTTGGCCTCGCCGGCCTGTTCCAGGCGGCGGGCGGCAGCGCGTCGCAATGTCATGAGCAGGTCGTACCGGGTGGTGGTATCGCCGGTCTTGGCGACGACGAGCTGCTTGTCGACGAGCGCAGCCAACGCATCCATGACTTCGTAGCGCTCGAGCAGCCCACCGCTGCAGACCGCGACGACTGCCTCGGGGACGGCCGGTCCGGCGAAGGCGCTGAGGCGTCGGAAGACGGCGCGCTGGGTGTCGGTGCACGACGCGAGGCTCCAGTCGAGTACGGCGTCGAGCGAGGTGTGGCGCGGCGAGCGGCGACGACCGGCAGCCAGCGGCAGGGTGCCCACGGCGCGTAGCCGCTCGAGCATCTCGGCGGCGGACATGTATCGAGTCGCCGCGCCCGCGAGCTCGAGTGCGAGCGGCAAGCCGTCGAGCTCGCGGCACACCTCGGCGTACTGCTCGGCATTGTCCGCTGTGACCTCGAAGCTTGGGTTGACCCGCCGGGCGTGGATCGTGAGCAACCGGATCGACTCGCAAGATGCGACCTCGCGGTGGTCACTGCCCGGGGCGGGGACCGACAGCGGTGAAACCGCAATGATCCGTTCGGCCGCTGTGCCGAGCGGCTCGCGACTGGTCGCGAGGATCCGGGCGTCCGGACAGTGGCTGAGGATGTCGTCGACGACGTCGGTCGCGGCGTCGAGCAGATGCTCGCAGTTGTCGATGATCAGTACGACGCTGCGGCTCGAGAGGCGAGCGAGGACTGCCTCTCGGGAGTCGCTCGGCACACCGAGCAGCTGTGCGAGGGCGCTGACGATCCGGTCAGCCGCCGGGCGACCGCTGCCGTCGCGCTCGATGGCGGCGAGCTCGAGCATCCAGGCTGCCTCGCCTCGCCGGGCGAGATGGAGCGCGCTGTCGGCGGCGAGTCGGGTCTTGCCGACACCACCCGGCCCCGTGAGGGTCACGAGCCGCGACGTCTCGAGCGCATGGCGAACCGCGTCGATCTCGGCGTCGCGGCCGACCAGATCGGTCTGGGCCGCCGGGATGTTGGTGAGGTCGGCACGCAGCACGCGCAGCGGCGGGAACTCGATGACGTCGTGCCCGGTCGCTGACAGCTGGTACAGGCGGGTGGCGTCGGCGAAGTCACGGAGCCAGAACGCACCGAGCAGCGTCGCCTGCGCGTCGTACTCCGACGGGTCACCGGCAGTCTCGAGCACCTGATCGGTGCAGATGATCTGCCCGCCGTGGGGCCCGGCCATCAGCCGGGCTGCCTGGTGCAGTGCCATCGAGACGTACTCGGTGTCGGAGATCGCGAGGGCCAACCCGCGGTGTAACGCCATCCGCACCTTCGGGGCGGCGCCACCCGGCCAGTCCGCAGCACCGAGATCTGCCTGAGCGGTGATCGCCGCGCTGATCGCGGGCCCGGAGTCCGGGCATGCGAAGAGCAGGCCGTCACCCTCCTCGCCGATCAGCACGCCGCGGTCGCCGACGGCGGCCATGACGATCCGGTGGTGCGCGGTGCGGAGCTCGCCGAAGGTCTGAGGCCCGAGCGACGCGAGCAGGGAGGTGCTGCCCTCGATGTCCGTGAGCAGGAACGTCACAGGTCGCGCCGGCACCGAGGGCTCGCGCGACGTCACGCCGCCCTCATGGCATCAGAGTGCCAGTAACGAACTCCCTCGGCCAGACCGCGACAGCTGCCGATAGCGTTCGCGACCATGAGACTGCGCTATTCCTCTGCCCTTGTGACCGGCGCCTCGAGTGGCATCGGCTTGGAGTTCGCTCGCGTGCTGGCCGACCGCGGCTGCGATCTCGTGCTCGTCGCGCGCCGTACCGATCGCCTCGAGGCGCTCGCGAAGGAGCTCTCCACGGTGAAGGTGGAGGTGTTGGCGGCCGATCTGGGCTCCGAAGCAGGAGTTGCCGCCGTCGAGCAGCGGCTTGCGGACTCGCCCGTCGAGCTGTTGGTCAACAACGCGGGGATCGCGAGCGGCGGCCCGTTCACCGAGACCGACCTCGACTACGAGGACCAGATGGTGAAGGTCAACGTGCTCGCCGTCATGCGGCTGTGTCGGGCGGCGGTGGGGCCGATGGTCGCGGCGGGACACGGCGGCATCATCAACGTGTCGTCGATCGCCGGCGAGCAGCCGCTGCGGGGTTATGCGACGTACAGCGCATCGAAGGCCTATGTCACGACCTTCACCGAAGCCCTCGCCGCAGAGGTCCGGGCCAACGGGGTCCACGTGACCCTGTTGAAGCCCGGCTACGTCTGGACGGAGATGAACCCGGACGGCCCGGCCCGCGACTCGATGCAGGGCCGGATCTGGCTCGAGGCCGATGCCGTCGCACGGCACGCCGTCGATGCGGTCGAGAAGGGAAAGCTGATGTCCGTGCCGGGCGTCCAGTGGCGTGCCGCGAGTGGTCTCATCCAGGCCCTCCCTCGCCAGTTGGTCCGCGGGCTCACCTCGAGGTTCGACGCCTCGACCTGAGCCGCCCCCTTTTTTGCCGAACCGTCTCGAATCGTTGGTTTGAGACGTCCGAAACCAACGATTCGAGACGGTTGGGCGAGACCCAGCGCGGGTTGGGGGGCGCGCGGGAAATCGTCCTTCAGGTGGATGCGACCCCCCGGGCTGCTCGCTAGCCTCAACAGTCCGGTTTCGTGCGGCTCCGTCCAGGCGGCGTGCGGCTGAGTTCAGGAGGAACGAGTGCCCGTCGTCGACTCGGCGGTGTCGGCCGTCAACGTTCTCGATGCGCAGTCCCTGCTGGCGTCGTTCGGCACGATCGGCATCGCGGTCGTGCTGTTCGCCGAGACCGGGTTGCTCATCGGACTCGTGCTGCCCGGCGACAGCCTGCTGTTCACGGCAGGTCTGCTCTCGGCGACATCGACCGACTCCTCGATCCACCTCCACATCGGATGGGTGCTGCTCGCGGCCGCTGCCGGTGCGCTGATCGGTGCCCAGGTCGGTTACTACATCGGTCATCGCAGCGGGCCGCGCCTGCTCGAAGGCAAAGATCGCCCGCGGCTCACCGAGGGGACTCGCCGTACCAAGGAGTTCCTGGATCGGTACGGCGTGCCCAAGGCCATCGTGCTCGCGCGATTCGTGCCCGTGGCACGCACTCTCATCAACCCGCTCGCGGGCATCGTCCAGGTCCCGGCGCGGGTCTTCACGCTCTGGCAGGTCGTGGGTGGCCTCGTGTGGTCACTCGGCGTGACGATTGCGGGGTGGCAGCTCGGCTCCCACATTCACAACGTCGACCACTACCTGCTGCCGATCATCGCGGTGATCGTCGCCATCTCCCTGACGCCGATCCTGCTGGAGGTCCGCCGGGACCGGAGGGCACGCTCCGCGTCGAGTTAGGCCAAGGTGGTGCTGCACGTGCGGCGAATTGCTGCTATGAGTGGGTGCAGGATCGTGACACCGAGGAGAAGACGAGATGCCGGTAGCCAACCCTGAGGTCTACAACGAGATGCTCGACCGGGCGAAGTCCGGCGGCTTCGCGTATCCGGCCATCAACGTCACGTCGTCGAGCACGATCAACGCTGCCCTTCGCGGCTTCGCCGAGGCGGAGAGCGACGGCATCCTCCAGGTCTCATGGGGCGGTGCCGAGTTCGCATCCGGGCAGACGATCAAGAACATGGTCACAGGCGCGGTCGCGCTGGCGGAGTTCGCCAAGGTGGTCGCCGCGAACTACCCCATCAACGTCGCGCTGCACACCGACCACTGCCCGCCCGAGAAGCTCGCCGGCTACATGCGGCCGCTGCTCGAGCTGTCGATCGAGCGGGTGAAGAACGGCAAGGACCCGATCTTCGGCTCCCACATGTGGGATGGCTCCGGCATCGACCTCGAGGACAACCTCAAGACCGCCGACGAGCTGTTCGCGATGTCGATCGAGGCCAAGACGATCATGGAGCTCGAGATCGGCGTCGTCGGCGGCGAGGAGGACGGCATCTCGAATGAGATGAACGAGAAGCTCTACACCTCACCCAAGGACATGGAGCGGGTGGTCGAGGTTCTTGGGGCGCCGGGCGAGCGCGGCCGCTACCTGCTGGCGGCGGTCTTTGGCAACGTGCACGGCGTCTACAAGCCGGGTGCGGTCAAGCTGCGGCCGGAGATCCTCAAAGAAGGCCAGGAGCACGTCGGCAAGAAGCTCGGTGTCGACCGGCCCTTCGACCTCGTGTTCCACGGTGGCTCGGGGTCGATCCTGGACGAGATCCGCGAGACGTTGACCTACGGCGTCATCAAGATGAACGTCGACACCGACACCCAGTACGCCTATACGCGGCCGGTCGCCGACCACATGTTCACCAACTACAGCGGGGTGTTGAAGGTGGACGGCGAGGTCGGCAACAAGAAGGTCTACGACCCGCGTTCGTGGAGCAAGGCAGCTGAGACCGGCATGGCAGAGCGCGTCACGCAGGCCTGCGAGGATCTGAAGAGCACCGGCACGCGCATGAGCTAGCCGTTCGTTGTGTGAGCAATTTTCCCGATCCGCACGTATCGTGGATGGCGGTTTCAGCCCTGAAGGTGCCCGGGTCGACGGGCGCGTGTCGTTAAGGATCTTTCATGTCGTCGTCGCTACGGGCCGTCGCGGTCGCTAGCTGCACAGCACTTGTCGTCACCGGCGCGATCAGCGTCGCAGGCTCCGCAGGCGCCGCCGCCACCGCGGCGTTCAAGGTCAAGCCGTCATTCGGTGTCGCCGGCGAGACGGTGACGTTGTCAGGCACTCACTTCGACAACGGTGCGAGCGTGACGTTCAACGGCACGCCGGCCACATCGGTCACCAAGGAGAACGGCCACACGCTCTCCGTCGTCGTACCCGATGGCGTCACCACGGGTGAGGTCGACGTCCATGAGGGCCTGACCACCCTGACCGGGCCGAAGTTCACGGTGCAGCAGGTCACGGCAACGACCTCGTCCGCGTCGAAGACCGCGCTCGTGTACGGCCACAAGCTGCTCGTGAAGGCCCACGAGCGCGTCGCGTCCTCCGGCGATCCGGTCGTTGGCGCGGTCGCTGCCTTGCAGCACCGATCTGGTGCCGGTCACACGTGGAAGCATGCGAAGGGCATCAAGGCGAAGAAGACCGGCTCGGCCGGGCGCGCGCAGTGGCATTTCAAGCCGAAGCTGGGCGGTCAGTACCGCGTGTACTTCCGCCAGTCCCACAAGTACACCGGCGCCGCGAGCACCAGCCACGCGCTGAACCTTCGGCCGCGGATCCACCTGCGGTCGCTGCACACGGTTGAGCAGTTCGCCAGCACCCAGATCAAGGGCTCGGTCCATCCACACCTCGGTGGCACCGTCTACCTGCAGAAGGTCGTGAACGGCCAGTGGCACCGGGTCCGTCACACGACGCCGACCGACGGGCACTTCGAGTTCACGATCTCGCCGAACGCCCTCGGCCACCTCAAGTACCGCGTCGTGCGTCGTCACGACAAGCGACACGGACTGGGGGTCAGCCACCCGCTCAAGCTTCAGGTTGTCCGCCGCAGTCTTCGACTCGGTGACTCGGGCAAGGACGTCCTCGCGCTCTACAAGCGGCTCCACCACCTGCACTACGACGTCGGCCCGAAGACCCGCTCCTACGGGTACGACCTGCTGCACGCGGTCACCGCGTTCGAGAAGGTGAACGGTCTCAGCAAGGACGGCTCGGCCGGCCCGAAGGTCTGGAACAAGCTCAACCACCCGAAGCACGCGCACCTGCGCTACCCCTCGGCGAGCTCGGGCCTGGCGGTCGAGGTCAACAAGAACAAGCAGGTCCTGCTGATCTCCAAGGGCGGCAAGATCTGGCGGATCCTCGACACGTCCACCGGCGGCGGCTACACCTACACGGGCTCGGACGGCACCTCGCAGCAGGCGATCACCCCGAACGGCCACTTCTCGATTCAGTACAAGCTCACCGGCTGGCACAAGTCGAAGCTCGGCGAGCTGTACTACCCGTCGTACTTCACGAACACGGGCTACGCGATCCACGGCGAGGGCAACGGCAACTCGAGCGGCGAGGTTCCGCCGTACCCGAACAGTCACGGCTGCGTCCGGATCACGAACAACGCGGTGCTGCGGTACTTCGACGACCTGGCGGTCGGTACGTCGGTGTGGATCTACGGCTGATCTAGCCCTCGGGCTAACCTCCGTCGCTATGACGCACCAGCACCACAACCTGCTCGGCGAGCCGCCGGCGACGTTGCTGCCGGATGTCGCCGACGCCCGCGAGGCGCTCGAGCGCGGCGAGGACGCGGTAGGCGTCGCCGCGAAGTTCCCGTCGTACCCGGCGGCCTGGGCGGTGCTCGCGGATCGCGCGTACGGCGCCGGTTCCGTTATCGAGTCCTATGCCTATGCCCGCACCGGTTATCACCGCGGCCTTGACGCGCTGCGTCGCGCCGGTTGGAAGGGCCACGGGCCGGTGCCTTGGTCACACGAGCCGAACCGCGGCTTCCTCAGGTCCGTCTTCGCGCTGGGGCGGGCGGCTGAGTCGATCGGCGAGGCCGACGAGGCCGCGCGCTGCCAGCAGCTGCTGCACGACAGCGACCCCGACGTCCCCCTGCGCTAGTCCGCGGTCGGGAGACCCGCTCACTCGTCGATCGCGTTGTGGACGAAGTCGCTCAGCTCGTACTTGTGCATCCCCTTGGCGTACGCCCACAGGTCATCGGTGTTGTCGAAGCGGTAGTGCACCTGG
>Ga0213876_10002207_pt1 | contig 11493 bp, 12 predicted proteins | sample BarmaccomBMRX_R9_FD_160113 | JGI IMG/M metagenome (GOLD analysis project Ga0213876, IMG submission 160113) | Root-associated microbial communities from Barbacenia macrantha in rupestrian grasslands, the National Park of Serra do Cipo, Brazil - RX_R9 | ecosystem: Host-associated > Plants > Roots...
GGGCCGGCACGTACTCCAGGCCCGTCCGCACAAAGTCGAAGGGTCGTTCGGGGACCCACGCGAGGGCGTTGCCTGTGATGATCCGATCGGCCCACTGCGGGAGTCGCCGGCGGGCGAGGGCGGCAAGTTCCGGCAGGATCTCCAGGCCATACGGCTCGATGCGATAGCCGGACTCCGCCAGCCACACGACGGCGCACTCCAGCAAGTGGCCGTTGGCGCAGCCGACGTCGAGGAACGTGCCGTCGCGGTGCACCGCAGTGAACAGGAAGCGCCGCGCCCGTTCCCACTCGGCGGCATCGATCTCGCCCCGCGCAAAGGCCGCCTCGATCGGGTCGAATAGCTCCCAGCCGCGACCGACGATGCGCTCCTTGAGCGTCGCCCCGGCCACCCGTTCATCCTGCGGCTCCGCCATGCGGCGAGTATGGCGCACTGTCCAGCAGGCGTCGAGCGCGCCACGACAGGGCGTCTGCACTGCGTGCGTACCGCAGGCCGTGCGCGAGGGGCGCCGGTACCTCAGGGGCCCGTCGAGGCGGCGGTCGGCCAGACCGGCGATCGCCCAGGCGCGCCGCACGGATGAGCTGTCGAGCGCAGGCCGCGGTTAGGCGATGAGGGCCACCTGCTCGCCTGGACCGGTCGGGTCGCGCCGTGGGCGCAGCTCGCCGCGCTGGCTATCGACGACTGCGCCGGCCAGGCGACGGCGACCCCACAGGAAGTCGTCCCAGTTCCTGGCGATCAGGTCGGTGGTGATGCGATGTTGGCTCCCGGCCCGGGTGGCTGCTCCGCTTCGACGCCGCAACGTACACGCGCCGCAACGTCGTCGAGCGCTGCATGAACCGGGCTGAAGCAGTGGCGCAGCGTCGCCACTGGCTTCGACAAAGCGCGCCCGCAACGCCCACACAGTCGGGACTATCGTCGCCCTCATGATCTGGCTGGCGGACTCGCCCGACACGCCCTAGTATCGAGTGCGTGCCTGACTTTCCGAGCGCCCCAAAGCTCGAGCCCCGCCGGCTGCTCGATGCGGCGCACCTGGCCCAGCGGACGCTGGCACCGGCGGTCGAGCGCGACTGGAGTGTGCCGGCGGCCGGCCTGGAGTGGGACTGCCGCACTACGCTCGACCACATGGTCACCGCGCCGCTGTTCCACGCCACGAACCTGGCGCTGCGCAGCACACAGATCCAGCGTGGCGTGCGGACCGGCGACCCGAGCGCCAGCATCGCCGACCTGGTGCGGGCGCTCGAGTACTCGGCGGCCATCCTGGCCCAGGTGGCCGAGGCGGCCCCGCCGGAGGCGCGCGGGGCGCACCCAGCCGGCATGGCCGACGCGCAGGGTTTCGTGGCCATGAGCTGCGACGAGCTGCTGGTGCATACCTACGATATCGCCAGCGCGCTGGGGCTGGCCTACGAGCCGCCGCTCGAGCTGGCCGAACTGGTGCTGCGGCGGCTGTTCCCGTGGGCACCAGCAGCGGCGCCGGTCTGGCCGGCGCTCCTGTGGGCGACCGGCCGCGGCGAGCTGCCCGGCCACGGCCCGGGTGCACCTGACTGGATGGCCCACTGCGCGCCGCTGGCCGAGTGGGACGGCCACACGATCCTCCGTCGCCCGCGTGCCTGAGCGGACAGGCTGGGGCGTGACTGAGCGCGACAGGCTGCGGCGCCACCCTGCGTCGGCTGGGCGTGCCGGCGGCGTCCAAACACCTCGTCCAGCCGTACTATGACCTGCTCCTGTCCGCGCCCCGCGCCATCGCAGGCAACATGTCCCGCGGCTGGCCATCCTGGGCCCGGCGATGCGCCCGCCCCCGAGGTGCAGGGTTCCTGCCGCGCGCCGGCTCCTCGCGACAACACCGTCATGACGACGCTGGCAAGTCCGGTCGCACCGGGCGCCAGCGATCGGCGCACCCCGTGACATTGCCAGCGCCGCCACGGCCTGCCCCTTGGCCGGCGCGGATAGCAACTGCGGCAGCATTATTACCGTCACTAACGCAGGCGCCACCGTCTCATTCACTGGCCAAGGCCCGTACGACGGTGCTGACGACACTCTCGTTGGAGTCATCAACAACAGTGACCAACCAATTCAACAACTTGGTTTAATTTCTGGGATCTTCCGATCTGCTGCATACCGCCAACGTGTCCGCGACTCCTCCGGGCAGGCACGGATCGGTCGGCGTGTCACTGAACGATAGGGTGTTGGGAGTTCGATGATTCTGCAACTCGCCTGACTTTGCGTCGTAATAGAAGGGGTAGCTAAAGTCGGGCGCTCCTCCGGGCATATAGTCCCCACCGTGGCCTACAGTGTAGCCGCCTCCCTGAGGCGGATCGTGCCATGGTAGCGTCCTGGCGCCCAAATTCACGGGGCCGTTCACCGCCGGCAGGGAGCTACGTCCGCTTCAAGACGCATTTAGGAGGGGTCAAAGCCGATGGCAGCGCGATCGATCTCGGCCCACTCGGGTTTGACTGGCTCACGACGTATAACGGCAGAGTTGGCGGTGTGGTTGTGCTGAAGACAAGGACACCGACACCGGCAGATCCAGGCACCGGAACGGGTGGCGTCACGGTCGTAGACGTCAAGGAGGTTACAGATTACCAGTTCAACGGCATCGGTGTCACGACAGTAAACGGAACACCCGTAGGAGCACCGCAGATTTCAGCTGTCCAAGCGACGAACGTCACCAACGTTTCGGCAACCATCGTTTGGACCACCGACAAGCCAGCGGACACCCAGCTCGACTTCGGGCTAACGAGCGCGTATGGCACAACCACTCCTCTCGATCCTGCCCTGACTACGAGCCACTCGGTGCAGCTGACGGGTCTACGGGGCAACACAACTTACCACGTGCAGGTACGAAGCACGGCGTCCGGCAACACCGCAACTGGATCTGATTTCACCTTCACTACGTTGCCGAGTTCGCTGGTTCTGAATAGCGCCGCCTCCTACGCGGAAGTGCCCAGCGCCAACGACCTCAATATCACGGGCGACTGGACGGTCGAGGCGTGGTTCAAGGACGAGGACCCCAACGGGTTCAACCATGACTTCCGCCAGATCCTGATGAAGGGCGACCGGAACGCCACAGCCGAGGCGCCGTACTACGTCCTAGTGGGTCGCAACAGTATCTTGGCCGGTGTCAGGACGGGTGGGCAGGATTACCCGATCGTCTGGGACATGCACTATCTGGGTCTCGACCCGAAGCTCTGGCACCACGTGGCGGTCACTTTCCGCGCTGACATCAACGTCCTCAACCTGTGGCTGGATGGCAAGCACATCGCCTACCTAACGGTCCCGGCTCACAGCGCCGTCGGCAACACGCTGCCGCTGGAGATTGGCCGCAGCGGGCCAACGACCGGCAAATACTGGATCGGCAAGCTCGACGACGTGCGCATCTGGAACGTGGCCAGGAAGGCCACGGACATCACCGCCACCTACACAACGCAACTCAACGGGCCACAGTCCGGCTTGGTGGCCAACTGGCACTTCGACGAGGGCAGCGGCACGACGGCTGCCGACAGCTCAGGCAATCATCATGACGCGACCTTGAACGGCGGCGCGACCTTCTCCACGGACGTGCATCCGTAGCGTGGCCCAAGTCACCAGCGGCCGGCGAGGCATCGCCGGCCGCTGGTCGGCGCGTAGGCCTGAACCCAAGGGGCCGTTTCAGGCTGAGGTGCGCTGGAGATCGTCGTCGCGGTGGCGCTCGCGGTAGGCACGCTTGACGGCGCGATTGCGGCAGCGGTCGGAGCAGTAGCGGGCCTGGTAGGCACCGCTGACGAACAGCGCCCATCCTCGTGGGCCCGGAGTGGCCGGGCGAGAGAGTGCGTCGCTCGTCGGGCGGCATCGCAACGTGAGCGTCGCGAGCGACCCATTCAGTGCGACTGGCGCCCTGGGCCAAGGCGCGGCACCCGCGGCGCGGGTCGTGCAGCAGGCGCTCGAAGAGCATCAGGGCCCGGACGAAGCTGCGGCCATACCGGTCGCCTCCGTCCGCACGTGGCCGGGAGGGGGAGTCGGGTTGTCGATCGGCTGTCCACCCCGACTCGGCCGTAGCAAGCGCGCCGCGATGGGTGGCCTGAGCAGGGTCATTGGCGGCCGCAGGAGGTGCATCACTTCCAGGAAGGCGTGGTGCACGGCCGTATCCGCCGCGGCGACGCGCATCACACGATCGAGGTAGGCGTGGCTCAGGCGCGTGCTGAGTGGGCGCCGTCCCTCGGTCGCCGGGTAGCGGAAGTCCTCGCCGGTGGCCATCAGCCAGGGTGTGCGGAGCTCTCGTGCTAGTGCCCGCTGAAAGCGGGCCGCGAGTCCATCGAGGTCGCCGTCGAGTCGGCGGGCGCGCTGGGCGTGGAGCTCGCGCTGGAGGGTCAGGGCGGCTTGGGCACTGATCGTCATGCCCTGGGCATAGAGCGGATTGAAGGTACACACGGCGTCGCCGAGCACCACGAAGCGCTCGGGCCAGGCAGCCAGCTCATCGAAGCGTCGCCAGCGGTTCTCCAGGCGTTGATAGCCGAAGATGGGTGAGAGCGGCCGAGCGTCCTGGATCGCCTCGGCCAGCAGCGGGGTAGGCAAGCTACGCGCGAAGGCCAGAAACCCTGGCTCGTCGGTTGGCGGGTAATCGCGGGCCGCGCCGGCCAGGGTGACCAGCCAACGATCACCTTCGAGCGAATTGATCACCCCGGCCCGCGGGTGCGCGGGCGGCCGGCTCTGGACGCCGAGGACCACCCACTCGCGGGTCAGCAGGGGTGGACGAGCGTACAGCCGACTGGCGTAGCCCGCGAACGAGTTGACCGTCTCCACGCGCGGTTGGGGATACCCAGCGTCTGCCAGCCAGCGGGAGGCGCGCGAGTCGCGCCCGCTGGCGTCGACGACGAGGTCCGCTGCCAGGTGCTCCTCGCGCTGGAGTGCATCGCTGCGGCTCGGGCGGCGACGGACGCGCACCCCCACCACGCGTCGGTCTGGCGCCGCCGCGCTCGTGAGGAGTCCCAGCACCTCGGTGCGATCCATGCAGCGGACGTGCGCCCGCGCGGCCAAGCGCTGGCGTACGACCCACTCCAGGAGCTCGCGGCTGCAGGCCACGGTCACCAGGTCGGAGCGCGACCGACCGGCCCAGCCCGCCGGGCTCAGCCACAGGAAGTCGGCGGGCCACTCGAAGCGCACCGCGCCCGCAGCGAGCAGGTCCCTGGCAAAACCGTCGAACAGCTGCTCGCCGATCCGCATGCCGCGCACGAGGAGGTTGTGGACGTGGTGTGCCTGTGGGACGCCTGGCCGGAACGTCGGCGTCGCCGGCAGCGTATCCCGCTCCACGACCAGCACCTCCGGAAAGTGGTCGGCCAGCACCCGCGCGGCGAACAGCCCACCGATGCCAGCGCCCACCACGATCGCGCGAGCGTGGTGCCTGGTGAGGCTGCTCGGGTCGTCGATCATCTGGCGAATGCATGCTGGGCGTTCGCCGCACGCCCCGTCAACTGATTGGCGATCTGAGCCATGAGGGCCGTGTTGCCGCAGTAGCGGGACACGCGAGCGAGCACGCGGGCTTCGCCATCGACATCAGACGCAGTGGGGACGATGGCCAGGCAGGGTTGGCTTGTGGGCTCATGGCGCTGCTTGGCCCTGGCAGCGAAGACCAGCATCGCCGCTGCCGTGACGTAGCCATGCTCGACCGCAGGGATGCCGGCGTCCTGGCACACGCGGAGGACCACAGCCTGTCATCGACGATGGACCGCCAGGATCGCGAGCCATCCGCAACGTAACCGGTGGCCGCTTCGCGGGACCCTTGGCGGTAGCGGCGGGCGGGTGCAGGCGGTGGGCGAGGACTCGGTCGTCCTGGTCGCCCGTGTAGGCGTCGAGGCGTTATTGCTCAGCCGGCGCCAGCAGGGCGCGGCGGGCCTTCAACACGTGATGCAGGGCATTTGCGGCCTGCGCCCAGCACGGTGATCCGCGCAGACGGAGCAGGCGTATAACGGCCATGGCACACCTATTTCGGTTCTCACCAGCGCTGCTCGCGCTCGCGCTGGTCGCGGCGGTGGCGCTGGTCAGCGCGAGCGCGTTCGTGGGACAAGCGCGCGAGGAGTGTTCGGTCGAGACACTGGTCGGTCCGTACGGCTTCACGGATTCAGGGACCGCGTTCATTCCCGGTCCTGGCGGGCAAGTCAACCCGGTCCAGGTGGTCGTGCTCGGTCGGTTCGTAGCCGACGGTGAGGGCCACTTAGCAGGCACCGACACCTCGACCGTGGGCGGGCAGATCGCGCGCGGGAACACGTTTTCGGGCACGTACGTCGTGCACGCCGATTGCACGGGCTCGGATACGTTGACGCTGCAGCCGCAGAATATGGTGATTCACCACGACTTCGTGATCGTGGATAAGGGTCGCGAGCTCATGTCGACGCACACTGACCCAGGCAGCGTCTTCACCGGCAAGGTGGTCCGCCAATAAGCGCCTGTGCGCACAGCGGTCCGTCGCGCCGGACAGGACCGACGCCGGAGAGCGGCAGCGCAGCCAATGCAGGCGCCAGCTGCACGGGATGGCGGGAGCCGGCCGCGGTGTGGAGGCTGGCCGCGGACGCCATCTGGTCGGCACTGTGCAAGGCGGTGCCATGAGCGGGTGGGGTGCTGACGGCTGGGCGGTCCAGCCGGGCCAGGGCCAGCGCGTCGACACGGGACCGAACTGGCTGGAAGTGCTGCTGCGGGGCGCTGAGGTCGAGGGTGCTGTGGGTGTCTTCGTCTTCACCCACGCCAGGATGGCGGAGAACCCGCCCCACGCCCATCTCGGCTTCATGAAGATCCTGTACGTCCTCGACGGCGAGTACGAGTTCCGCGTGGGGGACGCTACGTTCGCCGGCGGCCCGGGCACGCTCGTCGTCGTTCCCAGGGGCAGCCAGCACGTCTTCACGACAGCCACTGGCGGCCGGGTGCTGTTCGTCTGCTGCCCGGCCGGCAACGAGGAGATGTTCCTCGAGCTGGGCCGCCTTGGCCCCAACGCGACCGAAGAGCAGCTCGCCGAGGTCAGGGATCGCTTTGCGATGGTCCCACTGCCGGGTGACAGCAGCTACGTCTGGAAGCCGACGCGCTCCAGCGAGTGAGGCCGACCCCGACTGCGGGGGCTGGTCCGACAGCGCCATCGTGCGGCGGCCCCAAACCCTCGGCCGCTGGGTCGCCGCCTGCGCGCTCGCCCCAAGGCGGCCGCCGAAGACGCCCTGGAGGCCGCCGCCACAGGCAACGGCCTGGTCGCCGACGATGGTCCGTTCTCTACATTCATCCTAACGTCTCTGTATGTATTAGCTGCTACATTCGGAGAAACCGTGACACACTCGGAGACGAGCCGAGTGGTAGACTCGGACTTGTGGAAGGAGGAGCGAACTTGCCGGACGAGCCCCAAGAGTGGATGACCGTGGCCGAGGCGATGGCGTATCTGCGCGTCTCACGCGCCACGCTGTATCGGCTCAGCGCCGAGGGACGGCTGCCGTACTTCACCGTCGGCAGCTCGCGTGACCGTCGCTTCCGGCGCCGTGATCTCGACGCGGCGCTGCTGCCAGGCGGCCCAGGAGGTGGCGGCGTGCGGCTTGAGCGGCCACGACCGGGAGCCCTGAGGAGCTACCGCGGGAAAACTCGCGGCCTAGCCAAGCAGCGGCCACCGAAGGCCGAGGACTAGGCCGCGAGCATCATCGCTGTCGCGCTGGGCTCAGCAGCGCGGCGCACGAGCAGCGTACCGGAGGGCTGCTGGCCCGCACAGACGCGCTGCACCCGTTGGTCGACGCGGCCAATGAGGACACCGGCGCCGTTCAGCAAGAGGAGGATGTGAGTCGATGTCGTGGCGTTCGATAGCAACGGTCCGCCCCCCGCGGCGAACTGCCGCGCCGTCGAGGTGGCCTGGCTGCCGGACCACAGCGCCGAGCTGGCCGAGCGGTATCCCGGCGAGGGGCTCGCCCTCGATGGGCCGCAGCTCGTGGCCCATGCCGAGGACCTGACCACGCTGCTGCAGCAGGCCGCCGCGAGCGGGCACCCAATCCGTTCATGACCGCGGCGCCAGCGGTCGATGCACCGCGCTATGTCGCTGGCTAGTGGTCGACGTCCACTATGGGTACGTCGAGCCGTACCGCAGCCTCGGGCCTGGGCAACCAGCCCGCCCCTCCTTGCCGGTCCGCGTGGTCCATGACGCGCGTGGCTTCGACACGCTCTGCCTGGTCGACTCGGGCGCCGATCTGACCATGTTCCATGCGGACTTCGCGCATCTGCTGGGGCTGGACCTGGAGACCGGCCAGGCCGCCGCGGTCGGTGGCGTCGTCGGGTCCTCGACCGCGCGACTGTTCACGCTCGACGTGCTCGCGGGTGGGCGGCGGTGCCAGGACCTCCTGGCGTTCGGCGACCAGCTGCCGCTAGCGGGAGCTGCTGGGGGCGCCCCTGGCGGCGCGTGGGCTGCTCAGTGCCGAGGATCTGGACCGCGGCATGCGTGAGGCGCCATGCGTCTGACTGGCCTCTGGTCGCAGCGCGCATTTGCGTGGCTGTGGACCGGCCAAGCCGTCTCGCAGCTCGGCTCGCAGGTGACCCTCGTGGCCTTGCCGTTGACGGCGATCCTCGCCCTTGACGCAACGCCCGTCCAGCTCGGGTTGCTCATGACCGCCGGGTACGCGCCGGCCGCGGTGCTCGGGCTGTTCGTCGGCGTCTGGGTCGACCGCGTCCGGCGTCGCCGCTTGTTGATCGCCTGCCAGCTCGTGCTGACGGCCACCACGCTCAGTGTGCCCGTGGCCAGCTGGCTCGGCCTGCTGCGCCTCGAGCACCTCTTCGCGCTGCAGGCGATCAATGGCGCCCTCATGGTGGTGGTGAACGCCGCCAGCCAGGCCTACCTGCCGGCGATCGTCGGTCGCGCGCAGCTCACCGAGGCCAACGCGAAGCTGAGTACGAGTACCGCGACGACCCGTATCGTCGGGCCGGGGTTCGCCGGCGTGTTGATCCAGCTCGCGAATGCGCCCACCGCCATCCTGGTGGACGCCGTTTCCTTCGCCGCCTCTGCGGTGTGTCTGGCGCTGGTGAACGTCGCCGAGCCGCCGCCCAGCGCCAGCGTCCGGCGGCCCTTCCGTGCCGAGCTCCACGAGGGGTTGGACCTGGTGCTCGGCCACCGCCTGATCCGACCGCTGGTGCTGTCTGGGGCCGTGTACAACTTCTTCGCCGCGATCTTCACGGCCATCTACAGCCTGTTCATGGTGCGCGACCTGGGGTTGCCACCGGCGAGCATCGGTGCCATCGTCGCCTGCGGCGGCGTGGGCGGTGTCCTGGGCAGCATCATCGCCGAGCCTGTCGCGCGACGCTTGAGCAGCGGCCGTGCGATTGTCGGGGGCATGCTCCTACTGGCGGTGATGCACCTGGTCGCCCCGGTGGCGTTCGGCTCGGCGATGGTGACCGTGCCGCTGCTGGCAGGTGCTGGGCTGTTCGCTCAGCTCGGCGTGGCCGTCGTGGTGGTGAACCGCACGTCGCTCATCCAACAGATCGTCCCCGCGCAGGCCCAAGGCCGGGTGGCGGCCACCCAACAGGTCGTCACCTTGGCGGCGGTGCCGTTTGGCGCCGCTCTTGGCGGCTGGATCGCCGAAAGCGTCGGCCTCCGCGCAACGGTGGCGCTGGCTGCCTGCGGCACCATCGCGGCGACCGCGGTACTCCTGCGTTCGGCGCTCTGGACGACGGCCGCCGCGGACTCACTCGAGCCGCTGGCCGATCGCGGCGGCACGACCTCCGCGCCGCCCCTGTCGCCCACGGACGAGCCACCACGGCGCGACCCAGCCCGCCAGCCGCCGCCACCGCATCATCCGGGCGACGTCTCATCATGCGGCGCCGCACCGGGCTTCTCGCAGGCTCCCAGGTCCGCGGCGGCCCGCGGCCCGCGTCAGAACGCCCGACCGGTAACCACCAACCCGATTGCCGGAAGACCGCTGAGAGGTCGTACCCCTAACGCTGTGCCTCAGAAGGGCCAGCCCGCGCGTTTAGGCTGAGCCGCCTTCTTTACAGGTAGGGTTGACGGGTGGGTTCGGGGTGGAGCTCAAGAGCCGCTGCTGGAGATTGGCGTCATACGGGTTGTTCACGAGGCGCAGCACGGCACACAGCTGATCTTGACTGATGTTGGGTAACTTCGACACCACTGCTGCGAGTACAGTGGCGTGAGCCTGCTCGATGGCGGCCCTCCGGGTGGCCTTGTCGGCAATCCACGCGGCAAGCACGCCGGAAGCTAGGCCAGCACCCACACCGATGAGGGCGCCCAGGACTGGGTCTGGCATACGCCGGTGCTCCCTTCTGCACCGTGGATCTATCACGGCGCACACCGACAGGGTAGGCCCGTGGCCGTCGACGGAGGGGCGCCAGCGGCGGCGCGCGCCGCCACGGCCGGCGACCGGCAGGGCTGCGAGCATGCCGTGGCCTACATGGACGGGGTGCTGCGCAATCTGGCCAGCGCCACGCAGCCAGGTCGAAACAAAGAACGCGCTCAATGGGGCGGCCTGGACGCTGGGCCACTGGGTCGCCGCCGGGGCACTCGACCAGCGCGAGGTCGAGGACGCCCTGTACGCCGCGGGCGAGCAGAACGGGCTCGGGGCCGACGATGGCCCGCTGGATGAGGAGGAGAGCGCCCTGTGAGCGGCGGCGCGATCGAGCGGGGTCCTGGCACGGACGGGCGCCCACGCCTGGCGCGCGTGGTGCTCGTTGGTCTGGCAGGGTGGGCCAAGCGGGGCGCTGCCTGACTCAGACCCGAGGGTCGGGCTGGGGTGCGCTGTCGCTGCGCTCGGCGCCTCGAACCGCTGCGCGGCCAGCACAGCCTGTGCAATCCGAATGAACGCATGGCTCGCTGCGCGGGCCGCCAGCGCCCTTCTCGCGGAGGGTGGCTACCCTGCTGGGTCGGCCTGAACAGCGGTGCGCCTTCGGTTCGTCATCGCGAGTGCAAGCCGGCGTCAACCACGTCATGGCGAGCTTTGGTACCGCCGTGTGTACCAGCGGCCCCCTCTTGGCACGTTGTCGGCAGGCACTGTGCAGGACTTACCGACCGTCATGGGCGCCGCCGCACCGCTCGTCGGCATTGCCGGCGCAGCCATCGGCTTCTACTTCGGCGGCGAGGAGCGCCGGCGATCCTGACAAAGCTGGGGGCCGACATCAAAGGCGGAAAACCCCCGCTAAGCCGTCGTTGCGCTCGAACGGTGATGGAGACGTCGCTCACCAAGACGCTGGCCCACAAGCTGCGGGTCCACGTCTCGGCGGTCTACGACAGGTACCGCGCGAGCATCGACACGCCCTACGGCACGTACATGGGCCTGCAGGTCCGCTTGACACGGCACCTGGCAAGGCGTACATGTACCACCGTAAATACGGGGGTAGCAATGCCAACGGTTTCGGAGGTGCAGGTGCCTTCCAGTAAGGACCGGCGACGACTCGAAGTCCCTGCCTACCTGCACGAGCAGCTGCGGCAGGTCGCGACCAGGGAGTCGCGCACGGTCGCGAGCGTCGCCAGCGAACTCCTTCACTACGCCCTCCGCGAACATCGACCCG
>Ga0213876_10002208_pt1 | contig 11489 bp, 7 predicted proteins | sample BarmaccomBMRX_R9_FD_160113 | JGI IMG/M metagenome (GOLD analysis project Ga0213876, IMG submission 160113) | Root-associated microbial communities from Barbacenia macrantha in rupestrian grasslands, the National Park of Serra do Cipo, Brazil - RX_R9 | ecosystem: Host-associated > Plants > Roots...
AAGGACATGCACGGTTGCACGTCCTGTGGGAGTGAGACCCTTCACGTCAATTGCGGGAGGATTCGGGTTGTAACAGTTAGAGAAAAGTGATCAGCCCGTTCATCTTGCGTTGAGCACGTGATTAGCTTTCGCGTTCAGTTCTTCTGCGCGCGCAGCATCCGTTTGGGAAAGTCGAGCACCAAATGCGAGTTGGAATTGCACCAACTAATGTCCTCTGTCAACCCTTTGCAACTGATTGCGATGTTCGCCGTCGCTCGCCGATTACTCGCTTTAACTGCGCGAGGCTCTCGTGCGAGCCAAATATTTGCGAGTGTTGGTGTGCGAACACCCGGTATTACCGGCGGCTCCATTCGTGCAACTTGTGGATCAGCATTGCACAGGAATACATGGCGAGCAATCTCTTGGCTCCAGGTAATCGCTCGTGCCGGATTTTTCTAAGAGTCCAATACAGTAAACAGAAAAAATATGCGTACCCGCTAAAGTCTCCCAGGGAAAGGAACCGGGCTGCGCCTCTGATGCGGGCGACAATGTCGTATGCACGCTTAGTGGCCACGTCGGAGCTGGCGGATCCGGTGAACTCTAAACCCGCGAGTACTGACCTGTGTTCTTCTTCAATCCATAGCGGTAGGCGAGCCGTGTCCAGATCCTTTAGCCCAGAACAATTCTGTTCGGTCGCCATCAGAACGAATTTGAGATCGCTTTCCAATTGAGCGAGATCAAAAACCCGCAAGCCGTCCGACTGGTATCCGCCCCAGTCAACGATAACGACCGCGTCCGGGTCGCTAGCGCGACCGTCGAATAGAAAATTGCGCGAGTTGGCGTCCCCGCCTATATGACCTCGGCAGACCTGAATGAACTCGTTCAATACTGGTGGCGTTTCATCATGCAGAAAGGATTGTATTCGGGCAACTACTCGCGTCCAGTCGCAGTGACACGGTAGCTGCAGAGCGTTGCCGTATCTCTCGAAATCGCTAACGGAACTGAGAATGGAGGCGGCGAGCTTACCTGTTCGCAGCGAGTTCAACATGCTAGTTTGCGCTGCGGTTCCGATAGGTGGACCGAAATCAGGCTCATTGGCCAAAATCGATTTTGCGGCCTTGACCGGCTGATTCTTGGACAGGACAGTGATGACCTGGTCATACGCCCTGAGGATAAATCGCTCGTTCCGATCCGCGTACAGGCGTTTGAGAGTTGTTGTGACGTCGGCACCGCGGTAGCAGATCACAAAAGCTCCGTTAAAGGTTTCGGCGTGGGCTTCCGGGCTATCCTGCAGGTCAATGATTCTGACTAGATCTACCGTGTGCTCGGGCAACCAGTGTCGGGCGCGCTGGTGGCCGTTCCACTCCCGCAGGAAAGCTCGTTTGTCGGAGAAAAATTTTAAGAAATGTGTAACGGCTTGGTGTTCGGGCAGAATACGAACCAGAGGATCTCCGGACCAACCCTCACCGACTGAAATAAGGGAGACGCGCCTCTCCTCAGGAAAAAACTTTTGAACGATTGGCGGAAGGTATATACCTGCCTCAAACTCTTGCCTGAAGTTCACAGCAGCAAGATCAGTCTCAAGCCAATTGAGTTGAATACTCGGCTTTGGGAAAGGAAGCGCGGCGACAAGATCAATCAGCTCTTGCGAATTGGCGCGGACTATCTTTAGACGATCGCCAGCAAGGGGCGGCAGGCGACGGGAATTATTACTCCGGCGAACTAATGCCAGCTCGTTTTCTTGTTTAAGCGCATTTAGCTTAATAAATAGATCGATTAATGGGATGCCGTCTAGTTGCTCGACGATAAAGACGAAGTTGGCGTCAGCTAGCTTCTTGGAAAGATCTGGATCGTTTGGGGCGATGAACATCCAGCGTGCAAGGCCTGTTATACCCCACAAATGCCTAATAGCAGGCGTGAAATCCGCCTCGGAGCCTCCGATACACAAGATCCGATAAAGATTTGCAGGCGCACTCATTAGATGTTCTCGTCGTGACTGCGAGATAGTCTCGCTGCGAGCGTTTTTCGGTCGATGCCCGCGGCATCGGCGGCGGCGGATTGATTATTGTGATGGTTCTTGAGCAACTCAGTAAGGTAAATCTGGTCGATCTCGGTAGCCGCGGCTTCCCGCGCTGCCTGGTATGCCAGCGACTTGGGAACGTGGATCACGTAGTGCTCTCCTGGTTTCGATGCAGGGGCGCTGATCTCCGCCGGCAGGTCTCGCGGCAAAATGGTGCTCCGCTGGCCGGATTGCGCGACCGCATGCACGATGGCGTTCTCAAGTTGCCTTACATTTCGCGGGAATTCATACGACTCCAGCAGCGACAGCGCAGACTCGCTGATGTCAATCCTTCTACCTCTGGAGTGCTTGCGGAGGAAGTGACCGACCAGAAGCCGAATATCATCGAGCCTCTCCCTCAGGCTCGGGAGTTTGATCCGTACTTGATCTAGACGCCCGAGCAGATCCAGCCGGAAGCGCCCAGCTTCTGCCGCGTGATCCACATCGACCGAGGTCGCCGCTATGATCCTTGCGCTGAATGACAGGCTACGAGTCTCTCCGATACGCTGAAATTCGCGTGATTCGGTAGCGCGCAGCAGCTTCGCCTGAAGCGTGAGGTCCAGGTCGCCGATTTCGTCGAGCAGCAACGTCCCGGCGCGGGCAGCCGCGAGCCAGCCGTCCTTCTGGCCCTCGGCTCCCGTAAACGCTCCGCGCGCGTGACCGAAGAGCTCGCTCTCGGCAAGATTCGGGTGCAGGGTTGCACAGTTGAGAGCCAAGAAAGGTTCGCCGTGGCGACGGCTCAGCTTGTGGATGGCGCGTGCAAAAATTTCTTTTCCTGTTCCGGTCTCACCCAAAAGCAGCACGTTGGCATCCGAGACCGCGGCCCGTCGCAACAAGGTCAGGCATGGGTCGAGCGCTGGACTTGAGCCGATCAACTCCGTTTGCCGAAGCTTGAAGAAACAATCCTGGCCGCGCTCGTCCAACATATTCCCGCCATCGGAAAAAATCTCCTGTAGCTCTGCTTCGATTTCGTCCATAGAAACGGGCAAAAACAGCACGTCGGCAGCCCCGGCGCTCATAGCGCGCCTGCGTACAACTCGATCATTGAAACGGGCGAGGATAACAATCGGAACGGCAGGGCAATGCGAGCGAGCTGCTTGTATCGATTTCAAGACTGCGGGAGCAGCATCGAGCGCCGCGGTCTCCAAGAACACAGCCGACGCGCCCGCAGAAAGTGCGTCAGAAACATCGGAGTGGGTGGAGAACTGCAGCCCGCACCTACGACAGCCGCTCTCAACCGGGCCCATTGTTTCCCGACTTAGCACACCCGCGACCAGCGTCATGAGACTTGTCCCCAGTCTCGAATGGATATGCGAACCTCGGCGTGGCCGTCCCTGTTTTCGACTCTGATATCCCCGCCAATGGATGTCATCATCCGTCGCGCTACGTAGAGGCCCATGCCGGCATGGCAGCGACCGTCCGGGTCCTGCCAATGCGAGCTCTCAGGCTGGAACAAGGTATCAATGGCTGCGGGGGAAAAACCTGGACCCGTGTCGGTGACGCAAATTTCGGCGCCGCTCGCGATAGGCGCTATAGAAATTGTCACTTGCGGGCTTGCAGAATCGTCTAGGCTCTGCAGTGCAGCATCAACTCCGTTTTGCAGAACCTCGCAGAGAGCCGTTCGCAAATCGCTTGCATAAGTGCTGACCACGACCTGAACCGGCGGTCTAAGGATCGACAAGCGCCCGGCATGGGAGCGCAATTGTGGGTCAAATCTGGCCGAGAGTTCGTCGACCATCGCGGGCAGTTCTATCTGAGCTAATTCCTGCATTCCCGGATCTTCAAATCGACTTACAAGCGCGCTCATCTCTGAAGCGAGTGAATCAAAGGCGGAACGAATGCGTGCGGAAAGAGATTCAGCTTGTGGCGAGTGCAGCCCCGATAATTCCTCGGCTGCATTCGCAAATACACCGCGCCAGCGGCTCATGGCGGCAACAATATCTTCAGCTGTGGTACGACCGATGTTTGATCGGCCAGCGGCAGCCGCGATTCTCAAAGCACTCCGATCCGCCGAGTGCTTCAGCGCACCCTTCAGACGCGGGACGATAGCTCCCCACGGCACATCCTTCGGAATGAAATCGTCTGCCAAGTCATTCAAAAGTGCGCCGACCGCGCGATTGAGATGATCTTCATACGCAAACGCGGTGAGAATCACTATAGCTGCCGTGGGGAACCGGCTTCGGAGCTTCGGCAACAATTTTTCGGTGCCATAGTATCCGACCTCTCCTCCTTTCGGTACGCGCATATCTAACAGGATCAGCCGATAAGATCTCTGGGCAGCCCCGTCGAGCAGGTCCTCAACCTCCTCGACGGTTCGCGCAACCTCGATCAGAATTTTTTCGGCGGTTATCTCAGATGCCGTCCGTTTAATCAATCTAACGGTTGTTTCCGCCGCGGCCTCGTCATCTTCAACGAGCAGAATATGGAAATTCATACACTCCTTTCTTTATCTAAATCCGTTGGCTGGATGGGGAGCTGGATTACGGCGATCATCCCGCCACCCGCACGCGGCTCAAGATGGAGATTGCCGTTAAAAGATTCGATACCGAACCTCGCCAGCGGCACGCCTAGCCCAAGGTGGTCACCACGTTTGTTGGAGTATCCAGCAGCCTCCATGTCTGAGACCTGTTCGGGGGCCAGTTCCACGCCATTGTTCTCGATTACGATCTGCACCCGATCGCCGCACGACATCGACGAAACCACAACTTGGCATACCGGAGCGTCTGAAGTCCCAGCCTCCTCTATGGCGTTTTGGACGAGATTTTGCATGGCGCGACGCAACCAGAAGTTTCCGACGACACACGCGTTCGCAATCGAGGGAGGACGATATGCAATGTCGCACGAAATATTGGGGCTGTCATTAAAGAGATCACCGATCGGGATAGCTGTGGAAGCCAGATCAGTCTTGTTTGCGATTTCGTGGAGCAGCTTGCTCGCCGCGTTTCTGGCATCCTGAATCACGAGTAGGTTCCGCTCGAGATTGTCGCCCGTCCTGAGTAAGTCGATTGCGCGCTGAATGTTGGTTAGTGGCGTAATGCAATCGTGTATCGTTGTCGCCGCGAATAACCCTTGCTGAACCAGCGTTTGAAGGCGAGACTCCGCTGTCAACTTAGAAAGAATCGCGCTTAACTTTGCGGCAGCCACCCTCGCGACGCGTTTCTTGCGTTCAGTGAAGAAATAATCGATGCGGCTATCGATCACAAGTGCACCAAGGAATTTGTCGCGATCACGCAGGGCGAGGACAGCGCCAGAATGGATTGATCGATTTTCCCGTGCCCATTGTCTAGCATCGTGTTCTCGCACGCCTGCGATGACGTGATTGACGTCGTGGTACAACTCCCGGGTTTCCGCCTCGGTATTAGCGAAGACCTCGCCCTCTTCACGCGCGGTTCGCACACTACCCTCCTCGGCGGCGAGAGAAGGACGCACACGCCGATGAAGGTCCGCCAAGGAGCCGGCGGGAGCGAGCAGGGCATAGTCGAGTGGATTCTGGATAGAGTTGCGCACGCGCAGGTGGACATAGTCAGCCGCCAAGAGCTGACGAATTTGGTCGGTGAAGCGGCGCAATTCATCCTCAGGAAACACGGTTCGCAGCATGGCGGTCCCCATTAGCCGATTACCCTCATCGGTGATGCTCTTGATCTGCTCGCGTTCTTCCAACTCCCAGGCACGCTCGAGAGCAGCAGAGACCGTCATAGAGTAGTTGACCCAGGCAGCGATACTGGCGCGGTCCATGGGATGATCTTTCGGAAACCCGATCTGGAGGATAGCGATACTTTGCCCGGCTGAACCGATCAATGGTGCCGCCAACTGAGCATGCACGTGCCCGGCGGCGACCGCATCGGGATCACAATGATAGTTGATATCCGTGGAGTCGGGGATGTACACGGCTTGCTTATTTGCAGCGATCAAGGTGAGGAGATCGTCCCCGGCCCGAACATCGTCGAGCGTCACGTCAGAGGGATGATTAGTAAGATAAACAGCGCACTCCGCCAGAGCCTCCGATAGACGGAACAATTTGCCCTTGGGGGTTAGTTTGCGAATGGTTTGAGCCAGAATAATTTCCCAAGGCTGACCGAGATTCTTCGCGGAAACGGCGTGCCCATGGTGGGGACCGAGTATAAGTCCCATCTCCTGGTCAACCACGGTGATCTGACCGCCGGCAGCGCCGGCCGCGATTGCACCATCGAGGGCAGCCCGCATCACGTCCTTCGGGCTCGATGCGTTTAACACGGCGCGAAGAGAATCGAGTAGCCTGATGTGCAGGAGCCTATTTTCTGACCGAGGACCATTTCGTGCAGTGAGGCAGACGAACCAGCTGCTGTGGTGGTCAGCTCTCGGTCGTCGGCTACTATCTTCCCCGAATTGACCAGCGCACATTGCCATAATCACCGGCACGTCTGTGGCTTCTTTTGCAATTCGTGAACAAGTGCTCCTCCATCGGGCCTCCTCGACCATAAACTCCGGGCTCTCATACCTGGTCAGGCATTCGAAGCCCAGATACATCCGGTGATGATCTTTATCCGATTTGGCGTTTAGGGCCGCGGTCCTGAGCGCGCTGAGCGAGGCTTCCTCCAGATCGCGATCATCCGAAGAAAGAGGAAAAAGTGTGGTGCCCAGCCGGAGCGGGCGGCTGAAATGGATTGAGGTGCTTTGGTCGCAAGGCTTTTGACCAGAGATCGCTACTTGACAATTTGGACTTGTTCCGATTCCAAAGATAGGACGTGTAAGCGGTATAGACCCCCCGGAAACCATTTCGGCTACACGCTCCGCGGCGGGCTGTCCGTCCAGCTGTGTCACCACGTAGCCCCGGAGCGCGTTCTCCGCCAACTGAGTGACCGTTGTCCGGCATTGCGATTGGGGAGTGAGCCCGTGCAACATCGCGGTTCCCTGACAGAGATCGCTTTCAATCAGAGCCATTGCCAACCCGGACTGCAAACATTCATCCCCAGCAAATTGATATCCGCTGTCGACAGGAGGGCCTCCAGATGTCGAAGCGCCGAATAACGCGATTTCGTGGTTACAAGCACCTCGAATCTCTTCGTGCAACTCAATGTCGCGATATGCGAGAAGGCCGCTCCGCGTGTGGAGAAGCCCGGGCATCATCGCGAAGAGATCTACCTGGACACTACTGCCGAGTCCTGTGCGGTGCATTCTCGAGTGGTTCAGCTTAGCGATCATCTCTTCCAAAGCGCGCTTGCGCGGTTCTAGAGAGAGGAGATAAGGACTCTCAAGGCGCTGCACGTCCATCCAAATGTCGCGCGAGCAGAGGGTCGCGATCGCCAAGCCACTTTCGATGAAGTGCCACGCGGGAGCGCCACCGAGGGGAGCCGAAACAAAAATTCGGGGAAAGCTTCCGCCAATTACCGGCACGTGATAGCCCAGTTCCCGCCTGAACGCTACGCGCAGGGGCTTGGAAACAGAATGTCCCGGTCTACACCAGTCGGGTGTGGCGAACAGGAGCACACCGCGTACCGGGAGCGAATCTCGTTGCCCCAAGGCGTGTGCTACGATCTCAGAGCAGATCATTGACCACTCCCTGTCGTGAGGTTTGCCCTCAATCCCCGCAACACCGACGTGAAACAAATTCAGCTCTAGCATTGAATTCTCCAGAATCCGAACAGTTAATATTAATGGGCCGCAAAAGCGGCCGTCGATGGGAGGACCGCGTAGCCGCAAATCGTCGCCGGGATAGCCGATCAATCGAATTAGCTGCCGCACGCTCATGCTAAAGCAAGTTCCGGGCCACCGTGTTCGGAGCGCAACCTGGTGTTGGAATTCAACGTTTTGGTGGGCCCTTCTGGTCTATGTTGCCAATGCCGAGGTGAAGCTGAGGAATCGAATCCTCAAATCGTGGATTGCAGCGGACATATGGTCTGAATGAGGTTGAAGAGCCTACCGGCGCTCCTATAATTCAATCTTGTCCAAATTCCTGAAAAATCGCTTAAAGTAGTTCGCCTTGCATGAAGTCGATGAACTCCGGCGGATGAGAGACGCCTTTCCCTCGCTGTCGTCCATACTCACTCTCATTCCAGATCTAGTGGCGCGGTATGAAAAGGCGGAGTTTACTGGGGAAAGTTTATGTCCTTAGCGAAGATGCTCGAAGGGCGCACGCGGGCTCGCTTCGCGACAATGTGCTCGATGTGAAATGGTTTGCCAAAACCTGCTTGCGCCAGGCGACAATATCACATCGATTACCAGCACGACGACGAACCTCCGTCTGGAGCTCGCTTCTCAAGACTGCCGCAATACCTGTCGCGCTTTCGATTGCCAGTAGGCAAGCAGGCCGCTGATGTTAGCATAGGTCTCGAGCTCAGCCCGTAGCTCTTCTGCGAACGCGATTTTCTACTTCACAGTGGTGGCACTTGGCTAGTCTTGGAAGCCATGGATCAAACGCATGAGCGCTTCGATCTGGTCCTTCTTAAATTCGATCTGGTCCTTCTTAAACTGGTCCTTCTTAAATTCGATCTGGTCCTTCTTAAAGAGGATTTCGTATGCGCGTATCGTTGAGGAGAAGAACACGATTCACTTCAACAAACTTCGGGAGATACTTGCCGGCTTTAAACGAGCAGTAGCCGCAATCGAAAAGTGGTTGATCAAGGGAATTGGCAATTTCGAGAAAGGCGAATCGGGGGACGCAGCAACGCCACCGTGCCTTTTACGCGATGAGCTGACGGCGTCCCGTAGCGTTCGTGTAGTGTTGGACAGAGGATATAGAGGACGGAGTGGATGTAGAGGAATGTAGAATCAGTAAGTTACTGATTCTGGGAGCAGCGGCTTCTCCGACTCCCGTTAGCTTCCGCCAGCTATATTATTGATTACAAGTGTGACCTTGCGGGCGCGATCCGCTATGCCCTGGGCCGCTGGCCTGCCTTGGTTCCCGCTCCAATCGAAAATGTTGCTCCCCGCCGCATACGATACCAACAAACCCTTCCTGTATCTGCGATTCCACAACCGCGATGTCTACCGATACTGCGACTTTCCCGAAAAAGACTATCAGCCGTTCACGCTGGCCGAATCCAAGGGCCATTTCTTCTTGCGCCATATCCGCAACTGCTTCCGCTACGAGCGCATGGCCAAGCTGCGCGTTGCTTGATCCTGTCTGCACGGCGCTGACCGTGACGCTTACAATATTTCGACCATACGCCCAAGCAGCATTACTACGCCATCGTTGCATTCTTATCTTTTTTCACAAGCCCTATTGGAACTGATTGACGAGCTGCACAACTCCTACGGAAGACCCCCCATTGGACACCTCGCCGATCGTCACGGAGAATCGCGCATTCGCCGGGCAGCCGCTGAAATCGAACGTTAAAGAAGCCTGCGCCATGCCGCCCAGGGCCAGCGTGCCGAGAGGCACAGGAAAGGATGCCGGTGAAAGGCGCAATGGAGCGGGCGCACACGAAGCACCGAACGTTTGGACAACCATTACGCCGTCTAAGCGCGCGTCGTAGGAAACGCCAGGTCCGTTGTTAGTAACGGTGACGGTCCAAGTTCGGTTGTTCGCTGGGCCCGATTTCGCCGAAATGATCGCGCCGGATGCTGCCGCGGGCGTCTGCGCGAAGAATGCGGTCACCGTTGTGGGCCCGGTGATTAGCAAGGGTTGTGGCGTAGTCGAACCTGTCAGAGCGCCGCCAAATCCGGTGAATACCGCTCCCGGTTCAGCGACCGCGTCTACAATAGCGCTCGCGCCCAGCGGATAAAAGCCCCCACCGGTAATCTGCCCGGCCCCGGCAGGCGCCGATATGGTGGTGAGCTGGTACTCAGTGCGAAAGTCTGCCGAGATCACGGTCTGTTGGTTTTCATCTAGCACGAACGTTCTCGGATTATCCGTGCTTCCGTCCCACCAGTTTTCAAACGTGTAGCGGGTTTTCGGAGTCGCCGTATCCGGCGAAGTCCACTCTAATGAGCAAGTACTCCAGAATCCTGCGTACGGGGTGGTAAATTGCCCGGGCGTCTTGCAGCCGGTTCCGGTGAGTTGGAAGCTCCGGCCGGATGGATTGGACAAGACAACCGCGTTCGCCGCTTCAAAGACATACGCTTCGCCGGCGGATTGGAGGTTTCCTATGTTCTTACCCGGCGCACCCGCAAACGCAACCCCACCGCTCACCGCCACGGAAGCGCCGAAGAACTCGCCCGCGGTTCCGTCTGGGGGGCCGAGTTCCAATAGCTGCGTCCAGGCCGCTCCCGATTGCGTAAATACATAGGCGGAGCCGATGTAGCCTGTGTTCCCGTATGCCCCAATTACAATGATGCTTCCGTCGATTGCCACGGAATAGCCGAAAAAGCTGTCGGTAGCTGCATCCGACGCAGTGAGCGTCGCCTGTTCTTTCCAAACGCCACCCGATTGCGCGAACACATAAGCGGCGCCGGAAAGCGCCAGATTGTTAGAAGTATCGCCTTCGTCCGGTGCGCCCACGACAACTGTTCCGCCGCCGATAGTCACAGAAGTGCCGAATTGCTTGCTGCCGCAGGATGCGCCACTCCCTGGCGTGAACCGCTGGAGCTCGCTCTGTTGCCACGTGCCATTCGAAAATGTAAACACGAATGCTCTTCCACACGGGGCGCCGTTGGCGGGAGAACCTACTGCGATGGTAGCGCCGCTGGCGGATACGGAGAAGCCGAAATGCCACGACCCCTGGGCGGCCGCATCTGAAAGAGTAAGTTCCGCCTGCTGCGTCCAACCTCCCGATTGGGTGAATACATACAGCGCACCGTCGGGAAATTGAAACGGCGCACCGATAGCGAGCACACCGCCGCTCAGCGCCACCGACCAGCCGAATCCCGCGCCCTCCGCATCCAAGGGTGCCACCACCCTGGACTGTTGGACCCACCCGGTCCCGGATTGCGTGAACACATATACGACACTGTTCACGTAATCGCCGACAGCTATAGTGCCGTTATTTATAGCCACAGCAGCACCGAAGCGGCCGATGCTTTCATCGGCCGGAAGTAATTTTGCGGTCTGCCTCCACACTCCATTCGAGCGCGTAAATACATAAGCTTCGCCATTGCCATTGCTGTTGCCATTGACATCAGACGCTCCGAGGACGGCCATATCGCCGTCTACAGCTACGGAGGATCCAAAATTAGCACTGGCCCTGGCGTCGGATGCAGTCAGCTTCTGTAGCCCCGTTACCGTGACACTGGCCGCCGCTGCAAACGTTCGTGCTGCTAGGCAACAGGCAAGTAAAATCAGAACTCGTGTTCGCTCCATATACGTCCTTACTGAAACTGATTCACCAATTGCACAAATCCCAGCGAGGAACCGCCATTGGAGACTTCGGCGATCGACACAGAGAACCGCGCATTCGTCGGGCAGCCGCTGAAATCGAAGGTCACAGAACTCTGCGCTGTACCGCCTACGGCCAATGTGCCCAGAGCCACAGGAAATGATGCCGGTGAAAGGCGCAACGGAGCGGGTGCACACGAAGCACCGAACGTTTGCATA